>Ga0180220_1002652_pt1 | contig 11189 bp, 8 predicted proteins | sample eDN5th37CBELigBY_FD_151335 | JGI IMG/M metagenome (GOLD analysis project Ga0180220, IMG submission 151335) | Enriched backyard soil microbial communities from Emeryville, California, USA - eDNA 5th pass 37_C BE-Lig BY (version 2) (version 2) | ecosystem: Environmental > Terrestrial > Soil >... | reverse complement strand
ATGATCATGCTCGGTTTTTATTACGCGCTGCCTCGGGAAGTGGAGGAGGCGGGAGTGATGGACGGCTGCTCCGTCAACCGCTTGTTTTTCCGGATCGTGCTGCCGATGACCAGCTCGGTCATTGCCACGACGGGCATCATCAACATGATTTATAACTGGAACGAATTCATTTTCGTCAACACGTTCATCAGCTCGGATTCGTACAAGACGCTGACGGTCGGGGTGCAGAACTTTATCGGCCAGTACACGACCGATTGGGGTTCGATCGGGGCGACGCTGATGATCAGCATTTTGCCGATCCTCGTCATGTTCCTGTTCCTGAGCGACCGGATCGTGGAAGGAATCGCCGCCGGCTCGGTAAAAGGCTAAAAAAACGCAGAGCTTGCCCGAAGACCGGGATCCCGGTCTTCGGGCAAGCTTTTATGCTGCCAAAGGCCAAGCAGCGATAAAACAATCCCTTCCAATACGACTTGGAAGGGATTGTTTTATATTACGGAGGACCGGCGATCAAGGGGAATCGAGGTTCTGCCAAGCAAAAAACGATCTGCCGTAAGGCAGACCGTCTTCGATAAACTCGTTTGGCGCTTCTTACCGCGCGATATAGCTGAAATAATCAAAGTCCGCGTGTTGGCGGCGTCCGGACGTATCCTGGCACTGCATGCCGACGAACGCTCCCGTGAAAAATCCGCCGCCTTGGATGTAGTCGTCCGACAGCTTGGAGGAATCGAGCGTCACCGGAAGCGTCGTCCAATCCTTGCCGTCGAACGAATAGGAGTAACGATAAACGTCATAATCGACGTCAACGCGCAAGTACACGTATTCCGCCTCGTCCGGAATCGCTATTTCCCGGCCTTTCAGAGGCTGGTCGAAGACGAAGTTGTCGCAGGTGACGAGCTCCAAAATGCGGCCTTTCTCCTCGTTCCACGTGATCTGGCAGGACGTCCAGTTTTGCGTATTGTAGTAATTGACGAGCCCCGCGGATTGCTGGAAGGTGTCCGGCCTGAAGGCCACCTTGGTCTCCGCCGTAAACCGGAAGTGCTGCCAGCGCCGCGCCACGTAGGCCTGGGTGAACTTGGACGTCAGCGATTCCCGGCCGTACAGGCGAAGATGTCCGGGCCGGTCGGTCAGCGATAACGTCTCCGGTCCTAACGGAATGCGCAGATTTTGAAAATGCAGGTTCAGCACGCTGCCGTCGAAGTCGTCTTTTTCGGGAACATCCGGCTCCCAAGGCATTTCCGGCATGTCCGGTCCTTCGATCTCCAGGGCGGGGGAGTTGCCGCCAACGACGTAAGGCCAGTCGTTCCGCCATTCCAAACGCTGGATCGCCGTCTCCCTGCCAAGCGGGCAATACCCGCGCGGATCCAGGAGCGGTTGGCCTTCCCGCGGCAGCGGCCTGCCCGTCAGATGGACGAGGAACCATTCATCGGTATGAGTCTGCACGATCGAGGCATGTCCGGCTTTTTGCAGCGGATTCCGCGGCGTGGACCAAGAGGAGATGAGCGGATTGTCCGGATGCACTTCGTACGGCCCGCGGAGATGTTTGGATCGGGCGATCGTCGCCTGATGGTCGTAACGGGTGCCGCCTTCGGCCGTCAGCAGGTAGTAGTACCCGTTGATTTTATAAAGATGGGGCGCTTCCGTCAGCTTGATGTCGGTACCCTTGAAAATGACTTCCGGTTTGCCGACGAGCGATTGCCGCTCGGCGTCGTATTCCTGCAGCACGATGCCGTAGAAAGGATGATGGCCGACGCGCTGGTCCCACATCATGTTGACGAGGTATTTTTTTCCGTCTTCGTCATGGAACAGCGACGGGTCGAACCCCGAGCTGTTCAAATGGACCGGATCGGACCATTCCCCGTCGATCGTCTCGCACGTGACGAGGTAGTTATGGCAATCTTTCCACTGCCCCTCCGTCACCTTGACGTCGGTGTAAATGAGCCAAAAACGTTCGTCTGCATAAGACAATTGGGGGGCCCAAATGCCGCCCGAATCCGGATTGCCCGTCATGTTAAGCTGGCTGAGCCGGTTAAGCGGTCTGGAAACCAGGCGCCAATGCTTCAAGTCTTTCGAATGGTAAATCCCGACGCCCGGGAACCATTCGAAGGTGGATACGGCAATGTAATAGTCTTCGCCTGCCCGGCAAATGCAAGGATCGGGATTAAAACCGGTAAGGATCGGATTTTGGATGATGGCCATCGTAACACTCCTCTTTCGAAGTCATTACCCATTCCTGTACTTCGGGAACGGGCTTCAATTTATGCTATAATATCTACATCTTATCAATGATATCGGGACGTTCACATATCCATTGCTGGCCGATATTTACCCATTTCGCCCAATCATTTCGAAACAACTGTCAACCTCAATCCCAAGGAGCTGATCGCGATGGAATTCGCCCCCCATCTGATGCGCAAGGAATATATGCTTCCGGATATCGATTCGACCTTCCGCGTGTTTGCCGCCCACTGGCGGACGGTCACCGGCGAATGGAGTTACCCGCTCCACCGGCATCCGCTGTTCGAAGTAAACCTTGTTCTTTCGGGGACCCAGGAAATGAGCGTAAACGGAAGGCAATACACGCAGCAGCCGGGCGACCTCATGCTGCTCAACCCCGGGGACCGGCATGAAAGCCGGGTCGTCGGCGGCGGGGAAATGACGTATTATTGCCTTCACTTCGACGTGGACGAACGGGCCTTTCGCGAGCTGTTATGCCAAAACCGCACCTGCTTTCACGAAGCGGGCAGTCCGCTCGCGGCCGCGATTCGCCCCGCCCTGGACCGGCTGCTGGCGTTAACCTCGGATGAAACGGCGGCTCGCGTGGACTCGCGGATGAGGATCCTGTCCGCTTTGTTCGAGCTGTTTGCGGGCATTAGCGGAACCCTTTCGGAGCAGGAGAGCGGCGCAGCCCACACCCGACACGCCCTGACGGCCTCGCATATCGCGGCTTTGCTCGAACGGGAGGTCGAGCGGACGCTTGACGACGGCGGGCCCGTTCATATGGCGGGCATTGCGTCGATCGCTGCCAAGGTCGGCTACAGCACGTCGGCGATAAACCGGATTTTTACGCAGGCGTACGGCCTTTCGCCGCGGCAGTACATGTCGGCCTTGATGCTGAAGAAGTCCAAGCTGCTTTTGATGGACCCGGAGTTGTCCATCGAGGCCATTTCTTCAAGGCTCGGCTATCACAATATCGCGCATTTCAGCCGGCAGTTTAAGCGCTGGACGGGGGAATCCCCGAGCCGGTTTCGGAGCAGGTATTATAAATAGGGCGCCGCCTGGCCAAGCTAAGGGCATGGTTGACATCAACATGCGATTTCACTATACTGACTGTAATCTTATATGCGATATGCGTTGAAAGAGCCCAGTAGCAAGCTTGGTCCCTGTTCCAGAAAGCCGGGGGTGGTGGAACCCGGCACACACCAAACGCCTGCGAATTACACTCTGGAGCATCCCGGGTAATGCCGGGCGGAGCCGCGAACGATATTTCGCGGATAGAGCGGCATCAACGGCGCGCGGCATGCGCGAACGGCCATTGGTGCAATGTGGGTGGTAACACGGTTATTCGATCGTCCCTATGTCTGAATAGACAAGGGGCGATTTTTGCTTTTTCAACGCCATCACGATGCGGTATAAGGGCATTTTTGACATTAAGGGAGTGTTTTTGCAGTGAATATTATCGACGAGCTTGAATGGCGCGATGCCATCAATCAGCAGACGGACGCCGAAGGCCTCCGGGAATTGACGAGCCAAAAATCGGTCTCGTTGTACTGCGGGGTGGACCCGACCGGCGACAGCATGCATATCGGCCACTTGATCCCGTTTATGGTGCTGAAGCGGTTCCAGCTTGCCGGCCATCGCCCGGTGATTTTGATCGGCGGGGCCACCGGCACGATCGGCGATCCGAGCGGGCGTCAAACGGAGCGTTCGCTGCAATCGCTGGAACAAGTGCAGGCCAACGTGGACGCGCTGACCGCGCAGCTGAAAAAATTGTTCATGACCGAAGGCGACAATCAAATCCGGTTCGTCAACAACTACGACTGGACGCATCAAATCAACGTCATCGAATTTTTGCGCGATTACGGCAAAAACTTCAGCATCAACGCGATGCTTGCGAAGGATGTCGTGGCCAGCCGGCTTGAAAGCGGCATTTCCTTTACCGAATTTTCGTACCAAATCCTGCAGTCGCTCGATTTCCTCCATCTGTACCGGCATGAGGACGTGCAGCTGCAAATCGGCGGCTCCGACCAATGGGGCAACATCACGAGCGGGCTGGACCTCATCCGCAAAAAGGAAGGGCCCGAAGCGAAAGCGTTCGGCTTGACGATTCCGCTGATGCTCAAAGCCGACGGCACGAAATTCGGCAAGACGGCGGGCGGCGCAATCTGGCTGGATCCGAACAAAACGACGCCGTTCGAGTTCTACCAGTTCTGGGCGAACACCGACGACCGCGACGTCGTGAAATATTTGAAATACTTTACGTTCCTGTCCAAAGAAGAAATCGAGGAGCTCGCGCGCAAGGTCGAAACCGAGCCGCATAAACGCGAAGCCCAAAAAACGCTGGCCGAAGAGATGACCCGTTTCGTTCACGGCGAGGAGCTGCTGGAGCAGGCCAAGCGCATTACGGCCGCTTTGTTCAGCGGCGACATCAAATCGCTGACCGCCGATGAAATCGAGCAGGGCTTCAAAGAAATGCCGACGTTCGAAGCGGCGAAGGAATCGAAAAACATCGTCGACTGGCTGGTCGATCTGGGCATCGAGCCGTCCAAACGACAGGCGCGCGAGGATATCAACAACGGCGCCATTTCGATGAACGGCGAGCGGGTGACGGACTTGACGCTGGAAGTGACGGCGGATCACGCGATCGGCGGCCGGTTTATCATCATCCGGAAAGGCAAGAAAAACTACAGCTTGGTGAAAATGTCATAGAGCATCTATTTGCGGAAGCTTCCCTTGAAAATCAAGGGGAGCTTTTTGCGTTTTGAGGAGAGGACGCGCCGCCGGGGCTCGCTGCATAAAAAGCCGGATCGGTCGCACACTTAAGACAAGATGATACTATAAAAGTGGTGACCATGTTGCGGCCAAAGATCCATAGATTAGCTGTTCGAATCTTGAAGTTAGGGTTGGCGGTTTGCTGGATAGGGAGCATTCAAACCGAGTCCGCTTTTGCCGAACCGTCGCTGCCGATCGTTGCGGATGAAGGGGAATTCGCCATCGAGGTTTATCCCGACAAACATCGGCTTATCGTCAAGAGAAAGGGCCTGATCGTCAAGAAATATGCCGTCGCGGTTGGAAACCCCTCCACCCCAACCCCGATCGGAGAATACAAAGTGGTTTACAAAGGAACAAACTGGGGACCGGCTTTCGGCCCCAGATGGCTTGGATTAAACGTTCCTTGGGGCATTTACGGCATTCACGGCACCAATAAAGCCTATTCCATCGGCCAGCACGCAAGCCACGGCTGCGTCCGCATGAACAACGCCGACGTGATTCGTTTGTACGACATGATTCCGATCGGGACGAAAGTCACGATTCACGGCCATGTCTTGGGCGAACCGCAACAAAATCCGAGAGACCTCGCCGAAGGCGACGTCGGCGGGGACGTGCAGCTCATCCAATCCCGCCTGAAAAGCGCGGGATACTTTCATGGCGCATGCGACGGAAGGTTCGGCCCCGGGACCACCGCCGCCGTCAAAAGATTCCAGCGCGAACGTCAATGGAGGCAGGACGGCGTCGTTTCGCGGAAAATTTACGAGGAGCTCGGATTGTGGGAGTAAACTGGATGGTTCAAACGGGCGGGTCAATGGATGGTGTCAGGACCCGGCCGTTTGATTATAATGAGACATGTTCAGGTAGGACCCATGGTAGGAGGGGAAAGATGTTCTGGTTATTGGTGATGGCCGTGCTCGTGATGGCGGCCGGTTTTGTCGCAACCATGATGATCGGGCAATCGAAGAGCAATAAAGAAAGCGATCCGAATTATTTCAAGCACACGGGGAAAAAGTGGGGGCGCCTCAGCGGAATTTATGTCGCCTGCATCATCGTGCTTGCCGTCATCATGATTATGGTTGGAACGGGCAAATAATAAAAGGACACATGGAAAAACGGCCGCGCTTCGAAACGCGCGGCCGTTTTTATTTTGCTTTCTTTACGGTCGGGAACGAATCGGTCAATCCGCGCAGAGCTTCGGCGAATTTTGCGATTCCCGGGCCGATCTCTTCCGCTTTTGCCCGTCCGAACGTGAACCTGACGTACCCCGAATCGGAGCCGTACACGCTGCCCGGCACGAACACGACCCCCTTTTTGATTGCCTCTTCCAGCAGCTTGGCATCGCTCACGCTTGGAACGAGTCGGCACCACAGGTGGATGCCGCCCTGCGGAACATGAAAACGGACGGAATCCGGCAGTTCTTGCTGAAGAGCCTCGACGAGCAGGTCCCGCTTCCGCCGGAGCTGCGTGCGCAAACGATGCAGATGCGGTTCGAAATAAGGCGATTCCAGGAACCGGGCCGCAACCTGCTGCGGTATGACGCTGAGTCCGAAATCCATTTGCTGCCTGGCGTCCGCAAGCCGTTCCACGATGGAATGGGGGGCGACCATCCAGCCGACGCGCAGGCCGGCAGCGGCCATTTTGCTAAAAGAGCCGATATGCAGGATCGAGCCGACCCGATCCATGGATTTCAGCGGCGAACGGGGGATGCCTTCATAATCCGTCAAGCTGTAGGGATCGTCCTCCACGATCGGCAGGCCGAGTTCGCTTGCGACTTCCAGCAGCGCCCCGCGCCGGTCGTCCGACAAAAGCGTCCCCGTCGGATTTTGGAAATTCGGGTTGACGAATATCATTTTGATGCGGTGTTTTTTGTGCAGCGAGCGGATCTCCTCCGGCAGGATCCCCTCCTCGTCGGCCGGGAGGCGGACCAGCCGGAGCCCTGCGGACTGGAACATCGGCAGCGAATAGTGGTACGACGGATCTTCGATCGCCACCGCGTCCCCGGGAGACAATAAACATTGCGTGATCAAATAAAGCGACTGCTGGGATCCCGAAGTGATCAAAATCGACGATTCCGTCGCCTGGATTCCGCGGTACCGGTCCAGGTACGATGCGACGGCTTGCCTTAAAGGCATATATCCTTGCGGGTGGTCGTACCCCAGGTATGAAGGATAGGGATTAGTTCCCATCAGTTCGGTCATTTCCTCGATCGGCGCCAAATCCGCGGACAACTCTCCGCTGGCAAAATCGATCAGCGCCGGGTTTTGCTGAAGCGCTTCGCGTATGCGCCGCAAAAACGGCAAGTTCGGCAAAAAACTCCCGCCTTCGGCATACCGCTTCCAGTTGGGGGTATGTTTGGGCACGGCCCCCCATTTGAATTTGCTTACCCGCGTTCCGCTCCCCGGCCGGCTTTCGATAATCCCCATGGAGCGAAGCTCGCCGAATGCCAAAATGACGGTGCTCCGGTTGACCCCAAGCTGTTCGGCCAGTTTCCTTTCGGACGGAAGCAGGCTCCCCGGAGGAAATTCGCCGTAAGAAATCCGCTGCTCGAGATGATCCGCAATTTGTTCGTAGAGCGGTTTTGGGTTATGTCGGTCGGGCTTCCACATCGTTTTCTCACTTCCTACGGCAAAAAATAACTTGTCTTTGCTTATTATCATACCATCTGCCGGCGAAAAATCAGGATGCCTTTTTAACGTAAGGTTGACAATTCTTTGCCCGTTCGGCGGGAGGACGGCGCGCGGCGGTCTTTCTGCGTGGCTGCAGGCTTGGAGCCGAGGCCTTTTTTAGGCATAAAGAGGGGGGATAACCATTCAAAAAATTCGGCGTTTTTGTTCCACGAAACGGGGCAGGAGGGCTAGAGACATCGGCGCATAGGCGCTTTACAAGAAAATTATGGTTTGATAGAATGGGACTATTCTATTGTTAACCATTGTTAATATAATTGGTTGACGATTTGAAAGGGATCAAGCTGTTCGACGTGAACGGCCGGCGGTCGTCTTGATGCCGCCGCTTGTCAGCGCCGAAGCCGAGCTTGAAGCGATGACCGGCATCGGCACGGTGAACCATACGGTTCGGACCGCCGCTTATCTTCGGCTGCGCGGCACCGCCCGGAAAACGGTCCGGCTGGAACCGGTCAGAGCGGTTTTATCCATAACATGATGAGGGGGATTCATTCCATGAGCATGATTTCGGTCAACCCGTGGCGGGAGCTTGCCCAAAAAGCGCTGAACGGAGAACGGATATCGATGGAGGAGGCTCTGGCGGTGCTCCGATCCGACGACGATGAACTGCTGCCGATCCTGCAGGCGGCTTTTGAGGTGCGAAAGCATTACTACGGAAAAAAAGTGAAGCTGAATATGATCATTAACGCCAAAAGCGGCCTTTGTCCCGAAAATTGCGGGTATTGCTCGCAATCGATCGTATCGACGGCGCCGATCGAAAAATACACCCTCCTGGACAAGGAAACGCTGCTAGCCGGGGCGCGCGAAGCCATGTCGCGCAAGGCGGGAACGTACTGCATCGTCGCTTCCGGCAGAGGCCCGACGGACCGGGAGCTGGATCAGGTGGTCGATGCGGTCAAGGAAATCCGGGAAACGATGCCGCTCAAAATTTGCGCCTGCCTGGGCCTGCTGAAGGAAGGCCAGGCCGAACGCCTTGCGGAGGCGGGCGTGCACCGGTACAACCACAATCTGAATACCAGCCGAACGAACTATCCATCGATTACGACGACGCATACCTACGACCAGCGCGTGGAGACGGTGGAGAAGGTAAAATCTCACGGGATGTCCCCTTGTTCCGGCGTTATTATCGGCATGGGGGAAACCGACGGCGAAATCGCCGAAATGGCGTACGCGCTTCGGGAGCTGGACGCCGATTCGATTCCGGTCAACTTCCTGAATGCCATACCCGGGACTCCGCTGGAAAACGCGGGACGCACGGCGCCGGTCAAAGCGCTCAAGGTGTTGGCGTTATTCCGGTTCATTTGCCCGTCAAAAGAAATCCGCGTCGCCGGGGGGCGCGAGGTCAACCTTCGTTCCCTGCAGCCGCTGGCGTTGTATGCCGCCAATTCGCTTTTTGTCGGCGATTATTTGACGACGGCAGGCCAGGAAGTTACGGCGGATCACCAGATCATCGAGGATTTGGGATTCGAGATCGAGCTGAATGCCCTGTAAAGGCCCGAGTTTCTAACGGATTGGGTCTTCGCAAACGGTTTGCCGAAATGTATAATGTTTACGAGGAGCGGTTCAGCATGCCTGGAGGCGTTGCTGCAACGTACGATATTCTTTGGATGCAAGCGGCGGCCGACCGAAAAAACGGCTTCACCGGGGGTTCACGACTTTGTTCGGCGGATCCCCGGTTTATACATACAACATTTGAAAACGGTTACAAGTCCCTTTTTGATGACGGCCGCCGGCTCATGAATGCTCGATTGCGCTTCTGCTCCATGCTCCCATTGTCTTTCAAAAATTGAATCGGCGGGGTGAACGTTAGTGAGGAAAATCAGTGTACTTTTGGCTGTCAGCATGTTTTTGTTTTTATTTTCTCCCGGGAATTTCGGGGCATCGGATCAAAAAGCGCGGGCCGGGACGGCCAACTTGCTGGCCAACGGTGGTTTTGAGCAGACGGCCTCCACGCCGGACGCCAGCTGGAGCGGCGTGACCAGCCCGGCTCCGGCCTATTGGGCATTATGGATACCGACGGGAAGCGGCAAAGCCCCGAACCAGACCGCACGCGTGTACTTGGATTCAACCACGCGCCATGAAGGCATGCAGTCGATCGCCTTCGACGCGTTCGAAACGAGCAGGATATCCGTCAACCAAAAAGTGACGAACATTGCCGCGGGGAAATCCTACAAATTAAGCATGTGGGTGAAAACGGAGAACGTGATCGGCACCGGGGCCTACTTCAGGACGCAGTTTTACAATACAAGCAAAGTCGGGGACGGGCCGGCTTCGGCCAAGCTGCTGGGCACCAACGATTGGACGCTGCAGCAGGTCTACATGACCATTCCCGCAGGCGTGACGAAGCTGGTCATCGAACCGTTTCTCGAGACCGGAACGGGGAAGGTCTGGTTCGACGGCGTTGTTTTGGAGGAATATGACGGGATCACGGGGCTGGCGCTGGATCAAATTGCCGTATCGATGGGGGTCGGGGAATCCTTGACGCTTGGATTGACGATGACGCCGGCCGATGCGGCGGATCAAACGGTCGTCTGGAGTTCAAGCAACCCGGATGCGGTTGCCGTGGATTCCGCGGGGAAACTTTCGGCGATCGCGGCCGGTACGGCAACGATCACGGCAGCCACGCCGGACGGAAGCGTCAAAGCGCAATGCCTGGTGAACGTCGAATCGGCCGAAACCGCCGAAGCTTACCGCCAATTGCGGTTCAAATGGGTTGAAAAATTAACGGGCGGTTCCGGGAACCTTGGCGGTGACCCGAACGTAAGGGAGGCCGTCGCCAGCATCGACGACAGCGTTTCGAATGACGCCGGCAGCGGGTATTTGGATCTTTTGAACCAAACGGAAGGCCGGACCTATTTGTGGAACGACTTGAAGAGCGCGACGGACTCGGCGCAAATTTCAAGCGCCTACGGCAGAATCCGGACGATGGCCGTCGCTTATTCCACGCCAAGCTCCAGGCTTTACCATAACGCCGGATTAAGGGACGCGATCGTCGGCGCTTTGGACTGGATGTACGCAAACCGTTACAACGAGAGGAAAAGCGCCTACGGGAACTGGTGGGATTGGGAGATCGGCGCCCCGCAAATTTTGAACGATGCCGTCGCGCTGATGTACGACGAGCTGACGCCGCAGCAAATCGCCAATTACATGAAGGCTGTCGATGCGTTTGATCCCGATCCGAAAAAAGGCACCGTGCTGGGCGTCAAAGGTACAAACATGACCGGCGCCAATTTGCTGGACAAAGCGCTTGTCGTCACCGTTCGCGGAGTCATCGGCAAAAACAGCGCGAAAATCACGCTCGGCCGGGATGCCATCGGACCGGAATTTGCTTATGCGAGCCATGGGGACGGGGTGTACAAGGACGGATCGCTCGTTCAGCACTCGAATATCGCCTACACCGCGGGCTACGGGGCCGTCTGGCTCAGCCGCGCCGCCGACATGACGTACCTGTTGAACGGATCGCCGTGGCCGGTGACGGATCCGAACGTTAACAACGTATACCGCTGGGTAACGGATACG
>Ga0180220_1002651_pt1 | contig 11197 bp, 8 predicted proteins | sample eDN5th37CBELigBY_FD_151335 | JGI IMG/M metagenome (GOLD analysis project Ga0180220, IMG submission 151335) | Enriched backyard soil microbial communities from Emeryville, California, USA - eDNA 5th pass 37_C BE-Lig BY (version 2) (version 2) | ecosystem: Environmental > Terrestrial > Soil >... | reverse complement strand
ACTGGTCCGTGCCTGGCGAATCGGAGCCGCTTGCAAGCGGCGACGTGGAGAGATGTCACGGCGGGAGATGGTCCGCCTGGCGAATCGGAGCCGCTTGCAAGCGGCGACGTGGAGAGATTTCCGGCGCCGCCTATTTCCCCGGGCGGCGCCGACCGGCAGGGCAGGGGACATATGAGAGGAGAACATGATGAGATTCCGCCACACCGCCTTGGCGCTGGCCGTCGCCTGCGCCCTGGGAAGCCAGGCCGCCTGGGCCGGCACCGCCGAGGCGCAGAAATGGGTCGACAGCGAATTCCAGCCGTCCACGCTGAGCAAGGATCAGCAGATGGCCGAGATGCAGTGGTTCATCGACGCCGCCGCCAAGCTCAAGGCCAAGGGCGTCAACGAGATCAACGTGGTGTCCGAAACGATCACCACCCATGAGTACGAATCCAAGGTCCTGGCCAAGGCATTCGAGGAAATCACCGGGATCAAGGTCAACCACGACCTGATCCAGGAAGGCGACGTGGTCGAAAAGCTCCAGACTTCCATGCTTTCGGGAAAGTCCATCTACGACGGCTGGATTTCGGATTCCGACCTGATCGGCATGCACTACCGCTATGGCGAGGTCCTGTCGCTCACCGACTATATGGAAGGCGCCGGCAAGGAATACACCAATCCCGGCCTGGACCTGAAGGACTTCATCGGCACGTCCTTCACCACCGCGCCGGACGGCAAGCTGTATCAGTTGCCCGACCAGCAGTTCGCCAACCTGTACTGGTTCCGCTACGACCTGTTCAACCGGCCCGACCTGAAGGAAAAGTTCAAGGCCAAGTATGGCTATGAGCTGGGAGTGCCGGTGACGTGGACCGCGTACGAGGACATCGCCAAGTTCTTCTCCGAAGACGTCAAGACCCTGGACGGCAAGCCGATCTATGGCCACATGGACTATGGCAAGAAGGATCCTTCGCTGGGCTGGCGCTTCACGGATGCCTGGCTGTCGATGGCGGGCTCGGCCGACAAGGGCACTCCCAACGGCATGCCGGTCGACGAATGGGGGATCCGCGTGGCCGACGACAAGTGCACGCCGGTGGGCGCATCCGTGGCGCGCGGCGGCGCGACCAATTCGCCGGCCGCTGTCTACGCCCTGACCAAATACATCGACTGGATGAAGAAGTACGCGCCCAAGGTGGCGCTGGGCATGACCTTCTCCGAAGCCGGTCCCGTGCCGGCCCAGGGCGAGATCGCCCAGCAGATCTTCTGGTATACCGCCTTCACGGCCGATATGACCAAGAAGGGACTGCCGGTGGTCAATGAGGACGGCACGCCCAAGTGGCGCATGGCGCCGGCCCCTCACGGCCCCTACTGGAAGGACGGCATGCAGAACGGCTACCAGGACGTGGGCTCGTGGACTTTCTTCAAGAACCACGATCCGAACAAGGTTGCCGCCGCCTGGCTGTATGCCCAGTTCGTGACCAGCAAGACGGCCTCGCTGAAGAAATCCATCGAGGGGCTGACCTTCATCCGCGACAGCGACATCCACAGCGACTACTTCACGAAAAATGCCGACAAGTACGGTGGCTTGATCGAGTTCTATCGCAGCCCGGCTCGGGTGGCCTGGACGCCAACCGGCACCAACGTGCCTGATTATCCGAAGCTGGCGCAATTGTGGTGGCGCAACGTATCCCAGGCCATCGCAGGGGAAAAGACGCCGCAGCAGGCGATGGACAATCTGGCCAACGAGATGGACAAGGTCATGGCACGCCTGGAGCGTGCCGGCATGAAACGCTGCGCGCCCAAGCTCAATGACAAGAGCGATCCGGCCAAGTGGCTCAGCGACGAACACGCGCCCTGGAAGAAGCTTGCCAACGAGAATCCCAAGCCGGAAACCGTGTCCTACGATTCTCTGCTGCAGGCCTGGAAGGAAGGCCGCGTCCGCTGAGGGGAGTGAAACGATGTCCCAGACCGCTGCCCAGCCGCCCGTCACGACGGATCGGGATCGACTGCTGCATGATCTCGAGACCTTGTCCGAGGTCGACCTGATCGTTGTCGGGGGAGGGGCCAGCGGCCTGGGCGTTGCCCTGGATGCCCGGCTGCGGGGCCTGTCGGTCCTGCTGCTGGAATCCCACGATTTCGCCGGCGGCACCTCTTCGCGCGCGACCAAGCTCGTGCATGGCGGGGTCCGTTATCTGGCCCAGGGCGATATCGGCCTGGTACGGGAGGCCTTGCGCGAGCGCCGGGCGTTGCTGAACAACGCACCGCACCTGGCTCAGCCCCTGGCTTTCGTCATGCCGGCGTACCGGCCCTGGGAAGTGCCGTTCTACGGAACCGGCCTGAAGATCTACGATGCCCTGGCCGGTTCCGCCAGCCTGGGCCGCACCGAATGGCTGGGGCGTGCCGCCACGGCAGCCCGGCTGCCGGGCGTCAATGTCGCCGGGTTGTACGGCGGCGTCCAGTACTGGGACGGCCAGTTCGATGATGCCCGTCTGGCCCTGGCGCTGGCCCGTACGGCCGCCGCGCAGGGGGCCCTGGTGCTGAATTACTGTCCGGTCGTCGATGTGCTGCACGAGAACGGCAGGGTCGGGGGCGTGCGCTGGCGCGATGCTCTCGACGCCGATGGCCGCCGCACTGGCACAGTCCGGGCTCGCTGCGTCATCAATGCCACGGGCGTCTGGGTCGACGACTTGCGGCGCCTGGACGATTCGGCCCGGGGACAGGGTACATCGCCCATGGTGGCGCCCAGCCAGGGCGTGCACCTGGTGGTCGACCGCTCTTTCATGCCGTCTTCCGAGGCCCTCCTGGTTCCGCGCACCCGCGATGGCCGGGTGCTGTTCGCCGTGCCCTGGCTGGGGCACCTGATCCTGGGGACCACCGATACGCCGCGCGATGCCGTAGCGCGCGAACCCCGGGCGTTGCCCGAAGAGGTCGCTTTCATCCTGAACGAGTCGGCCCACGTGCTGGCGCGCGCGCCACGGGCGGAGGATGTGCTCAGCATCTGGGTCGGGTTGCGGCCACTGGTGCGGCCCCCGCACGAGGACGAAGGCGGCACCAAGACCATCAGCCGGGAGCATACCGTCCAGGTCAGTCCGTCGGGATTGGTGACCGTCACCGGGGGCAAGTGGACCACCTACCGGTCCATGGCCGAGGACGTCCTGCGCCACTGCGAGGCAGCGGGGCTGCTGCCCGGCTTGCCGCCGTGCCGCACGGCTCGCTTCCCGTTGCTCGGGGCGCCGCCGCCTGCTGCCGCCACGGTCCGCCTGACGGAGCCGCCGGGGCTGCAGGCCTATGGCACCGAGGCGGCCGATGTCCTGGCGCTGCCGGGCGCCGACAATGAACTGGGCCTGGGGTTGACCGAGGCCATGGTCCGGCATGCCGCGCGGCGCGAATACGCGCGGACGGTCGAGGATGTCCTGGCACGGCGCCACAGAATGCTTTTTTTGCATGCAGACCGGGCAATCCAGGCGGCGCCCGCCGTCTCCCGCATCCTGGCCGAAGAAATCGGTTCTGACGGCGATCCAGAAGCCTTCCTGGCCCTGGCCGCGCAGTACCGTAACATTCCGGCCTGATCCCTCCCTGCCGCGCATCTCTCGTGCGCCTGTCTTCCGTGCATCCGTCGTGCGCCAGGCCGGGTGCAGCCGGTTTCCATGCTCCGTGAGCCTGAGGAAATCAGCAGCGGACGTTCCCGTGCATTCTGGTGTTTCCTTGCTTGCGGATATGGCATGTTGCTGATCGGCAACGCTGATTAGGGTAAGCCATTAACAAGCTATGGTTTTCCCTGAATTTATTTACATTTATACACAAAAATTTCTTTTGTTAATTGTTAAGTAGCGTCAAGATTCAGGACAGTTAAGGATATACTCCTACCGTTCATGTCAAATATGCATGAAAATGTATTTTTGATGTCTGGATTTAATTGTTGTGACTGGTAATTTGTGACAATTGATTCAGGAGCAGGCGGCGCCCTCCAGCGTACCTGCGACGAGCCGGTTTCCAGATATGGAGTCCGGTAATTGCCAAAAAGGGGTCCCATGTCCAATCTCGATTCCACGCTGTTGAATGACATCCGTGAGGTCAATCTGTCCTACCTGATGCTGGCCCAGCGCCTGCTGCGTGAAAATCTGGCCGCCGGCATGTTCCGACTCGGCTTCGACGCCGATGTCGCGGAAATCATCCTCAACCTGTCTCCGGCCCAGATCGTCCGGCTGGCCGGTTCCAATTCCGTGTTGTGCGCCTTCCGCCTGAACGACGCCCAACTGCTCAATTCCCTGACGCACGAAGTCCTGGGTGGCGTGCTGCAGCAAGCACATTCCACCATCCTGATGGCCCGGCAGGAAACCGTTTCCGCCTGAGCCATGTCCAAAAGCGTTTCCCGCGAAGCCGACGACATCCTGCTTGCCACGGACATGATCCGCCTGGGGGCACGCCTGCAGGTGCTGCAGGCCGAAACATCCCTCAGCTACGACCGGCTGGCGCGTCTGTACCGCGAAGTCAAGGGTGCCTCCCCTCCGAAGGGCATGCTGCCCTTCTCTGTGGAATGGTTCATGACCTGGCTGCCGAACATCCATTCCAGCCTGTTCTACAACATCTACCGTTACATGGACACCTTCACCCCGGCGAAAAAGTCGCAGGCGCTGGTGGAAGCGTATCGGTTGTACCTGGAGCAATCCTCGGTGGGCCTGCAGCCCGGCGAGGGGAGCGACGAGCCAGTGCTCAGCTTCACGCGGGCCTGGATGCTGGTGCGCTTCTTCGAAAGCGGTCTGGTGCAGCTGTCCTGCTGCCAGCAGTGCAGGGGGCTGTTCGTCGCCCACGCGCACGATCCTGAGTCCGGATTCGTCTGCGCCATCTGCAAGCCGCCGCCCCGGGCGGGCAAGACCCGCGCGCGCCGCCGGTCGGCTGCGCGCGTGCCTGCCTGACCGAGCAGACAGGGGATTTGTGGACAAAAAGACCTGTTTAACCGTGCTTTTGAATGCAGGAAAACAGGGGATGATGGCGGTATTCTGACTCTCGAGGCGTGCGCACGTGTTTATTATCCTGGGATACCTGATCGTAGGGGCAGGGGTCTTCGTCAGTTACGTCGCGATGGGAGGCCATCTCGGCGCCCTGTACCAGCCCTTCGAATTCACGCTCATCGGCGGTGCGGCGCTGGGTTCGTACATTGCTTCCAGCAATGGCGCCTCGGTCAAGCTGCTCGTCGAGGCTTTTCCCAAGGCCATCAAGCGCAACCCCTACGGCAAGCCGCTCTACATGGAGCTGCTGGCCCTGCTGTATACCTTGCTGAACAAGGCCCGGCGAGACGGGTTGATGTCGATCGAGTCCGACATCGAGGATCCCAAGTCCAGCGCCATCTTTTCGCACTATCCCCTGATCCAGAAGGACGCCAAGCTGATGGAGTTCCTGACGGACTACCTGCGCATCATGATCAGCGGCAATATGAACTCCTTCGAGATCGAGACGCTGATGGATCAGGAAATCGAGGCGCTGCACAATGAAAATCACACGCCCGTCAATGCCGTGCGTGCCGTGGCCGACGCGCTGCCGGCCTTCGGTATCGTGGCGGCGGTGCTGGGGGTGGTGAAGGCCCTGGCGGCCGTCGATCAGCCGCCGGCCATCCTGGCCGACCTGATCTCCAAGGCCATGGTGGGTACTTTCCTGGGCATCCTGCTGTCCTACGGTTTCTGCGCGCCGTTCGCTTCGGCGGTCGAGCGCCAGTCGGTGGCTGCGATCAAGGTGCTCGAATGCATCAAGGTCACCCTGCTGGCCAGCATGAACGGCTATCCGCCGCCGCTGGCCGTCGAATTCGGTCGCAAGGTCCTGTTCTCGTCCGTCCGCCCCTCGTTCTCCGAACTCGAGGCTCATGTGCGGCAGGTGAAGAGCCAGGCCGCGGGCCGCTGACGCGAGGGGGCAAGGGGGCATGGCCAAGCATGATACCGGCCGCGTCGTCGTCCGCCGCAAGCGGGCCTACGGCGAATCCCATCACGGGGGCAGCTGGAAGATCGCCTACGCGGACTTCATGACCGCGATGATGGCGTTCTTCCTGGTGATGTGGCTGCTGCTGCTGGTGCCGAAGAAGGATCTCCAGTCCATCGCGGAATACTTCCGCATGCCGCTGATGACGGCGATCACGGGCGGCGAAAAAATGGACAACAGCCAGTCCAAGATTCCCGGCGGCGATCCCAGCGTGATCCCCAATCCGCATCCCTTGCCCTCGGCCTCGTCCGAAAGCGATTTCGAGTCGCGAGCCGACAGGGCCGACCAGGAAAACCTGGAAAACCTGAAGCAGAAACTCGACAACCTGATCGAGCACAATCCGGTGCTGCGCCAGTTCAGGCCCCAGCTGCTGCTCGACATGACGCCCGACGGTCTCCGGATCCAGATCCTGGACCAGCAGAATCGTCCGATGTTCACCACCGGCAGCGCGGTGGTGCAGACCTATATGCGCGACATCCTGAGAGAACTGGCTCCGCTGATCAGCCAGTTGCCGAATTCGATCACGATTTCCGGCCACACCGATGCGCTGCGCTATGCCTCCGGCGATCGTAACTACAGCAACTGGGAACTGTCGGCCGATCGCGCCAACTCGGCGCGTCGCGAACTGGTCGCCGGCGGCCTGGTCGAAAACAAAGTCAAGCGCATCCTGGGGCTGGGCGATACCGTCGACCTGATCAAGGACGACCCCATGGCGGCCGTCAATCGCCGGATCAGCATCCTGGTTCTGAACCGCCGCGCCGAACGGCGCATCGACGAACAGAATTCTGCCGGCCAGGACAGCGTGAAAATCCGCGAACAGCTGGAATTGCTCCGGCATCCCGCTCCGGACCCGGGGAGTGCCGGCAGCGGCTCCGCGCCGCCGGGAAGCTCAGTACCTCAACCAGGGGGCGGTTCTGCCGCGCCGGCCGTCCAGCCGGCGCCTGCCGTTTCCGGGCCGCCGGCTGCGGGCTCCGTCCCTGCGCCGGGCGCTACGACCGTATCCCCTCCGGCAGGGCAATCCACAGGCGCGCCAGCCGCTTCCCCGGCTGGCGCATCGGGCAATCAAGGGTAAGGATGGATCATGAGTGCAGGTGTGGACCTGAGTGAGTTTTTCGATACGTTCTTCGACGAGGCCGACGAACTGCTGACCAATATGGAGCAGCAGTTGTTGAATCTGGACCTGGACCAACCCGACCCGGATGTGCTCAACGGCATCTTCCGGGCAGCGCATTCCATCAAGGGTGGTGCCGGCACGTTTGGCTGCTTCGAGGAACTGGCCAAGACCACGCATTTGCTGGAGAACCTCCTGGACCTGATCCGTCATGGGGAAATGCCCCTGCGGCAGGATATGATCGACCTCTTTCTGGAAACCAAGGACGTGTTGACCGAACAAGTCGCCGCTTACCGCGGCTCGGAAAAGCCCGATCAGCAGGTCTACGAGCGTATCTGCGCCCAACTGCGCCAGCTTGCGCTGGAACAGCAGCAAGGCGGTGCGGCGGGAGCGCCCGCTCCGGCCCCGGCTGCGCCCGCAGCGGCCCCCCAGGCGGCTCCTGCCGCAGCAGCGGTACCGGCCGGCGATCTGCCGATCCGCATCCGGATCAGCCGGATCCAGGACAAGGATGTCGAACCGCTGGTCAACGAGATGGCCCTGATGGGCGAGATCCTGCATCGGGACCACAGTGGCGGCGATCTGTCGCTGTGGTTGCAGACCACGACCCCGGCCGATGATCTCGAAGCCGTCTGTTGCTTCATCGTGAACGCCGACCAGGTCAGCGTGACGCGCGAAGCCGTGCCGGGTGCTGCCCCCGCTGCGGCCGCACCCGCACCCGCACCCGCACCCGCGTCTGCGGCGGCTCCCGCGCCTGTCGCTGCCCCCGCCCCGGCGCCGGCCGCCGAGCATGCGCCCGCGCCCGACGCCGCGGAACCGGCCGGCACCCGGGACGCCGGCGAATCCGCCGACAAGTCGGGCGGCGCGAACGGGGTCAAGGCCCACAAGCCCAAGGAAAGCGGCACCATCCGCGTGGGCGTCGAAAAAGTCGATCAGATCATCAATCTGGTGGGCGAGCTCGTCATCACCCAGGCCATGTTGCTGCAGACGTCCCAGACGCTGGATCCGGTCCTGCACGATCGCCTGCTCAACGGCATCGAACAGCTGGAACGCAATGCGCGCGACCTGCAGGAAGCGGTGATGTCCATCCGCATGATGCCGATGGACTACGTCTTCAGCCGTTTCCCGCGCGTGGTGCGGGAAAATGCCACCAAGCTGGGCAAGCGCATCCGGCTGGTCACCAAGGGCCAGGCCACCGAGCTCGACAAGAGCCTGATCGAGCGCATCATCGATCCGCTCACCCATCTGGTGCGCAACAGCCTGGACCACGGCCTGGAAACGCCGGACGTCCGCATCGCCCAGGGCAAGGATCCGGAAGGCACGCTGATCCTGTCGGCTCAGCACAATGGCGGGCAGATCATCATCGACGTGATCGACGACGGGGCCGGCCTGAACCGCGAGCGCATCCTGAAAAAGGCGATCGCCTCCGGCTTCCCGGTGTCCGAGGCCACGCCCGATGATGAGCTCTGGCAATTGATCTTCGCGCCCGGATTCTCCACGGCCGAGAAGGTCACCGACATTTCCGGCCGCGGGGTCGGCATGGACGTGGTCCGGCGCAACATCCAGAGCATGGGGGGGCACGTGCAGCTGTCCTCCCGCAAGGGTGAAGGCACCACCACCCGGATCGTCCTGCCCCTGACGCTGGCCATCCTGGACGGCATGTCGGTCAGGGTCGGCGAGGAAACCTTCATCCTGCCGCTGTCCCACGTCACCGAATCCATGCAGGCCACGGAGGACCAGATCCACCGCATTTCCGAGACCGAGCAGGTCCTGCACGTGCGCGGAGAATACCTGCCCATCGTTGCACTGCACGAGGTCTTCAATGTGGGCCAGGCCGAAACGGATCTGACGCGGGCCATCGCCGTGATCCTCCAGGCCGAGGACCAGCGCTTCGCGCTGATGGTGGATCACCTGATCGGCCAGCATCAGGTCGTGGTGAAGAATCTCGAAACCAACTATCGCAAGGTGCCGGGCATTTCGGCGGCGACCATCCTGGGCGACGGCAGCGTGGCCCTGATCGTCGATGTGTTTGCCCTGCGCCGCACAACCTCGCTGCGGGCGGGCGCGGCCGCCTGATCTTCATCCCCAATTTGGAGCCATCATGAATCAAGCCACCTCGAAGCAGGAACAGGGAGAAACCCAGGGCAAGGAATTCCTGATCTTCACCCTGGCCAACCAGGAATACGGGATCGACATCCTCAAGGTGCAGGAGATCCGCGGCTACGACAGCCAGACCGTCACGCGCATCGCCAATGTGCCGTCCTTCATCAAGGGCGTCACCAACCTGCGCGGCGTGATCGTGCCGATCGTCGACCTGCGCCTGAAGTTCAACATGGACAATGTGGAATACACCTCCCAGACCGTGGTGGTGATCCTCAACGTCCGCTCCAGGGTCGTGGGCGTGGTGGTGGACGGCGTGTCCGACGTGCTGATCCTTCAGCCGTCGCAGATCAGCGCGGCGCCGCAGTTCGGCTCTGCATTCTCCACGGAGCATCTGACCGGCATCGGCACCGTGGGCGAGCGCATGCTCATCCTGGTCGATATCGAAAAACTCATGACCAGCGAAGAAATGGCGCTGGTCGAAGAAGCGGTCGCCTGAACGGGCGGCCTCGGCTTTTCTCTCCGGCGGTTACATTCACTGGGTCTCGATCTTATGCAATCAGGCGGAAAATCGCTCATTGGCGCGCTTAAAGTCCGCACCAGCCTGGTTCTGGTGCTTGTTTTTTTCTTCTTCATGCTCATTTCGGGGGCGCTGCTGGGCGTGCTGTCCCTGAAGATGAACAACGAGGCGCTGCAGGAAATCGCGGGCGACGATGAAACCGTGCGGTTGCTGGACGATTCGGTCGCCCGCTACCGCGAGGTCCAGATATTGCTGGGCCGGACCCTGGGCAGCATCGTCATCAACAGCGATCTGGCCAACAGCGCCATCCTGTCCGAGTGGGGCAGTGGCGGCGATTCGTCGACCGGGGCCGGCACGCTCAGCGACAGTTCGCGGGCGCTGATCGCCCAGGCCGAAACCCGTCTGAAGGAAGCGCGCGAAGCGCTCGACCGGTTCCATGCGGCTGCCAAGGCGCACATGACCGATCCCCAGCAGGCCGGACAGATCGAGCAGATCGTCCAGACCTATGCCCAGTTGCTCGACAAGGAACTGCCGCCCGTGCTGGTGCAGCTCAAGACCGGGAATATCGAGCAGTACGAGAAGCTGCAGACCGAAAACATCGACCCCGTCGAGCGCCGCTTCGAGCAGGCCGTCCAGACGCTCAAGCAGTATCAGCAGGAACAGACCGCCCAGGCGGTCCAGGACGAGGCCGCGCATCTGCGCCTGGTCATCCTCATCGTCGGCGTCTCCATGGCAGTGGCCCTGATCTTCGCCGTGGCCGCCTACCTGTTCCTGCAACGGGTGGTGCTGCGGCCGCTGCGCCTGGCCGGCCAGCATTTCGACCGCATCGCGGCGGGCGACCTCACCGAGGCCATCCATGTGCCTTCGAGCAATGAGATCGGCGTGCTCTACATGGCGATGCAGCGCATGCAGGACAGCCTGGTGCGCATGGTGTCTTCGGTGCGCAATGGCGTGGGCGAAATCCGCCTGGGCGCCCAGGAGATCTTCGCCGGCAACACGGATCTGAGCAGCCGCACCGAGCAGCAGGCGGCCTCCTTGCAGCAGACCGCCGCCAGCATGGAGCAGCTCGCCAGCACCGTGCGCCAGAATTCCGACAATGCCGCCCAGGCCGATCAGCTTGCCAAGACGGCGGCGGACGTGGCCGAGCGCGGCGGAGCCGCCGTCACCAGCGTGGCCGAGACCATGGCCGGCATCACCCAGAGCTCGAGCAAGATCGCCGAGATCGTGAGCGTGATCGACGGCATCGCCTTCCAGACCAATATCCTGGCCCTGAACGCGGCAGTCGAGGCCGCCCGTGCCGGCGAGCAGGGCAAGGGCTTTGCCGTCGTGGCGGGCGAAGTCCGGTCGCTCGCCCAGCGCAGTTCCCAGGCTGCCAAGGAAATCAAGACGCTGATCGACGATTCCGTGGGGCGGGTGCGCGAAGGTTCCGAACGCGTCAAGGACGCCGGACAGATCATGGGCGAGATCGTCCGTTCCGTGCAGGGCGTCACGGCCATCATGAACGAGATCTCCTCGGCCTCCCG
>Ga0180220_1002650_pt1 | contig 11199 bp, 8 predicted proteins | sample eDN5th37CBELigBY_FD_151335 | JGI IMG/M metagenome (GOLD analysis project Ga0180220, IMG submission 151335) | Enriched backyard soil microbial communities from Emeryville, California, USA - eDNA 5th pass 37_C BE-Lig BY (version 2) (version 2) | ecosystem: Environmental > Terrestrial > Soil >... | reverse complement strand
GATGATCGTCTCGACTGTGCGCCCGGCCAGGATGGCAACCAAGTCGTTCGGCTTCACGCCCAGTTTGCGCAATTTCCCGGCCAACTGGTTGGCCTTTTGGTTCAGCTCTGCGTAAGTAAGCTGCTGCCCCTCGAAGATGACTGCGGTTTTATCGGGCGTTTTCTTTACCTGATCCTCGAATAAATTCACCACTGTCTTTGCTTTTGGATAATCTGTGTACGTATCGTTAAACTCGTGGAGTATTTTTTCTTTATCGCTGTCATTTACTACTTCGATCTCGGAAACTTTCCCTTGAGGATTTGCAACAAACGCGTATAATACCTTTTCAATCATTGCCAGGATGCTTTGAATCTCATCCTTTACATACTCATTGGGGTTATACATGATCTCAAAACGCAGGCATCCGTCATCTATCCCGGCAATCACGGTTATCGCGTAGTTTGTTTTTTCTCTTACCGACTCCATATTCAGCTGCAGCCCGTCATTGATGTCTTTGGTTTGTACTTGATCCAAGTGATTTTCAAAAACAAAAAGCGACGTTATCAAACTTGACTTTTGTTGTGTTAATTCCTGAATTTCGGCAAGCGAACAATAGGCATAAGCGTCACTTTTTGTTCCTTGCATTTGAAGCTGCTTAAAAAGCTCTAAAATAATCGTTTGATCTTTAACGTTGACTCTTACCGGGATCGTGTTAATGAATAAACCAACTATTTTTTCAATTCCTCTTACGTCTGCGTTTCTTCCCGATACAACTTTTCCAAAAACAACATCTTTGGTGAAGCTGAATTGCTGTAATACAATTCCCCATGCAGCCTCTGCTATCGTATTGATTGTTAAATGGTTAGTCGATGCCATTGAAAGTAAACTTTGGCTTGTTTCCTTGGAGATCTTTATCTTCTCCTGAGCTACGTTCATGTCAGAAGGTCCAGGTTTCATCACAGGTTTTATTTCTGATACTTCCTGATAATCCTCCAGTACATTTCTCCAATAGGTAATTCCGAGCTCTTTATCCTGATTCTCAACCCATTTGATATAATCGCTATATTCTGATGTCTGAAGCTTTTCATCCAAAACCATTCGTTCCACTTCTAGTGCTGTTTTACCGTTGTTAAGCGAATTATAGTAATTCTGAAAATCGCCGCATAACAATGATGAGCACCATCCGTCAATGATGATATGATGATAGCTCCATATCATTTTGCATTTTTTCTCACTAAGAACGATGTATTTCAATCGAAAAAGCGAGTCATTTTGCAGATCAAATCCGCGCTTTACATCAAGAGCCGCTATTTCTGCAATTTTTTCTTGTTGCTCTTTTTCATTTAGCTCTGATAAATCAACCTTTTCAAATTCAGGCTCTCTATTTAACAATACGACTTGTTTTGGACTTTTCAGTTTTTCATATACAATGGCAGATTTTAAAACCTCGTGTCTCGTGGCAAGAAGTTTAAGGGCTTGTTTGATCCTCTCTTCTGCGACTTCTTGTTTGATTTCAAATACATTCTGTATAAAATATTCTGTAGATTTGCTGCTAGCTAAACTATGATACAATATTCCCTCTTGCAACGGCGAAAGTTCGTAGATGTCAACAATCTCCGCTTTATCTACAAAACGGTTATATACTATGGATAAGTCGGCATTTGTTAAATCGCTTGCCGAATAATCCGAAGGAGTTTTTATCGTTTTTGTTTGTGCTAGGCAATATCTTATAATTTCATTCAGGTTTTCTTTATACAAATTCGCAAGCTTCTGAATGGTCCCGGCCGAAAAAAGGCTCCTGTCGTATTTAATTGTAAATTTCAATTCTCCTTGATTGATAACTCCGCTAAAAAGTATGTTCGTTGATACATTATTTTCGTCTGCCGAGCGTTTTCCTGTTGAATTGATTACGGTACCGTAGCTCTTTGACTCAGCATCCATTTGCCCCAAATAATTAAAGTAAATATCTGCTGAGATGTCCGGAAGCTTGTCCTTTAACAGACCGTACCCCATCCCATGATTCGGCACTTTCCTCAGCATTTCCTTGGTTGATATAATGCTGTCCCGTATATTTTCGCTGCATTCCACGACGATCGGATACATGCTCGTAAACCAGCCGACTGTCCTGCCTATGTCTATCTTCTTATGAATCGCCTCTCTTCCGTGCCCTTCCATTCCTACTGACACCCGTTTTTGCCCTGTAAGCCCTTTCACGGATTTGCCTATTGCACCTATAAGCAAGTCATTAATCTTGGTATTGAATGCTTTGCCTGCTTTATGGATGAGATTGTCTGTTTCTTCCTTGCCGAAATTCAGGCTTATAATCCCGAATCCTGCCCCTGTCCCGTTCTCATGCGTTGCTAACTTGCCATCCATCATTTCAGCGGTGACTTTTTCCCAGTAGGCTATCTCCTTTGTTAGCTGCCTGCTCTCTTTGTATTCCTTGAGCGCTTGTCCCCATTCTTTATACGAAGCGGTCTTCAAAGGCAGTTCGATCTTCTTCCCAGCCTTGATCTGCTTCATTGCCGTCTCGAAGTCTTCCAGCAGTATTCGCCAGGAAATCCCATCCACAACCAGATGATGCATGCATATAAATAAACGGTTTGTTTGTTTTGATTTGAATAATGCCACTTTCATAAGCGGCCCATTTTCCAAATCGATGCTGCTTTGCAGTTTCGTGCATTTTTCTTCAATATCGCCTGATCTGTAATCCCCTGCTTTCAAATCAAATACTTCAAAGTCATACAGCTTGCTCTCTTGTGCGCTTAATATTTCCAACTGCCCGTTTCGGTAGACCGAACGAATGGCATCATGATGAACCGTCAATGCATCGATTGCCTTCCTGATTTCCATTTCATTATCCGTATCGACTTCTATCATGATGTCTTGGTTAAAATGACTCGGCTTGGCCAAGTTCCACTCTTCGAATTGATGAATGATTGGTGTGGAGGCTACTTTTCCTGTAACTTCATTCTGTTCATAATTATTTTCAAAATCGGATGATATTACGCTGTACGCAATAGCCTCGACTGTATTTTTGTTCATGACATCCTGGACAGAAACTTCAAATCCCTTACTTCTTATTTTCGAGACGATTCTTATCGCTTTGATCGAATCTCCGCCAAGCTCGAAGAAGCTGTCCTTTGCGCCCACTTTTGCAATCCCGAGAATCTCGCTAAATACAGTACACAAAAGTTCTTCCGTTTCGCTTCTCGGCGCAACATACTCCCGCTTGCTCGCTATTTTGATTTGCGGAAGTGCATTCTTGTCGAGCTTTCCGCTTCTTGTGACCGGAATATAATCTATTTGCATGATATATGCAGGTATCATATACTCGGGCAACGACTCTCCAAGCATATTCTTTAGTACGGATTCACTGATCCCAATATCGGAAACAAAGTAAGCGCAGATTGCAGGATCACCTGACGTGTCTTCCCTGGCGATAACAGCTGCATCCACGATGCCATCTATATTTCTCATTGCGCTTTCGATTTCGCCAAGTTCAATTCTGAAGCCTCTGATCTTTACCTGCTCGTCGATTCGTCCCAAATACTCGATATTCCCGTCGGGTAGCCATTTGGCCAGATCTCCCGAACGATATAATTTTCCTTCTCCAAAAGGATTATCGATGAACTTCTCGGCTGTGAGTTCAGGTCTGTTCAAATACCCTCTTGCCAAGCCTTCTCCGGCAATGCATAGTTCTCCGGGTACGCCTATTCCGCACAGGTTCATTCCATTCAGCATATAGATCTGCGAGTTTGAAATCGGCTTGCCAATCGGAATATTATGCGGTATTTCACTTTCTCCGTCGTATTCCCAATGAGTGGCCTGTACCGTATTTTCCGTCGGTCCGAATGCATTGATGTATCTGCTTCTGCCGCTTGATTTCCTTACAACTTCCAGGCTTGATGCCGATCCTGCCGTCGTAATTACGTTTACGCTCGGTATGTCGGCCTGCAAATAAAACTGCGGCGGTAATACGGTTATCGTTATTCCACTTTGCTTTACTAACTCATTAAAGTTTCTGACGTCGGAAATGCAGGCTTGTGTCGCAAGCGTCAGCCTTGCTCCATTCAACAAGGAAAGAGCCATTTCCCAAACCGAAGCATCAAATATATAATTTGCAAACTGTAGGACGTTATCTTTCTCCGTTACGTTGTATACATCCAGTAAATGAGTTCTCAAGGATGCCACGCCGCTATGTTTAACCAGTACCCCCTTCGGAATACCGGTCGTTCCCGAAGTGTAGATCACATATGCTAAATCCTCAGGCTTGTTTACCTTTACCGGATTGGTGGACTCCTCTTCCCAGACCTCCCTCTCTGCGAGGTCGATTATTGGAATGTCCAAATTATGTTTTATTTCTGCCCGGTAAACAAGAATAGCTTTTGGCCGGCAATCTTCAAGCATGAATGCAATTCTGTCTTCTGGATAGGTGGGATCTAACGGTACATAGGCCCCTCCCGCTTTCTGAATTCCGTAAATCGCTACAATCATCTCTACGCTACGCTCTGCCATAATGGCTACGAACTCGTCCGGCTTCACGCCCATCTTCCGCAATTTCCTTGCCAGTTGATTGGATCTCCTATTCAGCTCTGCGTACGTAACATGCTCATCTTGGAATACTACGGCTGTATTATTGGGCGTTTTTCTGACTTGTTCCTCGAATAAATCCACTACGGTTTTATCTCTTGAATGATCTATGTATGTACGATTGAATTCGTGAAGTATTTTTTCTTTATCCCTATCGCTTACCGCTTCAATCTCGGAGACTTTTCCTTGTGGTTTTGCGACAAACGCAAGCAATACCTTTTCAAACATGGCCATGATGTTTTGGATTTCGTCTTCTACATACTCATTTGGGTTATAGGATAGATCAATGTGTAACGCATTGTCCGCCAGGCTTACGCTAGCACTTATGGCATAGTTTGTTTGCCTTCTTTCCGACTCCACCGTTAATCGAAGCCCGTCCTCATGATCATCCAATTTGCTTTCAGAACGATGCGAGCCTTCAAAGACACATAGCGTTTTGATCAATTTGTTTTTCTGCTTGGTCAATCCCTGGATCTCGGCAAGTGAACAGTACGAAAATTCACTGCTTTTCGCTCCCTGCTGCTGAAGTTCTTTTAGAAGCTCCAGAACGGTCGTGTTCTCGCTGCTTTTTACTCTGACCGGTATGGTATTGATGAATAACCCGACTATTTTGTCAATTCCTTTTACGTCTGCCTCTCTTCCCGATACAACCTTTCCGAAAACGACATCACTTGTGTAGTTATATTTTTGTAGAACGATTCCCCACGCCGCTTCCACCGCAACATGGATTGCAATATGGTTGGAATTTATAAAATCAAGCAGTTGCTCCGTTGCTTTTTCGGAAATCCTAAGACCGGATTTAACCATTTGGACCGTTGTATGACTGGGTTTCGCGATCGGCTTTATTTCTGCCATTTCATCATAATCCGCCAGCAATCCTCCCCAGTAGGAAAGTCCGACCTTTTTATCCTGTTTCTCGAGCCACTCTATGTATTCACCGTATGCTGCTGTCTCATTTTTTTCTGCAGAAACAATCTCCATCATATCGTATATCGTTTTTCCGTTGTTAAGAGAATCATAGTATCTCTTAAAATCACTATGTACCAATGATAAACACCAAGTATCGATAATAAGATGATGATAAAGCCAAATCATTTTGCAGTTGTTGTTCCCTAAATCAATATATTTCACTCTTAGAAGAGAATCATTCTGCAAATCAAATCCTCGCCTGACATTGCGGTCTGATATTTCCGCCATTTTATCCTGTTGCTCTGTTTTGCTAAACTTTGTCAGATCAATCCGTTCATATTCTATCTCTCTGTTCTCCAATATTACTTGCCTGGGGTTTTCTAGTTTTTCGTGCATAAAAGCCGTTCTTAACACATCATGTCTCACCGCAAGGAGTTGAAGAGCTTGAACGATTTTTTCCTCTTTAATATCGCCTTCTAGCCTTAAAATGTACTGCATGATATATTGTGTCGATTCACTGTCGGTTATATGATGGTAAATCATCCCCTCTTGCAAAGGTGTGAGGGAGTACGTACCTTTGATCATTTGAGCATTTTCATTGCTAATCATCATAAAACTCCTCTCTTCAAATATCCATAAAGATGGAAAAATGAAACAATGGAATTTCTTTAACGTGACACAATATACAGCTCATAACCCCCTATTTTTTATTCCTGGACCACCTCAATCATCATTCTAGAGTCGAATTAACAAAAACGAAGTACTGTCCCGTTTCAAAACAACGGAATGCGGCCTGAACTTCCTGCTACTGCCTTCTTTTTACGAGCTGCACGATTCCAAAAATAATAAGATACACACCATACACATACATAAATAATAGGGCCGCGTTAAGAATAGTTTCTTGAATTGTCATGGGGAAGATATTATGGATAGAAGTGATCTTTCTGGAAAACCCGAGATTGGTTAAAACGAAATCACTCACGGAACCAACCGTAAAAATAATAATTCCCTTTGTAATTTTTCTCATCACCATTCCTACCTTCATTTAAAGTTTATTACACATAAACTCAATCAAATACTTCCCATCTTTATCAAAATCTTAAGACATTTATCTTATCATGTCAATAATTGTAATAGATTGATTCTTATAACTTTTGTGGAGTTACATGGTTTGAATTACTGTTTCATCCGTTTGTATAAATATTTGCAGAGGAATCAAATAGATTACATTCATTCGATTCACTTGACATCTTACCTTTATGAATATTTTATGATTTTATTTTAGTTACCTTCAGCGCGGAGATCATATCTACTTAAACAGAAAATACACATATAAAATGTGCACAGGAAGGCCGGATGATTTTTCCGGTACCTTACAATATGAATTATGGACAAGTTATATTCGAGGTTCTCAAAAAAGTGGTGTATGCTATTGACGGGACTTTTAATGCAATCAATTACAAAATACAATCAATTTTCCCAACTCGCTTATTATCTCTTCATATTCAATAATTGTTACCTTTTTAGGGAAGAGATACGTTTTGGCACAAACAGAAAGCTTGTAACCTGGGTCAATAGAATAGAGCTTCAGATAACAATTATCCAACTTCGCATCTTGATACAATGGTATCTTTATGTCCGTTTCATCATAAAATTGAATCGCTTCCAAAGGTAAAAACAGCCCCCTACCATCAAACTTAATGTAGCTCTCTTTTAATGCCCAAATTTCATAAAAGAACTCGATCTGTCTATCTCGATCCATCTTCTTAAATTCCTTGGACTGCTCTACTGAAAACACGTGTTTTACAACCTCATAATCTAAAGCTTGAATTTCCTGAATGTCAATTCCTACCTCTTTATTATCAATGATACAAGCCACCCATTCCCCTGAATGTGTGGCATTAAAGAATAAATCAAACTTTTTAGGCAAATATGGTTTCCCAAAACTATTGTAGGTATATAAAATATCTGAATTCATAATTTCCAATCTACGACATATTGCAATCCTAACGAGCAGCTCTCCAATTAAAGAGCGGTAAGCATCTTCTTTATGTATGTATCGTTTAATTCTTTCACGTTTTTCCATATGGATATACTGCAGCATCTCATTTAATAATCCATTTTCAATGGTTTTAGGCAATCGAGTCGCATAGATTTGAATCACAAGATCCCTCCCTAAAAATTAACACTTTCACTAAAAATCGTGAGTTTCCTTCCGATCGAAGCGTCAGCACCATTTTCTGAAAAAGATCAGCTCCAAATACCTAAATTAACAACTGCCAACTTATACTATAGGGAAGGAAATTGAGTAAACTTCGCAGTACCTACCTGTCATTTATTCAAAAAACAGCGGGAATTCTATGATGGCTCCAACCTCTTGCAATAGCAATGGCTTGCTGACGCTCAAAAGTTACGTTATTTGAATCACCCCGAACCTCCCCAGCTCTCTTTTTAAGCCCGCGTTCCATTCGTGTAATAAAAACATCGGCGGCTTTCACCAAAAAAAATCATTTCGTCTTATGGAATTCATGATTCAACCGATCTATTTTCTCTTCCAATCTTCTCAAACTTTCCTCCGTTTTTTTCGTATGCTGGATGAGTCTATTCACAAATTTATACAATCCCACAAAAAAAAGGATTACGATCAATATAATTATGATTTGATATAACTCGGCCGCCCAAGCAAAATTCAAAGTATCAGCTCCCTTAATAACTGCATTCAAATCGTCCTTGCAGCATACATGCTAACTGGTACCCATGCTTTATGTAAGACCTTCTTGATTCACCGCAAATTTAAAGTATAAAAGGAAGGAAAGCATAAAAATGGTAACAAAAGATACAAAAGGTCTTGAAATAAATAAACAAACCACACTACAGAACATCAACTTGGATAAACTGGCAAGAGTATATAATGCATAGAAATTGAAGCTATACAAAATGGCTTTAAACCCATGAACGGATTCGCTTGAACCGTACAAAGTCATCATATCCGCCTTAGGAAATAGCAACCACGAAGCTGCCGTAACAAAAATAAACGCAAATCCGATCAGTATGATGGTTGTCGCTGCCAGAGCCAACAGTTTGCTTAACAAGATCTGAAACCGAGGCAAGGGTCGCAGCACATATAACCGGTAAGCTCCGGAATGGATCTCGCCGCTTAACTGATTGACGTAAATGACGGGGAGAACAACCAGGGTGAGCACCAGAGATATCCGATCCATCATATACCAGGGCACATTGAGATTGTTAAGCTCAATTCGCCCTTCGCCAAATCTCAGGTTTGTTGAACCGTTTAGAACCCCTCCCCATAGATTGGCCGATAATAAGAGGATAAAAATCAAATACATAATAAGCATTGATTTGCTTTTCCATATCCGTTCCATTTCACTGACCCATGCTCCAAACATATAAATACAATCCGTCGAATAACAATGTGACCAAAACGTATCCCACGGAAAGGCCCAACATAATGCTTATATTCCTGCTAATAAGTTCCATATAAAAAAGCATGATATTCCCATTAAAGTTAAGTCGGCCATAAAGGTTAATATAATGATATTAATCACGAGTAGCTTGCCAAAAAAATACGAGCTCTGGAATACTGCCGTAAAAACAAGAGACGTAACTGGCCTCCACGATATTCCTCTGTAAATACGGCAGCAACAATGGCTGCGACCGCGATATTACACATCAAATATAAATTCACTTGTAAACCTTCAACCATAAACAGGCCGGCAGATATCGCTTTTGCATCATCCAGAAGATAATTCCCTGCAATATACGCAAGTACAGGCGTGCATACCAATTGAAATGAAGATTCATCAATGATTGTTCTCTTACCGATCTTCTTCGTGATCCGCTTTATTTCCATAATCATATTTGTCACAGCGATACCTCTCTTTCTGAATTGGACAATGAAGAAGGAGCCAATTCATTTCCTAATTATGTATAAACAACTCATCAAGTGTAATAATTTGTAATTATTTATTTGGTTATTATACCATAATATGATATATTTTGTATTTTCATTCCTCTTTTAAGGGCCGATTTTTAATTCATATTAACATCAACTGCAGCTTTCCGTCCTACTTCATCTTAATTAGACCTTCCCTTTTAAATAAAGTATTTATGCAAAAAAGAGAGCCCTTTAGGCTCTCAGGCTGTCGAGAAAGTCTCGACAGCCTTCTTTATGTTTATTTATTTTAAGACAGCACCGCGTTAATGTTGTATAATATAGATAACTACTCATGAACGGATGGTGTCTTGAATGCTGAGATCTAATCGGGAAAAACAACAAAGCTATGAATTCGTGTCAATTGAAGAGCTGGTTCCACAGGATCATTTGTTGCGAAAAGTGGACAAGTATATCGACTTCTCCTTTATTGAGGATAAGGTTCGTCCACTTTACTGCGCTGATAACGGGCGGCCAGCCATTGATCCGGTCGTTCTGTTTAAGATGATTTTTCTCGGTTATTTTTATGGCATTCGCTCCGAACGTCAGTTGGAACGCGAGATTCAAACGAATTTGGCTTACCGCTGGTTTTTGGGTCTTGGTCTTACAGACAAAGTCCCAGACCACTCCACCATTAGCTGGAACCGGCGGACTCGGTTTAAAGATACTGACATTTTTCAGGAGATTTTTGACGAAATCGTCCTCCAAGCGATCTCACACAAAATGGTGGGCGGGCGTGTGCTCATTACGGATTCGACTCACGTAAAAGCCAATGCCAACAAGCACCACTATACCAAGCAAGAAGTTCTGCAAAACACCAAGGACTATATTGACGAACTTAATGAGGCTGTGACGGAGGACCGCAAAGCGCACGGAAAAAAGCCCTGAAAGTACGAGAGGAAGTGAATGGAACCAAAGAAATGAAAGTGAGCACCACCGACCCGGACAGCGGCTATATGATTCGCGACGGCAAACCGGAGGGATTCTTTTATCTCGACCACCGGACGGTGGATCTTAAATACAATCTCATTACCGATGTCCATGTCACGCCAGGAAATGTCCATGATTCGGTTCCGTATTTGTCCCGATTAGACCGCCAAAGAGAACGTTTTGGATTCAAGGTTGAAGCTGTAGCCCTGGATTCCGGTTATTTAACTACGCCCATTTGCAGAGGTTTACAGAAGCGAAAGATTTTTGCCGTTATTGCTCACCGGAGATTTCATCCTAAGCAAGGTTTGTTTGCTAAATGGAAGTTTACTTACGACGCTGAAAGTAACACCTACATGTGCCCAGAAAAACACCAACTGGTATACCGGACAACCGACCGGAAGGGTTACAGGCAGTATGCGTCAGACCCGGAACATTGCAAGACCTGCCCGATGCTTGCGCAATGCACTCATTCCCAGAACCACCGGAAGGTACTGACCCGACATGTCTGGGAAGACAGCAAAGATTGGGTGCGAAACAACCGGCTAAGCCGGGACGGCAAGCAGTTGTACCGCAAACGAAAAGAAACGATTGAGCGAAGCTTCGCGGATGCCAAAGAGCTCCATGGGTTTCGCTATTGCCGTTTGCGCGGGCTCTCAAACGTCACGGAACAAGCGTTGATGACGGCCGCCGTGCAGAACATGAAGAAGATGGCGATCCACCTGGATCGCCTGGAAAAGAGGGGGTAACCCTTCTTATTTAGGCTTTTTAGCAACTGCAAATGAAAAAAAGAGAAACCCAACGTCTCAAAGACGTGGGTTTCTCGACAATCTGAAGAG
>Ga0180220_1002649_pt1 | contig 11204 bp, 7 predicted proteins | sample eDN5th37CBELigBY_FD_151335 | JGI IMG/M metagenome (GOLD analysis project Ga0180220, IMG submission 151335) | Enriched backyard soil microbial communities from Emeryville, California, USA - eDNA 5th pass 37_C BE-Lig BY (version 2) (version 2) | ecosystem: Environmental > Terrestrial > Soil >... | reverse complement strand
AAGGCCGTGCTCGACCGGCATCCCGACGTGCATATCTACACGGCGTCCATCGACGACGGCCTGAACGAGAACGGCTACATCATGCCGGGCCTGGGCGACGCCGGCGACCGCATCTTCGGCACCAAACAAAAGGCCGAATAACGGCCGGGCCGGCCGCTCGCGGGTCAGGCGGCCAGAGCGGCGGGGGCGGGGCGCTGGCCTTCCAGGTGCGCGCCGAACCAGTGCAGTTCGCGCGCCAGGCCGGCCACCTCGCCCACGATCAGCAGCGCCGGGGCGCGCACGCCATGGCTGCGGGCCACAGCGGCCAGGTCGGCCAGGCGCCCGCTGACCACCCGCTGTTCGGGCCGACTGCCGTTTTCGATCAGGGCAAACGGCGTGGCGCCTGAGCGGCCATGGGCGATCAACCGCGCCGACAGGGTTTCGAGCTGCCCCACGCCCATATAGAAGGCCAGCGTCTGGTGCTCGCGGGCCAGGCCGGCCCAGTCGAGCGTGTCTTCGTCTTCGCGGCAGTGCGCGGTGACCAGGCGGACCGATTGCGCGTGGTCGCGGTGCGTCAGCGGGATGCCGGCGTAGGCGCCGCAGGCCAGGGCGGCCGTGATGCCGGGCACGACTTCGTAGGCGATGCCGTGGCGCTTCAGGTGCTGCAGTTCTTCGCCGCCGCGCCCGAAGACCATCGGGTCCCCGCCCTTCAGCCGCACCACGCAACGCCCCTGTCGGGCATGCGACACCATCAGTGCATGGATGCGGGCCTGCGTGGATTCATGTGGCCCGCCGGGTGCCTTGCCGACGTCGATCACCTGCGCATCGCGCCTTGCCATGGCCAGGATGGCGGGGCTGACCAGGCGGTCGGCCAGGATCACGTCTGCTTCGTTCAGGGCGCGCAGGCCGCGCAGGGTCAGCAGGCCCGGATCGCCCGGGCCTGCGCCGACCAGCAGCACCTTGCCTTCCGGGGGCGGGGTGCGGGTGGACAGGGCGCGTCCCAGCAGGGATTCCGCCTCGGCGGCGCGGCCGCGCCGCAGGGCACCCAGGACGGGGCCGTCCAGCAGCCAGTCATAGAAGGCCCGCCGCGCCCGCAATTGCGGCAGCGCCTGGCGGATGGCCGGGCGCTTGCGCTGCGCCAGCGCGGCCAGGGCGCCCAGGGCCGGATCGAACAGCGATTCGATGCGTTCGCGCAGCCTGCGGGCGATCACGGGTGCCGCGCCGCCCGAGGAAATGGCGATGGTGATCGGCGTCCGGTCCACGATGGCCGGCACCTGGACGCTGGACAGTTCGGGGTCGTCCACCACATTGCAGAACAGGCGCCGCATCCCGGCGGCGGCGGCCACGCGCCGGTTCTGCTCGCGATCGCTGGTGGCCGCGACGACCAGCCAGGCTTCGTCCAGCAGCGCGGGATCGAAGTCGCCCAGGCGCAGATCGATCTCGCCGGCCTGGGCGCGCGCCAGCACCTGGGGGTGGGCCGCCCGGGCGCTCACGACCACCCGGGCGCCCGCCGCGCGCAGCAGCACGATCTTGCGTTCCGCCACCAGCCCCGCGCCGACCACGACGGCGGTGCGGCCCTTCAGGTCGGCAAACAGCGGAAAGTGATTCATGCCGCGCTCGCCTTGCGATCGGGAACCGCGGTGTGCGGGTTGCGCGGATCCGCCTGGATCACGCCGGTGCGCACCAGGAAGTCGCCGAAACCTTCCTCCGCGACGCGTTCGCGCGCATATTGGCCGAACAAGGCGTCCAGGCTGGACAGGATTTCCGCCTCGGTGATGTTTTCCCGGTACAGGACGTTCAGGCGCTCGCCGATGAAGTCGGCCCCCAGGCGCAGGTCGTAGCGCCCCAGGGCGCGGCCCACCAGGGCGATCTCGCCCAGGTAGGGGCGGGAACAGCCGTTGGGGCAACCCGAGAGGCGCAGCAGGATCGGCGCGTCGCGCAGGCCGTGCGTGTCCAGCAGGGCTTCCAGCTTGGGCAGCAGGATGGGCGCGTAGCGCTCGCTTTCGGCCATGGCCAGCCCGCAGGTGGGCAGCGCGACGCAGGCGATGTGGTGGCGGCGGATGCCGCTCTGTTCCTTGTAGCCGTCCAGTCCGTATTCCCCGACCAGCGCGTCGATGGCGGCGCGGTCGGATTCGTCGACGTTGGCGATCACCAGATTCTGGTTGCACGTCAGGCGGAATTCGCCTTTCAGCACCTTGGCGATCTCGCGCATGCCGGTCTGCAGGCGCAGGCCGTCGCGGTCCCACAGGCGGCCGGAAGCGATGTACAGCCCCAGGTGCCAGCGGCCGTCCTCGCCGCGGGCCCAGCCATAGCGGTCGCCGTTGCGCTCGAAACGGTAGGGGCGCAGCGGTTCCAGGGGCGTGCCGCTGCGCAGGCCGACCTGTTCGCGGAACCAGTCCACGCCCAGTCGGTCCACAGTGTATTTCAGGCGCGCGTGCTGGCGTTCGCTGCGGTTGCCGTGGTCGCGCTGCAGGGTGACCACGGCTTCGGCCACGGCCACCACGTTCTCCGGCCGGGTGAAGCCGATCAGCGTGCCCAGCCGGGGATAGGTGGTCGGGTCGCCCGCCGTGGCGCCCATGCCGCCGCCCACGGCCACGTTGAAGCCCTGCAGTTGGCCGTTCTCGATGATGGCGACCAGCCCCAGGTCATTGGCGAAGACGTCGCAGTCGTTGGTCGGCGGAATGGCGATGCCGATCTTGAACTTGCGCGGCAGGTAGGCGGAGTCGTTGCCGTAGATGGGTTCCTCGTCGACGGCCTCGCCGACCTGTTCGCCGCCCAGCCAGATCTCGGCATAGGCGCTGGTGTGCGGCAGGAAATGGTCGGACAGGCGCTGCACCCATTCCTGCGTCAGTGCGTGCTGGCTCGACAGGTGCGGGTTGACCGAACTGATCACCTGGCGGTTCACGTCGCCGCAGGCGGCGATCGTGGTGGCCCGGGCGTCGTGGATGCCCTGCATGAAGGCGCGCAGGTTGCGTTTCAGGATGCCGTGCCACTGGAAGGTCTGACGCGTGGTGATGCGCAGGCCGCGCGTGGCGTATTTCTGTGCCAGTTCGTCCAGCGCCAGCCACTGGTCGGGGCTGATCACGCCGCCCGGCAGGCGCGCACGCACCATGAAGGCGTAGGCGGGTTCCAGCTTCTGCTTGCGCCGTTCGTCGCGGATGTCGCGGTCGTCCTGCATGTAGCTGCCGTGGAATTTCAGCAGCTTGGTGTCGGCTTCGGGAATGGCGCCGGTGACCGGATTGTCCAGTTCCCGGGCAATGGTGCCGCGCAGGAAGCGGCTGCCGGTCTTGATGTCTTCCAGGGGGGACAGGGGGGAAATGCTCATGTCGGGATTCGTGGTCGAAAGAGGGGGCGGCCCATCGGGCCGGGCCATGGAAATCGGGTCGGCCGGGCGCAAAACCCGGCCGGGCGATGCCGCATGCGGCGGCGGGTTCAGTAGACGTCGCGCGCGTAGCGGCCCTGCGCGGCCAGGTCGTCCAGCCACTGGCGGGCGCCTTCCTCGTCCAGGCCGCCATGGTCGCGGGCGATCTCGAGCAGGGCGGCATGCACGTCGCGGGCCATGCGGTCGGCGTCTCCGCAGACGTAGACGTGGGCGCCCGCCTGGATCCAGTCGTACACGTCGGCACCCTGGGCCAGCAGTTTGTGCTGGACGTAGATCTTTTCTGCCTGGTCGCGCGAGAACGCCAGGTCGATGCGGTCCAGGTGGCCGTCTTTCAGCGCCTGCTGCCATTCGACCTGGTAGAGGAAGTCGCTGGTGAAGTGCGGGTTGCCGAAGAACAGCCAGTTGCGGCCCGGGGCGTCCGCCTCGGCGCGCGCCTGGACGAAGGCGCGGAACGGCGCCACGCCGGTGCCGGCGCCGATCATGATGATGTCGCGGGACGCATCGGCCGGCAGGCGAAAGCGCGAATTTTCCTCGATGAAGACTGGCACCGTGTCGCCTTCGGCCCGTTCCGCCAGGAAATGCGAGGCCACGCCCCAGCGGGATTCGCCCTCTGTCTCGAAGGCGAGATGGCTCAGCGTCAGGTGGACTTCGTCTTCGGCCACTGCCGCGCAGGACGCGATGGAATACAGGCGCGGCGTCAGCGGGCGCAAGGCCGCCACCAGCTCCGGCCCGGTCCAATGGGCCGGCCATTGGCGCAAGGCGTCGATCAACTGGTGCGTGCCCAGGTAGGACGCCAGCCGGTCGCGGGCGCCGGGCTCCAGCAGAGCTGTCAGGTCGTCCTGCTTCGCGCGCTCGGCCAGAGCCGCCAGGAAGGGGCGGGTCAGCACGGTCAGCTCACGGTAGCGGCCCAGCCATTCGCCCAGGGGGCGCGAAGTGCCCTGGTGCTCGACGGCATCGGCGGCGTTCAGGCCGGTGGCCGCCAGCACGCGGGCGACCAGGGTGTCGTCCTGCACGGGCCAGACACCCAGGGCATCGCCGGGTTCGTATTGCAGCTTGCTGCCGTCCAGCGACAGTTCGATGTGGCGGATGTCCTTGTCGCTGTCGCGGCCCGTGATGGGCTGGTTCAGCAGGACTTCGGCCTGGAAAGGGCGGTCGCGGGTGAATTTCTCGGCCTGGGGGCGCAGCGGCGTGACGGTGGCCTGGTGGGCCGCCGCGGGCGCGGCGGATTTCAGCGCCTCGCGCGCCTGTTCCAGGGCCCGGTCCTGCCAGGGGGTGGCGACCGTCTCGATGTCCAGGTCCGCCGTGCCCGGATCCTGCAGGCGTTGGGCGCCCAATTCGGCCAGGCGGGCGTCGATCTTTTGCGAAATGCCGCAGAACGAGGGGTAGCTGGAATCGCCCAGTCCCAGCACGGCATATTTCAGCCGGGGCAGCTTCGGCGCGCGCTTGCCCAGTAGAAATTCGACCCAGGCGATGGAATCGTCCGGCGGATCGCCGTCGCCCTGGGTGCTCATGACCACGTAGAGCAGCTGCTCGTCCTTCAGTTCCTTGGTCTTGTACTGGTCGGCCCGCACCAGGCGCGCCTCCAGGCCCTGGGCCAGCACTTTTTCGTACAGGCCGGTCGCGATGCGCTTGGCATTGCCCGTCTGGCTGCCGTAAAGAATGGTCAGCCGCTGGGCGGTGTCGGGCGCGGCGACGGCGGCCACGGTGAGCGGGGGCGCGGCTTCCCGCGCGGGCTGGCGCGCCTGGGCGACACCCGCGAAATAGCCGGATAGCCAGTGCAGGCTGGACGATTCCAGGTTGTCGGCCAGTTCGGCGATCAGGGCATGATGGGCTTCGGGCAGGTAGTTCGGCGCGAGCATGGCACGGTCTTGTCGAAATGAGGGAAGCGTCCATTCTGGGACGCTTCCTTCATGCCGTGAACGAACCGATGCTTATGTTTTTATGCGGATATAAGTAAATTGCCCGACATGATGGCGCAACCGGGCCGGTGTCCCGGCCCGCGGCGCGGCTTCAGTCTTCCCAGTGCAGCCAGCCTTCCGACAGCCATTCGTCGAGGACCGCCAGGGTCTCGGGGGGCAGTTGGCCGACCGTGCCGGCGTCCAGCATGCGCTGGTCGGCGAGCGCTTCCAGGCCGGGGCTGGCCGCCAGGGGCGCGACCTCGCCGTTGATGAAGACCTGCTGGCCGCAGTACATCAGCCGGGTGCAGCGGTCCAGCGTCAGGCGGCCCGAGGCGGGCACCCCGGCGCTCAGCGACAGAGGTTCGTCGGCCGGGTCGAACAGGGCGCTATCGGGCAGGGACGTCAGCCATTGCCCCAGGAACCGGGCCGCCACGGCACGGTCCAGGCGCACCTTGGACAGGGTGTCCAGCGTGGCCTGCACCAGCGAATCGGGCAGCGCGGCCGGCGTGCGCGTGGCGGGCTCGCCGGCATCGGTGTACAGCGCGGCCAGGTCGGGGCCCGGCAGGCAGGGGTGGCCGTACAGGCCCGGGTCGCCCAGGTGTTGCGCCGAGATCTGGTCGGCGGCTGCCTCGAGCAGGCCGCGGGCCAGGGTGGCCTGGCTGGGCACGCGAAAGCCGATGGACAGCGTCATGCAGTCATTGCCGATCGCCACCCCGTCGTGGCAGACGTGCGGGGGCAGGTACAGCATGTCGCCCGGTTCCAGGATGTCGTCCGCCTCCGGCTGGAAGTCGGCCAGGATCTTCAGCGGCAGCCCCGGCACCAGGGCCCGGTCGGCCTGCCGGCTGGTGCGCCAGCGGCGCCGCCCGTGGCCTTGCAGCAGGAACACGTCGTAGCTGTCGAAGTGGGGGCCGACGCCGCCGCCGTCGGTGGCGATGCTGATCATCAGGTCGTCGAGCCGGGCGTCGGAAATGAAACGGAACTGCCGCATCAGCGCAGCCGAGGCATCGTCGTGCAGATCCACGCTTTGCACCAGCAGCGTCCAGTTCGGCTGCGTGGCGGGCGGCAGCCGGCGGAACGGGCCGTGCTTCAGGGACCAGCCCCGCTCGCCATGGGTGATCAGGCGGGATTCGACTTCCTCGCGGCGGGCCAGCGTCTGCACGTCGCGGATCGTGACGGGCGGCTGAAAGCCGGGAATCGCCTGGCGCACCAGCAGGGGTTTCTTCTGCCAGTAGTCGCGCATGAATTCCCTGGGGGTCAGCCCGCCCAGCAGGGGCGTGGGCCGGTCGAGGTCGGGGATCGGAGTGTGCATGACGTGTGTCCTGTGGTGTGGGCCGGCGCCTGCGCGCAGCGGGGTGGTCCGGCCCGAGGCCCGGGCCGCCCCAGGTCAGAGAAAGTCGCGGCGCAGCTGGTAGATCAGTTCCAGCGCTTCGCGCGGGCTGAGGCTGTCGGGATCCAGCGCCTGCAGGGCGGCGCGCAGGGGCGCATCCGGGTCGCCGCCGGATTCTTCCTCGGCCTGCTGCACGAACAGCGCCAGCTGGGATTCCGACCGGTTGCGGGCTTCCAGTTCGGCCAGTTCCTTGCGCGCATGGCGGATCACCACCGGCGGAATGCCTGCGCGCTGGGCCACATGCAGGCCGTAGCTCTGGCTGGCCGGGCCGGGCCGGACTTCGTGCAGGAAGACCACGCCATCGGGGGCGTCGGCCGCCGCCAGGTGGACGTTGACCACGCCATGGGTCTTTTCCGGCAGTCGGGTCATCTCGAAATAGTGCGTGGCGAACAGCGTCATGGCGCGGTTGTGCGTCAACAGCCGGTGGGCGATCGCCCAGGCCAGCGCCAGGCCGTCGTAGGTGGACGTGCCTCGGCCGATCTCGTCCATCAGGACCAGGCTGCGCGGCGTGGCCGCGCCCAGGATCACCCCGGCCTCCATCATTTCCATCATGAAGGTCGAGCGCCCGCCCGCCAGATCGTCGGCGGCGCCGATGCGCGTGAAGATGCGGTCGAGCGGGCCGATGCGCGCCCGCGAGGCGGGCACGTAGCTGCCGGCCCGCGCCAGCAGCGCGATCAGCGCCACCTGGCGCATGTAGGTCGACTTGCCACCCATGTTCGGCCCCGTGATCAGCAGCATGCGGCGTTCTTCGTCCATGCGGCAGTCGTTCGGGGTGAAGGACTCGATGCTGTGTTCCACCACCGGGTGGCGGCCGGCCTCGATGTCCAGGCAGATGTCGTCGGTCAGCTCCGGTGCGACCCAGCCGTGGGCGCGCGCATGGTGGGCCAGTCCGGCCAGCGCATCGATGCGCGCCAGGGCTGCGGCGCTGCGCGCCAGGGCTGCGGCGTGCTCGGCGGCCTGAGCCAGGATCTGCTCGTACAGCAGCTTTTCGCGGGCCAGGCCGCGGTCCCGGGCCGAAAGAACCTTGTCTTCCCAGGCTTTCAGCTCGGGCGTGATGTAGCGTTCCACGTTCTTCAGCGTCTGGCGGCGGCGGTAGTCGTCGGGCACCTTGTCGGTCTGGCCGCGCGTGACCTCGATGAAGAAGCCGTGGACGCGGTTGTATTCCACGCGCAGGTTGGCGATGCCGGTGCGTTCCCGTTCGCGGGCCTCGACTTCCAGCAGGAAGGCGCCGTTGTCGCCCGCCAGCTGGCGCAGTTCGTCCAGTTCGGCGTCGTAGCCGGGTGCGATCACGCCGCCGTCGCGCACCATCGGGGCGGGCTCGGCGGCAATGCCACGGGCCAGCAACGCATGCAGCGCCGGATCCACCGGTACGTCTTTCAGGCAATCGGCCAGCAGCCCCCGGGCATCGAAAGCGGATGCGGTGGCCTGCGCCAGCGTGTCCAGGCCGGCCAGCGCTTCGCGCAGGCTGGCCAGCTCGCGCGGGCGGATTGTGCCCAGCGCCAGGCGGGTCGCCATGCGTTCCAGGTCGGGCAGCGGCCGCAATGCGTCCCGCAAGGCGCGCAGCGCGCCGTCGGCGTCCGGCGCCTGCAGGAACTGCGTGATCGCATCCTGGCGGGCGCGGGCCTGCGGATTGTCGCGCAGCGGCGCCTGCAGCCAGCGGCGCAGCTGGCGACTGCCCATGGGCGTGCGGGCATGATCCAGCGTGCTGAACAGCGTCGGCCCGTCGCCGCCATTGAGCGTATCGGTGATTTCCAGGTTGCGCCGGGTGGCCGGATCCAGAACCACGTAGTCGCCGCCGGCATCCACCGACAGGCTGTGCACATGGTTCAGTGCCTGGGCTTGCGTGGAGCCGACGTAGCGCAACAATGCCCCAGCCGCGCGCATCGCCAGCGGCAGGTGATCCAGGCCGAAGGCCCCCACGTCGTTCACGCCGAAATGGCGCAGCAGCGTGTCGCGCGCGCCATCGGCCTCGAAGTGCCAGTCCGGCACCCGGCTGATCGCCGTTTCCAGGCCCGTGGCCTCGAGCGCCCGGGTGTCCGCCTGCTCCGCGCAGACCAGTTCGGCGGGCGCGATGCGGCCCAGTTCCGCATCCAGCAGCTCCGCCGTCGATTCGCAGGCCTTGAAGTCGCCGTTGGCCAGGTTCATCCAGGCCAGCCCCACGGTCTCGCGCCCGTGGCCGCGTCCCATGATCCAGGCCGCGATCCGGCGGTCGTCGTTGGCCGGCAGCAGCGCGTCGTCGGTCAGCGTGCCGGGCGTGACCACGCGCACGATCCTGCGTTCGACCGGCCCCTTGCTGGCGCCCGGATCGCCGATCTGCTCGCAGATGGCGATGGATTCACCCAGCGCCACCAACCGCGCCAGGTAGCTTTCCATGGCATGGTGCGGCACGCCCGCCATCGGGATCGGCGCCCCGTTGGATGTGCCGCGCTTGGTCAGCGTCAGGTTCAGCAGGCGTGCTCCCCGCTCTGCATCGTCGTAGAACATCTCGTAGAAGTCGCCCATGCGATAGAACAGCAGATGCGACCCGGCCTGGGCCTTCAGCTGAAGGTACTGCTGCATCATCGGCGTGTGACCGGAAAGATCGGAGGTGGACATGGCTGTGGTGCTGGCGGGGGGTGAAACGGGGAGGTACGTATTATCGGTCAATGAGGCGGGTAGTGTCTGTCGGACGGTGCCGACAGGAGGCTGTTACTACGCTTGTTCCTGTGTTACATAAAGATTCATGGATGACATCGCGGTCTCCGATCTGAAAACGATCCTGCATTCCAAGCGGGCGAATATCTATTACCTGGAACATTGCCGAGTGCTGGCCAATGGTGGTCGCGTCGAATACGTGACCGATGCAGGCAAGCGGTCACTGTACTGGAATATCCCGATCGCCAATACCACCAGCATTCTGCTGGGAACAGGTACTTCCATTACACAGGCGGCAATGCGGGCGTTGGCCAAGGCCGGCGTACTGGTGGGGTTTTGCGGTGGGGGTGGAACACCTCTGTTTTCCGCCATGCGAGGCGATGATGAACAGCAGTTTCGCCGCAACTGCATCGAAGCCCTGACGCGCAGTGAGTCGCTGGATTTCATGATCGATACGGTCAAGGAAATCGCCATGGCGGCTTCCGGCTCAGGGGTCATTCCGCCTTCGGATCAAGAAGGTGGTGCATGAATGTCCTGCTGGTTTCCCAGTGCAGCAAGCGTGCCCTGACGGAAACGCGGCGGATCCTGGATCAGTTCGCCGAACGGCGCGGGGATAGGACATGGCAGACCGCAATTACCCGGGCCGGGCTCGAGGAGGCCGTCCACGCTATTCCAGATAGCGTCGAAGAGCAGCCCGATTTGCCTTATGTGCAATTGCGCAGCGCTAGCACCGGGCAGCGGTTTTGCCTGTTCCTGGCTCTGGGAGACCCGCAGCCAGAGGCGGTATCCGGGGTATTCAATACCTACGGTTTGAGCAGTACGGCGACACTTCCCTGGTTCTGACCCTTTTCTACGAGGCCCTTGTGGGCCCCTTATGAATCAATGGGTTATTGACTGATCAAGAATTTGGGCAGTGTGGGCATGTTGGTTGAAGATCTTTAAAAAATCAGTAAGTTGAGTGTTTGTTTGTCTAGTTCGCTGCCGCGTAGGCAGCTGAGAAAAGCAGTAGGGTGCGGGCGTCGATCATGCGGCCGTTCGCTGCCGCGTAGGCAGCTGAGAAATACGCACGTTGGGATGCCGACCCACTGAAGCACGTTCGCTGCCGCGCAGGCAGTTGAGAAAATCGAAACGGGCGGCAATCCCTTCGCTCATGCAACAGAGAAACATCCCGTCGCCGCGCCGTGACGAATCCCCGAGGATGGATCACAATGCGCGGTTCATATCGTCTATTTCACAAACGCTTGCAAGGATCTCCGCCATGCCCGAGCCACACGCATCGCTGAAAGAACTCACTCTGCGGGGTGCGGTTCTGGGCGCCCTGATCACCCTGATATTCACCGCTTCCAATGTCTACCTGGGCCTGAAGGTGGGCCTGACCTTCGCCTCCTCGATCCCGGCGGCGGTGATTTCCATGGCGGTGCTGCGGGCCTTCCGCGATTCCAACATACTGGAAAACAATATCGTCCAGACGCAGGCGTCCGCGGCGGGCACCTTGTCCGCCGTGATCTTCGTGCTGCCGGCGCTGCTGATGATGGGGTACTGGACAGGCTTTCCCCTGTTGCAGACCGCCATGATCTGCGCCTGCGGCGGGATCCTGGGCGTGGTGTTCACCGTGCCGCTGCGGCGCGCGCTGGTGGTCAACAGCGATCTGCCGTATCCGGAAGGCGTGGCAGCGGCCGAGATCCTCAAGGTCGGGCAGCATCCTGGCGACGGCACGGGGGCCCGGCAGGCCGGTGGATTGCGTGACATCGTGGCCGGCGGTGTGCTGGCGGGCGGTTTCAGCTTGCTGACCGGCGGCCTGCGCGTGGCCGGCGACAGCGTGGGTTACTGGTTCAGCGTCGGGCGCGCTGTATTCCAGCTGCCCCTGGGTTTGTCCTTCGCACTGGTCGGCGCGGGGTATCTGGTCGGCATCGTCGGCGGCGTG
>Ga0180220_1002648_pt1 | contig 11206 bp, 10 predicted proteins | sample eDN5th37CBELigBY_FD_151335 | JGI IMG/M metagenome (GOLD analysis project Ga0180220, IMG submission 151335) | Enriched backyard soil microbial communities from Emeryville, California, USA - eDNA 5th pass 37_C BE-Lig BY (version 2) (version 2) | ecosystem: Environmental > Terrestrial > Soil >... | reverse complement strand
CGTGTCCAGGACCGCGATCACAATATTCGAATTGACTTTCACTGATTTCCAAGCCTTGTCCACTTTTGTCAGTTGATGATAGGTTTGTTTTGAGAAAAGGGGGTCCTTTGGTACAACACCCTCCCCTTCTGCGCTTACCCAAGGGGGTTGTAGGGTCATCGTCATCGTAACCGCCAGGGCCCACCCCAGCATTTTTTTCATAACTATCTCCTAACTGTAATCTCACCGTCTGCCGAAAATTCCCCAGTTATACCAGGATAAAGCTTGAGCAAAGTCTCTAACGGAATATAGGCTGTTCCTTCTTTGATCATAGCTCCCTTTAATGAAATCGTATGGGTATCCTGAGCTAGTTTCAAAATAGCTTGTCCCTTTTCCGGATCATATCCGATCTCCCCATGGAAAAGGTAGGCCAACTTTCGCAGTGAGACATACCATTTCCCCTGATCCTGGAAGGCTGCAACAACTGTAGATTCATCCTCTTTTCCTCCGTTGATCAAGACTTCTCCAGTAGGCTTCAAAGTGAGTTTGTTATCTATTAAGACGTATTCCGCCGCCTGAAGTTGCTCATCCGGATCTGTGACCAGCACATCCGGAGTGACGCCCTGGTGGTTAATCACTTGATGTTTCGGGCTAAAATATTCTTCAATTGTTAATTTCAGAACGCCCCCAGAATATAAAGGAATCAATTCCTGCACAACCCCTTTGCCAAAGGTTGGCGTGCCAATGATCGTGGCTAGTCCGTAATCCTTTAAGGCAGCAGCGACTATTTCCGAGGAACTGGCCGTATTTTCATTAACGAGAACGACTATAGGCAGTTTATAGACCTGCTTGTCTGTCGCGTCAAAAGATTGCTCGTTGCCCGTATTGTCCTTGACATGAACGATCGGGCCTTTCTCAACGAAAAGGGAGGAAAGATCCACAGCCGCACTCAGCATGCCGCCGGGGTTATTGCGCAGATCGAGGATTAAACCTTTCAGGTTTTTCTCCTCGAGCTTTTTTAATTCCTGCTCTACATGGAGGATGGCTTCGTCTGAAAAAGTGGCAAGCTCTATGTATCCGATCTGATGGTCCAGAAGTTTTGCCGTGACCGTAGGCAGTTCGATCTTCTCGCGGGTCACCTTAAGATCAAGGGTTTCACTCTTCCGTTCTACTGTAATACTAACCGTTGTGTTTTCCTCCCCTTTGACCTTTGCTACCACTTCTTCGCTCGCTTTGCCCACCACATTTTCCCCGTCAATCGCGATCAGCTTATCCCCCGCTTCGATTCCCGCTTTTTCCGCAGGGGAACCCTTGAAAACCTGCTGCACCACAAGGGAGCCGTCAGCCATCTCCCCCATCACCATGCCGACGCCGGAATAGGAACCCTCGACTTCATCGATAAAAGATTCAAATTCCTCGTTTGTAAAATATTCCGTATAGGGGTCTTCAAGTGAATCAATCATTCCCCAAATGGCCCCCTCTGATAAATCTCCAGCGTCAGGGTTTGCCACATGGAACTGATGAATAAGCTGATAGATTTCCATCATTCTTTGCTGATCAAAATCTATTTCCGCGGATTCCTCCTCCTGTGCATAGACAGGTGTTGAAGCCACTAGACATATACTGAGCCAGGAAAAAAGCCATCGTTTTTTCACTTTATTCATCTTTTCTCCCCTTTCGTTTGTATACTTAATAGTTTACTAGATTCTAGGGCAGATGTATATTGTCGGTTGGTTGAAGAATCGGCGGACGAAAAAGAGATCCAACCACTTAGGTCAGACCTCCCTTTTACCTTATTTATAATCCAAATCACGCAATGGGAATATCAAAATATCAAACGGTAGTGCTGTACCGGAAGGCGGTGCGATGCGTAAGCTGATACTGTCTTCCTTCCCAGTTGTTCGGTCTAGCAAGTAGGCTGTTCTTGGGAGGACAACTCCTGATTTTGGAATCGGGATGATCTTTTCTTCATTGAGAAGAATGGACCCTTTAAACAATCCACCACGGGATACGAGAGCGATGGCGGCTTTCCCAGGATTCTTGATCTCAACATGGTAGAAGACACCGTAATTCCCTTTGTTTTGCACATCTTCACCAGTCACTTCATCTGTTCCCTTTACCCATGAATCCAGGCGGGTGTCCCCGATGGAAATGCGGGCAGGCTTATCGTCAATGTCAGAAGCATCCACTTCCCAAAGCAGAGTGGAAACCGGATAGGTTCCGCGGACATTGTTGTCTTTCGCCAATTTCGGAAGCTCCAATAAGCTCTCTCCACTTTCATTCGGATCATGCGCTACAAAAGTAAACGTAGCCTCCCCTTCCACTTCAATATCGTACATGAAGTGAATCCCCTGTTTCGGGAACAGAGCGTAGGAACGGTAGTAGGTAGCTGTTTGGCCTGGTTGGATTACTTGTTCCTTGTTAATCTCTTCATGGAGGAACCAATCATCCAAAATCTGCTTTCCTAACAATTCGGCAACCTTCGAAGGCATAACCTCCCCTTTGCGGGTCGTCTTAATCTTCACTGGCTCGTCACTTGTATTCGTCACGAGGACACTGACCGTCGCCATTTGGTCTTCGATATCGTTAATATGTGTGGCAAACAGGCGGGATTTTCCCGAAGCCTTGCTCTGATAAAGAATCCCATATTCCTTAAACGGCTCCGGACTGTCGCTCACGATCAGCGAACGAGAATCCTCAATCTCTTCTTTTTTATCAAGCACTTGGTAATTTAAAAACTTATTGTAGTCGAGTAGAATTCTTTTTGGATCATCTTCCATCGAGCCAAAGTAAAATGGAAACTCGTCTTGCGTCGTCAGGACCTCATTCGTAATTTCAATCTGGCGGGAGAAAGGATCACTTTGCAGCCCTTGTGGATCTTTTGTTGTTAACGTAATGGTCTTTTTCCCAGCAGAGAAAAAGGCGCTCTGTTTATTGGACCATGACGGATAGTATCCGCTGGCATCCGGATCATAGCTTAAATCTATGTACTCAATCGGCTCGCCAATGCGATACACTTTCTTATCGGTAGAAAACTGGGCTACAGGCTTCATGTTTTCTTGCTTTGGAAGTGGTGGCTTTACCGGCTTGACGATGATTTTCACGATCTTTGTTTCAGCGTTGTAATCAATAGGTAGTTCAATCAGCTCAGACATCGTTCTGGCAGCAAGGAGCAACCGATCCTGCTGAATCACACCAATGGTATCAAAAGGAACTGCTTGCCCATTGATCATGGCTGTGTTTTTATCCATATTAATCAACACTTCGGCTTTTGCCGTACGAATCTCGATCGTACGATCTGTCGCATTGAAGTTCGTTTCAAACCCCAATTGGGTTGATAAGAAACGTACAGGAACATACAAGCGGCCATTCACCAAACTAGCTGGTGCTTCCAGTTCCACCACATTTCCATCAACAAAGGTGGTTCCTGTTTTTAAATCAAATTCCAAAACATGTTCTTGCGAGTCTACAGCTTTTTTTTGTGAATTTGCAGCTGGTTTTTGTTGTTGTGAATCTTCGGCTGGTTCCTGCTCTTGTGACTCTACATCCGGGTTCTGCTCTTGGGAATCCACCGCTTGTTTCTGCTCCTGCGAATCATCGACTTGTTTTTGTTCTGGTGAATTTAGATCCTGTTTTTGTTCCGGCGAAGCCACAGCTTGTTCCTGATCCTGTGAGTCTATATCCTGCGGATCCTGGGCTGCTAAAGCAGTCCCGGTAAATAAAGAAGAAGCAAGTGTGAGTGCCAGTGCACTTTTCTTAAATTTTTTCATTTTTTCTCTCCCTCAATATTATAATCTCTCTTATTTCTGGAAAAAACCAGACTTGATCAAATAAAAAAGCATCCCCAACCTCTAGGGTCCGAAATGCTTTTTATTGTTCTCCAAATAAAAAGAAGTACCAATAAGCCATTTCTTACTATAAACACAATTCCTATATTAGGAATCGTATTCGTCAAACCACCCAACCGTCAAATGACTTTAGGCGTATTGATTCCCTGGTTTTTCAATCTGTTTCAATTCAACTTTTTTTAAATCCTCTTGGATCTTTGCTTCGTCCTCCGCGGTAAACGTTCCTTTGCCGAGCAACGTGTAATAACTCTTCCCTGCATCGATTGTTAACTGGCGAAGATGTTCATTGTTTGGATTCTCTTGCAAATTCCAAAGGAACTTTTTATATAGATTTTCCTGATTTAATAATAATTCTTTATCTTTTCCACCAAATAATTTACCGATTAATCCCATAGCTACACATCCCTTACTCCATTCATTTTCCTTATTATACACAACCTGGACAGCAGGATGCCATGTCGGTTATTTCCACGTGGTATGGCAGGAAATTCTTTTGTTATTACTATAGACGCTAAGGTTGGAAATTTGTTTCTCGGAAATGAAGGGGAATTTTGGGGAGTTGGAGGGTGTTCACAATTTGGACACGAATAAGAATTAGCCACCTATAGGTATAGGAGATTATGGTCATCATAACCCCGATGATGACCATAACACCACTAATCCAACCCTATCTCAAAGGACCTCAGAAATTAATAATAAAATAACAGCCACCAAAACTGCCGTCCCACTAATAAGCTTTCGTCCGCTGAAACTTGACAGTTCCACTAGAAGATTTGCTATAGGTAGCCAATGTTTTTCCTTTATTCGTATCATAAACGGATCCCATTATGTCGCTATCTGGATATTCATCCTCAATATCACTGTAGATCTTACCCATAAACGTCTTAATTTCACTATCCGATAGATCGTCCCAACGGGTTTTGTAGGAAGAAGTGTAGCTGAATTTCACACGAAAGTCAGTTTCATCCTCATCTCCTGTGACATCAATTGTCACTGGGATCCTAGTGAAATAGTCCTCATAACGATCATTTATGTAGCTTTTTAAAGAGCTAATACCCTTGCTGCTGGAGCCTTCCTTCATATTTATCTTCCCACTAGAACTCACTGTGAAAGAGACCAGCTGCTTTGAACCACTCTTAATGGTGCCTTCGACATCCGCATCTTCGTATTCATCAAGAATCTCATCAACAATATCCTGCAGGTAGGATTTCTTATTGCTCGAGGTTAAATCATCCCATTTGCTTTGATAACGGTCCAAATCAACTGTAATCTTGACCGTAACATCGTACTTGTCACCACTTAAAGCAATTTTGAACTTAATTCCTTTGTATGACGCAAATTCATCATTCAGCAAATCTTCCAGATCGGCGATACTTGATGATTTTTGAGTACTCGTTTTCTTTAACTCAGCAATTTCTTTTTCAAGGGCGGCAATTTTCTCATCCTTATTGCGAATAATCTGGTCCTTCACCACGAGTTCATTGTTCTTAATCGCCAGCTGCTGGGCTAACCCGGAAGCATTGGGATCCGCTTTCTCCGAAACACGGATCTGGTATTTCGCCCCATCCCAGTCCACCGTCTTATTAAATACATTCCCCATCATCCTAAGCGGAATATAGGTGACCCCATTAATCATAAAAGGTTCCAGATCCGTCTCGACTTCACTATTATTATAAAGAACCTTAATGCTTGCAAAGGTCGCATCCACCTTCTTCGTAGATTTCACCTGGGCTGCACTGGTGAAAGAAGTTATTGATCCTGCTAACATTAGAGTTGCAGTTAGGGCAATGAGAGATTTCTTTTTCATTGAAATTTGATCCTCCATTTTTCCATCTATCATTTTATATATTAATAGACGCCAAAATTGGTAATATGTTACATGGAAATAGAGGGGGAAATTGGTAGACTGCGGATTGTTCATAAATTGGACACAAAGTGGGGGTTAGCGAATCTGTAGGCTCTCTCCTTGTGTAAGGGTGCTGGGAGGGTAAAAAAAAACATACCCATTCAGGTATGCAAGAGCTGATCACTAATTATTCGCAAGTAAATCATGCAAATCCGGTAATGCCATCCCTATCCCCTCAACAATTTCACAAAATAATTTCTTCGCCTCGGCCCATCAAACTCACAAAAGTAAATCCCTTGCCATGTTCCAAGAACGAGCTTTCCTCCCTCAACGAAAACAGTTTGCGAGGAACCTACCGTACTTGCCTTCAAATGGGAAGCTGAATTTCCTTCTGCATGACGGTATTTAGGATGCTCCCATGGATAGACTTCATCTAGCCTCATTAACATGTCACGAACCACGTCTGGGTCGGCATTTTCATTGATGGTGATTCCGGCTGTCGTATGTGGACAATAGACTACAGCAACTCCTTGATCCATTTTTTCTGCCCGGATCAAATCCTCCACTTGTGCGGTTACGTCAATCATTTCATCTCGTTTTGGAGTCTGAAGAGTGAATTTATGCAGCAGCATGATCAGGAATCCTTTCTACAACCTTCTAATTTTCCACCATTATAACATGATGGATTTTTTTGTTAAAATGGTGGCAACAACTTATACACGAGGGGGACTAAAGATGGAACTCCATTTGACAGGAAAAATCGTTCTGATCACCGGAGGGTCAAAAGGGATTGGAAAGGCGATTGCGAAAGCTTTTTTGGATGAAGGTGCTATTGTGGCTATAGCCGCAAGAGACCAAAAGGAGTTAGAGAAGACTAGATCGGAGTTAGGTGAGATCGGGATTTATTCGGGAGATTTAACCATTTTCACAACAAGGGAGAAGGTATTTCGTGAACTCATCAAGGAATATGGGCGAATTGACATCCTCATTAACAATGTAGGCGGAAGTAATGGAGGCGTGGCCTTGGAAACCGATCTCACCCTTTTTGAACAAGCCATGCATTTGAATTATCTGTCTGCTGTCCATTTTAGCCAGATGGCTGCTAAAGAAATGAAGAAAATTGGCGGAGGTTCGATCATCAATATCTCCTCGATATATGGCAGAGAGTCCGGTGGAAAAATCACCTACAACACCAGTAAGGCTGCCTTAATCAGTTTTACCAAGGGCTTTGCAGATGAAATGATTAAAGAGGGGATTCGTGTCAACGGGATTGCACCTGGATCGATTCTCCATCCAACGGGAAATTGGCAAAAGCGAATGGATGAAAATCCGGAAAAAATCCGCATGTTTGTAGAGCAAGAAATTCCAGCAGGGCGCTTTGGAACGGTTGAGGAAATAGCAAATGTCGCTGTCTTTTTGGCCTCTGAAAAAGCCTCCTGGATTGTTGGAGCAACCATAAATGTGGATGGGGGGCAGTCAAGGAGTAATTTTTGAGGGATGGTTCGGGCAGAGGCTTGGGTTATCCCTCAAGGACAAGCACGTCCCAAAAAAACAAGTCCTTGAGAGAGGCTCTCAAGGACAAACAACTTCAAATCAAACAAATGTTCACAAAACCAGAGAGGAATCGCATATCGCTTCCACATCTAGCTGATCGTGGGTGACAAACAAACAGGTCATATTGGCCTTTTGCAAAATTTCCCGCAGTTCACTGCGAATCACCGATTTTAACTCTGCATCAAGATTACTAAACGGTTCATCCATTAGCAAAATCGATGGTTTAGGCGCCAACGCTCTTGCCAAGGCAACGCGCTGCTGCTGCCCCCCGCTCAATTCATGAGGGTAACGCTTTTCAAAACCGGTAAGGTGGACTAACTCCAGCATTTCCCCAACCCGTACAACCCTTGATTTTTTTGGCAAGCGATGTAAACCAAACTCGACATTTTCAGCAACGGTTAAATGCGGAAATAAGGCATAGTCTTGAAACACCATCCCTACTCCCCTATTTTCTGGGGGAACAAATGTGGAAGGATCGACGACAACCTTACCTGAGATGGCAATCCTACCCGCTGAAGGGACCTCTAACCCAGCGATTAACCGTAATAAGGTGCTTTTTCCACTTCCACTGGGTCCCAAGATCCCGACAATCGACCCTTCATCGATCGAAAACGAAACGCCATTTATAATGGGTGATTGTTTGGGTGTATACCGAAAGGAAAGCTCCTGGACGTCTACAACATTCATCGTTCTACTTCTCCCCCAATCGATGGAATACAAGAACTGAAAGGATACTGACTGCAATAATAAATAATGATGGGATAGAAGCCTCAAAAATCCGCTCATCACTAGCATACTGATAGGTTTTCGTGGCCAGCGTTTCAAAGTTAAAAGGGCGAAGCAAAAGAGCTAATGGCAACTCTTTAATAATCTCTACAAACGTTAGTATAGCCCCACTTAGCAGAGCCCCTTTCAGCAACGGAAGATCCACCTTAATGAAGGTGCGTGTGATCCCGTAGCCTAACAGACGAGAGGCATTCATATAGGTTGTCCCCATTTTATCAAATCCCGCTTCGACCGCATTGTAACCCGTTGCCATAAAACGGACGACATAGCCCACAATGATCATAACAATCGTCATGCTGAGCATGAATGGTGTTTCACCCCAGCCCATTTGCTCATAAAGTCTGTCCAACAAATGATCAGAGCCAATAAACAAATTGAGTACGCCAATCGCAATAATAGCACCCGGTAGAGAATAACCTGCCGTGATCAATCGTGATAACAGGTTTGCAAAGGAATTGCTTTGAATCCGACAAACATTCGCTACAATCAGGGAACAGGTCATGATGAGGACCGTTGCAATCAGAGCGACCGACAAGGTGTTCAAAGTCAGCTGTACAAAGTCTGAAGTAAGAACATCTTGATAGGACCAAGTGGCCCATACGATTAATTGAAGAATAGGAATAATAAAAGATAAGGACAAAACGACTAGACAGAATAAAAGCGCCAAGACCGCTTTAACACCATATAGACGCTGTGGCACAAGGGGTCTAGCTTTACTTGTAGAAGCATTAAAACGACGATTCCGGCGCAAAATCCGCTCCAATAAGAAGAGACCAATTACACCGCACATTAACCAAGCAGCCAAACGAACTGCGGATTCCACATCATACATCCCAAACCATGTAGAAAAGATCGCTGTTGAGATGGTTTGCACCCCATAATAACTTGTTACCCCATAATCACTTAGAACCTCGAAAATCACCAGCATCAAACTGCCAATAATAGCCGGCCGAGAGAGCGGAAGCACGATTCGAAAAAAGATCGTAAACGAACCCCTCCCTAGCAATCTAGCATTTTCAATATACGAGGCGCTCTGATGTTCAAGAAAGGCCTTAGTAATCATAAAAACATAAGGATAGAGAAACATCGTGAAAATGAAAATAGCCCCTTCCATGGACATCACGTCAAACCAATGGGGATTTGGAGTTATGCCGAATTGTTCACGAATCGTTTTCTGCACGATGCCCGTATAGCTTAGCATGTTACTGTAGGTATAGGCTGCAATATACGGTGGGATGGCTAAGGGAAGGACCAATGCCCAGCGAAAAAAATTTTTCAGTGGAAACTGATAGGCTGTTACAAGCCAAGCCAGCGTCACTCCAATAAAAACGGAAAAAACCCCTGTAAACGACACCAGCCAAATAGACTGTAGCACATAGTCCATAAGCAAAAATTGCTTAATGTGCTGCCAGTTCTCATTTGGCGGTTGAAACACAGATATAAAGATCGAAAGAATGGGCAGCAGAACCACTGCCGCCCCGATGAGGCTTAAAACAAGCCAGCCATTTGTATTTCTTTTTATATTGCGTAGGATCGTTTTTGCGTACATGCTTACTTCCAACCTACTTTATTCATAATCTCCGTTGCAGTTTTATTATGGTCACCTAACTTGGCAAAATCAAGATCTTGTGCCTTAAATTCACCCCAAGATTTGATCACCTCAGGCTTTTCCGCTTCAGGATTCACTGGGAATTCAAAATTCTCACTAGCAGTAATCGCTTGGGCTTCCGGTGCTGTTAAATACTCGATCAACTTGATGGCATTCTCTTTATTTTTGCTGTACTTTGATAATCCTGCCCCACTAATGTTCAAATGCGTTCCGGTAGTTTCCTGGTTGGGGAAGAATAAAGCCACTTGTTCAGCTACTTTTACTTCCTCTGGATCCTTGGAATTCAACATTAAACCATAGTAATAGGTGTTCATAATCGCGACATCACCAAGACCTGCGACAATTGCCTTAGCCTGATCACGGTCCCCACCTTCAGGTTCACGAGCCATGTTGTTTACAATGCCTTGCGCCCATTCTTGCGTTTGCTGTTCCCCGTTTAATTCAATCAAGGAAGCAACCAACGACTGGTTATATAGACTTGAAGAGGAGCGGACAAGAACTTTCCCCTTCCATTGATCGCTGGCCAAGTCTTCATATGTAGACAATTGTTCTGGTTTTATACGGTCTTTTGCGTAAGCAATAACACGAGCACGAGTGGACAATCCAATCCAATGGTTATCAACATCGCGGAACTGTTCAGGAACTTGCTGATTCAATACATCAGATTCAACAGGCTGAAGCAAATCATTTTGCTTCGCATTATTTAACACCCCACCATCCACGGTAATGAATAGATCCGCAGGTGTTTTCTCTCCCTCCCGCTTCATACGCTCAATCAGCTCTTCTGCTTTTCCTTTTACAACGTTTACCTTAATTCCTGTTTTTTCAGTAAACTTATCATAAAGAACTTCATCGACTTCGTAGTGACGGGCGGTATAAATATTTACCTCACCTGCAGACTCAGCAGCCTCCGATTTCTTGTCAGTCGGGTTTTGGGGACTTGTTGTTTCCGGTTGACCTGATGAAGCACATCCACCTAAAATACCAATCGCCATAACGGCAGATAGAAGGCTTGATAAAAACTTATAGTTTTTCATATGTTGAACACCTCAAACTTGTTAATGAGAATCAATTTCAATATGGTTGTATCTTATCATCGTTTGAGAATGGTTGTCAATAGATAATTGAAAATAGATATCATTGTTAATGGGTGGGGGTTATGGCGGCTGGTCAGATTTATGTGGGGATATATGGGCACCAGCGGACTGGTTTGTTGTAAGCGACAGGCTCACACTCTCTCCCTGCCTTTAAAAATTTTAGGCTAACCATAAAGTCGTCATCTCTGACTCTAAGGCTAGCCTTTCTTTATGTAGTTTCCTATTGTAACCGTCAAGTAGAATTCAACAGATTTCCAAAACTAATTTCAAACAGTTTCCCACAATTAAGATTCAACAGTTTTGAACATCAAATAATACTTTTCTATATTTCATTCGAATACTGTCTGCTTCCTTATCGAAGGTCAAATGTTTTAGCTGAACCAAAAAGACCAAAAGTTGATGGTATTGCCTGACCAAATATTGACAGATATAATGACCAATATAATAGGAAAAATAGATTTTTTTAAAAATAAAATCAGAGAAATAT
>Ga0180220_1002645_pt1 | contig 11206 bp, 7 predicted proteins | sample eDN5th37CBELigBY_FD_151335 | JGI IMG/M metagenome (GOLD analysis project Ga0180220, IMG submission 151335) | Enriched backyard soil microbial communities from Emeryville, California, USA - eDNA 5th pass 37_C BE-Lig BY (version 2) (version 2) | ecosystem: Environmental > Terrestrial > Soil >... | reverse complement strand
CGCGCGCGTCAAGCGAGGGGATCTCGGGCGGATCCTCTCGGTGACCGGATCGTACACCCAGGACTGGCTGCTCTTGGTTGACGACTACAACTGGCGGGTCGAGCCCGACGGCCACACCAACCTCAGGGCCATCGCCGACATCGGCACCCACTGGATGGACCTGGCCCAGTTCGTCACCGGCCGGAAGATCGAGTCGGTCAACGCCGACCTGGCGACCTTCCACCCCAAGCGCAACCGCCCCATCGGCGGCGCCGAAACCTACTCCGGACCCGGCTCGACCAAAAAGGAGGCCGAGGCCGTCGACATCCTGACCGAAGACTACGGCGCGGTGATGATGCACTTCTCGCAAGGCGCGCGGGGCGTCTACCACGTCATGCAGATGCACGGCGGACGGAAGAACCGCCTCTACATCGAGATCTGCGGAACCGAAGGCTCGATGGTCTGGGACAGCGAGTCGCCTGAGTTCCTCTGGATGGGCCGCCGAGGCGCTCCCAACCAGATCATGAACCGCGACCCCGCCCTGCTCTGCCCCGAAGCCGGCGAGTTCAGCCACTATCCCGGCGGACACGCCGAAGGCTTCCCCGACGCCTTCAAGCAGCTCGACCTGGCCTTCTACTCGTTCATCGCCTCGGGCTGCCAGGGAACGCCCAACTTCCCAACCTTCGCCGACGGCCACCGCGAAGTTCAAATCTGCGAGGCCATCGCCGATAGCGCCAAGAAGCGCGCCTGGGTCGACGTCGCGGAGTAAGACGAAACGATTCGATCTCTCCACCACCCCTCTCCCACCGGGGGAGGGTGGCCCGAAGGGCCGGGTGGGGGTCGTCGGATCTCGGGGCGGGTTCGGCCCGCGAGAAGGGAGCGCCGAGGCGTCTTCGCAAACCCCACGACGGGGGCGACCGGCCTTCGGCCACCTTCTCCCGGGGGGAGAAGGACGCGGGCCTCGGGCCGCGCCCGTTTTCTGTAGCCGGGGTCTGTGACCCCGGCGCGCGGGCCTCGGCGATCCAACGCCGGTCCCGGCCTCACGGAGGCCGGTTACAGAATGGCCGCTCCGACGCGCGAGGCTCGGCGGGTTTCGAAACACAAAAGGCCGGCCGACGCGCCATCGGGTCGCGTCGGCCGGCCTTTGCTTTTTCTCAACCGTCGCCGAGCCGGCTTAGTCGCGGCTCGCGGCGATCTTCTGGAGCAGGCGGAGCATTTCCAGGTACAGCCACACCAGGGTGACGATCAGACCGAAGGCGCCGTACCACTCCATGTACTTGGGGGCCTCGCGGCGCGCGCCCTCTTCGATGAAGTCGAAGTCCAGCAGCAGGTTGAACGCCGCCAGGCCGACGACGAAGAGGCTGAAGCCGATGCCGATCGGCGTCGCGCTCCAGATCAAGGGCATCGAGACGCCGAAGAGCCGCAGCAGCATCGAGACGACGTAGAAGAGACAGACCGCCCCCGTCGCCATGATGATGCCCGACTTCAGCCGCTCGGTGACGCGAATCGTGCCGCTGCCGTAGAGGAACAACATCACCAAAAGCGTGCCGACGGTCAGCGAGACCGCCTGCAGGGCGATGCCGGGATACACTTTGTGAAACCGCATCTCGACGACCTGGGAGAGCCCGCCGAGAAAAACTCCCTGCATCGCCGCGTAAATCGGCGAAGTCCAGGGCGCGAAGGTCGGCTTGAAGATCGTCACCAGCGCCAGCACGAAGCCGACCAGAGCCGCGACGCCGATGACCGCCGGCGCGAGCTGGTTGCTCCCCATCGCGTTCCAAGACCAGAGGCCGGCGCCGGAGAGGATCGCCAGCAAGAGGAAGGTCTTGCTCATCGTCCCCTGGACCGTCATCACCGTGGAGCGAGGAGCGCCGTAGACCTGGTCGTAGCCGGCGAACATGTCTTGGGAAAAGGCGGGATTACCTGAGGCCACGTCTTTCATCTCCTCATTTGCAAAGGGAGCCGCCGCTTCAACTTCAACTCTTGCCGAACATTCGCGGCGACGCCCCACGCGCGCCGCCCGAATCGAGGCCGGAACCGAGTTGGCATTCTCGATCACCGCGCCTGATTTAACAAGGGGATTCAGACCACGGCGGCGCGGCCCGCTCCCACGTGGTTATTGTACGTCGCGGCCGGCCGCCCAGTTCGACAAAATCCGAACGCGAAACAACCCCGGGGCTCGCGCGGAGCGCCGGGGTCGCTTGGAATCACGTTGCAATTCAATTCGATTCAATTTTATTGAATCGGAAGAGAGAGGACGATCGGATCGGCGGTCGCTCGTCAGACCTCGACGAGATCCTCATGGTCCTCGCGCGGGGGTTCGGTCTCGGCGGCGGCGGCCTCGAGCCCCTGAACCAAAGCGCCGAGCTGAAGCGCGAGCAGGCGATCCTCCGGCTTGGCCCCCTTCAGCAGCCCCAAGAAGGCCTCGGTCCCGATCAGGACCGCCTTGGGTTTGCTGTGGATCGTCAAAACATACCGGCTATCGGGGTTTTCCAGGTTGTCCAACACCTTGGGGAGATCGCGGTGCAACTCGCGGCTGCCAATAAAACGAACGCGAGGCGAAGACGGAGGCATTAGCTTCCTCGGGGCCATGATCGGCCCGGTGCAAAACGAATTCCGAGGCGAGCGGACGAAAGCCGCCTCGACGGACGATGGGTGAATCAACGGTATCGCGCGAACGGGCGCCCGTCAATCTGGGAGTCAACCGTAACTACGTCGGCCGCGGCCGTTTTGTTTGATATTCGATCCACGAATCTTCGATTTTTTCTGTCACGACCGAACGCCCAATCATTCACGATGGCTCGGGGCGAGGGGGAGACCCGCCGCGCTCCTAATTCGAGCCCTCGTTTTGCCGGACCTCTCGAAGCAGGTAGGTCGTTTTGTCTTGTGACTCGTAATAGGTCCGCATGACGAGTTCCGACTGGACCCCGAGCAGGATGCTCATGCCGCCCGCCAGGAAGAACATCAGGGCCAGCGACGGCAGGGGCGTTTCGATGAATGTCTTGGGCGGTTGATCGGGCGAGAACAAAAGCGGGGGCCAGGGGAAAATATATTTGAAGTAGACCATCATCGCGCAGCAGAGAAACCCCAGGGCGAACGCCCAGAGGCCGAAGCGGCCGAAGAAGTGGATCGGTCGTTGCGCGTACTTTTGGAGGAACCGGATCAGGATCAGGTCGAGGACGACGTTGAAGGTTCGTCCAAGGCCGTACTTGGTCTTGCCGGCGGTTCGGGCCCGGTGGTTGACCACCTGCTCGGTGACGCGGGCGCCTTGCCAGGCGGCGAAGATCGGGATGAACCGGTGCATCTCGCCGTAGAGCCGGACCCCGGCCAAGACGCGCCGGCGATACGCCTTCAGGGTGCAGCCGAAGTCGTGAAGCGCCACGCCCGAGAGCCGGGCGACGAGCCGGTTGGCGATCCGGGAGGGGAGCTTGCGGCTGAAGAAGGCGTCTTGGCGGTTTTTGCGCCAGCCGGAGACCACGTCGAAACCTTGGTCGAGGGTCGCGATGAGCTTGGGAATGTCGGCCGGATCATTCTGGCGGTCGCCGTCCATGGGGACCAAGACCTCGCCCCGGGCCAGGTCGAGCGCCGCGGAGAGCGCGGCGGTTTGGCCGCAGTTGCGCCAGAGGAACGCCGCGCGGACGTGCTCGGGGTCGCGCGCCTGGATCGCCTCAAGCTCCGCGACGGTGCCGTCGGTCGAGCCGTCGTCGACGAAGATCAACTCGTAGCGCCAGCCGGTCGGCCTCAGCGCCTCGTCCAGCTCGGCGTGCAGCGGGCCGACGTTGTCCACCTCGTTGAAAACCGGGATCAGGACTGAGAGATCGACCGCCGGAGGCGAGCCGTCGGCGCGCTCTTGGGCGTCCGATTTCGAGGTGGTCGGCGTGGCGGGCGAACGAGACATGGGCGCGGGGATCCTGAGCTAAGAAAGCCATCGCCAAGCATCCTTCTCCCTCCAGGAGAAGGTGGCCGGAACGGCCGGATGAGGGTTGTCGGGTTTACGGCGGGGCCTTGGCCCTCGTACTCATCGGATCGCCAAACCCTTCTTGAATTCCCACAACCCCCACCCGGCCCTTCGGGCCACCCTCCCCCGGTGGGAGAGGGGTAATGATGCGCTCACCCTTTGATGAACTGTCGCAAATATCGGCCGCTGATGACGAGGGAGTCGAGCCGGGCTTCGAGCGAGCCTTCGAACGCGCGGTCTTCGACTTCGATGGCGACGTGGCCGTCGTATCCGGTGTCGGCCAGGGCTCCGAAGAAGGCGCCCCAGCGGACGTCTCCTTGACCGGGGATCTTCGGCGTGTGCCAGAGATTCGGGTGGGCGAGGACGCCGTGCTCGTCGAGCCTCGCGCGGTCGATCCGGGCGTCCTTGGCGTGGACGTGGAAGATTCGGTCCCGGAACTCGGCCAGGGGCGCGAGGTAGTCCATGTGTTGAAAGATGAGGTGCGAGGGGTCGAAGTTGAGGCCGAAGTTGGGGCTGGGGATGTCGCTGAACATCCGCCGCCAGATCGCCGGCGAGATCGCCAGGTTCTTGCCGCCGGGCCACTCGTCGGCGCCGAAGCTCATTGGGCAGTTTTCGATGCCGACCTTCACGTTCTTGGCCTCGGCGTGGTCGATCAAGGGGCGCCAGGTTTCCAGAAACCGGGGCCAGTTGTCGTCGATCGACTTGGTGTGATCCCGCCCGATGAACGAGTTGACCCGGCCGACCCCCAGCGCCGCTGCGGCGTCAATCACGTGGCGCAGGTGCGCGACGGCCGTTTCGGCCTCGGCCCGGTCGGCCGAGAGGGGGTTGGGATAGTAGCCCAGGGCCGAGATCGCCACCTGATGCTTTTGAAGCAGGTCGCGGGTCGTCTGGATCGCCTCGGCCGACAGGTCGGTCGCGTCGAGGTGGCTGACGCCCGCGTACCGCCTCTCGGCCTTGCCCGGGGGCCAACACATCACCTCGACGCTCGAAAAGCCCGCGTCGCGCGCGAACTGGAGCACCCGCTCCAGCGAAAACTCCGGCAGGATGGCCGTGACGAAGCCGAGTTGCATGATCGAGCGCCCCATTGATCGGATCGATTGGCGATACCAAAACCACCGCCGAAAGCGTCAGGATAACGCGCCCGGCGCGGCGAATCACCCCGGCTCAGAATCGAAGGAGGCCCAAGACCATCCCGACGGCCAATCCGCCCAGGTGCGCGCCGTTGGCCACCGGACCCAGCAGGCCGGTCATGCAAAGGACCAACCAGACGAGCATCAAGACGACGGTCCTCGAATCGATCCCCAGCCCCGCCTCGGGATCGCTCTCCCCCTTCATCCAGACGTAGCCGAAGAGGGCGTAGACCACCCCGGACAATCCGCCGAAGAAGGCATATTTCTCCACGATCTGATCCATGTAGAAATATTCGGTCAGGTTGGAGAGGACCGCGGAGATCAAGACCAGGGCCAGGAACCGCCCCGTGCCCCGTCGGAGCTCGATGGCCGTGCCCAGCACGCTCGTCCACCAGAGGTTGAAGAGGATGTGGAGGAGCGAGAAGTGCAGGAGGATCGGCGTGACCAGGCGCCAGATTTGGCCGCTGAGCACGTCGGTCAGCCCTCGAAAGGACCGGAACGCCGGATCAACGCCGGTTAGGGAGAAGAAGCCGAGCCATTCGAGGACCGCGTCCCTAGTCATCGGCAGGCGCTGCATGACGAACACGGTGATCGCCAAGGCGGTGAGGATCGTGGTCGCCGGCCGCCGCCAAAAGGTCGGCGGGCCCCAGAGCTTGGCGGCCTCGCGCTCGTTTTTTCGGAACTGTTTGTCCAGCTCCGCCTCCTTGCGGCGGATCTCTCGGGCGGCCTTGGCCGATTCGCGAAACCGGGAATCGTCGGGATTATCCAGGTACGATCGCAGCTCCTCGCGGCCCTGGGCGACCTGGTCCTCGTCGATGATCCAGACGGCCCAGCCCTCGGGCCGTTGGTCGAACCGGGATTTCACCCCCAGGCTCAGCAGATGGTCTTCAAGGACTTTCGGGTCGTGATCTTGGGAAAGCTCGCCGACTAAACGCAAGGCGTGGAGTCCTTCAACAACTAGCGAGGCGGAGCGCTTCGACGATCGGCGGATCGTCCCGCGTCGCGCCTCGCCGCCGGGGGCGCGGAATGGTTTCCGCCATTATGGCGGGAACGTCCCGGCGGGAACACACCGTTTCAAGTAGGTGGGTAGTGGGTGGTGGGTGACGGAAGAGTGGGTAGTGGGTAGTAGGTAGTGGATGGCGGGGGATGCAACGGACCGCTGGATAGTGGGTGGTGGGTGGTGAGGGATGCAACGAATCGCATGGCCCGCTTGGGTCGTCCGGCAATCCGCCACTGGCCAACCGCTCCCCTACTATCTACTATCCACTACCCACTATCCACCCGCTCCCCTACTATCCACTACCCACTATCCACTACTCACTCTTCCGTCACCCACCAAGCGGGTTGGTCGGATCTTTGCGGACTTGCTACGATTGGCCCTATTGTTAGGGGGGAGATCTGTCGGCCGCCGCGGAGCACAATCGGCCATGCCCAGCACGCCGCCGCAATATCGCCTGGTGATTTTCGACGCGATCGACGACCCCAAAGAGCTGCGCGACCTGTTTCAGAAGGCCACCGGGATCCACCCGATCGACGCCGTGCAGTGGCTTGGCCGGGCGCCGGGCGTCTGGCCGACGCCCCTGGACGAGCGCCCGACGCGCCAGCTTCTTGACGGCCTTTACGATTTCGGCGTGGCGGCCGAGGCGTGGCGGGTCGACCAATTCCCGGACCTGGGAACCCCTCGGACGATCCACCGGGCCGCCTGCCTCGACGAGGGTCTGCGGATCGAGGGCTTGCGGGGCGAGCCGACCCACTGGGTCCCCTGGAAATTCGTCGAACTGATCTGCGCGGGGAGGGTTGTCGGCGAGGATGAGTCGCGAGGCGGCGGGCGCGTCCACTGGCCCTCCTCCTTCGTCGCCGGCGCCCGGGCCCTGACCTTGCGCAAGCCGAAGCCGATCGAGTTCGGAAGCCGGGGACGTTCGAGCGGGGCCGAGCCGGTCCGCGAGGTCCTGGTCGCGCGCCGAGAGCCCCGCGTCACCTTCCGGTTCGTCGAGAACCAGATGAACTATGTCTATTTGGGAGACCGACTTCGCGACGCGGCTTCCGAGAACTTCCCGATCTTCCTGGCCGACCTCTGCGCCCGGGCCAAGCAAGCCCACCTCACCGAGTCAACCCACTCCCTGCTGGAGCACCGCGACCCCGGCGAGCACGACTTCCCCAGCTCCCGGGCGATCCTCGACCACGCGGGCATTCAGCTTCTGTGGAGTTGGTATCGCCGCGACCGCGAAGCCCAAAACCGCGAGATCCGCGAGCCGGAGACCGGAACGGATTTCGACATCGAAGCATTGTGAGGTGGTTTACGATCGCCAATCGAACCAGCGGGCGTTTCGTTCCGTTTCGATTCATGGGCGCGGTTCCCGCCAAATCTCTTGGCGAGCCGGGACGGACGGGAGGAGCGTTGAATTTTCAAGCAACGGAACGCCGGTTGGCCTGTTTGCCGAGGCGCCGCCTATGCGAGCACCACGCCCCGAGCGCCGCGATCGAGAAGATCGCCCAGGTCGAGGGCTCGGGGGTGTTGACCACCGAAACGCTCATAAGATCCACGCTTAGGGGGATTTCGTTGTTAGGAGCCAGCGGTTGCTCCCCGAAGGGCACATGGTAGAGCGCAAGATAGTGATTGATCCCGCCGTACTCGAAACTGCCGCCCATTCTCGAGGATGGAGGACCGCCGGGAGGCATGGCAAGCGGATCCATCGAAGCATAATTCAGTACCGAGGTTCCATTCGCGCGAATCGAGATGTCGCCTCGTAGAAGCATGGTCAGCGGATCGGCCAATTGAACGCCATCGATCGCGTCGACACGTACCGTGATCCCGAACTCGCCTCCCCCCGGCTGAACGCCTTCCGGCGGGATATCGAGGAGCAGCCGTCCCAATGGAAAAGCAGCCGTATCGCCATCCACCAACGCGAGGGGAAATCCGCCGCTTCCGTCGAACGGTGTCGCAGACCGGACGGATTGGTTTTCGACTCCCTGGAACTTGATGCCGGGAAGATCCCAAGCTCCTCCCGACGGAGACTCGATGCTTGTGCTGTATGTGATGTTGTGACGCATGACATCGGCCCTCGCCTCGACGCCGATCGCCAGGAACACCAAGCCCGCGAGGCAAACGCGGGAACCGACCGAAAACCGCGAGCCGCTTCTCATTTCACCCTCCTTGAAGTCATTCCGGCGGAAGAACCATCCGTTCGGCGACCCTCACCTCCTCTTGCATGCTTGGGTCGCTGATTTGAAAACTAGCGGCGACCCTAAGCGAAGAGTTTCGCGCGGTCAAGAAGACTTGAGTTTTTTTCTGATAACCAGTGGTTTTGTAAATGCGCGCATGCGTTTGCGGGGCCGTGGCGGTCGACCCGCTTTCTGCTGGAACACCGCGACCCCGGCAAGCACGACTTCCCCAGCTCCCGGGCGATCCTCGACCACGCGGGCATTCAGCTTCTATGGAGCTGGTACCGCCGCGACCGCGAAGCCCGAAACCGCGAGATCCGCGAGCCGGAGACCGGAACGGATTTCGACATCGAAGCGTTGTGAGGCTCGCCCTGGGGCAATGAGAGCGCGCCGCAATCATCCTTCTCCCGCCGGGTGCTCCGTCGAAAACCACTTGGAGCGCGGGCATGCATCTCCCTTCTCCCCTGGCGCAAGATTATTCACCGCCGACGCAACTCCGGATCCGACGGCCGGCCGGCGCGCCGAAAGCCGCGCGAGGCCGTTGGGAAGGTCGGTCTTTTTAGCCCCTTCGGGGCTTTCGGCCGCTCTCCCGCGCGCCGGCCAGTCTGATGGAGGGGTTGCGTCGACGGTGAATAATCTTGCCTTGCGGGAGAAGGATGCTTGGCGACGGCCCCCGCGCAACCCGTTACCCCCCCACCCGGTCCTTCGGGCAATGCCCGTTGTGGGGACCCACCGCCCTCACCGCTCGGTGGAAACCAGGTCGGCGTCGGGGTCGAGGTCATCGCGGGTTGAGTCGCCGTTGACGGACTGGCCGTTCGTGTGGCTGGTCTTGGCGTTGGCGTGGCCGTCGCCGTTGGGGGAGCCGTGGGGGGCCGGCTTGTCGTCGTCGATCGATTTCGTCGGCGCGGGGGCTCCGTTCGCCGACGCGAGGCGGCGGTCGCTCAGGCGCTGGATGACGTAGTAGAAGACCGGCGTTAGGAAGATGCCGAAGAGGGTCACGCCGAGCATCCCGCTAAAGACGGCCACGCCCAGGGTTTGGCGCATCTCGGCGCCGGCGCCGCTGGCCAGCATCAACGGGACGACGCCGAGGATGAACGCCAGCGACGTCATGATGATCGGCCGAAGCCGCAATTCGCAGGCTTCAATGGTCGCGTCGAACGAGTTGGCGCCGTCCTCCCGGCGCATCTTGGCGAACTCGACGATCAAAATCGCGTTCTTGCACGCCAAGCCCACCAACACGATGAAGCCGACCTGGGTGAAGATGTTGATGTCCATCCGGGCGAGGTTCACCCCCACCGTCGAGCAGAGCAGGCACATCGGCACCACCAGGATCACCGCCAGGGGGAGCGACCAGCTCTCGTACTGGGCCGCGAGCACCAGGAAGACCAAGACCACCGCCAACACGAAGGCGAGCATCGCCGTGTTGCCGGTTTGAAGCTGCAGGAGCGCCAGCTCGGTCCAGTCGTACCGCATCGCCTGGGGAAGCTCTTCGACGACCGCGTCGCGCATCGCCTCAAGGGCCTGGCCCGAGCTGACCCCGGGCGCGGCGTTGAGGTTGATCGCGGCCGAGGGGTAGAGGTTGTACCGGAGGATCAGGATCGGCCCGCTGACGTCCCGGATCGTGGCGAGCGTTCCCAAGGGGACCATCCCCCCGTGATCGCCCCGGACCCGGAGGCCCGAAAGGTCGTTGATCTGCTTTCGGAAATCGGCGTCTCCCTGAACGTTGACCTGCCAAGTCCGGCCGAATCGGTTGAAGTCGTTGACGTAGAGCGAGCCGAGGTAGACCTGAAGCGTGTTGAACAGCTCGCCGATCGAAACCCCAAGCAGCTTGGCCTTGTCGCGGTCGATGTCCAGGAAGAGCCAGGGGGCGTCGGCCCGGAAGCTGGTGAAGAGCCCTTCGAGCAGGGGCGAGGCGTTGCCCGCGGCGACGATCCGGTTGGCGACGTTTTCCAGCTCGCGAGAGCCCATGTCCCCCCGGTCCTCGATGACGATCTTGAACCCCCCCGCGGTGCCGAGGCCGTCGATCGCCGGCGCGTCGAAGACGTTGACCATGCCGTCCTGGATCTCTTGTTGCAGCGAGCGCTGGAGTCGCGAGGCGATCGACGGGCCGGAGAGGCGGGGGTCGGCGCGGTGGTGGAAATCATCGAGCATCACGTACATCGCGCCGAAGTTGGGGGCGTTGGCGTTCAGGAGGATCGATTGCCCGGCGATGGCCAGGGTGTGCGTCACCCCCTCCTCCTCGAGCACCACCTCCTCGGCGCGCTTCATCACCGCCTGGGTCCGCTCAAGCGACGAGGAGTCGGGAAGCTGGACGTTGACCAGCAGGTAGCCCTTGTCCTGCGCCGGGATGAAGCCGGTGGGGGTCCGGGTGAACCCCCAGTAGGTGGCGGCCAAAAGCCCGCCGTAGAGCAAGAGAACCAGCAGGCTGACCCGAAGCAGACCGCCGACCACCCTCATGTAACCCCGGGTCGCGGCGTCGAACGATCGGTTGAACAGGGCGAAGCTCCAGCCCATCGCGTGATTCAAGGGGGGGCCCAGAAGCCATCCGGCGGCCAGGCCCGCGACCAGGCCGAGGATCATCCCCAGATTCTCGTGGCTCAGATTTCCCAGAAGCGGGGAATCGCCGAGCGCGTCGAGCCGGGGCGCCGCGATCGGCCCCAGCAGGGCCGCGCCCGCCCAGGCGCCGATCAGGACGAAGGCGAGCCGAGGCAGCGCCTCGTAGGTTCCCTTCTCGCGGGGCTTGAGCAAGAGGGCCGCGAGGGCCGGGCTCAGGGTCAGCGAGTTGAAGGCCGAGATCAAGGTCGAGGTGGCGATCGTCAGCGCGAACTGCTTGAAGAACTGGCCGGTGATCCCCGTGATGAACGCGCAGGGGATGAACACGGCCGCGAGCACCAGGCCCACCGCGATCACGGGCGAGGAGACCTCCGACATCGCCTGGATCGTGGCGTCTCGGGGGGATTTTCCACGTTCGATGTGA
>Ga0180220_1002644_pt1 | contig 11206 bp, 5 predicted proteins | sample eDN5th37CBELigBY_FD_151335 | JGI IMG/M metagenome (GOLD analysis project Ga0180220, IMG submission 151335) | Enriched backyard soil microbial communities from Emeryville, California, USA - eDNA 5th pass 37_C BE-Lig BY (version 2) (version 2) | ecosystem: Environmental > Terrestrial > Soil >... | reverse complement strand
GAATCGGTAAGAATCAATGTCGGTCTTTGATTTTCGGCATCGCTTGCTTCGTAAGTAAGGATTGTTCCTTCATCCTTATAATCCACGCGGGTAACGGTGACCTTCCCGCCGTTTCTGCCCTTCAACTCGATCGGAAAAGCGTCATTCAAAGGCGCTTGTTCCTCGCGTCGAATGAAATTTTCAGCTTTTTCGGATGGGTCGTCGAACAACACTTCCACATATTTGGGATGCGGATTGATGGCGGAAGGCGGGCTGAAATTGCCGATTATTTCATAGTCTCCTCCGAAGCCCCCGCTTGTTGCAAAATCGGTTTGAAGATCGTCCCGCAGCCTGTAAGAAATTTCGTGTTCCCTGTATTCGCTGGTACGGATGGCGATCTGCGTCGAGACCGGCGTGAACGTAATGCGTTCGATCGTTCTTGTCCTGCCGTTCGTCTCCACGGTTTGATTCGGGAAAAAGATTTTGGTATCCGGACTTGTTTTCGAGACGGACAAAGGAACGGTCACGGACCAATCGCCCTTGACTTGGCCGATCTGCGTGATGTTCATGTGCAGCTTATAACCGTCGAGATATTGATAAGCATCGATAAGCGTGCTTCCGATAAAAGCATGATCGTTCAGTTGAGTAAATTTGTGCGTGCTCGATGCCGTCGGCTCTGCCCCGTCAAATTTCAGATCATAGTGTACGGCAACATCTTTTTCGCCGATGATTTTCTTTTTGTCCAAATACTCTACGTCGTAATTTAATACGATTTGAACCCCGTCATAAAAAACCTCATCCATCGTAAACCGGATATTGCGGTCGATGACCGATGTATTGAGATGCACGCCGAGGCCCTCTTTTTCGATCTTCGACAAGCCTTGTTCCTCAAACCCCCCGTCGGCCAGCAGCATCTTCATGAACGGAAATCGGGACAAAGCCGCCCTGACTTCCGGCGAGGAAAATAAGACGGCTCCCCCAAGCAATATCAACACGAGGAACGTCGCGGCTGCGGCCCGCCACCTGTTCCGGATTTGCTGCTTCCTCCGACTAGCTTCCGCGGCCGACAAATAACGGTCCCATACGTCTTCAAAAGGCGCAACGGGTTGATGTTCCTCCCATTTTCCAAGAATGCTCCCGGCATGCTCCCGCATGATTTGGTCCTGCTCGGTTACGTTTGGTTCAGCATGTACCGGATCACGTTTCGCGCTCATTGCATCTCCTCCTCGCATCGAACCTCGTGCCGCCGCAAAGTCTGGCTGCGCCTTAATTGTTTTAGCGCTTCATGAAGCCTGGATTTGCATGTCCCTTCAGGAATGTGGAGTGCTTCAGCCACCTCGGGCAGCGACAGCTCCGCATAATAATGCAAAATGATCACTTCTTTTCTTTTGGCCGAAAGCCTGTTCACCGATTCCCAAAGTTCCCGCTCGCTTTCGCTTTTCATCATCGATTCCTCCACCAGGAATTCGTCACCGATGTCGGGCGGGTCCGCTTGAAAGAAAAGCCATCTCTGCTTGCGCATGGCGCTTTTGGCTAAGTTTACGGCGATGCGGCACAACCACGGTCTGAGCGGTCTGGATGGATCGTATTGGTCGAATTTTTGAAATGCCCGCAAAAACGTTTCCTGCATGATATCGTCGGCCATCGGACTTGAACGGGTCAACATCAACGCGATCCCGTACACATAAGGCGAGTGTTTGTTATATATGGACCTGGCTTGTTCTTCGGATATGTTCTGAAGTCCCAACATCGCTTCCCCCTTGTCTCGTTACCTTCTATACGCTTTGAAATGCCCAACCGTTCGGTCCAAGCTGCAAAAAAATGCTGCAGACCGGCGCGATCTTATGTTAAAGTTGTGAAAAATATCGTTTTACGGAAGAAGCTACATATAATAAATATAGAGGGGCTTCAGGTGTAAAAAGATGAGACATTCCAATTGGGGAGGTACATGTTATGAATTCCGATTTACGTTATCCTATCGGGGAATTTGCCCCGTCCGAGACGATCAGTCCCGCCGAACGCAGCTATTGGATCGACCAGCTCCGGGCGCTTCCGGGCCAGGTCAGGGATGCCGTGGCCGGGCTTACGGATGAGCAGCTGGATACGCCTTATCGCCCGGGAGGCTGGACCGTTCGCCAGGTGGTGCATCATTTGGCCGACAGCCACATGAACGCGATGCTGCGGATCAAGCTGGCGCTTACCGAAGATGCGCCGACGGTTAAACCGTACGAGGAAAATCTTTGGGCCGAACTAGTGGATTCCACCGCTCCGGCGCCGGAGGTTTCGCTTAGAATATTGGAGGGCGTTCACGCCCGCATGGTCCTCATTCTCAAAAACATGAAGGAAGACGATTGGCAGCGCTCGTACATACACCCGGTGAACGGTAGCACGACGCTGGACCGCCATCTCGGCTTGTATGCCTGGCATGGACGCCATCATCTCGCCCACATCACCTCGCTGATCCGCAGAATGGATTGGTAATGTTTTCATTTTTGCCTTGAGCGGTTAACATAGGATAAAGCGACAAATACTAACAAAAAACCGTTCCATAGGCGAGGGATGCGAATTCATGAAAAACATTGCACTTATTTTTGGCAGGGATATCCGAAATATCGTCACCAACTGGGCGGCATTGGTCATCATTCTTGGATTGGCCATGCTGCCGTCTTTGTATGCATGGTTTAACATTAAAGCCTCGTGGGATCCTTACGGCAACACCGGCGATATCGCCATCGCCGTCGCGAACAACGACAAAGGCACCACCCTCAGGGGCAAACCCATCAACCTCGGCAACGAGGTCATCTCCTCCTTGAAAGACAACCACAAGCTGGGCTGGCGTTTCGTCAGCGAAGCCGATGCCATGAGGGGCGTCAAACACGGGGACTATTATGCGAGCATCATCATTCCCGACAACTTTTCGGCGACGATCGCCACCGTTCTCTCCGATCAACCCACCAAAGCCGAAATTTTATATTACGTCAACGAAAAAATAAACGCCGTATCCCCGAAAATTGCCACCTCGGGAGCCAGCGGCATCATTCAGGAAGTCAGCAAAAACTTCGTCCAAACGGCCAACGGCACCATTTTTAAAATATTTAACGAGCTCGGCATCGAGCTGCAGGAGCAGCTGCCGACCATCGAAAGGGTCCGGACGTTGATTTTCAGGCTGGAAAAAGATTTTCCGGAGATCAACCGCGTCGTGAATACCGCCATGAATGACGTGCAAACCACCGACAAACTCGTCAAAAAGGCCCAAAGCAGTCTCCCTGTCGTGACCGAAATCGCGGAAAAAGGGCAGCGCTTTGCGTCCGGTTTGGACACTTTTTTGACCGAAGCATCGGGGGCCGCCAAAGAGATCGCTCCGAACGTCAAACAAGACCTGCTTTTGCTGCAGCAAACCGCCATTTCGACGCAGCAGCTGGCCTCCGCCCTGAAGGATCCGAACGTGGACCCGTCGGTCGTAACGGGCATGCTGGACCATGCAGCTTCCAGGCTCGAGATCGGGCTCAAGGTGCAGTCCCGGCTCATCGAGTGGTTTAATGAGCTGAACAAGGTGACCGGCAACAAACTCGGTTTCGTCAGCTCGCGGCTAAAACAGGTGCAGGATAAAATGAAGGAGCAGCAGACGCTCGTCAGCAGCATCAGCAGCGCCGTGAAAAAAGGCGAAAAACCCGCTTCCGATCTGGTCGACCGGCTGGGCAAGGTGTCCGGGGACGCCTCGGAGCTGCTCGGCAACATCCTGGACAGATACGACAGCGAAATCCAGCCGGCCATTCTCGGCGGGGTTAACCAGGCGCGGCAAACGGCGGAAAAAACCCGCGACACGCTCAGCGACGCGCTGAAAAGCGTGCCTGACGTGAAAAAGATTTTAAGCGACGCATCCAAAGGCCTGGCGATCGGCACCCAAGGTCTGGCCCAGATCAAAAAGGAATTGCCGACGGTCGAAAAAAAGATTACCGAGCTGGCCAACAAAATGAGGGAATTCGAAAGCAAAGGCAATCTGCAGGAGGTCATCGGCCTCCTCAAAAACAATTTCCAGCTGGAAAGCCAGGTTTTTGCCGAACCGGTCGTCCTGAAGGAAAACAAACTGTACCCGATTCCGAATTACGGATCGGCGATGTCCCCGTTTTTCAGCACCCTTGCGCTATGGGTCGGAGCTACGCTGCTTGTTTCCCTCGTGACGACGGAAGTGCACGGGGATCATCCCTACCGAAACTATGAAGTGTATTTTGGCCGGTTTTTGACCTTCCTGACGATCGCGCTGCTGCAATCCGTACTGGTCACGGCCGGCGATATGTACATCCTCGGAACCTACGTCGTGGACAAACCGTGGTTTATCGTGTTTGGCATGGTGAACAGCGCCGTGTTTATGCTCATGGTTTATACGCTGGTATCCGTATTCGGCAACGTGGGCAAAGCGCTGGCGATCGTCCTGCTCGTGCTACAGCTTGCCGGTTCCGGCGGCACCTTTCCGATTCAGACGACCCCGGCTTTTTTCCGGGCCATCCATCCCTTCCTGCCGTTTACGTACGGCATCAGCATGATGCGCGAAGCGGTCGGCGGAATCATTTGGCCCATTGTGCGGAACGACCTGCTGATCATGTGCATTTATGCCGCCGTCACGCTGGTGGTCGGCCTGGCGCTGAAAGGCATCATTAACCAGCTCTCGGCCGGACTCGTCAAAAAAGCCAAGGAGAGCAAGCTGATTCATTAACGCCCCGTACGCCGCTCCAACCCGCGTGGCAAACGTCATGGCAGCTTCCCGTGCCAGAAAAAGGCCCTGTCCGAAAGCGGCATGAATCGCTTGCGGAACAGGGCCTTTTTTCATGGGAATGAACGAAACAAAATGCCTAGTCAGCTTCTACGGTATTTCTTGGTTCGCTCATCCTCGATCACGCCGCTCCAGTTCAACCCGAAGGCAAAGTCATATACATGATTGTCCGAATCGACATGGCATTCCATATCGTGCGCGACATCTTCCAGCTGCTCTTCGACGGTGCGCATATGGGCGGGCATTTGCATCGGCAGCAGCCCGGACGGCTCCGCCGCCCCCGTCAATACATCCATGATCGCCTGATCCTGAACGCCGAAGTTCGCCAGGATGGCATCCACTTCCGCTTCAAACTCCGAAACGACCGTGGGATTGCTCAATAGCATCGAGACAATGACGGGTTTGCCTTTCATTTTTTCCTTCGTCTCCAGCACCATGTTTAAATCCGTCGTATTGTGCGGAATGACGGTTTTTCCTTTATAAGAACGGTTTCGCGGTTCGTTCCCGTGTTCATCGCCGGCCAGGCTGACTTCCCGGGCATGCTCCGCCGTATACGGCTTGTATTGCAGGCTGATCGGCACATAACCGTTCCCGCCCTGCTCCTCGTCCTCCTGGCTGTAGCCGGTGCCGGACTTCGGTGATGCGATAAAGACAAGGCCGAAATCCGCTTCGTCCGGTTGGTCGGTGACTTCGAAATATTTCGAGACGACCTCCAGGTTGACCGGATAATCATAGCTCTCCGGCGTCGGATGGCCGAACCAGTCTTTTCCCGGCGGGAGAAAACGTTTGGGGATGTAAACTTTGCTTTTCGCGCGAAGCGGGAGCACCCCGTTTTTGTTTTTGAGCATGACGATCGATTTAAGCTGTGCTTCGTAACCTTCCCGCATAAATTCGGGGTTCCCGACCAGCTTGGCGCTTTCCTGTGGATCGAGGTACGGATTTTCAAACAAGCCGAGGCGGAACATATTTTTCAGCAGCCGGACGGCCGATTGCTCGAAGCGTTCCCGCATATAGGCTTCGCCGTGTTCTCGAACCCCGATCTTGTAAGCCTCCAACACCGGCTCGATCTCATTGTTGCCGCCGAATTGGTCAACGCCCGCCATCAGCAGCTTGTAATGGCGCTCGGCCACGGTCAGATCCTCCACGCCCCATGGTTTTCCGCTCAGAAAAGAATCCTTGGCGCCGGAAACGTCGGCCGTGATCATCCAGTCCGTGCATACGACGCCGTCATACCCGTATTTCCCGCGCAGCAAATCCTTAATCAGGTACGAGTTATAGGAGTTGCCGACATTTTCGCCGTTTACGGTGTCCTGGCCGAAGGAGATCGTGTAATACGGCATGACGGCCGACGCCTTCCCTGTTTTGCCGTCCAGCTTGAATGCCCCGTCAACAAAAGGCACCAGATGTTCGTCAAAGTTGTTGCCCGGATACACCGCATACTTCCCGCAGCTGTAGTGGGCGTCCCTTCCGGCTTCGCCCGATCCGCCTCCCGGCCAATGCTTCACCATCGCATTGACGCTGTCATAACCCCAACCGTCCGCGATTTCCCGTTCGCCTTCGGAAGTCTGGAAGCCGTCGACATAAGCGCGGGCCAGATCGGCGGCGAGCTTCGAATCTTCGCCGAACGTGCCGTTAAACCGGAACCAGCGCGGCTCCGTGGCGATATCGATTTGCGGAGACAGGGCGGTAGCAAGCCCTAACGCGCGATATTCCCGGGAAGCGATCATCCCGAACTTCTTCGTGATCTCGGGATCAAAAGTAGCTGCTAGGCCGAGCGTCTCGGGCCACATGGAGATATGGCCGCCCGCACCCGCGTTGAATTCGGAGCTTGAATCCGAAGCGTGGCGGGGATCGGAGCTGTTGTTCGCCGGAATGCCAAGCCCGGTGCCTTCGGCAAACGCCTGGATTTTGTTGTTCCAGCGCGCCGCAACTTCCGGACTTTCCACCGTGGTTACGAGCACGTGCCGCACATGGTCCTTGGTCAAAAATGCGATCTGCTCATCGGTCAGTTCCCAAGGCTTCGCTCCGCTCTCTTCATACGTTTTCCCGCTGTACGTGCCTGCAAACCAGCCGGTACTGAGGGCGGGAATCGACTGATGGCGGCTGTACAGCATCAGACCGGCAATCTGCTCGACCGTCATTTTCGAGGCCAGGTCTTTCGCCCGCTCCTCCGGCGACAGCCGCCAGTCCTCGTATTTGTCCAGCTTGCCGTCACGGCTTAAATCCTTGAAGAACAAGCCGTCCTGCTCGATGATGCCCACGCCCGATTCCTCGCTGTAGCCCAGCGTGGGGCCGCCGGGATTTTTTACGTATCGAACGGTTTCTACTGTCTTATTGATCGTGTCTGAAGTATGGTTTCTCATGTTCGCTCTCCCCGATTCTCTTTGTTTTTATCCGAGTGTTACGTTCAGTTTATGTTGCCTGCCGCAAGGTTGATGCCCGCCGTTTCTGCTCCGTTCTCCGTGGCTACGGGTTCGCCTACTTCCGGCAGCGGCTTGATGGAGATCATGCCGATTGCCGTGAATATGGCAAGAACGAGGTAGAAGAACGTCCAGCCGCCAATTCCAATCGACGTGCCTGCGCTTAACAGAAGCGGCGCAATCGCCGGAACGATCGATTGCGGCAAGGCGTTTGCCACGTTCATGATGCCGAAGTCCTTCGCCGAATCTTCTTTGCGCGGCAGAATGCGCGCCACCAAAGCCATATCGACGGCGGAGAAACAGCCGAAGCCGAGGCCAAGCACCGCCGATGCGACGACATAAGCCGTGTAATGCGGAACAAACGCGAATACCAGGACGGCAATCACCATAATGAATGCAGACAAATACAAGAACGGTTTTTGCTTACGGAATTTATCCGACAACATCCCGCCGAAGATACTGGTCAGCGCCATGGCAATCGTGGAAATAATGTTCACGGTAGCCACGCTGGATGTCGCCTGCGCTTCCGTGTAACCCATCCGGTTGACGAGCATCACCGTGAGGTAAAGGCTGCTGCAGTATCCCATCATCATCAGAAATTTCGAAGCGACCGCCCAGGAAAACACCGGGAACCGCCGCGGGCTAGGGTAAATTTTGCTCAGCTTTTCGCCGAGCGGCACGGCCGTGTTATGCTCGCGGATAATTTCCACTTTTCCTTCTTGAATCAGGAACAGGCTGATCACCGGGCCTACGATGCCGATTGCGGCGATCAGCGTCCATTTCGCGGCCGAGGAGACATCAGGCAACAAGGTCATCAAGACCATCCCGACTACGATGCCGAGCGGTAAGGACATGCCGAGCAGACCGGAAATCGTGCCTTGTTTTTCTTCTTTCACCTGATCGGGAATGAGCGCCGTGTACGCCGCCATCCCGAAGTTGAAGAACAGCTGCGCAATTGCCCACCCGACGATGATGAGCCATAACGAGGATGTCCAGCCAATCATCAGAAGCGCGGCGCTGCCGACCAAGGGGCCGAGCAAAATCCAGGTGCGCCGGCGTCCGAATCGATTGATCGTCCGATCGCTGATCGCACCGCCCAAAGGGTTTCCGATCAAGGCGAAGAAAGCGCCGATGCCGGCCACGAGGCCATAAGACGACGTATATCCATTCGGATCGATCTCGATCATCTTGAATGTCAACAACAGTGTCGCCGGCGTCATGAGTGCGACCATCATCAGGCCGTAGCCCAACATCACGCCGAAGGTCAATCGGCCAAAAGGGGTTTTGACCTGTCCTTTTACTTTAGCTCCAGCCATTTATATAACCTCCCATTGTCTTGAAAACGATTACATTCAAATTATAAAAGAAACCGCCTTCATGAAGACAGGCGGTTGTTTACAGACTTATGGGGCGATTTTTAATCTCATTATGAAAGCGTTTAAATCCCCCTTTCCGATCGGCTTAAAAATTGACACAGATTGCGCTGCCGCTCATACCATAGGCGTTAATTCAATCAGCTGCACCTCATGCGGTTTCAAGGTGGAGCCAACCACCGTCCCGTTCTCCACGTTCAAGACTTGAACCTCTCTTAATGGGGAGGAACTCTGCTTCAGATAAGCGATATCCTCAGCCGTCAATGATTCCGGTGCCCCCATTTCCACCCATTTGTCGTAGCTGCTGCCGTGTTTGCGGGTGATCGTTAGGGTAACCATGCGGTACGCGCCTTGAGGCAACCCGCTAAGCGCGATGTCGATTTTTAAGATTTTCTCTTCCTTGAATCCGTTATACCTGTGTGTTTCATCTATAAACGAAGTGTCGCCGAGAGCATATAGATCATCATAATGACAGTAATTATACGTCATGATTTGAAAGGTATCTCCGCGGGCAGCCACGATATATCCGTCCCCGCGGGCAATCAGCGTCTCCCCCAGCTTGCCGAGCAGCCTGTACGCATGCATGGCGGGCTTCGGGATCCCGTATTGGGCGATCAGCCCAAGTCCTCCGTGAAACAAACGCGGTGACGGGAACGTTTCCTCGATGTTGTCGCTCAGCACCCAGTAACCGAAACCGTCGATGCTATCAAGATTATCGAGGATGTTTTTGGCGATATAGGCAGCCTTGTATAAGGTATCGTTCGTCAATTCGCGGTGATAGGCGGTCGAATTCCATTCCGTCATATAAACCTCGCGGCCGGATAACCCCTGGTCGGCGAGCAGCTGCAGCTCGATCGCAAGTCTTTCCCTAAGAAAATCGGGATTCGGCGAAATCCCTCCGAATTTCTCCAGCAGCCTCCGGTACAGATCTTCATCCTGCTCGAGTTCCGCTTCCTCCTGTTGTATTCGTTTTTCGATTTCTTCATGCGGATAAAAATGCAGCGGAATGAAGTCGGGAAGACAATCGTGCTTGCGGCAAAACGCGAAAAAATCCGTCGCCGTTTCCGGCGAAGTCACGGTGATGATCCGTCCGGGCGCGCCGATCTTCAGTCCTGCGGATAACCGTTTGACGGTTCTGTAGGTGGCCAGGTACAGCTCATGGTATTCCTGAACGGATCCGGGCCAAAATACGTTTAATTCCGGCTCGTTCCAGAACTCGAATCTCCAGCTCTCGACCTCCGCCGCGCCGTAACGGTTCATGCAGTGGCGAAGGAAGCTGTCGATAAGTCCGCACCATTTATCCAGCGACTTCGGCGGGCTCGTAAAGCTGGCTCTGTAGAACACCGTCTTCCCGGGATCGGATGCCAGCGCGGAGGGCATAAATCCCAGCTCCACGAACGGCTTCAAGCCAATCGACAGCATAAAATCGAACAGCTGGTCCACCAGCCTGAAATTGTAGCGCGGCCGCCCTTCCTCGTCTTCGTCATATACCATCATCCCGTCGTCAAAGATCCCGTGGAAGCGCAAATACCGAAACGGACAATTTTGCTGGACATAGATCAGCTGTTGTTGTACGTCGGCATGCAGCCCTTCCTGCGCTTTCCCGATCGTGATGAGGTTTTTCCATGTATGCTTCATCTTTCTTCCCGGAGCGGACGCGTTCACCTCGTAGGTCTTCGTTTCGATGGCCTGGATCGTTTCAACCTCCAACGATTCGGTACGCCGCAAATACTGACGGATGATCCCCAGTGCGCTGGATTGGTTAAACTGAAGATAATTCGAAGAGATGTCTTGCTTTTTGGCTTCCGTTTCCCGGTCAGGCCGATATTGTTTACGGTATTCGTGAGGGGTCATGCGGTATTTGTTTTTGAACGCCGTGTAAAACGATTTGGCATTGGGAAATCCGTGGCTTAACGCCAGATCGGCAATCGGGAGGTCTTCATGACGAAGCAGCTCCTCCACCGCGTTTTTTAACCGGATGCTGGTCAAATAGGCTTGGAAATTAAGTCCGATGTTTTCGCTGAAAAATTTGGACAGATACGGCACGGACAGAAATTCCTTCTTGGCGATCGATTGCAGGGTGATCGGTTCATTGTAGTGCTCATCGATGTAATTGATGATTCGGAGCATGCGCTCCATGTATTTCTCGTTGATCGCGCCGCCGTTTTCGGAGGATTTGAACTGCTTAATGAGCATGGAAAATACGGCCAGCATGCGGATGCCCATATCCAGCTCGTACGCCTCTCCTTTTTTCTGCATCAGCTCGACCATCTCTGCCAGCATCTGGCGGATTCGGTCCAAACCGCTTTTCTGTTCCGGCCGAACCGCGGAAGAATTGCACTCGAACTGTATGTCCTCAATGCCTTTAATGTTTTCCTTCAAAAATACCATTGGGATCAGAAACGTGGCGATAATGTTCATATCGAGCCCAATGACCTCATGGACATGGCTGGAATTGATCACAAATACGTCGCCTTCGGTTATCGTGTGCCGCTCGGTTCCGACGGTGACTTCCAGATTGCCGGACAGCACGAATATGATCTCCACGCTGTTATGCCAATGGCTCGGCACGTAATTTACCCGGTGCAGCGATACGTCAAACGGCAGATCGTCCGCTGTCTCCACCAACTCAAAGATGGACGTTTTCAAAGATGTCCCCCCAG
>Ga0180220_1002643_pt1 | contig 11209 bp, 5 predicted proteins | sample eDN5th37CBELigBY_FD_151335 | JGI IMG/M metagenome (GOLD analysis project Ga0180220, IMG submission 151335) | Enriched backyard soil microbial communities from Emeryville, California, USA - eDNA 5th pass 37_C BE-Lig BY (version 2) (version 2) | ecosystem: Environmental > Terrestrial > Soil >... | reverse complement strand
CTTCCAATATAAAATTGTAAAGACGAAGCAGGTCCCTGATATCTATCCAGGGAATGTACTGCCTGCCGCTGCCAGCTGCAGGATTGATCCCCAGTTTCGCGAATGGTGCAAGTCTTTGATAAAAACCGCCTCCTTTTCCTAGTATCACCCCTTTCCTTAAAATAATTACCCTTGCCCCTGTCTGCTCAAATTGCTTGGCAGTATCTTCCCACTGCCGGCATACATCGGCCAAAAAATCATTTCCATTCGGCGATGCTTCATCAAAAATTTCGTCAGAAGTTACAGCGCCATAATAACCCGCGGCTGATGAGGATATAAAAGCCTTAACAGGAAAACGATTTTCAGAAACGCATTTATAAAGCAGTTCAATAGATTTTACCCTGCTGTCAATTATTTCTTTTTTACGCTGTTTGGTCCAGCGTTTTTCTCCAATATTAGCGCCTGTTAAGTTGATGACGGCATCTACATTCTGAAAAGCTCTTTCATCAATAAACCCTTTCTTAATATCCCATTGGAAGTAAACGGTTTTATCACGAGGCTGCATTTCCCTTCGTGTCAGCAAAGCCAGTTCATAACCTTTCTCGGTTAAATAAGAAGCCAGTTGGCTGCCTGCAAAACCGGTCCCTCCGGCTATTAATATCCGCTTCATCATCATTACAGTATTTTAAAGCTTTTCCATTAAAATCGGAAGCGCTTTTTTAAACCAAAAAGTATAACGGCCGGGATTAGCACGTATATCTTTTTGCAGTTCGGGCACGCTGATCCATTTAAAATCCTGCACTTCATCAGCATTAGGCTTAGGTTCCTGACTGGTAATTCCGGTAAAAACGTGGTCATACTCGTGTTCAATAAGATTGTTTTCAACGGAAGCTTTATAAAGGAAGGAAAACCTATTTTCGATTTCACAGTGCAGGCCCATTTCAAAAGCCAGCCTTTCCAAAGCGCTTTCTTTTACATCCTCGCCCCATTGTGGATGAGAGCAGCACGCGTTGCTCCACAAGCCGCCACCATGATATTTTTGATTGGAACGCTGCTGCAGGAGCATCTCGTTCTTTTCATTAAAAATAAACACAGAAAAAGCCCGATGAAGTTCTCCTTTTATATGAGCTTCCATTTTATCCATTTCACCGATAACCATATCGTTTTCATCCACCAGAATGACTTTATTTCTACTCATAACGCTATTTTCTTAATGCGCTGCTATATATACGTAATGCCCTTCCCCTTGCAAAGCTGTGTTCCACAACAGGTTCCGGATATTCAGCAGTTCCAAATTCGGGTATCCACCTGCGGACATAGTTTAAATCTTTATCAAACTTCTCAAGCTGGGCCGCAGGGTTAAAAATCCTGAAGTAAGGCGCAGCATCACAGCCGCTGCCCGCAGCCCACTGCCAGTTACCATTATTTGATGCCAAATCGTAATCGTTAAGCCTTTCAGCAAAATAACTTTCGCCCCAGCGCCAGTCAATAAGTAAATGCTTACACAAAAAACTCGCCGTAATCATACGCACCCGGTTGTGCATAAAGCCGGTTTCGTTGAGCTGGCGCATCCCTGCATCTACCATCGGATAGCCGGTTTTTCCTTCGCACCATAGTTGGAATTCCTGTTCATCGTTCCGCCACTCAATATAGTCATACTGTTCTTTAAACGAATGGTGAATTACTTTGGGAAAATGATACAGAATCTGCATATAAAACTCCCGCCAGATTAATTCAGAAAGCCAGACTTGATTATTATGCTCCAAAGCAAAATTCACACAGCTGCGGATACTGATAGTCCCAAAACGCAGTGCTGTTCCTAATTGAGTTGTACCCTGCATGGCAGGAAAATCACGGTATTTGTCGTAGCTGTCAATTATCGCAGGATCCAACTCAGGTTTCTTGTAAACGATATCTGTTTTTTCAAACCCTATTTCTTTTAAAGTGTGAATCCCTGCATGCTGCTGGGGAAGGAAATTTTGAAGGGCTAAATTAAAAGACTGATAATTTTGAACCTGCAGTGTTTCCCGCCATTTTTTAGCATAAGGCGTATAAACGGTGTAAGGCCGGCCGCCACTTTTAAGAATATCGTTTTTATCGAAAATCACCTGGTCTTTATAAGCCTTAAACGGAATTTCTTTGGATTTAAAATACTCGAAGACTTCCGTATCCCGCACTATTGCACTAGGCTCATAGTCGCGATTGCAGTAAACTGCCTGCATATCGTATTCTTCCGACAGCGTTTTGAAAATCTCAATAGGCCGGCCGAAATAAGTATTCAGTCTTGTGCCATATTTATTTAATTTAGTATTTATGTGGTTTAATGCCTGATGGAAATAATCAACCCTCCTGTCCTTTGGATTTTCCAATTTTCCCAAGATATCCGTATCAAAAATAAAAACAGGCAATACCGGAAATCCCGAAGCCAGGGCATAATGCAATCCGGCATTATCTTCCAGGCGCAAATCTCTTCGAAACCAAAAAACGGTAGTTTTATTCACTCAGAAAAGGATTGTTTTTATCGTGTTTTACCCAGATGAGCCGGGATGTATCATATCCTGCTTCTCCAGCCGTTTTCAAATAATTTTGTTTTACTCCTTCCGGAATAGTTTTTTCCCGTGAGAGTATCCATAAATAATCTAAATTCTTCCCTGCTACCAACGCATATTTATAATTCTCATCTAAAGCGATAACATTATAACCGGAATAAAAAGGCCCGAAGAAACTCACTTTCAGTGCCGCTGTATTTTTATCTCCCCGAAATTTAGCAGTGCCCTGAACTGATTTCCATTCGTTGGTTTTAAAATTGTACCCGCTGTTTACCACCTTTACATTTCCCTTATCATCCAGACTGTACTGCGCCCCTGCATTATCCAGATTTTTCTCAAAGCGGTAATCGAAACGTGCAATTTCATACCAATCTCCCAAATACCGGTTAATATCAAACCCTTTAACCGGCTCTGCATTTTTTGGTATAGATGCGCAGGAATTTAAAAGCACTAAACTTCCAAGGGCTAAAGCTGCTCCCGCTCCCGCGATGATTTTATACTTATTCATATTAGATAATTTAGCTTGATGTATTCCTTTTTGGCAACGTATCATGATGGATTTGGTTTTGGAGGAACTTTCCTGCAGCTGTTTAGAAATAATTCAAATATTTCCGCTGCTCAACATTTGGGTGTATACCTATCGAACTCCTGATAAAAGGAATTGCAGTTCCTATATTATGCTCTCCCATAAACCTCCGCCCACTCCTTCAGCATCTCAGCTGTCTTTTCCTCCAATTGACTTGGCATCATCCGCCAGAGCCAGTTATTTTCTGTTGAAGCAGGTGTATTCATCCGGGCAGTTTCATCCAGGCCTAAAATATCCTGCATCGGAAGAATAGCGGTTTCCGCTGTTGAGGCATAAGCCATCCGGCATAGCTGTAAATGAACATTTCTTTTAGTAATGTTCATTCCCGCATAGCTTTCCAAACGCCTGCGTGTTTCCTTATCCGCATCCTGATTAAACCAACCCCTTACAGTATTATTGTCGTGCGTTCCGGTATAAACTACAAAGTTCGGGGTATGCTGATGCAGAATATATGGATTCTGCCCCATGTTTTCGGAGAAAGCGAACTGCAGTATTTTCATGCCTGGAAAATGGAATTCATCGCGAAGCTGGTAAACCGGCTCATCAATATCGCCTAAATCTTCGGCTATAAAAGGCAGTGAGCCGAGTTTTGTACGCAGCACTTCAAAAAAATGCACGCCCGGGCCGGGTTTCCAGCTTCCGTTTTTTGCAGTTTCCTCTCCTGCCGGAACCTCCCAATACGCCGAAAATGCCCGGAAATGGTCCAGGCGAAGCAGGTCGAACAGTTTCATATTCCACTGCAGCCTCCGCACCCACCAATCGTAATCCTGTTTTTTTAAAATATCCCAGCGGAAAAGAGGCATTCCCCAAAGCTGCCCGTCTTCATTAAAATAATCGGGAGGGACACCGGCCATCGCGGCCATCCTGCCTTTTTTATCCAGTTTAAAAATATCCGGATGCGCCCAGACATCGGCCGAATCGTAACTAACATAAAACGGGAGGTCGCCGAAAAGTTTAATTCCTAAACGATTACAATACTTTTTCAGATTTTTCCATTGGCGAAAAAACAGAAACTGCATCCATCTAGCTTTTTTCACTTCATCTTCATTCTTCAAGGCTGATAATGCTTCCTTTTTCCTAGATTTATACTCTTCCGGCCACTCATGCCAAGGTTTCTGATATTCCTGCTTTAATGCGCTGTATAATGAAAAATCTTCCAGCCAGTCGGCTTGTTCGCTGCAAAACAATTCAAACTCCGTTCGCAGTTTTTTAAATTTTCCGTTTTTAAAAGTCTCCCATGCTTTATCAAAAAGCACACTTTTTATACATTCGGCGGTTTCGAAATCAGCTCTGGCTGACGGCTGCACCTGATTTTCTTTAATAAGATTTTCATCCAGCAGGCCATCCTGCACCATCAGCTCCGGACTGATAAGCAGGGGATTTCCCGCCATAGCCGAATAAGCACTGTAGGGCGAATAATACTGCTCCTTTCCCGTTGGATTAATCGGGAGCAGCTGCCAGTATTTCTGCCTCCCTTTATTAAGAAAATCGGCGAAAGCCTTCGCTTCAGGCCCTAAATCTCCTATGCCAAAAGCTGAAGGCAGTGAAGTGATATGAAGCAGAATTCCCGCACCGCGTTTATTTGAAGGATTTTCGAGTTTTAAAAGCCCCAAAGGGAAGGTATCAAAAATCTCCTTCACCGCAATTCCTCTCTCCTGACTTCCTGTACTTTTTGATAGTAAATTCTGCCATTCCACGGGCGCTTCTTGGGGCAGCATGATGCGGGTATCTTTCCAGTCGAGCGCTGTTATTTCCTTTTTCTGCTGTGCAGCCAATACAGCAGGATGCAGCGGAACAGCCGTTACATACCATTTCTGCCCATACCGCCGGGCAAAAGCAAGGACGTGTTCCTTATATTTTCCACTGACTTCTAATGGAATATAAATTCCTTCCGTGAAGATATTGACGGATTTATTTCTTTCATTCAGCAGCAGGTTAGTCAGCCACAGCTTTATTTTTCCTGAATAACGTTCATTCCAAAGCTTTTGGAGAAAATCCGGCTTACCATCTTTTATTTCCGCAAATTCTTCCAGCATTTTATTGCGCTGTTCATAATCAACCTTCCGGCGGTTATCCGGGTCAACCAGGCTTAAATCCCATAATTCGCAGCCCTGGTAAATATCCGGAACACCCGGGCAGGTAAACTTCAGCAGCAGCTGCGATAAGGAATTTATTATTCCAAAATCAGCCAGCTTTTTGAAAAAAGGCTCAAAACTTTTGCGGAAAGCCGAGTTTTCAGCTAAAAGCGCAGCAGCAAAATCCTTGGCGGTTTCTTCATATTCCGTATTGGGTTCTGTCCAGTTTGAATTTACCTTAGCTTCACGGAGGGCTTTTTCAAGATATTCCTGAATACGGTTTAAAAAATCATCTTCCAAAAGACCCTGCATAGGATAAGCCCCCAGCAGTGCCTGATAAATAAAATATTCGTCGTTTTTATCAGGGAAACCGTTCTTTTTTAATGCAGCATTTTCCTGCTGCCATTGTTCAACCAAAGCAAACCATTCCTCAGACAAATCGCTGAGCACATTCAGGCGGGCACGGGCATCCTCTCCCCTTTTGGTATCGTGGGTTGAGCTGGCATTTATACTCAAAGGCCAGTTTTCCTGCCTGAAAATCATTTTCCGGTGGAATTCATCAGGGCTGATGCCAAAGTTTTCCGGAGAACCGCCGACTTCATTCTGACTGATGAAACGGTTATACGTGTAAAACAAGGTATCTTCTGCACCTTTGGCCATCAGCGGACCGGTAAACTGCATGCAGCGCCGGTAAAAATGCAGCACCCGTTTGTTTCTTTCTGCATCGCCGTCCTGTTTCAGGAAAGCATTTTCCAGCAGCTGCAGTGCATCTTTCAATTCAGGTTTGTATCCTTTGACCCGGTTCAAAATTGCTGAAACTGCTGCGTATTCTTCTTTTTCTAAAGGGAAAGAACTGGCATAATAACGGTAAACCGGACATTCGATTAAAAATTCACCGACAGCAGACTTAAGCTCCGCTGCTGGTATCGTATTGAGGGCGGTTTTATCGGCCAGGCCTGATTCCACAAATAAATGATAAAGATTTTCCAGCTCTCCTTTCATGTGATTGTAAAGGATGTATGCCTTTTTCTCCCGCAGCTGCTGCTGAACAGAACTTTTATCCTCCGTTAAATCGCTGTAAAAGCGGGTAAAAGCAGTTTCTACACCCCGGTTGACGAACAGACTGTTCACCATTGTTAAAAAATCATATCCGCTGTTTCCCTCTGCAGGCCAGCTTTCAGGCAGCGTTTCATTCTGTCCGAGAATTTTTTCTACCGGGATATAGATATCTTCACCTGCCATTTCCCGCAGGTCTTCAAGGTATTCTTCGGGATTATAAAGCCCATCGATATGGTCAATCCGAAGCCCTTGAAATACATTTTCGTCCACCAGTTCTTTTATCAGCTTATGAACATCCTGAAAGACTTTCTTATCCTGGATATTTAAGCAGATTAAACTGTTGACCGTAAAAAACCTGCGGTAAGTAATCCTTTCGTCTGTTTCTTTCCAAGAACACAAGCGGTATTCCTGTTCATCGGCGAGCTGTTTCAGTAACTCAGAATTTTGATTGACTTTCCCGATTCCGCTGTTAATATATTCCCTTACCGTTTTATCTTTCATTAAAGAAACCAGCTGCAGTTTAAATTCCTCCCAGCGTTCATGAAAAACAGCTGTATCTTCAAACTTTCTAATCTGCGGGACCTGCTCAAGCAGCTGCAGCAGTGCCTGGTTCGGCTCTCCTTCTCCTGATTGCAGCAAAGCCGGATAAGAACGCGGACTCAACGGCCAGGAATTATCAAAATACTGCAGTACAAAACGCTCCTGCTCAAAAGCAAGCTGCAGTTCTTTCTTTTCAATCACATCTTCCAGCGGAGAACCCAAAAAAGGGACCATCAATTTCCCTTGGAATAAATCACCGGAAAAGACAGTATCAAAATATGAATGATAAGGAGAATGCGGGCCTTTTTCCAGCACATCCATCAGCCATTTATTCTGCGGATGAAAAGCCATATGATTGGGAACAATGTCCTGAAGCCAGTTCATCCCGAAGGTTTTTAACTGCTTATCCAGCTTGAGCAGTTGTTCTTTTGTTCCGATTTCCGGATTTATTTCCTGTGGATTTAACCCGTCGTAGCCGTGTGAGCTTCCCGGAACGGCTGTAAAAATGGGAGAAGCGTAAATGGTCTGCACGCCTAGTTTATGAAGATAAGGCAGGATTTTTTCGAAATCCAGAAAAGTGAAGTTCGAATTGAACTGAAGGCGGTATGTAGAAATTGGGGTGTTCATAGGTGTTGTATAAAATAATATTCGTTAGCTATAACAGACAGATTGCTTCACCTCTCCCATCGCTCAATTCCGAGCATTGAGGTTCGCAATGACGGAAGCTCGTCATTGCGAGGAATGAAACGAAGTGGAATGACGAAGCAATCCCTTCAAACAAACGGATTGCTTCGTCGCTCCAGCCCGCTATACTCTTCAGCTCCTCGCAATGACGTGTTCGATAACCAAAATAGACTCCGGCTGTATTCTAATCAATTTTCCTTCCTGTATATTATCAGCTAACGAACCAGGCCCATTCCATTTTGCATCCGCCGAATCAAAAAGTTTTTTCCAGTTTCCTTCTGGCAGCGTCACTTCCTGAACCTGCTTTGAAAAATTCATCAGGCAGCTAAGCTTTTGATTTTCATAGGAGCGCTGAAGCAGAATCGTCTGTTTATTTTCATCTGTTTTCACATCTATAGAGGCACGATTTAAATGTTTTAAGGCTGGAGTTAATTTGCGCAGAGCGATTAATTCACGGTAGTAATTCCATAAAGTTCCATGAGGTTCTTTCTTCAATAAATTCCACTGCAATTTTGATTGCTGAAATGTATCTTCAGCCATCGGGTCAGGAGCTTCGCCTTGGGAATGAAAAGCCTTAAACTCTTCTTTCCGGCCTTTGCGCACCGCTTCGGCAAGTTCCGGGTCGGTATGGCTTACAAAATAGAGAAAGGGATTGGTTTCGCCCCATTCTTCGCCCATAAACAGCATCGGCAGGTAAGGGCTGGCCAAAACAGCGCCGGCCATCAGTTTCTGCATTTCAAAACTAAAAAGCTGGCTGCTGCGCTCACCGAGCATCCGGTTGCCTACTTGGTCGTGGTTCTGCGAGAATACCACAAACTGTTTCCCAGGGTTTTCAGAAGCCTTTGTTCCGAATATTTTTTTCCGGTGAGGAGAATAAATCCCATCATATACATAAGCATCCTTATAAGCTTTCGCCAGATGCTCAATTCCATTAAAATCAGTGTAATATCCGCTCTGCTCTCCGCCGGCGGCAACACGAAGCGCATGATGAAACTCGTCAATCCACTGCGCATCCATGCCATAACCACATTTTCCCAGAGGATTGATGAAACGGTTATCGTTTAAGTCCAGTTCCACAATCAGATAATGTGTTTTTCCCGTCTCCTGCATTAATCGGTCAACACACTGCTTCATTTCGCGGAGAATATGAACGGGGCTGAAATCCTTAATGGCATGAACGGCATCCAGCCGTAAGGCATCAATATGAAAATCGCGGAACCACATCAGCGCATTTTCAATAAAATAACGGCGCACGCCATCGCAATATTCGTCGTCGAAATTGACTGCATTTCCCCAGGGGGTACGGTATTTATCCGTAAAGTAAGGGCCGAACTCTCCCAGATAATTTCCTTCAGGCCCAAGATGATTATAAACCACATCCAATATTACAGCCAGTCCTTTTTGATGGCAGGCATCCACCAGGCGGTGCAGCGCTTCCGGGCCGCCGTAAGAATTCTGGACAGCAAAAGGGAATACCCCGTCGTAGCCCCAATTCCGTTCACCGGGAAATTGGGCTGCAGGCATAATTTCTATGGCATTTATACCGAGTGAAAGCAGATAATCCAATTTTTTTTCAATTCCTGCAAAAGTTCCTTCGGCCGTAAATGTTCCGGTATGCAGTTCGTAAATAAGATAATCTTCCAAAGGGATATTATCCCAGCTTTTGTCTGTCCACTGAAAAGCAGAAATATCCACAGTTTCCGACCATCCGTGAACGCCTGGGGGCTGGAATAAGGAAACCGGGTCTGGAAGTTCTTTTTCATCATCCAGCCGGATTTTATATCGGTTACCGGGTTTAATCATACCGGCCTTTGCTTCCCAATAACCGAAATCCTTTTGATTCAGCGGGATAAACTGCTGATTTTCCAGAACCAGTTCAGCCTGTTTTGCAAAAGGTGCCCAGAGAAGAAATTCCGCCTCTCCATTCTCTAAAGACAAACCCAGTCTGCGTTTATGAATATCTATTTTATTCATGATACTGCAATACAACTACAGAACGTCCTTCTACATTGATTTTATCGCCATAATTGTACTTCTCAGCTCCGCCGATCTCCCTCTTGGTAGTATCAATTACTTTTATCCAGCTCTTCCCATATTTTATAGAAGGGAGCTTATAGTCCAACGGTTCATAATGCGCATTGAAAATCACATAAAAGTTATCATCCACAACTTGTTCTCCTCTAGGCCCTATACTATGAATACCTTTTCCGTTCAAAAACACGGCTAAAGATTTCGCGAAATCATGGCTCCAATGCTCGTCAGACATTTCGGAACCGTCGGGCAGGAACCATGCAATATCTTCTAAACCGGCCCCCTTAATCGGCTGTCCCTGAAACCAGCGCCTGCGTCGGAAAACCGGATGATTTTTACGAAAATGAATCAATTTCCGGCTGAACTCCAGCAGTTCTTTATCGGCATTTTCCCAGTCGAGCCAGGAAATTTCATTATCCTGGCAGTAGGCATTATTATTTCCCTGCTGAGTACGGCTGATTTCATCGCCTGCCGTAATCATCGGTACGCCCTGCGATAAAAACAGGGTTGTAAGGAAATTGCGTTGCTGCTGTTTCCGAAGCTTGATTATTTCAGGGTCATCTGTCGGGCCTTCCGCCCCGCAGTTCCAGGAACGGTTGTGCGATTCTCCGTCATTATTATCCTCGCCATTTGCCTCGTTATGCTTCTCATTATAGGAAACTAAGTCGTTCAATGTAAAACCATCATGCGCCGTAATAAAATTGATGCTGGCCGTAGGCCGTCGATTATCATCCTGATATAAATCGGGGCTTCCGGTAAAACGCATGGCAAATTCGCCGAGCAGACTGTCTTCGCCACGCCAGTAATCACGAATGCTGTCGCGGTATTTGCCGTTCCATTCTGCCCAGCCGGGGGGAAAGTTGCCCACCTGATAACCGCCTTCGCCGATATCCCAGGGCTCGGCAATCAGTTTTACCTGTGAAACAACTGGGTCCTGATGGATAATATCAAAAAAAGCGCTCAGCTTATTTACTTCATGCAGTTCCCGGGCCAGGCTCGCTGCCAAATCAAAACGGAAGCCGTCCACACGCATTTCTTTTACCCAATACCGCAGACTGTCCATCATCAGCCGGAGTACATTCGGCAGATTGGCATTCAGTGTATTTCCCGTCCCCGTATAGTCCATATAATATCGTTTATCATCGGTCAGGCGGTAATACGAGGCATTATCAATTCCCCTGAAAGACAAGGTAGGCCCTAAGTGATTTCCTTCCGCAGTGTGATTATACACGACATCGAGTATCACTTCTATTCCAGCTTTATGCAGCGCTTTAACCATTTTTTTAAACTCAACCACCTGTCCGCCCAGCACACCGCTGCTTGAATAGCGTACATCGGGTGCAAAAAAGCCTATACTGTTATATCCCCAGTAATTCGTTAAATCTTTTTCGGCTAGATGGCGGTCGACAACAAAATGATGCACCGGCATTAACTCAATAGCTGTTATGCCTAAATCTTTTAAATATTGAATGGTAACCGGATGACCTATTGCCGCATATGTTCCACGGATCTCTTCCGGAATTTCAGGATTGAGCCAGGTTAGTCCTTTTACATGCGCTTCATAAATTATAGTTTTATGGTAAGGAATTTTAGGAGGTTTATCGCCTTCCCAATCAAAAGAAGGGTCGATAACAACAGATTTTGGAATGAAAGGGGCGCTGTCGGTTTTGCTGAAGCTTAAATCGGCATCCTTATTACCTAGTTCA
>Ga0180220_1002639_pt1 | contig 11221 bp, 12 predicted proteins | sample eDN5th37CBELigBY_FD_151335 | JGI IMG/M metagenome (GOLD analysis project Ga0180220, IMG submission 151335) | Enriched backyard soil microbial communities from Emeryville, California, USA - eDNA 5th pass 37_C BE-Lig BY (version 2) (version 2) | ecosystem: Environmental > Terrestrial > Soil >... | reverse complement strand
GGCACTCATCGTCCGCCCGCGCGGATAACCGCACTTTTTTCGAAACATCAATAAGCAAAGGGCTCTCCCAAGCAGTTTTCACTTGCGGGGCGGGCCCTTTTTGCGTTTTTTGGAGTACGGGGGGAAATGCCGGACAGTCGCGTGCGATGGCTTCGATTGAATAATTTATACGATCCGTTTTTCGCTGTGGCTGTTAGGGGATGTCGGGGTATACGACGAATTTAGGAGTCCTGCACAATATACTTTTCGGGAAAGGATCATGTACAATGTAAGATATATGCTTCTTATCTCAAGATTTAGCAATATTCGATGAATGATCATTCCAGTGAACAAATCATTACGCATGAAATAAGGAGGTACGGATCTATGCCCGTAAGCAGCGAATCCTTGCAAACCATTGCAGCCGTAAGAACGAACCTTGAATCCTGCATTTTAGGCAAAGCCTTTGAAATCCAGCTCTTGCTTACCGCTCTCCTGGCGGAAGGGCATATCCTGATCGAGGACGTTCCGGGAACAGGCAAAACCCAAATGATCAAGGCGCTGGCCAGGTCCATGAGCGGCGATTATAGACGGGTGCAGTGCAATCCCGATATCCTTCCGAGCGACATTACCGGCGTGTCCGTGTTCCATCCCCGCGAGGAGAGGTTCTTTTTCCGTCCGGGCCCGGTCATGACGAACATATTGCTTGCCGACGAAATCAACCGCGCGACCACGAAAACGCAGTCGGCCCTGCTCGAAGTCATGGAAGAGCGGAACGTAACGGTGGACGGGGAAACCTACGAGCTTCCCAAACCGTTCATGCTTTGCGCCACCCAGAATCCGATCGACTTCGAAGGAACGTACATGCTGCCGGAAGCGCAGCTCGACCGTTTCATGATGAAAATCAGCCTCGGCTATCCGGACGCGGCGACCGAAAGAAACCTCCTGCTTCAGCATAAACGGGGGCAGCCGGTCGACCGATTGCAGCCGGTAACCCATATGGACAACATCGCGGAGCTTCAAAAGGAAGTACGGAACGTATTTATCGACGACGCCGTCGCCGATTACCTTCTGAACATCGTACGCGCGACCCGGAAACATCCTTCCGTCATGCTTGGCGCCAGCCCGCGGGCTTCATTGTCCTTGATGATGGCGGGCAAAGCATACGCATTCATTCAGCAAAGGGATTACGTGCTCCCCGACGATATCAAGGTGCTATCGCCTTTCGTCCTTTCCCACCGCATCATATTGCGTCCGGAATCCCGCCTCGATCATGTCAGCGCGGAATCCGTCGTGAAACAGATTTTGCAGCAGGTCCACGTGCCTGTGGCGCTGGAGCGCTGACGACGATGAAGGCGCTGCTGCAAACCATGAAACCGATATTGCGGAATGTCCGTTTCTGGATCGTGCTTTCGGCATGGGCTGCGAGCCTGCTGTTCATGTTGTTCCAAGGCGGGAAAACGTCGCTGATGCTGCTCGTCATGATTTCCGTTCTCGTCGCGTACCTGATTGCCGGCGGACTGGGCGGCATCCGGCGGGCGCATGGGCGGCGCAGCCTCTCCGCCGGGCTCGACCAAGACCATACGCTGCACGCCGGCGAGCAGGTGAAGGTCAGCCTGAACTTTGCCGTGCCCGGATTTCTGCCGATGCCGTATGTCGTTATCCGCGAAGTGATGAAAAGACATAACGGGGAAACGTGGTCGTTCGAGGAAAGCGTCATTCCCGATTTTCGGGGCAGCGGCGAACTGGTATTCCAAACGCCGCCGCTGGAGCGGGGAAGATATTATTTTACCGAAACGCAGTGCGTGACCGAGGATATATTCGGTTTCGTCGAACATAAAGGCATGTTCCATGTTCCCGGACAATTTCGGGTGTTCCCGCGCACGGTACCCATTTCGGGCTGGCAGATGATCGACCGGAACTCCAGGCTTGCCGGGCCGCAAAGATCGGTTGCTTCCCGCCGGGAAACGACGCAAATCAACGGCGTCAGGGATTATGTCTACGGGGACCGGATTTCGCGGATCCATTGGAATGCGACGGCCAAAACGGGCTCTTGGAAGTCCAAGGAGTTCGAATACGACTCGGTGCCCAAAATCATGATCGTACTGGATACGATTTCGGGGCACTACGCGTCAGACAAGCAGTTTGAACTCGCCGTGTCTGCCGCGGCTTCGCTGATACATTACGCAACCCAAAAAAGGCTGTGCCTTGGGCTGATGACGACGGGCGAGCCGTTGAAAATGTTCGCGCCGAGTGAAAACGCCGGCGATTTTCAGCGGATGATGCTGCATTTGGTGGACGTGACGGCAGACGGTTTCGGCGAGCTTCAGCCGAAGCTGGAGAAAAACGCCCGCTTCATTCCATCCGGCTGCCTCTTCGTCGTGATCAGTCCGGAAACCGGCGGCAAGATGCTGGAAACGCTGCGGTGGGCCGGAACCCGCGGGTTCACGCCATCCCATATTCTGGTGGGTTCGTCCGGCGATGCCGGAAAGCAAAGCGGCTGGGTATCCATGCTGAGGGCCGGGGGAACGTTCGGCTGCTCGGTTGCCGACTTAAAGGATCTGCCGGCAGCCTTGGGAGGAGGAATGGCATGAGCGACTGGCTTTCTTTGGCGAAAAGATCGTTTTTCTATTCCTTGTCCATGTTTTGGATTTGGATCATCGGCCAGCAATGGATTTATTTTATGGATTTTACGTGGTACGAGGAAACCCAATCGATCGTTTGGCTGACGATCACGTTCGTTGCCGCAGCTGAAATGCTTCTTCCTATTAAAAGGCTTTACCGTTTTATTCTTGAGGCCATCGTCATTTTATACATCATTCATCGGGAACTTGTCCGATATTGGGTGTACACGCCGTCAGGCGCTTTATCGGATCGCATCGCGCAGTACGTCGAACATATGTCGCCCTATGTGTGGATTGCGCTTGGAGCTTGGCTGGTCATGATCCTTAGCGCTTTGCTGGTCGGCACCAAGCGCAGAATCCTTCTTTTTTCGGGAATGAACGTGATCGCGTTTTGCATTTTGGATTCTTTCACGCCCGTCAACCTATGGCAGGAGGTGGCATGGACGGTTTTCGCTTCGCTGGGGTGGCTCGTGACCGAGCATTTCCGCCGGTTTCAGGCCCGTTTCCCGGCCGGATGGCGGCGCCTTCGCAAATATCCGCTCAAAATCTTGATCCATGCGGCCGTATTATTTTCCGTCATGTTCGTCGCAGGGGTCAGCATGCCGACCGTGCCTCCGACGCTGACCGACCCGTACACCGCTTGGATCGATACGTCGGGCGGATCGGCCAACGCGGGAGACGTAAGCGGAGATTTCGTGCCCGCCAAGGAAAGCAGTTCCTCGGGTTATAGCCGAAACGATAGCCATTTGGGCGGTGGATTCAATTTCGATTATTCGCCCGTCATGCTGGTTCAATCCGACAAAAGAGGCTACTGGCGCGGCGAGACGAGGCAAATTTATACGGGCAGCGGCTGGTCGGACCAAGGGAGCAGACGCGGCTACGAAGAAGTAGAGGCAGGAACGCCGCTCCGGAGCGAAACCCCGCAGGCAGACGAAACCGAAAAGCTGGAGCAAACGGTGACGATGCTGAGCGACAATGTATACCCCGTGCTGTTCGGCGCATACCATGTGTCTCAGATCAAAAGCATCGAAAACGCGGACGGGGGCAAATTGTTGTGGGACCCGCAGCAGTCCGCCCTTCACTGGAACGCCATGTCCAAAGAACCGGAGTATCCGAAAACGTACACGGTCGTTTCGGACATCCCGGTCGTTCCCGAGGATGAAATCCGCGGCAAAACGTTTAAGCAGCTATACGGCGAACATGACGTGGACGAGAGCTACCTGCAAATTCCGAAGGACTTTCCGGAACGGACGCGCGAGCTCGCCGAACAGGTGACGGCATCGGGGCAAACGCCGTATGAAAAAATAGGTTTGCTGCAAAACTACCTCATAAACAATTTCCGCTACACGAATCAGCCCGATTTGTCCGTTAAAAAAAGCAAGGATTTCGTGGACGGGTTTTTGTTCGAAGTCAAGGAAGGATACTGCGATTATTTTTCCACTTCCATGGTGATGATGGCCCGTTCGCTTCAAATCCCGGCCCGTTGGGTCAAAGGGTATGCGCCGGGAGTGCAGCAAGCCGATTCGGATATGATGAACCGCCAAGGCGGCGACTTTCCGGAGGGCGGCACGTATACCGTGACGAACGCCGACGCGCACTCCTGGGCCGAAATTTATTTCGGTCCTTACGGCTGGGTTCCCGTCGAAGCGACTCCCGGCTTCAATATGCCGCTGCTTACGCATGCGGAAGACAGCAAACCCGTTGCCGTACCGGAAGTCCAAGAAGAACAAGAGCCCGAGGTGCAGAATGACGTGCATGCGGAGGAAACAACACAAGAGCACGAAGGAATTTCCGGAACGGCCGTCGCCTGGATTACGCTCGCTATCGTCGTTTTGTTTGCGGCATATGCAGCCTGGCTGATGCGAATTCCGCTCCGCTTTTTCCTCGTGGGCGTCCGCAAAGGCCAAAAATTGACGCCAGACCAAAAGGTCATCGTCCTCACGGAACGGTGGATCCAAAGGCTCAAACGCAAAGGAATCCGCAGGGATACGCATGAAACGCTGCGGGAATCGGTAAAAAGATGGAATCAGGACATGCCGGCATTGGCGCCTTCCCTGGACCGGCTGCTGACGTTGTTCGAAAAGGCAAGATACAGTCCCGCGGCCGTAACCGAAGACGAATGGAAACAAGTTCATATGCTGAGCCGGGAGCTTCGGGAAGCATTCAAAAAGACGGAAGATCTTGCGGCATAATACGCGGGTTTATACCTGGCGCCCTCGCGGGCGCCTTCTTTTTGGAAAAGCCCGGGAAACGGCCGTTTGCTTTCAGCGGATTATTTTGCTAACTACGCGGATTATGGTATAGTTTGTCCTATGAAACTGAGGTGACAACAACTTGTTTGAAATGTTTATCCCTAAACTAAGGGTGAATACGGTATTTGATATCGATTTGGAGGACCTGTACGCCAAAGGTTACCGGGGGATTATCACGGATCTGGACAACACCCTCGTCGGGGCAAAGGAACCGCTCGCGACCCCGGAGCTGGTTGCCTGGTTCGAGCGCGTAAAAAAAATCGGGTTTAAGCTCGTCATCGTGTCGAACAACCGGATGGAGCGCGTGTCGGCGTTTGCCGCGCCGTTGAACATCGAATTCGTCCACGAGGCGCGCAAGCCCAGCAATGCGCCGTTCCGCAAAGCCATGTCCATGATGGGACTCAGCGGTCAGGAAACGATCGTCGTCGGCGACCAGATGATGACCGACGTGTACGGCGGCAACCGCCTGGGCCTTTTTACGGTATTGGTGCTTCCGATTTCGATCGGCGACGAGGGCTGGGGGACAAGAATCAACCGCCGCCTGGAGAAAATCGCCTTGAGGCGCTTGCGTAAAAAAGGACTATGGCTTGAGGAGGAAAAACGTTAATGAAAGGTCCGCTCGATGGACAAGTCGTCCAAAAATGCAGCGGCTGCGGCATTGGGCTGCAGGCGTTGAATCCCGAATTGCCGGGATACATTCCGGAAAAATCGCTTGGCAGAGAACCTGTCGTTTGCCAGCGCTGCTTCCGCATCAAAAATTACAACGAAGCTTCTTCCGTGACGGTGGATCAGGATGAATTCCTGCGGCTTTTGAGCCAAATCGGCGGCAAGAACGCGCTCGTCATCCATATCGTCGATTTGTTCGATTTTGACGGCAGCCTGATTTCGGGACTTCAACGATTCGTGGGCAACAACCCCGTCATTCTTGCCGTGAACAAAACCGACCTGCTGCCAAAAGTGACAAACTGGAATAAAATCATTAATTGGGTGCAAAAGCAATGCAAGGAACAGGGGCTTAAAACCGAAGAGATCATCCTTTGCAGCGCCAAAAAAAATCAAGGTTTTGACCGGCTGCTCGATGCGGTAGCCGAACGCCGGGGCGACCGCGACGTCTACGTCGTCGGAGGTACCAACGTCGGCAAATCGACGCTCATTAACCGGTTGATCCGCGATTACAGCGACCTTGAGCAGGAACTGACCGTATCGCGTTATCCGGGAACGACGCTCGACATGGTCAGCATCCCGCTGGATGACGGACATTTTATCATCGATACGCCGGGAATCGTATATCCGTGGCGTTTCAGCGAGCTTGTCAACCGCAAGGATCTGGGAACGATCATGCCGGAGAATCCGCTGAAACCGATGGTATATCAGCTAAACGAGGGACAAACGCTCTTTTTTGGCGGCATGGCCCGTTTTGACTTTATCCAAGGCGGGCGGCAATCCTTTACCTGTTACGTCAGCGGCCGGCTGAACATTCACCGGACGAAGCTCGAGAAGGCGGACGCGCTTTACGCAGAGCATGCCGGCGAACTTTTGTCGCCGCCAGATGCCGATCATCTCGGCGAACTGCCGGAATGGACGAGGCATGAAATCCGCGTTCCCAAAGGCAGCAAGCTTGATCTGTTCATTTCCGGCCTTGGCTGGATCAAGGTCAACAGCGATCAGGGAGCCCTGACGGCCATCCATGCGCCAAAAGGGGTCAAAGTTCTTGCCAGACCATCCCTGATTTAAGCGTTAGAAAGTTCAAGGGAGAGGCAGGGTAAAGACATGGGAATTGAAACGGATCTGCTGGCGGGCACCGGCTCGCTGCTGCTCGGCGTGATCGGCGACCCGATCGGCCACTCCAAATCGCCGGTCATGCATCAGGCCGCGCTGTCGGCGCTGGGGCTTCCCGGGTCTTACGTTCCGATGCACGTCAAAAACGGGCAAGTGGGAGACGCGATCGCCGGAATCAAAGCGCTTGGTTTCCGCGGGATCAACGTCACCATCCCCCATAAGCTTGAAGTGATCCCGCATTTGGATCATCTCGACGAAACGGCTCTCCGGATCGGTGCCGTCAACACGGTCGTAAACGATCGGGGCGTCCTCACCGGATACAATACGGACGGCATCGGCTACGTGCGCTCGCTTAAGGAAGAGGCTGCGCCCGACCTTAAAGGGAAAAGGATCGTGGTGATCGGGGCTGGCGGCGCGGCACGGGGAATCATCTACGCATTGTCGCTGGAAGGCCCGGACCGAATCTGCGTGGCCAACCGAACGGTCGACAAGGCCGAAGCGGTAGCTGCCGAGTGGAAGGACCTTGCGGATATCCGCGGGATATCCATGCAGCAGCTGCCTTTATACCTGCGCGATGCCGACATTTTGATTAATACGACTTCGGTCGGGATGCACCCGAACGTGTCGGACACGCCTGTGGACGTGGGCCTCTTACCTGACGGAATCGTCGTCAGCGATCTCATCTACAACCCGCTGAAAACGAGGCTGCTCGTGGAAAGCGAGCAAAAAGGCTGTATCGTTCACGGCGGACTCGGCATGTTCGTCAACCAGGGCGCGTATGCGCTCGAATACTGGACCGGGCTGCCGGCCCCGGTGGCCGCGATGAGAAACGCGGTGCTGAAAAGTATGTCGGAATAGTCCCTTTTCGGGGAACAATAGAAGTACAGTTGAACATTAAGGAGTTATGATCATACATGCTAACGGGTAAGCAAAAACGTTATCTCCGGTCCCTTGCGCACCACTTGGAGCCGATCTTTCAAGTCGGAAAGGGAGGTACCAACGAACAGCTGGTGCGCCATATCAACGAAGCGATCGAGAAACGCGAATTGATGAAAATCAGCGTGCTGAACAACTGCCTCGAAGATAAACATGACATCGCCGAGGAACTGGCCGAAAGCACCGGTTCGGAATTGGTTCAGGTCATTGGAAGCACGATTATTTTGTACAAAGAATCCAAAGACCACAAAACGATCGAATTGCCATAAAAGCGGGAGGGTTTCACCATGAAGGTAGGCATCATGGGCGGCACCTTTGATCCGATTCATATCGGCCATCTACTGGCCGCCGAAGCGGCAAGGGATTCGTTCGGGCTTGACCAGGTCTGGTTCATGCCAAGCCATATCCCGCCCCACAAGGAACAGGCCGGAGCGTCGGGAGAGGACCGGCTCGGCATGGTGGCCGAAGCAATTTCGGACCACCCCTGCTTCCGCACCTTGGATATCGAAATCAGAAGGGGCGGCGTTTCCTATACCATCGATACGGTGAAGGAAATCCGCAGCTCTTTTGAAGGCATAGAATTTCATTTTATTATCGGCGCCGACATGGTCAATTATTTGCCGAAATGGGAGGGCATCGAGGAGCTTGTGAACCTGATGACCTTCATCGGCGTAGGCCGGCCGGGGTCGACGCTGGATTTGGATGCGCTGCCCGGTTATTTGCAGGGCAAAGTGCATCTGGCAGACATGCCCCAGGTCGATATTTCGTCGACCGAAATCAGGGAAAAGCTGGCCACGGGCCATTCGATCCGCTATATGGTAACGGACAGCGTCTACGACTATATCAGGAGGAGAGGATTGTATGGAATTCAGCCGCGAAGAACTGATTAAATCGGTTTCGGAGCAAATGCCCGCCATGCGCTGGAAGCATACCCAGGGCGTCATGGAAACGGCCGTGAAGCTTGCGGAACGATACGGGGCGGATCCGGTAAAGGCCGAACGAGCGGCGATTCTGCATGACGTCGCCAAATATTGGCCCGTCAAGCAGATGGAGGCCGTGATCCGGGACAACGACTTGTCCAAGGAGCTGTTATTTTACGACAAATCGCTGTGGCATGCCGAGGTGGGAGCTTTTGTCGCCAAACGCGACTACGGCGTGGATGATCCGGAAATCCTGGATGCGATCCGCTATCATACGTCGGGACGGATCGGCATGACGCTGATGGACAAAGTGGTGTGCCTTGCCGATTATATCGAACCCGGAAGGGATTTTCCGGGGGTGAATAATATCCGCGAACTGGCCCAACATAGCCTTGAAGAGGGGCTGATCGCTGGGCTCGATTCCACCATCACCCTGCTCGTTTCGCGGCGGCAGATCATTTATCCGCTGACGGTTTTTGCCCGCAATGATCTTATTAAACAGTTGGAGGCGAATTCATGACCCTTACATCGGAACAATTGTTAAACCTGGCAGTACAAGCTGCTGAAGATAAAAAAGCGATGAATATCGTCGCGCTCGATTTGAAAGGCGTATCGCTGATCGCGGATTATTTCGTCATTTGCCACGGCAACTCGGATACGCAGGTCCAATCGATCACCACGGAAATCCGCAAACGCGTTCAGGAGGCGGGTTCGGAAGTCCGCGGGATCGAAGGGATGAATTCCGCGCGCTGGGTGCTGATCGATCTTGGAGACGTAATTGTCCATGTCTTCCATCGGGACGAGCGCGACTACTATAATATCGAACGCCTGTGGTCGGACGCCAAGGTCGTGGAAACGGTATGAGTCCGGTAGCGGGAACGATCCAGACCTATGAGGTGATGCGCGAGGTTTCGCCGTACGGTTACTTTTTGGATGCCGACGGACAGGACGTATTGCTTCACTATTCGGAGCTGACGCGAGAGATCAAGCCGGGCGACCAGGTCGAGGTCTTCATCTTTTACGATACCGAGGACCGTTTGGCGGCAACGATGAAAAAACCTTATCTGACCCTCGGGGAGATGGCGAAGCTGGTCGTGGCCGACGTGCATCCGCGCTTGGGATGTTTTCTGGAGATGGGGCTTGGCCGCCAGCTTCTTCTGCCGGTCCGCGAACTGCCTGAGTTGAAGGAGCTTCGCCCGCAGGTCGGCGACTCGGTGTTCGTCATCATGGAACACGACAAGCAGGGACGCCTCCGCGCCAAGCTGGCGGGAGAGCAGGAGCTGTCGCAGCATGCCTTCAGCGCGCCGGGATCGTGGCTGAACCAATGGTTCAAGGCAACCGTGTACCGGCCGCTGCAGATGGGAACTTTCGTCATCGTGGACGGAGGCGTGGTCGGTCTCGGCGTCATCGGCATGATCCACTCCTCCGAACGGGTCCGCTTGCTCCGATTGGGCGAAGAGGTGGAGGTCCGGGTGAGTCACATCCGGGAGGACGGGCGCGTCAACTTGTCCATGGCCCAACGCAAGGAGGTCGGCAGAGACGTCGATTCGGAGCGGATATTGGCGTTCCTGAAGGAAAGACCGTCGGGAGCCATGCCGTATTCGGACGCCACGCCCCCGGACATTATCAAGCAGCGCTTCGGCATCAGCAAGTCGGCCTTTAAGCGGGCTCTCGGCAAGCTGATGAAGGAAGGACTCATCACGCAAAAGGAAAGCTGGACGTATTTGGCGAAGCCGGATCAGGAGCAGCAAGGCGAATAGCCGTCTCCTGTTTCCGGCGGCGAAAGTGAACAGAAAGAGCGGTGGCATCATGACTTCTTACCGGAAATTTGCATATGTCTATGATCAGTTGATGGAGGATATGCCTTACCCCGATTGGCTCCGGTTTGCCCGGGAGGCTTGGGAGAAGCATGGGAGCATGCCCAAAAGCGTCGTCGAGCTTGGATGCGGCACAGGCAGCATCACGATTCCGCTGGTCAATTCGGGCTTCGAGGTGACGGGAATCGATCTGTCCGCGGACATGCTGTCCGTCGCCAGAAGGAAGATGGAAGGCACGTCCCAGGGCAGCAGGCTTTACCGCGAAGGCTCCATTCGCTGGGTTCAGCAAGACATGCGGGAATGGGAAGTCCCGGAGCAGGTGGACGCGGTGATCTCCTTTTGCGATTGTTTCAGCTATCTGCTGGAGGAACGGGACGTCGTTTCGGCATTCGTCCATACGTACAAGGGACTGAAGCCGGGGGGCATTTTTCTGTTCGACGTGCACCATCCGAACACGATCATCCGTTATGCCGAGGAGCAGCCCTTTGTGTGGGACGACCGCTCGGTATCGTACATCTGGACGTGCGAGCTGGATGCGCCCCGCTGCGAAATCGAGCATCATTTAAGCATTTTCGCGAAAGAGGACCAGAGCGATTTGTATCGCCGGTTCGAAGAAACGCATGTGCAGCGCGCCTACGATCCCGAATGGATGAAGACGGAGCTTGTAAAGGCGGGCTTTCGGGACGTGAAATGTTTCGCGGATTTTCAGTGGGCGGAGCCCGGCGACGATGCCCAAAGGCTTTTTTATGTGGCGGTTAAATAAAGTCCGTTTTGCAAAGGTTAAAACCAAAGTCGGCCTGTCGGAATCTAATGTTCCGGCCAAGCCGGCTTTTTTGGTTACCGGGTAACTCGCGCAGTCGTTGCTTCCAAGAGCAAGCTCATTGACTACGATTCGGGTTTTATATATAATATAA
>Ga0180220_1002638_pt1 | contig 11221 bp, 20 predicted proteins | sample eDN5th37CBELigBY_FD_151335 | JGI IMG/M metagenome (GOLD analysis project Ga0180220, IMG submission 151335) | Enriched backyard soil microbial communities from Emeryville, California, USA - eDNA 5th pass 37_C BE-Lig BY (version 2) (version 2) | ecosystem: Environmental > Terrestrial > Soil >... | reverse complement strand
TCGCGGCGGCTACGATCCCCTGAAATCCATAGCTGCAGCCATCGCCGAAGGCGTGCGCTGGGCGAAAGAATACATCGATTCGCTGCCTTGATGCGTGCCGGCATCACGCCAAAAGCCCGCATGTACACTGGAGGCGCAACTCGGAATCGAACCGGGGTACACGGATTTGCAATGCCTTTCGGCTGTATAGGAAAACAGTGGTTTTGAGCGGCTTCGTAGGGGAAACGAATCGCGATATACGGCATTTAAGCCCCCAAAACCACCTCGTATGTCAAAATTTCCCCACACTCTTTTTTGGCTTTTTCGCCGCCATCATCCCCAGCGCGTTCTGCAATTCCTGAGTTGCCAGGTGGGAGTAACGGGCGGTTGAGGCGGCGCTCTTGTGCCCAAGCACCTTGCCGACAGTGTACAAGGACACGCCAGCCTGAATCATTCCGCTGGCCGTGCTGTGCCGCAGGTCGTGCAATCTCAGCCCTGGCTTGCCGATGTTCTTGGCTCCCTTCTTGAGCCAGATCATGAGTGAGCGATAGCTGATCGTAGGGGGCAGGTGCTTGCGGGTATAGTGAGCGATCTTTGGCATAACCGGGATGTGCCGGGGTTCACCATTCTTTGTGTCGGCCAGCACAAAGCGGCCGGCCTTCACTTTGCACTCCCACATTTCTCCGCGCCGCATGCCAGAGTAGAAGGCGATCAGCAATAAAGCCCTGGCCCGACGATTAGGGATGCTCCTGCAAAGTCTGAGCATTTCGCGCCTGCTGACGTACTCTTGACGAGCATTATTGACCTCGGGCATGGTGACGTGCGAAGCGGGATCCCGCATGTCGAGCCGCTTGTCCTTCCATAGGAGCCTGCACGCTGCACGCACCAGGGCAATACGCTGCTTGATGGTGGCAGGCTTCCAATTCCCTGCTTCCGCCTCCATCATCGCTTGAGCCACATCCGGAAGTCGATCCAAGCGCTTTCCCTCGTAATAGGGCAAGGCGGCCATTAGGTGCCGCGCGGCGTGCAGATGCGATTTAAGATGCTTCTTTGATTCCAGATAGTGCTTGACCGCGGTATCAATGAGGGGAGCCTCCTTCTCGATACCTTGAGCTATTGCATACAGGCGCCCGCTTTCTTCCCTGTCGAACTTGTCCGCCTGGGCTTGATTCCAAGCTTTTGGAAGTAGTTTCGTAGCCCTGACCCGGTTTCCGTTGATAATGCGGTCGAACTCAAAGCGATATCGACGGCGGCTTTTATCGTAGTAGATCGACATTGCTGTTCGTACTCCAAGATATCGCGCTCTTCAAATCGAATGAGGCGACCAATTCTAAAGCAGGGGATCGGCCCACCGGGGGCGGCAAGCTGCCTTGCCTTGCTGCGGCTGATGTTAAGTCGCTGCGCCAGATCAGAGGGCGTCATAATCGACATATATCCTCCCAACAAAAACCCCGCATCAGCGGGGCAGATTAAAGTATTTGGCTGATGTAGCCAGCATCCGTTCGACAGCTTCAGTCACGGCGCACCTTCCAGACGACACAGCCCGCGAACCACAGGGCCGCAGCGACAATCAGGGCGCCAGGCCAGTGGACGGTGGATAGGAAGTCGATGATGTCGGTCATTGCTGCTTCTCCAATTGGGCCCAGGCCTCTTCTTCCTCTGGTGTGGGGGCGTCCTGATGTTTTGCGAGCATGGTTAAATAGCGCTCCCGGTGCGCGGGCGAATAATATCCACGCCCCACAACCTCATCCCACAGCTTGCGCATGTCATGCAGGATTTCATCCTGGCGCTTCTTATCGAGCAAGCCAAAGCCGTGATTCAGGCACGTAGCCATGCTTATCAATAGCGCAGGGTCCGGCTCGGCATGTAGTGGATCCTGATTCTCGTGTTGCGCTCCACAAACTAGCCTGCCGATAATCGGCGCTCCACAAGGATCGTCGTCTTGCTGCGCCTGCTCGGCGGCTGGTGGGGTGGGGGCGGCGTAGAGCTTGGTGCCATGCGGCACTACCGGCGCATCATCGCTCAAAACCGCTTCTTGCCTGAAACCGGTCCGAGCGACGCCCGAATACTGATAGTGACGTACTTCGCCTACAGGCTCCGCGCTCGCGGCTGGCTGTGTCAGCATATGCTTAGGCGCATAGATGAGTAGATATTCCCATGCCCTTGGATCGACTTTATCGTATTCGCTCCCAAGGCGGTCTACGAGGTCCATCATTGCATCAGAAATCGGCTGCGCTTTCTTATAGCCCGCGAGGTCCTGATCGACTTCGTGGATCAATTTTCCTTCGGGGTCGCTGGCAATATCTCTCGCATCGCGGGGCATTCCGTTCGGGAAGTGCGTTACCAAGCGGGCGCTGGATATAGAGATCGAGGTTTGCTCTCCGCACTTTCGGCAGAGCAGGCGCACACTCGCGGCAGGCTGTGCGGGCTGGCCCAAGCGTGCAGCGGCCGCACTGAGCAATGCGCGGGCATGGCCGCCAACGCCGTGCGGTACCAGTGCGCCTTTGGCATCCAAATCCAGTAGCGCCCGGATGTTTGACACCAGTGCAGCGTTATCGCCTCTGAATTGGTCGCCCGGCACCTTCACCGGCTCGGCAACTGTCAAGGATTCCTTGACAACTGGGGCGGCGGGTTGTGGGGCAGCGAACCTTTCAGAACAAACTCCTGTGCAATTCGTCCCTGTGCCTCTGCATATAGGATGTGTGCAGTATTTCACTGGCTCGGCGGGTTGTGGGGCAATGGGGGCGCGGAATACTTCGACCAGCTCGCACCCGCGCTGCTCCCGGTAAAACCGCCGCTCCTCATCTGTGATAGGCTTTAGGCGCAGCGCCACCGTATCCGCAAACAAGCCGATTTGGCCCGACTTATGGAGGGTTAGGGCGGCGAAGGGCTCCCCGCGCTGCTGCCTATACGCTTCTTGCAGCTCACGAAGTTTCACCCATTCAGCATCAAGTTGGGCACGTTCTTTCAAGTTGCGCTGCTGCCGGTCGTGGGCGATGGCGGCTTGCCAGCCGTCCCACTTGCCTTGATACTCAATACACGCTAAATAGTCGTGGCTGGCCATGTAAAATTTGCGGTGTTCCGAGTAGAACACTCCACGCGGCAGTGGGAACTGCGCCTCAAATGAAGCACGCTCTTTGTCTTGGTGGTTCATGGTCTAATCTCCGTCTTGTTACCTAAGAGCCAGTACGCCAAGCGTTCCCGCCACGACATAAACCGACTCTTCCCCCGAGCGTTGATTATCAGCAGTCCATCGGATTTTCCGTGAACTCGAATGTCGTGCGCATCCAGCCGATGCGCCGCTTCTAGAAGATCGATTTTGAGCGTCGGGCTCCAGTAATCCACAGGCCCGTTATAGGACAAGTTTTTTGCGTGCTCTTGTAGACACAGAGCAACATTTCGATCTGGTCGTATCATTACTCCCCCTCAAAAGCGGCCCGTTGGTCTTGTTGGGTCATGATTTGTTTTCCTCCAGCGCGACGGATATACATTCAAATAATCGATATACGGCCCCCCGAGCCCTTGCTTGCGTCTGGTTGGCATGTTTTTGAATCGGCTTTCGTTTGCGCTGATACAGTTGCTTGCGGGCATACTTGAGTTTGCTTTCTACGCTCATGACCCCCCTCTTATGCGGCGGACATCGTCCAGATACCGAAGCTTCCACGTCGGATGGAAGACAACCGAATGAGTGTCGCCATCAAGGCGAATGCGGATAAGTGGGCCTCTGGCGCCTGTGATCGTGCCTTGTATCTTTGTTCTGTTTCCCATATATTCGACTCGGCCACCGCGTTTTGCTGGTACGCTGTAGGTGTCGCGGATGTATTGCAGGCTCATGACTCCCCCTCGATGCGGCGGCGGGCGTCAGGGCCAGCATGCAGAGGCATCCAATGGGTCGGGCGCTCGCTACCTTCCTGCCACCCGTAGGCGTCTGACCACCATTCTTCATAGTCATCAGGAAACTCAAGCCCCTCGCGATCCATTTCCTCAACCGATATCACTTCGTATGGGTCGGTAAATTTCGCGATGAAAGGGCCCGAGTCTTCACGCCACACCAGAACCTCGGTATGCTTCGGGGCCGTCTCGATAGGCTGCCAAGCATCCGCAGGCATGGCGGGCTGGCGAGTGTTCCATGCGGCGATCAGTAATGCCTTTTGCTCATCCGTCTGCGGGGCGTCGTGCCGTTGCTCGTACAGCATGCAGTCTTCGTCGTGGTAGCCGTAAAGGCGCCACCAGTCGCGGGCAACCGGGTCTACGTGCATCTCACAGCCGCAGAAGGGGCAGGGTAGAAGGTCGTTGTTGGTTGTCATTTGAATAGCTCCATTTGTCCAGTTTCGAGCGATGCAAGCCGCCGACGATGAGCGGCCCACCGTAGCAGCGTCGCGTGCCACGCCGGATGCATGCGGAATGCTTTGGCCTGCGCAAGAAACACGCGGGCCATGCGTATATGCAGGCTGCGGCTCATTTCTCTTGCTCCTGTTGATGGAGGACAACGCGAACTGCATTAATACCTTCTCCGCGCTGCTCATTCGTCATCAGATGGCGCAAAACCTTCCTTGCTTCGTATGCCATGCGCTCGGGGTGGTGTTGGTGCGGTGTGCCCGGCTCATTATTGACATGCCACAGGTAGCCGTAAGCGATTGCAATCGCCTCACGCAGCCGCGCTATCTCCGCATCTTTCGCGTCGCCTCCCATAATCCGCTTCCCACTCGCCCCGCCAGCCCCAATAGCCTCAAGCTGCACATTCAGGGCCTTCAATTCAGATTCCAAGATGCGGATTACGCTGTCTCGCAGCTTCAGGATGTCTAGGAGTTCGTCGCGGTCGCATTCGGAGTAGGGTTTGATGGGGGATGTTGTGTCGTGGGTCATTGATAAGGTCTCCATGCCATTACTGGCTGCTTCGTGCGCTTGCTGATGACGGGATCGCCCTTGTTGTCGCGCTTTACGTCTCTGGCCATGACCTTCAGGCCGACGGCTCTTGTCGTTCTCGCCGCCAGCGCTATCCAGTCTTCGCAGAACTGCGGGGCGCTATAGAGGGGGCGACACTTGGCGCCGCGCGGCGTGCGTCAAGATGTGTTCCGCCTTCTGCGCGAGGAAGGCGGCGTATTCTTCTTCTGTCATGCCCCTCTCAGGGGGGTGCTTCTTGGCGGCCAGGCTCTTTGCAAGCTCTTGGGTCATGCCGAATACACAGAAAGCGGACATAATTCAACCCCAGCCCTTATTAGGGGCCGGGCCTCGATAAGATTGGGGTGGGAAAAATCAGGCTCCTATGGGCTGCCGGGCTTGCAGTAGCCTGAGCTGGCAGTGAGCTTCTATATGATGTTTGGCACACAGCCACGTAACCTGAAGCGGACGGCCATAGTCAGCATGGTGAGCTTGGGAGTCCGGTTCCCCGCACATAAAGCAAGGCTCCCGCTTGAGTCTTCCGTATCTGATTGCGGATGCAATAGCTTGCTGTGCGGCATATCTTTCAGGATTGGTTACGTTCCATTTTGACCTGGCTTTTTGGTTGACTTCCTTTTTATGCTTAGTTCGCTGCCGGTCCTTCTGCTTAGCCTGACGCTCGGGGGACATCCCCTCTATGCGGTCTCGCTTTCTGTAGGCCTCTATGTTTCTCGCTCTACGTTCGGCACGGTCTTTGTTTTTGCATGTGCGACAAAGATTTAAGTGCCCGTCCTTCATTCGGGCATTTCTCTCAAATCCAGCCAGCGGTTTGATTTGCTTGCAGCGGTAGCATTCTTTCTGCATGCACAATTCAACCCTCCCGGTTCTTAGCCGGGAGGCTCCACAAGTGAAAAACAGGTTTAAGCGCGCTGCTCCATCTCCGCCTTGATCTGCACTTGCCGCAGCAAGTCCACATGATCGTCAGCGTCGCCCCGGCCCATCACGCGCTGCAATATGGGCACATCACGCTTGAGCCGTGACAGCAGGCTTTCAGTGATCGGGATGCAGTAGTCGAGCGCCTTGTGTAGCTGGCGCAGCGAATCGAGCGGCAGTGTCTTGTCGTGGCGCGTGCACCACATTTCGAGGTGACAGATAAGCCCATCGAGCGCGGCGGGTGTTTCGTACCACCTGCCGTCGCCATCCTGAAATATGGGCCGCCCTCCCGCGCCAGTCAGCACCGTTCCGTCTCGGTCAATCTGGTCTATGACGGCAATGAGGGGCGCTAAGACGAGCGATGCGCCGACGATGAGCGGTGTGCGGATGTGTCGCGGGCGGTAGGGCTTGTTGCGTTTCTTTTTCATGCCGCTAGAACGGCGGCAAGCCATCGTCCAGATCGGCCAAGTTTGTAGTGGTCCGTTGTGGGGCGGCTTGCTGCTGTGGCACTTGGCGTTGCTGCGCTTGCTGGCGAGGGGCGCTATCATCTCGCGGCCCGCCAGCCAGCATCTGCATCTGGTCGGCAATGATCTCAGTCGAGTAACGATCTTGACCGGTCTCTTTGTCTTGGTATTTTCTGGTTTTGAGCTTCCCCTGAACCCATACCGGCGAACCCTGCTTCAGGTATTCGGCGCAAATTTCGGCCAGCTTGCGATAGGCAACGATGCGTACCCACTCGGTGGTCTCTTTGCGCTCGCCTGTGTTTTTGTCCTTCCAAGACTCATTCACGGCAACGGAAAAGGAGCAAATGCAGTCTCCTGATGGGCTGTATCTAGCCTCCGGCTGCCTGCCGACATTGCCAATAAACTGGCATTGATTTAGTGACGCCATTACGCGGCCTCCTTCATTCTCAAAATTTGCTCGTTCGCATCGACGCGCGCGCGGAAAGCCAGCAGCTTTTCCACCATGGTGTCGATAAAATCATCATCCCGCGCGACCCGCAGCAGATATAGCTGCTTTCCTACAGGCTCAAGCTGTGGTGCGTACATGATGAAGTCGCACCATTTGCGCCCGGTAATCCACATTCCGCCTTGAATCTGGTGGATGTATTCGGAAAGATCGCCCGTTGCCCACATGGAAAGAATCTTCTCTGGGGCGGCAGGGCACTTGATTTCCACAAGGCCGTCGTCGCCAACCAGGCCGTCCGTCGAGTAGCCAAATAGGCCGTCTTCTGTGATGGCGATGCCAGACTCGGATGCAAGATTCCCGCTTTGCACCTCGTATTCCATGCGCGCGCGCGGCTCTAGGTTCGTTCCACGGCGCATCTGCCATGTCGTAAAGCCCTCGTCCGATGGCATGCGGCTGATGCGCTCTATGGCGACCTGGGCGGCGTAGGAGATGGACTTTGCCGATGGGCCGCCACCTTTAAGCGTGTCGATCGCATCCCTAAAGCGGCTTGCCGTTATCACGCCGGCCCGAGCCTGCAGCCACTCGTCTGAGCCTTGCTCGCACTCAATCAGCCTGTAACTCATTTGCCTCTCCTTCTACGGTTTTTGCCTCGACTTCCTTTAATGCGCCGCCGCGCTGCTCGACCGCCGCCTTGAATTTGTTGTACGCGGCCATGTCGCCCGCTTGCTTGATTTCAGCAAGGCCGGTTTTCCAGACCTGCGCAAGCGCTTCAGTGGACTCGCACTTTTGCGCTTCGCCGACCCACCGGGCGGCCATGTCCGCGTCGTGCGCCGGCTTATTGTCAAACTGCAGCCCTTCGCCGCCATCCGTGTTCAGGTGATGGATGGCTTGTTCTAACCGATCGGTTTTGGGCCAGAATTTATAGGCGCGCTTTACGCAGGTTTTCTTCGCCATCTCGCCCCAATCCGTGACCCAGGGGCACGACTTCTTCTTCTCCATCCAGGCCCGCCACGCACTGGAACGGTCCCGAATGGCGTTTACCTCATCGACGCTCATGGTCTCCGTGAGATAGTCGCCATCTGCTGTTTTGACCACCACGTACACGCCTACAGGCTCGCCGCGGTCCTTGCAAAATGGATTGAAGGTATGGGTTGGCGGCTTATCGAAGCCGTTCAACGCGAACTGGTCGTTGGCGTACACGATCTCAGCCTGGGCCCATTTGATCGTGCCGGTGGCCATCGCCAGATCCATCAAGCCGATGTAGCTGATATCCAGGCACACCTTGCCATCACGCGGCACAAGATATGCCTGTTTCTTGGCGGGGTTCAGGCTGATGCCGATGGCGGCGATGTTCGTTACCGCGTTCACGACGCTTTGCCGGTTCTGCAGGGCGATCTTCGTGGCGTATTCGCTTGCCGTGATTGTCTGGATGGCGAATTCGGCTTCGCGTTCGAAGTTCAGGCTCCGGTCTGTCAAGACGCTGGCGAAGTTGCTGCCGGCGCCATGGACAAGATTCTCGATGATTGTTATTGAGTTGCTCATGTCAATACCCTTGCGGCCAGATTCGGCCCAAAAAGAAGCGCCCCAAAGAGCGCCAATCCCGCAGCCACACGCAGCGGCGTAAGCTCGTAGTCATCGCCCGGCTCGGCGTAGCGCATGAGCGTGAGCCGGCCCCAGATCGTTTTCATGACATCGCCTCGTAGGTAATTGCAAGCAGGTTCTGTATTTGCTCATCAATGCGCATCGCCTCGAATTGAGCATTAGCCAGAATCTTTGCCTTCTTTTCCTTCAGCGATTCGACAAATCCAAGCCTGATGGCATCCTCATCAATGATTTCGATGGTTATGGATGCCTCGCCGACCTTCACCCATCCTTGTTCTTCCATGCCTTCGGTGGCGCAGTATGAGAGGTTGGCAATCACGCCTTTATGGTCGCCAGCTTGAGCGGCCCGCATAAATCCCTCTTGCCTGTAGGTGGTGTTTGTCAGGTATGCGTTAATAGTGGATGTGACTTTCATGCGGCCTCCGTTAGTTCTGCGATTTCTTCGTGGATGCGCTGGCGTTCGGCGCGGCTTTGTGGGCTCTCTGGATCGATGAGCGCGGCCAGACGGTTGTACAGATCCTGCGGCTCGCCGCCCATCAGGATGATGTCGGCCCATTGCTCGGCGTCGAAGCCGAATGCCGTGCCACCGTTACGCAGGCACGCGGCAACGCCAGCAGCGATGCCGGTTTGACTGATGTCCATGATTTGCTCCGGATGGAATAGGGGTGGGCAGAGCAGCGCACTATCCGTTTAAGTTTCCCGATCCGCGCCTAGGTGCGGGGTAGGTTTGCTGTTGCGGACTGCTACTGGTGGCCCATTGATAGGGAGAGTGCGTCGGCTGGCTTAAAGCAGCCTTCCTTTCACGCATCTGTAGCTCAGATAGATTGCACCGGGGCTAAAACCGGTGTTCCGACGCACTCTCGCGAAAACTCACTTGGTAATGGGCTTTCGGGAGGGTGGCCCGTATCGTGGGCCAGACGAGAAGCTGCACAGGGAGCAAAGCCCATGTCCTGCATCCGCTTCGATTGAAAGCCGGTAACGTTTCCGGGTACGGATAGCTGCGTAGCCTAGGACTACAGCCATCAAGGGCGACGACTAGGGGCGCACCCCGCTGCGTTTTGGCTTACCGACTTAACGAATAGAGGCCACTGCACTTCGGTTTCTGTTCTAATCGCCGCTCTTGGTGGCCCTCTTTCGAGGGCGTGGGTTATTCAGTGGGTGGTGGCGGCAGTGGCATCCAGTGGGTGTCATCACCTCTGGAATACCCTCGCACTGGATAGGGGCCGTGTTTGTGGTCATCCACAAGCCAAATTGCGTATTCGCTTGTATGGTTGTAATCCCTGTCGCCCCAGCATACGGTCATGGCCCCATGCTGCCTGAACCAAACAAGTATCGTTGTGCCATCCTTCGGCGCAGTCTCTATCGGCTGCCACTGCAGCGCCTCCCTCACACAAGCGTCTTTGTAGGCTTCGGCTTGGGTGGTGGTGATTAGGGGCGTTTTCGCAACGTAGCTTCTGCTGGCGTGTACGGGCACCGCTCCCTTACTGTTGGTTCTTCCGGTCTTGAGCCCATACAAAGACTCGTTGGTGATCCACGCCACCGGCTCCGGCATCTTCGCTTGGCTCATGGCTGCTTCTCCATTGCGGCTTTTCGCGCGTTTCCGTTCGGGAATTTTTGCGTAGAAAGGCAGTCCTCAATAGGCCAGCCGGCATTCATACGGTACTGAATAGTGGTTTCATGAAGGCCAGTTTTTTTTGCCCAATCACGGCGGCACATGGTGACTCCATGTAGTGTGATATTGACCGTGGTGCGCTGGTTCTTCCTCTGCTGTCTCTTGGTTGCCCACCGACAATTTTCCGGCGAGTAGTCGCCATCGTTGTCGATACGATCAAGCGTCATAAGATCTGGCTTTTCACCCATGTCGTTGAAGAAATTCTCGAAAGATTCCATCCAACGCTGGCATACTCGAATTCCCCTTGCTCCATAGTTATGGAATTGTTGAGAGTTCGGGTTGTTGCAGCGTTGCTTCATGTCCTGCCAGGATTGATACGTTGGCCGGTGATACTTCCATCCTCCATGTTTTGTCATGGCGCACTCCGGATTGCGGCGTCGATTGCCGCGACAAAAGGCGGTACTGGATCGGGCTCGCAGTCACCGAAGTGTGGTGGCAGATTCAGGATTTCAAACTTGCAGCCGTACGAGGCCGCTTGGATCATGCAAACACGATCAAGGATGTAGCGCAGCCTCTCCGCATCCTTCTTCCACGCCTGCACTTGCTCAGATTGCAGGACGGCTTGCTCGATGGCGCGAATGCAGTTCGCCGCACCACCCGGGTGGTTCTTAAAGAAGAAATGCCAGTCTTGGTACAGGTCTCCTACCTGCTCGTCCGTCAGCACGGTGGTGCTCATACATCCGTCTCCATAAATAGCCGAGCCTCGCCGATAGGTATCAGGTGGCGAACGTCTCGGATCTGTTCTTCGTGTGTGGGATCGTCAGGCGCAACTACGTATTGGCCTCACGCGTTTGTGCCCTTTATCGTGCCGGTTCGGCGCGGACGTTGCAGGCTAGTTTGGGTTTCATGGGGTGGCTCCGGTTGCCTTGGCTATGGCGGACAAGTGCGGCGCAATCATGTCATCCGGCAAATGGTTCTTCAGGTACTCAACGGCGTCTTGCAGCGCTTCCAGTAGTTCAGGCGCGGCGGCGATCAGGCGGGCGGTTTCATCCACTGAATAGCGCGTATCGTTTTGCAGGACTACAGCAACCTCGCTTGTTGCCTCTGAGCCGCGAATCAAAATAGCGCCGTTGGTCATGCGGCCAGCAGTGCGCCACGGCCCCGGTGTGTGCTTGTGTTCCATCCTGCTCTCCTATTTGTTGTCGCCCTAGAAGGGCAGCGGATGCTCATGCCGCGTGAAGTCAACGTCTACGCGCTTTGCAACGCCGACCGACTGCAACACAACGAATTCCCGACCGGGGTTTT
>Ga0180220_1002637_pt1 | contig 11231 bp, 11 predicted proteins | sample eDN5th37CBELigBY_FD_151335 | JGI IMG/M metagenome (GOLD analysis project Ga0180220, IMG submission 151335) | Enriched backyard soil microbial communities from Emeryville, California, USA - eDNA 5th pass 37_C BE-Lig BY (version 2) (version 2) | ecosystem: Environmental > Terrestrial > Soil >... | reverse complement strand
CCGCGCCTCCAATCAACCGGCGTTCGGCCGAATGGGTGAGCGGTTGGCCGAAACGGTCGATGCCCTTGCGGACGCTAGCCGCTGGATGGGAGAGGCGCTGCGCCGTAACCCGGAGGCGGCGCTGGCTGGCGCCACGCCGTATCTCAGGCTTTTCGGTTTGGCGGCAGGCGGGGCTTATCTCGCACGGGGCGCGCTGGCCTGTGTCCCCGAGGGACGCGCGGCGCCGGGGGCCATGACCGTCGCCCTCGCGCGCTTCTTCGCCGAGAATCTGGCCACCGCTGCGCCAGGGTTGCGCACCACCGTGACGGAGGGCGCCGAAACAATTGTCGGTTGCGCTCCCGAGCAGTAGTCGGCGTGAGGGCAGGCATGACCAAGGACGTGGAGATCTCAGTCGCGGACGGTGTTCAGACGATCCGCTTCGCTCGCCCTGAAAAGAAGAACGCGCTCAACTCGCCCATGTACGCGGCGATCACGGAGGCGTTGAAGCGCGGGGATGCCTCGGAAGACGTGGTCGCTCACCTCTTCATCGGCTCGGGTGGCACGTTCACTGCAGGGAGCGACATCAACGAATTCGTCGAGCGCGCCCGCGGTGGGACCGCGCTCGATGGGCCGGTTCTTGACTTCCTGCGTACGCTGCCTCGTGTGCAGAAGCCCATGATCGCTGCCGTGGACGGTCTCGGCGTTGGTATCGGCACAACGCTGATGTTTCACTGTGATCTCGTCTACGCGACGCCGGAGGCCTGTTTCGTTACACCGTTCCTCAACCTCGGCATTGTGCCAGAGGCGGGCTCGAGCCTGCTTGCGCCGCTGAGGCTCGGTTACGCGCGGGCTTTCGAGCTGCTGATCTTGGGCGAGCCGCTGACGGCCGACCGCGCACGGGAGGCCGGCCTCGTCAACGCCATCGTGCCCGCGGCTGAGCTGGAGGCGACAGCTCGACAAGCGGCTGCGACGCTGGCGCAGAAACCGCAGCAAGCCCTCGCACTCGCCCGCCGCCTGCTGCGCGGCGATCCGGGGGCCATATTGGCTCGCATCGAAGAAGAGGCTGTGCTCTTCAAGGAGCGGTTGTCCTCGCCCGAGGCGCGGGAAGCCTTTGCCGCCTTCCTGGAGAAACGTCCGCCCGATTTTCGCAAGGCAAGAGAAGGGGCGGAATAAATCCGGCCAAGTCCGCCGCAGGCTCTGAGGAGGAAACGCTAAAGTGACCACCCTTAAGGGTAAGACGCTTTTCATCACCGGCGCGAGCCGCGGCATCGGTCTTGCCATCGCGCTGCGTGCCGCGCGCGACGGTGCGAATGTCGCCATTGCCGCCAAGACGGCGGAGCCGCATCCCAAGCTGCCCGGAACCATCTACGATGCCGCGAAAGCCATCGAGGAGGCCGGCGGCCGCGCGCTGCCGCTGGTGTGCGACATCCGCTTCGAGGAGCAGGTCGAACAGGCGGTGGCGCGTACGGTGGAGCAGTTCGGCGGCATCGACATCTGCGTCAACAACGCGAGCGCAATCTCACTCACGCCCATCGACCAGACCGAAATAAAGCGGTTCGATCTGATGATGGGCATCAACACCCGCGGCACGTTCCTGGTCTCCAAGACCTGTCTGCCGCATCTAAGGCGTGCAGAGAACCCGCACATTCTGATGCTCTCGCCTCCGCTCGATATGCAGCCGCGATGGTTCGCTGGGCATGTCGCCTATTCCATCGCGAAGTTCGGCATGAGCTTGTGCGTCCTCGGCCTTGCAGAAGAGCTGAAGCCGGATGGAATCGCGGTGAACGCGCTCTGGCCCAGGACGACGATTGCTACCGCAGCCATTCGAAACCTGCTTGGAGGCGAAGAAGTTGCACGTATGAGCCGGAAGCCCGATATTTTGGCTGATGCAGCGCATCTCGTGTTCCGCCAGCCGGCGAAAAGCTTTACGGGCAACTTCCTGATCGACGATACATTCCTTTACGAGGTGGGGGGCATCACCGATTTCGATCAGTATCGAGTCGATCCTACAGTAGAGCTCGCACCGGATTTCTTTGTCCCGGAGGAGAGCCAGCCACCACCCGGCGTGACACTCGCCAAGCGGGATGTGCGTGTCTGACCGTCACTGACATGGTGGGGTCGGGATTATCGGCTACCGCGGTGTAAGATGCTGATTTGGTCGGGCGACCGGCCGAATGACAATGGACAGGATACGATGCCAGCGCTCCTCATCACGCACCTTTGCTTTGTCGACCATGATACGGGCCCGGGGCACCCCGAGCGGCCGGATCGTATGCGGGCGATCGACAAAGCCCTCGCGCACGAAATGTTCGAGGACCTGAAGAGGGAGGAAGCCCCCCTCCGCGAGGACGTGGAGGAGCGCATCCTGCTCGCCCACCCGAAACGGTATCTCGATTCCATCAAAGCGGCGCGGCCGGCAGAGGGTGAAGAGCCGGTGCGGCTCGATCCCGACACGGTCTTGTCCTCGGGAAGCTGGGAGCCGGCATTGCGTGCGGTGGGAGCGGGGCTTCACGCCGTCGACCAGGTGATGAATCCCGAAACCGGCATTCGTAAGGTCTTCTGTCAGGTCAGGCCCTGTGGGCACCACGCCGAGAAGGAGCGGGCCATGGGATTCTGCATCTTCAGCAATATCGCCATCGCCGGCCTCTACGCGCGCGAAAAGCACGGGGCAGAGCGAATTGCCGTCGTCGATTTCGACGTGCATCACGGCAACGGAACGCAGGACATCTTCTGGAACGACGAGAGCCTTTTCCTCGGCTCCACGCACCAGATGCCGCTCTACCCCGGCACTGGGGCGATGTCCGAGACTGGCGTCGGCAACATCTTCAATGCGCCGCTTCGCCCCAACGACGGCGGGGAACAGTTCCGGGAGGCGATGCGGTCGCGCATTCTTCCCGCGCTTCGCAACTTCGCCCCGGATCTTCTCCTGATTTCAGCCGGATTCGATGCGCACGAAGCGGATCCGCTCGCAAGCCTGCGGCTCAAGGAAGACGATTTCGCCTGGGTGACCGACGAGCTTTGCGAGGTGGCCGAGCGATCCGCCAAAGGGAGAGTAGTGTCGATGCTCGAAGGCGGTTACGATTTGACGGCCCTGGCCCGCTCCGTCGCTGTCCACGTGAAGCTGCTGATGGAAGCGGCATGATCAGCCGGGATCTATGCAACGCAACGGAGTGGGGATGACAACGGGGGTCGAAAAGTATCCTGACCTGAAGGAGATGAGCTTCGAGCGCGCGCTCAAGGAGCTGGAGGCGATCGTTGGCCGCCTCGAGCGTGGCGATGTGGAGCTCGAGGAGAGCATCGCGATCTACGAGCGCGGCGAAGCGCTCAGAGACCATTGCGACCGGCTGTTGAAGCAGGCCGAAGCAAAAGTCGAAAAGCTCACGTTTGGAGAGGAAGGGCAGCCGAAGGGGACCGAGCCGCTCGATCCGACCTCCAGGTGATTCCATGCGGTTCGCATAAGCTGAAGGCCGCGGCAATGCCGCATGATGTCGTGGTATGCCAAGCGGGTTATAATCCGTCCTCGTGATGTCCCGTCCGAGGGATCGGACCGGCAAGAAAGGATTGCTCGTGAGTTCTGGCAGCGCAACGCCACTGCTCGACCGGATCAACTATCCGGAGGATCTGCGCCAGCTGTCCGAAAAGGACCTGCCGCAGCTCGCGGCGGAGCTGCGCAAGGAGACCATCGACGCAGTGTCGGTGACCGGCGGTCACCTCGGCGCGGGGCTCGGCGTCGTTGAACTTACGGTGGCGCTGCACTGGGTGTTCGATACGCCGCGCGACCGGTTGATTTGGGACGTTGGGCATCAGGCCTATCCGCATAAGATCATCACCGGCCGACGCGATCGTATTCGCACGCTGCGCCAAGGTGGCGGTCTGTCGGGTTTCACAAAGCGGGCAGAGAGTGAATACGATCCGTTCGGCGCAGGGCACTCCTCGACCTCCATTTCGGCTGGCTTGGGGATGGCTGTCGCGCGCGACCTTTCCGGCAAGAAGCACAATGTCATTTGCGTGATTGGTGACGGCGCAATGAGTGCCGGCATGGCCTATGAGGCCATGAACAATGCCGGGGCCATGGACAGCCGGCTCATCGTGATCCTCAACGACAACGATATGTCGATCGCGCCGCCGACCGGCGCGCTTTCGTCGTATCTGGCGCGCATCACGTCGAGCGGGACCTACTTCTACGTCCGCGATATTGCCAAGCAGCTCGCGAAGCGCCTGCCCAAGGGATGGGAGCGGCGCGCCGCGCGGATGGAGGAATACACGCGGCATCTCTGGCAGGGCGGAGCCTGGTTCGAGGAGCTCGGCTTCTACTACGTCGGGCCGATCGACGGACACAACTTCGACCACCTCTTGCCGGTGCTCAAGAATGTGCGCGACGCGGATCAGGGACCGGTTCTCGTCCATGTCGTCACCCGCAAAGGGAAGGGTTACGCCCCGGCCGAGAAGTCGGCGGACAAGTATCACGGCGTCAACCGCTTCAACGTCATCACGGGCGACCAGTTCAAGCCGAAGCCCAACGCGCCGAGCTATACACGCGTGTTCGCCGAGAGCCTGATCGAGGAAGCGCGCAGGGACGACAAGATCGTCGCGATTACGGCAGCGATGCCGTCCGGCACCGGCCTGGACCTGTTCGGCAAAACCTTCCCTGATCGGACGTTCGATGTCGGCATAGCGGAGCAGCACGCCGTCACGTTCGCGGCTGGACTTGCTGCGGAGGGCTATAAGCCCTTTGCGGCGATCTACTCGACCTTCCTTCAACGTGCCTACGATCAGGTGGTGCACGATGTCGCGATTCAAAAGCTACCGGTACGTTTCGCCATAGATCGCGCCGGTCTTGTTGGTGCTGACGGGCCGACGCATGCGGGGAGCTTCGACGTCGCTTATCTCGGCTGCCTGCCGGGCATGGTGCTGATGGCAGCGGCCGACGAGGCAGAGCTCAAGCATATGGTTGCGACGGCCGTCGCGATTAACGATCGGCCCTGTGCGTTCCGCTATCCGCGCGGTGACGGCGTCGGCGTCGAATTGCCGGAGCGCGGCGAGCCTCTTGAGATCGGCAAGGGCCGTATCATTCGCGAAGGCTCGGCTGTTGCCATCCTCTCGCTGGGCACGCGCTTGCAGGAAGCGCTGAAGGCGTCGGATCAGCTTGCCGCGATGGGGTTATCTGCAACCGTTGCGGATGCCCGTTTCGCCAAGCCGCTCGATACGGAGCTGGTTCACCGGCTCGCTCGGGAGCACGAAGTGCTCGTCACGGTCGAGGAGGGCTCGGTCGGCGGTTTTGGGTCATTCGTGCTGCACGAGCTTGCACGCAGTGGGCTGCTCGACCGCGGTCTGAAGATTCGAACGATGGTGCTCCCGGACTCGTTTATCGATCACGACAAGCCGGAGCGTATGTATGATATAGCCGGCCTCAATGCGTCCGGCATCGTCGAAACGGTCCTGGCGGCGCTGGGGAAGCCAGTAGCGGTCGGCGACATTCGGGCCTGAGTCGCCCTGCCAACGGAACGATCCCAGCATCGCTCGAGTTAGGCGGGCGTACGCGACATTCGTCGTGGACCGCTGCTGCGCGCTCTTGCGAGGTTTCAAATGGATTGGACCGACGCAACTTACTTGGCCCGAGTCCAGTTCGCGTTCACGATCAGCTTCCACTTTCTATTCCCGGCGCTGACGATCGGTCTGGCGAGCTACCTCGCCGTGCTGCAGGGCCTTCACCTGTGGACGGGCCGGCAGATTTACCATTCCCTTTTTAATTATTGGGTGAAGGTTTTTGCTGTGGCGTTCGCCATGGGGGTCGTCTCGGGAATCGTGATGACCTACCAGTTCGGCACGAATTGGAGCGTATTTTCCGATCGGGCGGGACCGGTCATCGGGCCACTGATGGCCTACGAGGTATTCACGGCCTTTTTCCTGGAAGCTGGCTTTCTCGGCATCATGCTATTCGGACTGAACCGGGTTGGCCGTGGACTGCACATGTTCGCGACCGTGATGGTCGCCTTGGGCACGGCATTCTCCGCGTTTTGGATTCTTGCGGTGAATAGCTGGATGCAGACGCCCACCGGTTACGCGATGAACGAGGCGGGCCAGTTCGTGCCGGTCAGCTACTGGGATGTGATATTCAATCCCTCCTTTCCCTATCGCTTAGCCCACACGCTATCAGCTGCTTACCTGACCACTGCTTTCGCCGTGGGCGCCGTTGGAGCCTATCACCTGCTGCGCGACCGCAATAATGAGGGTGCCCGCATCATGTTTTCCATGGCGATGTGGATGGCCATTATCGTTGCGCCTCTGCAGATTGTCATCGGAGATCTCCACGGTATCAATTCATTCGAGAACCAACCGGCCAAAATTGCCGCCGTGGAGGGACATTTCGAAACCCAGGCTGGCGCGCCATTCTACATCATCGGATTTCCCGACATGGCAGCGGAGACGACTCGATATGCCATTTCGATACCGAAGGCCGGTTCGCTGCTTCTGACGCACGAGCTGAACGGAGTTGTTAAAGGACTGAAAGAGTGGCCGCCCCAGGATCGGCCTCATGCACCAAGCCTCTTTTGGGCCTTTCGCCTCATGGTGCTCATCGGTTTCTTAATGGCGGGAGTGGGTATCTGGGCCGCATGGTTACGGTGGAAAGGGCAACTCTACGAATCGACGGGACTATTGCGAGCCGCCATGTTCATGGGTCCCTCGGGCTTCATTGCGGTGTTGGCCGGTTGGTATGTCACTGAGGTGGGGCGGCAGCCCTATACCGTATACGGCCTATTGCGGACGTCCGAATCCGTTTCGCCCATCGCGACGGCGGGCGTCGCCTCGTCCCTTCTTGCGTTCTTCGTCATCTACATGCTCGTGTTCGGAGCGGGCACCGTCTACATCATTCGCTTGATCGGACATCCACCAGAGCCAGTTGAGCCCGAAATTCCACACAGGCCCATCCGCACAGCCGGGTTTACGCCAGCGCCGGCATTGGCCGACGGAGGGCTGGAAGAAGATCAGGACGAGTTCAGTAGAGTGCAAGGAGGCGAACGTGGCGCTTGATCTCGCCTTCATTTTCGCTGCCGTGATCGCTCTGGCGGTGCTTCTCTACGTCATCGTCGATGGGTTTGACCTCGGACTTGGCATTCTTTTCCCGTTCTTCCCCGAAGAAGAAGATCGGCGACGGATGATGAATTCGATCGCCCACGTATGGGATGGCAACGAAACCTGGCTCGTCGCCGGCGGAGGCGGACTGTTGGCCGGTTTCCCGCTTGCGTATGGGATTATTTTTTCCGCCCTTTACGCGCCCATTATCGCCATGGTTCTCGCTCTGATTTTTCGTGGGGTCGCTTTCGAATTTCGCTACCGGTCGCGGCGCAACAGACATCTTTGGGATCTCGGCTTTGCCGTCGGCTCGATCGTAGCCGCACTCGCCCAGGGCATCACCCTCGGTGCGCTCGTGCAAGGCATACCTGTCGCAAACCGCGCTTATGCCGGCGGCTGGTGGGATTGGTTGACGCCCTTCAGCCTCCTCACGGGGATCGCTTTGGTGGTGGGATATGCCTTGCTGGGAGCCACATGGCTCATCATGAAAACCGAAGGCGACCTGCAAAATCGCGCCTATGAGTGGGCCTACCGTGCCGGCATCGGAACACTCATCGGCATCGGTCTGGTCAGCCTGGCGACGCCGTTCCTCAATCCGATTTATATGGAGCGTTGGTTCAGCTGGCCCGCGGTGCTCTACACCTTCCCCGTGCCGCTTCTCGTCATCCTCGTCGCGTACATTCTCTACAAATCTTTGATCGAGCGTAGAGAATACGCACCTTTTGCTGCGGCCATCGGGCTCTTTTTCCTTTCATACGTTGGTCTCGGCATCAGCTTCTATCCCTATCTCGTTCCGACCGAGATCACCATCTGGGACGCGGCTGCCCCGGACAGCAGCTTGGCTTTCGTGCTCCTGGGCGCAGCGGTGCTGTTACCGCTTATCATCGTCTACACGGCCTACTCGTACTGGGTCTTCCGCGGAAAAGTGAGCGCCGAGGGAGGGTATCACTGATGAGCCCGCCGGAACCCAGGGAACCCCCGCCGGGGATTGGCAGCCGGCTGCTCTGGTTCGTCGGGCTTTGGATAGCCGGGGTGGCTGTCGTAACAGCCGTAGCTTATGCGATCCGCTGGGCGATCGTGCCCTAGCATGGCTGCCTGGCGATGCCGCCTTAGGTCGGTGGCTCAGATGCCCAGATTGCCTGATTTGGCGAGATTGTATCGATCTCCGATCGTCTTCCAGTTCACGACGTTCCACCACGCCTTCAGGTATTCGGGCCGGCGATTCTGGTACTTCAGGTAATAAGCGTGCTCCCAGACGTCGTTGCCGAACAGGACGTGCTCGCCCTTCATGAGTGGGGTATCCTGGTTCGGCCGGGTCGTGATCTCGAGCCGGCCGTCCTTGTTGACCACCACGAACACCCAGCCTGATCCGAACACGCTGCCTCCGGCGCTGTTGAACTGGTTCTGAAGCTGTTCCAAGCCGCCAAAGTCGCGCTCGACAGCTTTCTGCAACTCGCCCTCGGGCTTCCCACTGCTGTCGGGGCCCATCACCTGCCAGAACATCGAATGGTTGGCGTGCCCTCCGCCGTTGTTGCGGACCTTGGTTCGGATGATCTCAGGCACATTGTTGAGATTGGCCAGGATCTCTTCCAGCGACCGCTTCGCGACCTCGCCGTGATCCCGGACCGCTTCGTTGAGATTGTTCACGTACGCCGCATGATGCCGGTCGTGATGGAGCTCCATGGTGAGGGCATCGATGGTCGGCTCCAGGCTGTTGGCCGGATAGGGTAGAGGAGGTAACTGGAATGGTCCTTGTGTCGCCTGCCCCCAGCTCCGGTCCGTGACCACATATGTCGAGAATGCTGCAGCTCCTGCCAGAAAGCCGCGGCGATTGAGGGTCGGCATCGTTCAGCTCCGTCAATACTGGTATTCGGCATTCGGTTGGCGCTCGGGCAAGCTGGCAACCAAGGCAGCTCCGCCGGGCCTGGGCGGACTTTCAGGTAACGGCCGAGGGAACGGAATGGTTCGGTCACGGCTTGATCGGGTTCTGGTTGAGCGCGGGTTGGTTTCCACCCGCTCACGGGCGCGTGACCTGATCTTGCGCGGCCAGGTGCTGGTCGATGGCGTCCCGGTCGCTAAGCCAGGCGTGATCATTCCGGAGGGTGCCAGCATTTGTTTGGCGGACGGGGCTAATGCCTTCGTCTCTCGCGGCGCGCTGAAGCTTGCTGCGGCGCTCGAACACTTCGGCTATCAGGCTGGAGGTGTCACTGCTCTCGACATCGGCGCCTCGACGGGTGGGTTCACGCAGGTCCTCCTCGGAAGGGGCGCCCGACGGGTTTACGCCGTCGATGTGGGGCGCGATCAGCTCGATCCGACGCTGCGAGACGATGCCCGTGTGGTGGTCTATGAAGGCAAGGACGGCAGATCTCTGACCGCGGTGGACCTTCCAGATCCGATTGGCGCCATTGTTGCCGATGTGAGCTTCATCTCCCTCACCAAGGCGCTCCCTGTGCCCCTGTCTTTCGCCACGCCAGGGGGCTGGCTTGTTGCTTTGATCAAGCCGCAGTTCGAGGCGGGCCGTGAGGCCGTCGGCAAGGGAGGCATCGTGCGCGATCCGGCGGATCGCCAGCGGGCAATCGATCATGTCCGGGACTGGCTCGCGCACCAGCCGGGCTGGGTCGTGGATGGGGTCATAGAATCGCCCGTGCCGGGAGGGTCCGGCAATCAGGAATTCCTGATCGGAGCGCGCAAGAATGACTGACGAAGTGAAGGACGACATCGTCCATGTGACGCGCCTTGGGGCGCAGGGGGATGGCGTTGTCGAAACGCCCGAAGGGCCGGTTTACCTGCCGTATGCACTCCCAGGTGAGCGTTGGCGAATGCGTGGGGGTGAGCCGCTGGAGCGCGTTTCCGAGAGTCGCGACCGGAGTCAGCCCGTCTGCCGGCATTTCGGGCAGTGTGGGGGCTGCGTGGCCCAGCACATGTCGCCGGACCTCTATCGGCGCTGGAAGGAGACGGCTCTCGTCGAAGCTTTCGCCCATCGAGGGATCGAGATCACGCCCGAGCCCATGCGCAGCGTCGCCCTCCAGTCACGTCGGCGAGCCTTCTTCGGTGTAGCGCGACGCGGCGAAGAGGTTGTGCTCGGCTTTCGCGAAGAAGGGCGCCACACGTTGGTCGACCTTGCCGAATGCCCTGTCCTCGATCCGCTGATTGTCGAGTCGCTGCCGCTCCTGCGTCAGCTTGCTGCTATGGCGTTGCCTGACGGAGCCGGCGGTCGGCTTCTGGTGACACGGGCTGAGAGTGGTCTGGATATTGCCATTGAAAACGGCCAAGCTCGCCTCGGGCCTGGCCAAAGCGCCACTCTCGCCCAATGGGCGGCGCAAGGGCCAATTCAGCGACTCACCGTCTTCAAGGATGTCATTTACCTCGACAGGGTCCCCACGGTTCTCCTGGGAGGCGTGCGGGTCGAGCTTCCGCCGGGCGCGTTCTTGCAGGCGGTTCCGGAAGCGGAGGCGGCCATGGCTGAGCTAGTGTTGGGCGCCGTCGGGAAGGTGAAATCTGCAGCTGACCTCTTTTCGGGCCTGGGCACCTTCACGTTTCCCTTAGCGCGGAAGGCGCGCGTGCTCGGGGTCGACTCAGATCGCAGATCTATTGCGGCTTTGGAGAAAGCTGCCCGAGCTGCGCCCGGCCGCAAGCCCATCACGGCGCGGGTCCGGGACCTCATGCGCGAGCCGCTCTCCCGCCTTGAACTCGATGAGTTCGGTGCGGTCGTTATTGACCCGCCGCGCGCTGGTGCAAAGGCCCAGGCCGAAATGCTGGCCAGGTGTCGGGTTCCGACGATCGTCATGGTCTCCTGCAACCCAGCGACGGCTGCACGGGATGCGCGTATTCTCATCGATGGCGGTTACCGGCTGGAGACCGTCACGCCCATCGATCAATTTCTCTACTCAGCGCACTTGGAGCTGGTCGCCATCTTCCGCCACTGATTTACCGCGCGTTCGCCAGTAGCCTTTCGACCCACTGCGGCACGACCTGTGTTGCTGGCCCGTGGATTTTCTCCGCGAACAGGCTCGTTCCCTCGGACGGTTCGAGATTGAGCTCGACCGTATGCGCGCCAGCCGTAAGCGCTTCGCGCACGAACCCGGCCGCGGGGTAGACCGTGCCGCTTGTCCCGATGGAGGCGAAGAGGTCCGCTTCGGCGAGCAGATCGTAGATTTCATCCATTCGGTAGGGCATCT
>Ga0180220_1002636_pt1 | contig 11239 bp, 3 predicted proteins | sample eDN5th37CBELigBY_FD_151335 | JGI IMG/M metagenome (GOLD analysis project Ga0180220, IMG submission 151335) | Enriched backyard soil microbial communities from Emeryville, California, USA - eDNA 5th pass 37_C BE-Lig BY (version 2) (version 2) | ecosystem: Environmental > Terrestrial > Soil >... | reverse complement strand
CCTGTTAAACGTCCCTGCAAGGCCTGGTCAATAGATGAAACCGCCATTTCTTCAAGCTTCTCCATATTAATGGATGAAGTTGCCCGTGTAGAGTTTCGAGGTGCGATCTGCAGGTCCGTCAATGAAGCTTCGTGTTTACCCACTACGGTTACCCCCGCCAGCTCACTTGCAGCCGATTCAAGCTGTACATTTATCTCTGTCCGATTATTAATTGCTCCCGAAAAGAATGTTCTGTATCCGATAAAAGAAACAGATATCTGATGAGAGGTATTCGATACCCGAAGGGCAAAATTTCCGTTTATATCGGTAGTCACACCGGTTACAGTACGGCGGTCTTTATCCAGCTCTACCACAGTGGCTCCGATAACCGGCAGTTTATCGCCTTTGTCGACCACTTTTCCACGTATGGTTACCAGCTGCTGTGCTTTAACAGCCTGACTGCCGCAAATAAGGGCGATAAGTGTAAAAGTGCCTAAGATTTTAAATAAGGGATTTCTCATATTATAAATTCGCCTTGAGCTATTTGTTGTAATTCAAATAATTATTAATGGAATGTATAAGTGCACGATTTGAAAGCTGGTTGCTTTCGGCAGGTGAAACTACCGCCGCCCGGAGCGTTCTATCGGTGATTACCATGTTTCCCGGCTCGTTCAGCACACTTACCAGTGTACCTGTTCCGTCTTCAGTCTGGTAAAGTGTCAGGAAGTTATCCGATTTTTTACCATCCGCCGCAACAGTTTCTCCATTAATTATATGGTAAAGAATAAACTTCCGGACCAGATCGACCTGCTCCTGATTAGTCGGAGCGGATGTTGGAAGCGCCCCTGTTGTTTTATTACCAGGCAGGAGGCCGTCTTTGATCGCTTGTGCAATGGCGTTATTATCGGGCACAAGAATGGTATATTTATTGTCCAGGCTCGTTAATACATTGCTGATCGCTTTTGTCGATTTATTATAAACGTTGGAGTTTGAAAGGAACCAGAAGAACGAAGAATATTTTGAGGGGTATTCCGCCGCCAGATTCTCGATATGCTGTCCTACGTTTTTTTCTGTAAAGCTTAAAACACCATCCAGGTAATGCACTACTCCGTTTACAGAAGTTACATCTGACTTTGTGATGCTGAGCTCAGTACCGGCATCCATAGTACCACTTGTCTGGATCTTTCCGTTCTTATATTTTATATAGTCGCCATTTTTTGTTTCCACAATACCTTCGCCCGAAAAATCGAGGATTTCATTCTGAGGAGTAAGCAGCAAGCCTGTTGTCATGATATGCCTCATATTCTCTCCATAGATATTATTATGAGAGTAGCTGGAAGATGAAGCTGATTTATATCCCCAAGGCTGTGCATTCGCGTCATTATAGCGCCAGCCGGCAGCCTCCAGAACATTGTCCGGCGTCAGAAGTACGGTCTGCCGTACTGTAGGCTGCAGAACATAAGCCTTTATTCCTGTAGATAGATCGCTGAAACCATAAAAAGTCATCCGTGCTTCGGGATCAAGATAAGGCACACCGAAAACAGTGCGGAATACATTTGCTTCATTTGCTTTGTTTACACCATAGAAAATCCCGTTGCTAAGCACTTGTTTATCTACAGCATCATCGAGTTCAAGTGTGGTTTCCTCCAACAGGAAATTATCCTTGATTTTAAACTGGCTGGGCCATAAAGCCTCAGGCCACATGTGTGAGTTGAGAAAATCGACTAAAATACTCGCTGGTGTGTTTCCAAAAAAAGTATTACCGTATTTTCCAAGTATCTTCGCCCTGTATGCATCAAGCGCTTCATTATCGGGGACCATCATACTCCAGCTCTGGCTTTGTGCTTCTGTCATAAAAAAAGCAGTCAGCCCGGGCTGTTGATAATTTTCATTGTTTGGCGAAAAAGCGAGCCTGCCGTCATAACCGCGTACATAAACCGAATCTGAAGAACCAGTTGCTATGAGGTTTTTTTGAGTAACATAAGCGTTTGCCGTATAATACCGCATGGAATCAAGCAGTTTCGCGAAGCCGCTGTACTGCGGCTTTGAATAGATGTACTGTTCCAAATTTTTAAGCGGCGGAATCACCTGATCGATAATATGAATGGTGCCATTCTCGGCCGCAATATTTTTTTCTTCAACCTTTGCTCCGGCTACATTAAAGCCCGAAAAAGGAGTATTTGGGAAAAATGCCTGGTAGTCTTCTCCAGATAAGCCATTGCTGTTAAAAAAAGAAGTAGTGAAATAAGGAATGTACTTATTGTTATTATCCCCGTCCTTGTAATTGGAGACATTAACTGAAGAAGAGCCGCTTCTCCTGGAAGAAACGTTCCGGTTTGTAGCTATAATTTTTGAATAGCGGTCGTCTCCATGCTGCTGCACCCAGTCGTAGTAAGCAGTCTTTCTTTTAAACGCCTTTCCGTCGACTCCCCCTCCTGCCTGCTGGTAAATACTTAATTGGTCATCGCGATAGGAGTTATATACTAAAGCATATTTTACAATAGCGACCGCCATTGAATCGGACAAACCTTCTATACCGTTGATATTGTTTTCCACATAAAACTTTTCAAAAGCAGCATCAGTAGGTGCAAAGAATGTCCACCAGCCGGTATTGCTGAGAATTTCTTTATATCCTGCTTTGTCAATGGCAGCCAGCAGCTGTTTAAAGTTCCCTCTTTCCTGGAGCTGCTGATAAATAGGAGCGCCGAGGCCAGCGGGGCGATCGTAAAAATCGCTGAAATTCTTCTGGCATCCTGCTGCCAGAAGCATAGAAAAGCATAAAAGGCAATACGCTTTGTAAAATCTACTCATAGTGATTTATTGGTAAATTGGTTTAAATTGTTTTTAATAAGTTTTCTTCTAACCAACACTGCCAGCATCTGACAGCTAGAGAAATGCCAGTTATAAGCAAGACAGTAAATTTATAACAGGAGCTTTTCAGGACACCTGTTCTACCCTTTTCTTGATTAGCTGAAAACTTATTAACGCTAATAGTTCTCTTAGTTTTAATTGTTGAAACAAACCTAGCTTATTGGGCCGCAACAGGTATTTAAAAATTGACAAAAAGTATATAATTTTTGACAAAGCCGTTTTCTCGAGTAATGTGAAGCCTTTTTCACACAAGATTTCATTTTTGGCCTTCACCTTTTAATAAATTATAAGATGAGAAATTCTTAAAACGCTCCATTGCGCACCAAGAAATACCTGTTATTGCTAGTGCCGAAGATTTTATAAAAAGCGGCGCTGTGATTTTTTATAAATTCGACAGGTTTAAAAAACCTGTCGAATTTATCGCTCTGAAAGTCTCCCCTAACACACGGCCGAAGTCAGTGTTATTTTAAACGCCTTCATTAGATCAATACTATTGTTTTACAAAACGGTGTACAGCAGTTTCAGAATCAGTTCTTAATTCCAGAATATAAATCGCTGCAGGCAGCTGAGAAATATCGACTACTGATTGAGAAGAGCCTTTAGCAATATGCTGTACCAAACAGCTTCTTCCTGCTAGGGAATAAACAGTGATTTTTCCGCTGCTCAGTTCAGGGTGAGAAACATTCATGTACTCGGCAGCAGGATTTGGATAAATAGTAATTTTTGAACCGTTTGAAAAACTAACATCTACAAGATTAGAATAATCATACTTTCCATCCTTGTCTTGCTGTTTGATCCGGTAATATGCTATTCCAGATGATGGATTATAATCGTTGAAAGAGTAAGAGTTTATACCAGAGCCGCCTTTCGCGTCTATCATTCCGGCAGCGGTGAAAGTCTTTCCATCAGTACTTTTCTCAATTACAAAATTCAAGGTATTCACCTCCTCTGCGGTACGCCAGTTGAGCTTAACCTGGCGCCCAAGCAGATCTGGCTTAGCCGAGAATGCCAAGAATTTTAGAGGAAGAACAGCCGGAACTTCATTAGCCACACTAAACTCGCCAAAAGCGCTTAAAGAAGAAAGCTCTGCTCTGTAAGGTGACTGTAATGTTCCATCGCCGGAAGTGGCCGCCGGTATACCAGTTCCCCATGCGCCAGCGTTCCAATAATAAACCATTGTCGGGTCTGCTACGCTGAATCCGTTAGCCGCTGCATCGGCTGTAAATTCAAACCGGGCAAGGCTGATATCTGCTGGATCTGCTGTAGAAGAAATTTTCCAGACTTTGTTTACCATTTTCTTACCACCATCGGCAGCCGGCTGTACATTTACATCGATAACGGCATCGAGTCTATTAAATGTTATCGGAGTATATGCATTATCTGCACCTACACGAAAAGTGGCCTGAGCAGCATGCTTGGAAGGGTTCTGCCTGAGCACGCCATTGCCTGTGATATTAAAAAAAGTGTATTTTCCTGAATTGTTGTTAGACATTACCAGATTTGTTCCACCTGCAACAGAGGCATCTACCAAACCATCGGTCCCTATATTTAATTTAACAGAACCTGCGGTTGGAGAAGATGCAGCACTTGCAGTTCTTATCGCGTTTCCGATTTTCCATGTGCCGTTTACATTCACGGTTACCGTTCTTGGAAGTGAAGAATGTTCTACAATACAGCTGGTACCGGCAGCACTCATATCGAGGGTACCGTTAATATTGTAGGTGTAATTGCCGTGTTTATCAACTGTAATTGTTGTAGAGCCACTCGCTGCATGAAGATATGCTCCGCTGCCAGTCATTGTCACTGTACGGCCTGAATTAATGGTTATGGTAACATTATCATCATCTTGAAGAGCTGTATTACTTCCGGAGGTTAAGCTATAATAGCCCATCATGTATGAATTTAAATTTAAATCAGCGTCAATAAGGACCTCAAGCGTTTCTGCCAGGCCATTTGCCCGTATTGTACCTACCAGAAAGTTACCTGTACCCTCCGAGCTTGTAATCGTTACGGTTCCATTCGCCAGGTAAGGTTCAATATTAACCCGCTCGTTAGAACCGGATGCGCCAAAAGAGCCATTGTTATTTAACGTATTCGCGATCCGCATGTTCTTTACTCCTGTACCATCAGACTTCAGCACTCCTCCGTTTTCAATATTCAGAATAAAAGCTGTTTTAGTTCCATCTAATGAAATAGTATGGCCATTACGAATAGTAATTACAGATGAACTGGGCGGAACTGCAGCGGCGGCAACCCACGTGCCTGCATCTGCATCATATTGCTCCCAAGTAGTGTTGTCGCCCCAGCTTCCGCTTGCTGCCGAGCGGATATCACCGTCATTCTGAGCGAACAAGCCGAAAGCCTGGAATGCTGCTGCAAAAAACAGCAGTGTCTTAAGTACATTTTGTTTCATGATTTTAAGGTTTTGGTTAAAAATAACAGCCGCGGAAGAGCCCCTCCACGGCTGAGTTAATTAATATTATTCAATTATAATCTTAGAAGTGCTTCTGAATTCGCCGCCTGAAATTTCCAGGATATATATTCCATTCGCGGGTTTCTTCTCCAGATCTATAGTAAATAAATCAGAGCCGGAGGATGGGATACTGGTTTTAAAAACTTCGCGTCCATCCAATCCGATCAGGCGGGCTATGATACTTTCAGACTGGCTGAAAGGAAGACGAATATTTAACTGCCGGCTCGCAGGGTTTGGATAAACCAGAACTGAAGGAGAAGAAGATAAAGTAAAGCTTACAGCTTCCACGCCAAGTACTTTTGCTGCTCCGTCCCTGTCGTATTGAACCAAACGGTAATAGTTTGTTCCGTTCAGCGGACTGTTGTCATAAGCGGTATAAAAATTTTTGTCGTTTGTAGTACCACTTCCTTTAACTGAAAGAAGGAATTTAAAATCAGAATTATTCAGGGAGCGCTCTACTTCAAAACGGTCGTTATTCTGCTCGGAAAACGTTATCCACTTCAGTTGTACGCGATTGGGCTCTGCTTTTGCCCGGTATGATGCCAGGTTTACAGGCAATGCCTGTGCCTGCGCCAGTGTAGTTATTTCCGTTTCTGATAGCACATAATTAAAAAGCTTAATTTCATCCAGGGAACCAAGGAAGGGAGCATTCAGATCAAAGTTATTGGCAAAAATGAGCGGCTGCACCCCGCCTATTGCATTGGCAGTTTTATCTGAACCTGAAGCCGCCAGCACACCGTCCTTATATATTTTCAGTGTTTTTGTATCCATATCACGGATTAATACAACGTGAACCCAATTATTGGTCAAAAATGAAGCACTGCTCATGTTTACCGTAGTTTTTGTTATATCATCATCCACCGAAAAATAGATTTGATTGTTTTTTAACTCCAGTCCATACCAGCGCCCTGTACCCCCTGAAGTATTTTCAGCAAAAGTTCCTTTGTGCAAGATATAGGCTGATGTTGATGATGATGCGGGAGGAACAGCTTTCATCCAAAAAGAAATACTGAACGAGTTTTTATCAAATTTTATCTGTTCCTGATGCGGAATACTAATAGCGGTATTCGGCGCCGCCGCTTTGATGTTTAAAGCGTTATTCAGCCGGCCCGCATCCCAGCTATAATCCACGGCATTCTCTAATGTTCCATGGTTCAGGTATTCACTGTAATCCACAATACTTGTTCCGGTCGTGCCATCCAGCCGCCAGTCGCCCACTATTCCCATTGGAAAAGCTGCAGTCGTAAAAGACCAGACATTGCCCTGAGTAGTACCGGCAGGGCCGAAAGCATCTACACGCCAGAAGTATGTGCTTGATTTTGTAAGTCCTGTAAACTGATAAGATGCTGTATTTACCTCTACATCGGCCATGTAACTTAAGTTATCGGCAGTTGTTCCCAGATAAATTTTATAAAGATTTGTATTGATGCCGCCTTGCCAGGATACTGCAGCCTTTTGTGCATCATTTGCAGTGCCAGTATTGGCAGGGACCGGCGAATAAGCCTGAATGGGCAGCGGACTGGTATAATACTGGGCCATGATTTCATCAGAACTTAAGGCGTAATTAAAAACTTTCAATTCATCCAGCATTCCTTTATAAGGGGCCGGAGTATTTGTTCCGGCCAGAAACTCAAGTTCACCGATATTACCTATAATCAGAGCGCTCGCCTCGCCAATATCACTTAGGGCTTTGGTAATATTTTGTTCTTTTACGAAGCTGCCGTTTAGATAGAGCTGCAGCTTTTTAGTTTCCACATTACGAATTGCTGTCACATAAACCCATTCTCCTGTAAAGAATTGTGTCCCATCGGCCTGCAGTTCATCTTTTCCTCCTCCATTGGCATCATTATCGTCATCTATAGCAAAACGAAACTGCTTGTTTTTAAATTCTATGTCGAAACGTCTGCCTGTTGCACCTGTTGATGCGTTCCGGGTAATCGATCCCTTACACAGCAGGTAAGCACTGGAGCTGTTATCAGGCGGAAGTAAAGAAGGCGCCGCTTTCATCCAGAAAGAAAGTGTAAAAGAGCTTTTACCGAGATAAAGCTGGTCCTGATTTGGAATATTAACCACATACATATTGGGGTTCGCGGTTGCGAAATCAAGCGCATTATTCACTTTTCCGGGCACACGGATATTGTCGTCATCATCATCCAGTCCTAAAACACCATGATTCGCATAAGATGAAGCATCGGTGATCTGCGTACCGTCTTCTACCGTTTCATCAAAAGCCCAATATCCTACCAGCCCTTTTGCCACAACGGGCATAGTCCGAAAGTCCCAGACTATGCCCGTTGCATCACCTTTATTATTTGAAGCATCCACACGCCAGTAATATTGCGTGCCATCATTCAAACCAGTTATTTCATAAGATACATTAGCGGCATAGGGAATGTCGGCCTGCTTGACCAGAGAAGTTGGATTTGTACCAAAATATACCGAATATGTTTCCGTATTACTGCTTCCCGCCCACTTCAATGTAAGCTTCCCTGCATTAAGTTCAGCATACTTAAAACCTGCTGCCGGAAACGGAGATGAGGTTGAAGAAGGCGCTGTGGGGATGGGCGGCGTTTTTATAGACACGGGCGCACTGTAGGCAGATGTTTCACTGCTGTTTGCCGCTTTTATACGATAATAATAAGTTGTATTGGGAGTTAGCCCCGCATCGGTATAAGTTGTTGTATTCGCAGGCTGCTGCGTTATCTCTGTAAAAGTAACTCCATCCGTAGAGCGTTCGATAATAAACTTATCTTCGTCATCAGAGTTATCGATCCACTTGATGGTAATGGTACTCTGAGGCGGAGCCTCCTGCGATGCGGCAGTAAGTGTTATGCCTGAAGGAGGCTTAATAAAATCAGCAGCCGGTATAGATGTTAATGAATTGATGTAAACTTCAATGTTTAAATATTCGGGGTGAGTTGTGCTGAAAGCGACCGCATCGGCCTTATTATTCTTGTCGAGACCGTTTGCATCTTCCCAGTCATCAGGCATTCCATCACCATCAGTATCAACAGGAGCAGGCGCATTATACACATTCCCAAGGCCGCCATTAACTAAAGGCATATCCGTTTCACGGTATACATATAAACCTTTTGTGCCATACGACTGCACTTCATCTGCAAGATACTTATCCACTTCATCCCTCCGCGGATAGGAAGCGCCAACGTTTGCTATTACCCAATGATAAGCCTGCTCGGCTGTCATGACAGGATTAGCCGCTGGATATGGGAATGGGTTAGTTTGGAAGCCTGAAGCGTCTATACCAGGATATCCTGTTGAATTATATGGAACCTCTATTCCGTCTAATACACCATTCCGGTTATTATCGAACATATTACCTGCGCCATACAGGAAGAAACTGCCAGTTCCCCGGGAAAATGGCGTTGTTTTACTGGCTGGCGTAAGCGGGCCTCCGACAAAATAATTGTTTATGATATTAACTTCAGAAACACCTGATGACCCGCCCATAATATATGCGTCGCCAGAGACAGAATGGCCATAGGTATTTCCGGAGTTCCCCCAGTTATATACTACGTTGTTTACAAATTCATTTACACCCTTTACTTTTGGATTACGTGTTTTGTTACTGATGTAGAGGTTACGGATCAGACTGACTTTTCCTCCGTCGGGTGTCTGGATAAGTCCTCCTGCAGAATGGTTCTCCCGGTGAAGCCCCTGTCCAATAATAGAGTTTTGAATGGTGATATTATCAGGAGCAGTGCCTTTATTATCCCAGTTTATGGAAAACACCTCGTCCATGCCCCAAGTAATTGAAAGGTGGTCAAATATCATGTTACTGCCATTCGATAAACCAGAAGCATCTTTTCCTGAATTATTTGTTGCGCCCAATCGAATACGCAGATAACGCACAATGCTATTGCTTGCTCCCGAGAAAGTTACTCTGCGTCCGAATAACACAACCCCGTCTCCAGGAGCGGTCTGCCCTGCAATTGTTACGTTGCGTGATACGACAATATCAGATGCAAGGTTGATAATACCGCCTACAGCGAAAGTTATTATACGGCCTTCCTTGCTCACTGCGTCACGGAAAGAACCCGGACCGCTGTCGTTTAGATTTGTAACAACATACACTTCACGAACAGCAGCTCCTCTTGCACCTGGCGCATAACGGCCAAAGCCCTCGGCACCGGGAAAAGCCAGTGTTTGTGAATGCGCTTTCTTTGCACCGCTGCTTAATATGATAATTGCTAAAAAGAGTAATTGAGCACAGGTCTGCCTGAGTAAAAGTTTTCTTTTCATGTATTCAGATTATAAAGGTTTATGCAGCGATGGCAGCAGGAAATTCCTGTAGTATCAGAATTTATTCTGCTGTAACTGCGTCTTTAACTATGTATTTGATTTATTGGTTTGCTGCAAACATAGAGTGAACCTATGTCTGCCGCTTTAAAAAATTGACGTATTGTGTTTAATTTTTGTTAAATAGTTAATAAAGGCTATTAAAATTTCTTTTTCGGAAAGCATTGTTCATTTACCCCCGGTATCATTACAGTATTCAGCATTGAATAAGGTACTACCGATCAGCAGCTTATACCTGGTTTTAGGAAGGAGTAAAACCCTCCAGAGAGCTTTAATGAAAATATTAGTGCTTATAAAAACAAAAGTCCCGATTTTACAACCGGGACTTGTTCTCTTTTTATATTTAAAAAACCAATCTATTGCCTCACAACCTTCACCTGATTCTTCGGCAAGTTCTTTGACAGCTTTATCCGCTTCGAATCATATTGTGTTTTAATGACTACATTTTTGGTTTGGCTGCCAGAAGCCGCTATAACGGTGTTTACATTGGCCCCGGTATGCAGGCCCTCAACCACAACATTACGCACATTACCGAAGTGTACTGCCACGCCTTCTTGAGGGAAAATACTAACGTTCTTTAAAAGTATGTTTTCTGACTCTAACAGGTCGGCTCCCTGCCTTGAATGAACAACGTAGTTTTCAATCTGGATATTGCTGATATTATGTTCCGGCAGTCCATAGAAATACATGGCTTTACCCGCACTGCTGCAATACACATCTTTAATAAAAATATCTTTAAAAGTAGGCGTAGTTTCATCAACCGGCGGAAGAACAACTTTGGCTATTACTTTTGTACCATCTTCCAGGTCTTCAACAACCGACTTACCGCTGTAGTAAAGATTAAAGTGTATGGGTTCTGTAGCGATATCTACCATACTGATATTTGAGATATATATTTTTTCGACAACACCGCCTCTTCCTCTTTTGCTTTTGAACCGGAGGCCAACATCAGTTCCTAAAAACTGGCAGTTGGAAACGGATATATTCCGCACACCGCCGGACATCTCGCTTCCTACTACAAAACCTCCATGTCCTTTAAAAACAGTACAGTTATCTACAATCACATTTTCGCAGGGAACGCCGCGGTTTCTGCCGTCTTCATCTTTACCCGATTTAATACAAATTCCGTCGTCACCTACATCAAAAGAGCTGTTCACTACAATCACATTTTTACAGGACTCGAGATCAAGCCCGTCGCCATTTTGAGCGTAGGATGGGTTACGAACCTGAACGCCGTCAATTATCACATTTTCGCACATTAACGGATGGATATTCCATGCGGGGGAGTTTTGAAAAATTACGCCTTGCAGATATACATTTTTACAGTTCTGCAAACTAACCATTACGGGACGTAAAAAATCCCGTACCGACTGCCATTCTTCGTCAGTTTTAAAATGACGTGGAACGTTCATGTCGCTGATCGTATCGCCGTGTAAATATTGAGCGGAAGGCATCCAGTAATCATCCCGTTTAAGCACGCCGCCGCTGGCAACTGTTCTTTTCCAGAAACTTTCGGTTACTTTCTGTTTTTTCAGAGGACGCCAGTAGTGACCGTTTCCGTCTATTGCACCACTTCCGGTTATAGCTATGTTCGTTAAG
>Ga0180220_1002635_pt1 | contig 11239 bp, 9 predicted proteins | sample eDN5th37CBELigBY_FD_151335 | JGI IMG/M metagenome (GOLD analysis project Ga0180220, IMG submission 151335) | Enriched backyard soil microbial communities from Emeryville, California, USA - eDNA 5th pass 37_C BE-Lig BY (version 2) (version 2) | ecosystem: Environmental > Terrestrial > Soil >... | reverse complement strand
TGTCGGTATAATCGATGGTTGTTGTTCCATTCGTTGGGTATGCCGTATCTGGATCAGGATTTTTCGATTGATCCATTTCGACGATGTAAGTCAAGGTCGCCGGGGAACCTTCCATGATGTTGCCGACATTCCATGTAAAGGTTTCGGTCTTTTCGTCCAAGGTAATGGTTCCTTGCGAAACGGTCGGTTCGCCAATCAGATTAAACATGTCGCCCATAGGGTCGGTCACAACGGCGTCCTGGGCAGCGTAAGCGATCTGTCCGGACAGCTCGGAGAACACCTTGCCCAAATCCGCGCTGTTGGATGAATAATAGCCTTTATTTTGAACATGATTCAGCACGTATTTGGCATCTGGATCATCCCCGACTTCAAGGCCGATCGAATAAATGCCGATGCCGCCGTCCCAAGCGAGTTTTGCTTCGGATAAAGCGGCGATGCCGTTGTCTTCCACTTTCTTGCCGTCGACGGTATATACCTCGCCGCCCCAGCCCCAAAAGCCTTTATCCAGCGCATATTTCGAGCCGTTTCCGAGAACATCACCGTTATAGCCGAAATCATACAAAGTAAAGTTGTACTTCTTTTCCGGCCAATTGTATGCTGCGGCATGCGATGCCTTGTAGCTGTAAGTTGGTGCGCCGTCGCTCAACAACACGATGACTTTGTTTTGCGCCTGACTTCCGGCCAACATCCCGCGCGCTTTATTTAAACCCGCCTGGATGTTGGTGCCTTCATTGCTGACTGTGATTGCATCGATCACTTTCTTTAAGCTGTCTTTCTGGCCATATCCTACGAAAGAGGATTTCTCGCTTGCCGTCTTATCGAAAGTCACAACTGCGATTCTCGTCGTCGAATCTTTGATCAACAGGTTATCGACGAACTTAGTCGCTGCCTCTTTGGCGTTGACCATCCGGTTCGAATTTCTCATGCTTCCGGACCGGTCGATCACCAGCACGACATCCGATGACGATTGAATGTTTTTGCCTTCGACGGTCAACGTAACTTTCCATTGGCCTTTTCCCGCGGGTTCGGCTTTTTTGTTCAGATTGATCGCTCCCGGATTCGGCCAGATCAGCTCATTCGCTGCTGCCGATGCCGAGTTTAGGAACAGGTTGCCCGGGATCAGTCCCGTCAACACCGACAAAACCAACAGCCATGATGCTACAAGTTTTAAACCTCGTTTCATCTCGTCCTCCTTATTCCTTTGAATTGTTCCCGAAAAGCAAAAAGCCCGGCTGCATTAACGAATTGTTAATTGCAGCCGGACGATCATAAGTCATAAGGACTCTTAGACTCCAAGGCTTTGCGACCTAATCTTTCGACTAGTGTGCCAAATATCAGATTGTCGTTATTGCAGCAATGCCTAACGCGAAAATCCATTGCATTGATCTTTCGAATGTTAGGCCGTGGGAACCATTGACAAATATAAACCAAAATAAAATTGGCTGTCAATAGCCATCATGTGAAATCTTTGGAATTTTCTTTAAACGTGATCCAGATCCCCGTCTTATCGTCCGATGATTTGAAACGCGGGTAGCGGATGCACTCCGGATCGTCTTGTTCCAGGGCCAGCAGCCACTTGGCGTAGCTTTCCAAGCCTTCCGCAGCGACCTGGCGCAGCAGCTTCTCTTCCGGATTTCCGGTTTCGTCATCCTGAAGCGGCCAAGGTTCCGGGTAAAAAAGCCCGTCCGTCACGAGCAGCAGTCCCGCCAAGCCGATCCGGTTAATTTTGCCGTATTCCAAAAAATTTTCCGCTTCCGGCAATCCGTTGATCACGGAGTAACCTTCAAAAGTGTTCATTTTCTCTTTATTTTGAAGCAGCCGGGGTTTGACCCTTTCCCACAATTCGGCTTTCGTATGTATGCCCTCTTCGATGCCCTGCTTCCAAACCGCCAGGGACGCTTCCCCGATCTGAGCGACCTGATCCCGCGTGAGTGTCCGAATCGAACCGTCCCGGTACAAGGCGATCACCATGCAATCCCCCGCCTGAACGTATTCGATGTGATGTTCATGAATGCGGATGGCTGCCATGGCGGCCGTCCACAGTTCGCTTTTGCGATCCGTCCGGATGCCGCTTGCCCGCATTTCCTCGCCCAACTTGAGGTTGGCTTCTTTGGCAAACGTCTCGAGATTGCGGGTTTCGTCTGCGGGGAGCTGCTCGAAATGCCGTTTGATCAGCTGCGAAGCCAGTCTGCCCCCGGTTTCGCCATGCGGTCCCCGGTAAGGGATCAGCGACGTCGCCCCGTCGATAACGCCAAAAATCCGTGCGTCCGGATGCCATATGACGGCGTCTTCATTCCACTCTCCTACGCCTTGAATCGAAATATGATGAATGTCCATGAGGTTTCCCCTCCGTAGTCGTTTGTTTATTGGCCGGCTTGCTGCAGCGACTCGAACAACTTTTTCGTTTGCTGCGAATCTTTTTCGTTATAGTAAATCGTAACACCTTCAAGCTTGATTCGGATATACGGCGGATTATTTTTGAAAACGTACAGCCGCGCTTTGCCCGCTTCCTTCAGCCGGAAGTGTCCCCTGGCATACTGATTCGTCGCTTCGCCATTCGTTTTGGTGCCGCCGGGAATCGCGTCTACCAGCGTTAACTCCTTAATATCCGCAAGGCTGAAATCAAAGGAGTACATCGGGTAATGAATTTCTACCTTGTCATCCTGCGTTACGGCTAGCGACGGGGAAGTGAGCTCGGACCGGATCAGCATAAACGAAACGCCGACGACCACCGCGGCGATAAGCCCAAAAGATCCCCACTTGATGATTTTGCCTGGCACAGTCGCCGTATTGACGGTTCCTCCCATTCCGATCCGTTTGGGAACAAAAACGCTTTTGTCATGGGGATTGTGGTACGTAAAGCCGTTCACCCAGTATTCGTCATCGTCGGTATATACCGTTTTGCCGTCATGTTCCAGCATGTCCCGCTCCAGCGCTTGGATTTTGCGGTATACGGCATAGATCGCGCCGACAGGAATCGCGGCAAAAAGCACGATGATCGCCAGCCATGCGCCTTCCATATTTCCGGTTTCGTTGTTCACCAGCATAAAAATCAGGAAAACATGGACATTCTCCGCAACCGCCATCCACAGCCACAGATAGGATAAAGCCCGGCGTTTGGCCTGATTGAGCACGAGATTAATCTCGGTATTCATGCTGTACACTTTCGCTCTCGTTTTGCGCATGTATAGCGACACCAAAAAGAACAGCGCAGTAAGAAATATGCCGCATGCCGTCACACCATACGATTGGTCATCTTGTCTAAAGGACCACCACAGCAAGCCGACCGACATGGCAAAAGGAAAGATAAAAAGCCATAACGGCGCCGAACGGGCGTTTTTGTGCTGAGCTACCCGCAGGTCGGTGCGAACGACTCGCTTATCTCCCACAAACCATTCGTGCTCCCGTTTTAAAGCTAGCGTACGGGCGAAGGCCTTCCGGAACGGCATGGCCATCACAACCGATAACACGGCCGACCATACGAAAAAATAAATAACCTGAAAAGCCGACAAGTCGTGCAGGAACAGCATCGGGACCAGAGCGCCGCCCATCCATAGGCTTGCATAAAGAAACTGCTTGTTAAAGCCGGCCTGAACTTGTTTCAGCTCCTCGTGCCCCGCGGCCGCTTCCGGCAGTTTGACGGCAAAGAGCATGCCGTTTTTGTAGGCGGCTTGCGGTTTGTACATGCCGAGGATGACGGAGTAGCAAATGACGGATATCAGCATTAGAATGATCGTTAACATGAGGACCTCCTCATTCTGCAGGGTGAGGTTTCAGCGGATTGTAAGTCATTTTGGAAAAAATCTGCGAACACAAGGTTTGGAACCGGGATTCGTTGATACCCTGGATCGCTGCCTGCGCGATGATCAACTGCAGCTTTTCCTCCAGTTCCGGGGTCGGCTCCGGATCGCCTGGCATTTGCGGATTAACTTTGGCGCCATGACGCCGGTCAATCACGATATATCCTTCCTGCTTCAGCAGCGAATAGGTTTTATTGACCGTCATCGTGTTGATGCCGAGCTCTTCGGCGAGCTGCCGGACCGTCGGCAGTTTCTCCTGCGGTTCCAGTTCTCCGGTAGCAATGCCGATCACGATCTGATTGCGCAGCTGCTCATAAAGCGGGGTGTCGCTATCCAATTGCAAGGAAATGACCATACGTTCTTCACTCCTTCATTCGCTTTTATGTATTATCCATTGTAATACAAATAATACTTAAAATCGAGATTAATATGTCCCCTTTGCCAAAAAAAGACACCGACATCAAGATGTCAGTGCCTTTTCAACGCTTCTCCCATCTCCCTCGGAATCATGTTTTGACGCCGGAAAATCGACAGCAGCAGCCCTGCAGCGGCAAAATCGAAGACTTGCATCATATTGCTGTACCCTATGAAAGGCAGCACCTCGCCGACAATCGGGACGATGCCGAAAGACATGAGAATCGGCCAGAACATCCGGATGGCGAAGAGGCTCATGAATCCGACGACGATTCTTCTTGCATATTCGTCATGGATGCGGTCCCTCATTTTCCAGACCCGGACCATAAACCAGAACGCCAGCCCAGCGATAAGGATGCCGAATCCCCAGCCGAAACAATAAATCAGATACGGAAACAAAGAGTCCGCGTACGCATAAGGGAGCGTATCAAGCCGCGCGGCAAATCCATGCCCGAACCAGCCCGCCGAAAGAATCGCCGCCTTGGTTTGAAGCAACTGATGGCTGCCCTCCCCCGCCGGATATAAAAACGCATGAAGACGATGGTATAACTGGCTGGCTTGGGCAAGGGCGAAAATGTATAAAGACAGCAGCGGAAGGGCCAGCAACAAAAATTGGGCGCCGCTCTTTTTCGTTTTCCAAGTCAGCAAGAAGAAAGCAGCGAGATAGATTAGGCCGTAAAACCAGGAAGACCCTAAGGAAAACAATACAACGGGAAGCGCTCCCCTGCCGACCAGCTGAACAAGATGCTCCGCTCCGCGCCAATCCTTAGCCGGCTTCATGCCTGCCAGCCCCAAGACGAGGATCGGAAGCGAAACGGCCATGATATTGACGCCAAACGGTCCAAACGCGAGAAACACCTTCCTTCCGTTGAGGTCGATCCCTACAAAAAGGGTAAGCAACATCAGAAGTAACATGCCGTAAAACAGCACGGCCGAATGCTTTTGTATTTTGCGGTAATCGATAAAGTAGAACACCATCAGGAAGGCCATGCCCATAAGAGTAAACAGCACTTTATTTTCGACAAGCCTCGTGCCGAACTTAGGGTACATTCCCGATTGCTGAACGGCAAATACGCCGAAAATGCCTATGAACGCCAACAACGCCAAAATAGAAAGCACTCTCCACTCCACTGCAGGCTTATGCGCCCGGTGCAAGTTGCGTCCAATCGCATCCGGGTCCCCCATCTGGCGGACCGCCTCGGCTGCAGCCTCTTCCTCCGGCATCCCTTCCTCAAGCAATAGCTCCATTCGTTCTGCCACATGGGACGAGAGCTCCTCCCGGATATCCGCGTGCAGTTCCTTTGCGCGGACCTGTTTGCATACCCGGTTCAAAAACGCGGCAACGACCGCATGCTCTTCATGCTGGCCCACTATGTTCCCTCCCCTATGACCCGATCCACCGCGGTCCGGAATTGTACCCACTCTTGCGTTTTTTGATTCAGTTGGCTTTTGCCCCGATCGGTAATGCGGTAATACTTGCGTTTGCGCCCGTCATGCGTGCTCCAATAGGCATCCAACCATCCTTCGGCCTCCAAAGTATGTAAGATGGGATATAACGTTCCTTCCTTCATGGAAAACACCCCCTCCGAACTGCGTTCGATCTCTTTGATCAGTTCGTAGCCGTACATTTCCTTCTTGTTTAACACCGTAAGCACTAAAATAGCCGTGCTGCCTTTCAGCAGTTCCTTATTGACCGTCATGGCTGATCTCCTTATACATAGATTTACGATGTATCGTAATGCTATGTATATGATATGAAAATATGAAATAAAACGCAAGAGACTTTTAAAGGCGAACACGTCATTACGTGACAAAACGATTGGAAATACGGCGGGTGCAACGACTAGCAGGCGCTAAAGACGCAAATCAACCAAGTTCAGAAAATATTCAGATGCTTCTTATATAATGTCACTTGTTTACTCACTTCTTTACTCCATACAAGCTCGTACGATAATGGCAAACCCGCTTGAAAAACGGGGACGCAAAGCTACAGGGGCTAACGGATTTGCCTTTGACGCAAAATCCCATGCCTGCCAGCTGCCGAATGCGACGGGAATCTCCGTCTTATTCAGCATGCCTTGCTGCTTGGCGGAGTTTTTTCTTTTTCCTTCAAATTGCAAGAAAGGCAATATATAAATAAAGGCGGGATCAGGATGAGGGCTTTACTAGTCGACGATGAGCCGTTAGCTCTGGAATATCTGAAAAAGAAGCTTGAATACGATATTGGCGGCGTTAACGTCGTAGGTTTATGTTCGAATCCTCATCAGGTGGTTGGACTTGCGGAACAACAGCACCCCGACGTCGTTTTTCTCGATATCCATATGCCCGAAATGAACGGCCTTGAGCTCGGCGAACAATTGCAGGCGGCCGTTCCCGGGGCTGAAATCGTTTTTGTGACGGGTTACGACCAGTATGCCGTACGCGCTTTCGAGCTTTATGCGCTGGACTACATTATGAAACCGGTGCGAATGGACCGTTTGCGCCAAACGGTTCAGCGCCTGCGGGAAAGGCTGCAGCAAGACGCTGAAATTTCCGAAAAAAACAAACCGCCGCTTTTCCTGTGCTTTAACCAGCTTCGGTTCAAAATGCCCGGCATGGAGCCGCAGGCATTGAAATGGCGCACAAGCAAAGCGCAGGAGTTGTTCGCTTATTTGCTTCACCACCGCGAGCGAACGGTCGATCGCGGCACGCTGATCGAACTCCTGTGGCCCGATTTTGAAGTATCCCGGGCGACGCAGCAGCTGTATACGACCATCTATCACATCCGTCAAACCTTGGCCAAGGCAGGTCTGACAACGATCCGCATCATCAAAGGAGAACTCGAATCCGGATATCGCCTGACCATCGGGGGAGCCCTAGTGGATACCGAGGAATGGGAGCAGCGGCTCAAGCAATTAGATGCCGTAGACATCACGAACGTCGATGAACACGAGCAGGTCATGGAGCAGTTCGAAGGGAACTACCTTGGAGAGTATGAATACCTGTGGGCCGAATACGAACGGGAAAGGATCCGGCTCTTATGGCTGCAGCACGCCCAACATCTGGCCGAGTTTTATATCGATCACGACAATACGAAAGCGGCGATTCATGTCAATCTTCGCATTCAAAGAAAGCTGCCCGACCGCGAGGAAACCTATCTGACCCTGATGAAACTATACGATGCCTCGGGCGACCAGGCCGGCGTGGAAGAACAATATTCGCTCCTTGCGAAAAGGATGCAGGAACTGGAGCTCGCCATTCCCCCAAGAATCCTGGAATGGTATGCACGATGGAAGCAGCGGCATGTTCATTAATTGCAGCAAACCCCTGGACGCTTCGTTCGGGGGTTCATGCCGAGCCTTTTTTCATCGCTCCAGCCAGGAGGGAACAAAAGAGGTGTTTTGCGGACATGTGGAGAACTTTTCACGTAAGATCCGCCCTTTCTGGCGTTGGCGATCAAAAAACATTTGAGGTGCATATCCATGAGTTTTGTTTTTAAAGCATGCAACCGACGCGACATCGCCCATTTCATCCAAAAATACGTCGGGGCGCTAAGCTCTCCGATCGATACTTTTTTGGAACAACAAATCCTGAATTCCGATTTTTATGAAATCAGCTGTCATGCCGCGCCCGCAGGATATTACGCCGTGAATAGCGACCAGTGCCTGACGCAGTTTTATTTGGACCCTCCGTACATTGCCGAATCCCAAGAGATTTTCAATAACGTTATACGCCGTCATCAAGTGCGATCCATGCTGATTCCCACATGCGACGAGCTGTTTTTAAGTTTGGCCCTGGACCTTGATGTCAAGATCGAAAAACAGGCTTATTTTTTTCAGGACGCCAAAACGAACATCCCGGCCGACAAATTATACCCCCACGGGGAATTTAAAGCTGCCGAGGTCCGGGATGCTGCCGACATCGCCGCAATGTGCCGGGACTTCATTGGCAAAGTGGAGGAGCGCATTGAAAACGGAGAGCTGTTCACCTTTACCCAAGGGGATGTTTTGCTTGGAATCGGCATCGTGGAACGCAACAAACTGCTTGACGGGTATGGGAGTCTGGGCATGTTTACGAACCCGTCGCACCGAAACCAAGGAATCGGCAGAACGATCATCCATCACTTGAAGGCATGGTGTTACGACCACAACCTGGTTCCGGTTTGCGGGTGCTGGTATTATAATGCGCCTTCCAAACAAACCTTGGAAAGCGCCGGCATGGCGTCCAAAACCCGATTATTGAATCTCAAAACCCTTTAGGTCGTTTTTGACGGGAAGATTCAGCCCTTACAGCCGCGGATCGATCTCCCGCTCCTGACCGACCTCGAACAGCAGATTGGCGGCGATTTCCTGGTAAGCCTGATGCTGCGGGGAAATCTCCCCGAATTTGACTTCCAGCATTCGGACGCCAAGCCGATATTCGTTCAGCGACGTCCGCAGCTTGCGCGCAATGCTTTTTTGCCTCCTGTACAGTAATCATCGCGTATTTCCGGCCGCGCGAACATGGCGGAAGTATTACGACATGAAAAAGGTTTGGCATTTTCCCCATCTCCATCCACTGATACAATGAAAGGAGCATTTTTTACGGAAGAAGGGAAAACGGATGGCCAAAGAAAGCTTCGACAAAGAGATCCAGTTTTTGCGCATGCTCGTGCTGACGAGCGGGGCTTACAACAGGCAGCAGTTTGCCAAACGGCTCGGCATCTCCGTCAATACCTTCGACAAAACGCTCCGCCGATTAAAGGACATCGTGCACGCCACGTACCAACAGCTGCCGGAGGAGCAGGGGAAAGAGTTCGCCGAAGCGATCCGGTACCGGTACGACGATTCGGCCGACCCGATGCTGCTGTTCCTGTTCCGGGCCAAGTCGCTTAAAGAGTCCGAAAGCCGGCGGTTGTCGCTGGTGCTTGCGGCGCTGAACGGCCGGTCCATGACCGCGTCGGAGCTGCTCGACTGCTGCATGGCCGATCTTCCCGCGGACCTTTCCTTGCCGGACGAAAAAACGATACGCAAAGATTTGAAATACCTGGAGGAAGTCGGCGTCATTCAAAAAGAAAACGGCGCAAGGCCGTTCAAATACCGCATCCGCAACGAGCTGATCCATGAGCTGACGGACGAGGAGCTTCTCGATTTATACGATTTCGTTGATGTGATGGCCAATACCCAAATCCCATCCGTCCAGGGATATCTGCTGCGCGACGGGCTCAAAAAGCATCTCGTGCGCGGCGGCGCCGAAAAAGAGGCGGTCGAGCCCTTTTTGTACAAATATCATTACCATTCGCGGATTTTGGACGAAGCTCATCTGTTCACGATTCTGAATGCGATCCTGGGCCGGCGTAAAATGAAATTTTTGTACTTCTCGCCCAAATCGGACAAAAGCTACGCCTCGCAAAACACGAATCCGCTGTTCGAGCGCGAGTCCAACGGAAAACTGGAAACGACGCTGCCGCTGAAGGTCGTCTATGACCACCAATACGGAAGATGGTATGTGCTTGGCCATGGACGTGAAGGCATCCGGAAATACCGGATGGAAGGCATGACGCAGGTCGAAACCGGAGAGCCCGTGGCGCAGGCTTGGTTCGAGGAAAAGCAGGCGGAGCTGATGGACCGGATTCGCTACAGCTGGCTGATCGACACGGGGCGGCCGGTGACGGTTCGGGCCAGATTTTTTAGTCCCGGCGGGTCGGAGCCGGATTTTATCAAGGAGCGCGTCCTTTTGCAGGGGCAATGGGGAGAAATCGTCGAGGAAAGCGAAAACTCCTTCATCTATGAGATCACGGTAAACGGCACGCAGGAAATCAAACCTTGGCTGCGGAGCTTCGGGTCGAGCTGCGAGGTACAGGAGCCTGTGCAGCTGCGCCGGGAGTTGATCGCGGAATGGAAGGAGATTCGGGCCTACTATGAATCCGTTTGAAAAAATCTTTAACTATCAGATCATCTCGCGCCTGGACGACGCAGGCGCCTTCATGGCGACCGCCCACGAGCGGGCCTGGCTCAAAACGGTGCTGGCGCATCCTGCGGCATCCCAAGCGTTTACGGCCGGAACGTTGGCCAAATTGGAGTCCCTTTTGGAACCGGACGAAGCCATCGACGCCCACCCTCACCTGATCGAAAAAGCCCGCAGCCGTGAAAAGCAGGTGTACCACCCCCTTCTAGGGAGGATCCGCCGCCTGATCCTGAACCGCCATGGCATTCGGCTGTCGTACAGCGTCCGGGGCGACCGGATCTTTTCCGATCAATTGGGCGTGCCTTACAAGCTGGAGTATTCCATGGTCAAACGGGAATGGTATTTGCTGTGGCACCGCGTGCGGCATCACACGCTCATGAAAACGAAACTCGACAAAATCTTGTTCATCACCGGGGCGGACATCTCGCACGAACGGGTCGATCGGATGCTGGAACGGACCCGCCTCACCCTTGAATCGCGCAAAACCGAGGTTCTCATCGAAATCATTCCGCTGTATAACCGCGAGCTATCCCGCATACTTTACGCATTTTCCTGTTTCGAGAAGGAAGTCGCCTATGACGCGGACCGGAAACTTTATACCGTCAAGGTATGCCTGCCGGGGGAAGAGATCGAATATCTGCTTTCCAAGCTGCGCTTTTTGGGAAAAAGGGTCAGAGTTTTGGAAGGGGACTACGTCAAAAAACGGATGGTGGAAGCTTCGACGAAGGCGCTGGAGCGGTACGGGGTGTTGGAGGCGAATGAAGAGGTTTGAAGAGAAGCGCCGGGAGCCTCAAGGAGAAAATGCAGGTTTATTCTCAGCAAAATGCGGATCGAACTTGCTTTTCTTTCGTGTTATATCCCCCTCACCTCAAATCGGTTGATCCAACACCGGACAAATGATAGAATTGAGTATAAAGAAACAAATTGCCGACATACAATAAAAAGAGCCTTTGCCGCGGGAACGGCAAAGACTCGGAGGACAGAAAGGCTGTGGAACCCCACGGCGCGCTAAGTTAAATTAGCTTAACGAAGACCCACCGAAGGCGCTCAACCTTTAGCGGTGGGTTTTCGCTTGTTTAGCTTCCGTTTGATCTATCGAT
>Ga0180220_1002632_pt1 | contig 11246 bp, 10 predicted proteins | sample eDN5th37CBELigBY_FD_151335 | JGI IMG/M metagenome (GOLD analysis project Ga0180220, IMG submission 151335) | Enriched backyard soil microbial communities from Emeryville, California, USA - eDNA 5th pass 37_C BE-Lig BY (version 2) (version 2) | ecosystem: Environmental > Terrestrial > Soil >... | reverse complement strand
GATTCCCTCCTGCATCGCGACGAGCGCAACGCCCGGCAGCGGCTCGCCGTCGGCACCGTTCGCCCGCGCCAGATCGCCGAGCACGAACACCTCCGGATGACCGTCGATCGTCAGGTCGGGCCCGACGGTGACGCGACCGGCCGCATCGAGCGGCACTCCGAGCGTGCGCGCGATCTCCGCCGCGCGCACACCTGCGGCCCACAGCACCGTCGACGACGCAATATGCTCGTCGCCCACGGTCACGCCGTCCGCGCTGATGTTCGTGACGCGCGCGCCGGTCCAGACCTGCACGCCGAGGGACTCGAGGTCGCGCATGGCGCGCGCGGCGAGCTTCGCGTCGAACGTCGGGAGGATACGCGGACCCGCTTCCACGAGCATGACGCGCGTCTGGCGCGGATCGATGCTGCGGAAATCGCGCGCGAGCGTGTAGCGGCTCATCTCGCCGATCGCACCCGCCAGCTCGACGCCGGTCGGCCCTGCGCCGACGACGACGAACGTCAGGTGCCGTCGCCGCGCAGCCACGTCATGGTCCCGCTCGGCCGCCTCGAATGCCTCGAGTACGCGACGACGGATCTCGGTCGCCTGCGGCAGCGTCTTCAGTCCGGGTGCGTGCGGCTCCCACTCCTCGTGCCCGAAGTACGCGTGCTGCGCGCCGCAGGCGAGCAGCAGGTAGTCGTAGCGCAGCTCGCCGATGTCGGTCAGGACCCTACGATCCTGCACGTCGACGCGGGTCACCTCGGCCTTGAGCACGCGGATGTTTCGCCAGCGCGCAAGCAGGCTGCGTATCGGCGCGGCGATATCCGCCGGGCTGAGGGCCGCCATCGCGACTTGATACAGCAGCGGCTGGAACAGGTGATGATTCTCGCGATCGACGACCGTCACGGAGACGCCCGCGGCGCCCAGGCGCTTCGCCGCGTTGAGACCGGCGAAGCCGGCACCGACGATGAGCACTTCCGTCATGGCCCTTCCCAGCCCGCGCAAACATTCGCCGGCGCGAGCCGGCGAGCGTGGACGTCAGGCGTTCAAGCGCGCCGCCGCCCATTCGACGATCGGCGCGACCCGCGGCGAGACGAGATTCAACGCAGTCGCCTGATCCACCCAGCGATACTCGTTGTGCTCGGCGCGGCCGAGCGCTTCGATGACCGTCAGCGTGACGTTCGCCGTGCGGGTTCTCGCCAGATAGTAGCGCGCGACCTTGCCCCGGCTGTACGGCCCCGTCTGGGTATATTGCTCGCCCCAGGCGAAATCGAGATCGTCGATCAGTGTCTCCTCGCGCACCTCGCGGATCGCGGCGGCCAGGGGCTCCTCACCGGGTTCCACCATTCCCTTCGGGAAATCCCAGTGATTGAACGCGCGCAACAACAGGAAGCACCAGCCATCGGATGTGTCGCGAACGACGACGACGCCGGCCGAGAGCCTGTGGGGGCGCGGTGACATAACGACCCAAGTATAGCGGCGCCGGGGATCCCCGGCGCCTGTCTCGCCTCCGGCCGGCGATCGGCCTGACCTGTCTCGCCTCGGCCAGCGATCGACGTCAGGCAGCCGCCTGATATTCGAGCACACCGGCGACCGCATGGATCACCGAGGCGATTCGCACGGCGCTCTGGATCGCTTCACGGCTGACGCCGCCCTGTCGCAGCTTGCGCTCGTGTGAGCTCACGCACAGGCCGCAGCCGTTCACGGCCGACACGGCGAGCGACAAGAGCTCGAAATCGAGCGTATCGATGCCAGGATTGCCCAACACGTTCATGCGCAGCCGGGCCGGCAGCGTCTGATACTCCGCGTCCCCGACCAGGTGCAGGAACCGATAGTAGATGTTGTTCATGCCCATGATCGCCGCCGCCGCGCGCGCGGCGTTCACGTGAGCGTCGTCGAGCAGCGGCCGCGCCCAGGCTTCGATCCCGCGCGTCAGCTCCGGGTTGCGCGCTGCGATCGCCGTCGACAGGGCAAGCGTGGCGATCTGGCGCTCACTCAGGCCCGGCGCACCTTGCGTCGTGAGCACGCTGCCGAGATTGAGCCTGAGATCACGGGCGTAATCGGGAATGCGATCGCGTATCGTATCGAGTGACATGAATTCCTCCTGCAGGAGGATCGTCACGCCGGGGCGGAGATCTCCTGACGAATGCCGGCGGCAGCGCCGCGGTAAGATAAAAGTGTGACGACGACGCCGCGAAGAAGACGGAGCACGAGCCCCGACGGGGCGTCACCCCGCCCCCGAAGGACGCGCCGGATTCGCATCCGGCACGCCTCGTTCCCGACGGTACGTAAGGACTGTGGATCAAGCCGCCTTGAGCGTGTCCTCGCCCTTCTTCCAGTTGCAGGGGCACAGCTCGTCCGTCTGCAGCGCGTCCAGCACTCGCAGCACCTCTTCCGGACTGCGACCGACGTTCATGTCGGTCACGTAGACGAAGCGGATGATCCCCTCGGGATCCACGACGTACGTCGCGCGTTGTGCGACTCCGCCCTCGGGGTCGAGAATGCCGAGCGCCGTCGTGAGCTCACGCTTGATGTCCGAGAGCATCGGAAACGGCAGGTCACGCAGCTCCTCCTTGTCCTTGCGCCACGCGAGATGCACGAACTCGGAATCGATGCTGACCCCGTACACGACGGCGTCCCGGTCCGCGAACTCGCCGTTCAGCTTGCCGAACGCCGCGATCTCCGTCGGACAGACGAACGTGAAATCCTTGGGCCAGAAGAACACGACCTTCCACTTGCCCTTGCTGCTGTCCTCGTCGAACTGCTGAAACCCGCTGTCCAGGTCGTTCGAAACGACGCCGGTCAACGAGAACTGCGGAAACTTCTGTCCGATACCCAACATATGCCTGCCTCCATAGTGAATGCGCCGTACCGCGGTCCCGAGCTCCAGCAGCCCGACGTCGAAAACGCGCCGGAACACCTGGGTGGCATCTCCGGCACGCAGCATTCTCGCGATCGGTTACAATCAAGGCCAATCGATTGTTTCAGTAGTTTCGATAGGTGATGACTATGGCAACGGCGATGGCGGGAGGTGGCGCGTGAACCTGCGCGACCTGCGCTATTTCGTCGCGCTCGCCGATACGCGACACTTCGGCAAGGCCGCCGAGCGCTCATTCGTCAGCCAGCCTACGCTGTCGGCGCAGATCAAGAAGCTGGAGAACTATCTCGGCGTCCAACTGATCGAGCGTCAGCCGCGGCGCGTCGCGCTCACCGAAGCCGGCGCGAAGATCCTGCCACTGGCCCGGCGCGTCCTGCAGGAAAGCGACGAGATCATTTCCCTCGCACGCAGCCAGCACGACCCGCTCGCGGGCAAGCTCAAGCTGGCATTGATTCCGACGATCGGCCCGTACCTGCTGCCGCTCGTCACGCGCAAGCTGCGCAGGCAGCTTCCGCGCCTGAAGCTCATGCTGTACGAGTACCAAACGCAGCCGCTGCTCGAGAAGCTGCGCAACGGCGACATAGAGCTGGGTATCATCGCCCTGCCCGTGCCACTGGACGGACTCGACGCGCGCGAGTTGTACGAGGAGAACTTCACGGTCGCCGTCCCGAACGGCAGCGCGCTTGCAAAGAAGGCGCAGATACGTCTGGACGATCTCGCCGGCGAGAACCTGCTGCTGCTCGAAGATGGCCACTGCCTGCGCGATCAGGCGCTCGAGGTATGCAGCCGGATCGACGTCAGGGAGAATGAGGACTATCGCGCGACCAGCCTCGAGACGCTGCGCCAGATGGTCGCCGCAGGACTCGGGGTGACGCTGCTGCCGGAGCTGGCGACGCGCGGACCTTTCGGCTCGGGCCAGGGATTGACCGTGAAGTCCTTCACGCGTCCGATTCCGACGCACACCATAGGCGCGGTCTGGCGCAAGAGCAGCGCGCGCACGCCGGCGATCGAGGCGGTGTGCAACATCGTACGAACGGAGATGAGCGCATGAAGACACCGACGATGCGTGAGGGCTCGTGTCGGGCCCGGACCGTGTGGATCGCGCTCGCGGCCGCCTTGTCGTGTCTGAGCGCGGCCGGCGGGTCGGTCGCCGACGCCGCGCACGCCTCGACCGCGGATGCTCTCCACGCGCATGCGTCCGCCGCCCATACGCACGCCGCGGATGGTCAGCCTGCGCACGAAGCGCGGACCACGCCGGCGCAGGAAGCGGTCGAGCGGCGTGCGGACACTCCCGTCGTGCGCCGTGCGCACGCCATGGCGACACCTCCCGGCGCGAAGGTCGGGGCCGTGTATCTCGACATCATCTCGCCGCAGGACGACACCCTCACAGGCGTGTCCAGCCCCGTCGCTGACAAGGCGGAGTTGCACGAAAGCCTGCACACGGACGGCGTCGCGCGCATGCGCCCCCTGTCCCGAGTCGAGCTGCAGGCCGGAAAGACATACTCGTTCCGTCCGGGCGGTGCGCACATCATGCTCGTCGGACTGCACCAGCCGCTGGCGGCCGGCGCACGCGTGCCGTTGACACTGCACTTCGCCGGTGGCGGCGCGGTAGAGGTCGAGGTCAGCGTCGTGGCGCCCGGACAGCCGAGCGACGCATCGCATGAAGGGCATCACCCGGAAGCCGAACATCACCACGGCGAGCACCCGCGCTGATCGCCCGAGCTCCGATGGCCGCAGCGCCCAGCCCGCCGAGTCCCGGTGACCTGCACGACGATCAGGTCGTCTCCATGCTGCGCTCCGGCGCTCATTCGGCGCTGCTGAACGGCTATTTCGGCGAGGTGGAGTACCGCGAGCTGTGCCAGCTCGCAACGCTCGCCGCCGCTCGCTTCAATCCGAGCGGCACGCGCGTGTTCGTGCTGCCCGGGATCATGGGCTCGCGTTTGGGGGCGCCGGAGCACGGCGCGTCGAATCTGCTGTGGCTACATCCGCCCACGATCGCACATGGAGGACTGCTGCAGCTCGCGATGCCCGCGACGTCCGCGCTGCGGGCCGTCGGGGTCATGCTACCGGGCTATCTCAAACTGCGCCTGTCACTCGAGATCGCAGGCTTTCGCCCGACGTTCCATCCGTTCGACTGGCGGGACGATCTGGAGCGCCTCGCGCATGGGCTGATCGATGCGATCGATCGCACCGAAGGAAACGTGCTCGTCGTTGCCCACAGCATGGGCGGGCTCGTCGCTCGCATCGCGCTCGGCGCCGATCGCAACGGCCGCATCGCCCGCCTCGTGCAGCTCGGGGCCCCCAACGCCGGCTCGTTCGCACCATTGCAGGCCTTGCGCGCCGTATATCCGACCGTGCGCAAGATTGCGGCGCTCGACCCGGCACACAGCGCTGAGGAGCTCGCGCGGCGCGTATTCCTCACGTTGCCGGGGCTCTGTCAGATGCTGCCGGGAAGACTCGCCGCCCATCCGGCGGAGCCCGACTTTCTGGACCCGGCGTCGTGGCCCGCCGACGACCTGCGTCCCGATCCCAAGCTGCTCGCTCGCGCAAGAATCGTGCGCGAGCGCATGCCACCGGCGGACGAACGTTGCACCGTCATCGCAGGGATCGGGCAGGAGACTGTCGTGTGCGCGAGGCCGAGCGCAGGCAGCCTCGAGTACGGCCTGCGCTGCGACGGCGACGGCACGGTCCAGCTGGCGCGAGCCGCCTGGCAGGGCGCACGGACCTGGTACGTGCCGGAGAACCACGGCCGCCTCACGACCAGCAGCAAGGTGCTGGCAGGGCTCGTGGAGATCCTGCAATCCGGATCGACACGGCACTTGCAGTCGACGGCGCCCGTGTCCTCCATGCGGATCGAGCGCTGGGTCGCCGAGCGCGAACTGCGCCACGCCGCGACCGACAAGGTCGTCTGGGATGCGCTGTCGCTCGACAGCCGCAGGCGCATCCTCGAGCCGGTGATCTCCCCTGAGTTCAGCAGTGGCGGCGGCGTCATGTGAATCGGAGCGCCGCGAGCCGCAGCACATACCTTCCCCAATTTACGGACTAGGTATAGGCTTCGAGGCTCGATGCCGAGTCAAACGGAGCCGTTGCGCCCGTCGCCGAGGTAACGTAGACGGTGGAACAAACCGACATCCGCCATCCGGACCACTTCCATCGCGTCGTGGATTGTCAGTGGGCCTGTCCGGCCCATACGGACGTACCCGAGTACATCCGGCTCATCGCGCAGGGCGAGTTCACCCGGGCCTATCTGGTCAATCGCGAGTCCAACGTCTTCCCCGGCATCCTCGGCCGCGTATGCGACCGCCCTTGCGAGCCCGCCTGCCGGCGCGGCCGGGTCGAGGCCAAGCCTGTCGCGATCTGCCGGCTCAAGCGCGTCGCCGCCGATCATCGCGATGACGTGCGGCCGTTCCTGCCGCAGGCGCCGCGTGAGAAGAATGGCAAGCGCATCGCCTGCATCGGCGCGGGCCCTGCTTCGCTGACCGTCGCGAACGACCTGATGCCACTCGGCTACGAGGTGACGATCTTCGAGAAGTGGAACACGCCGGGCGGTCTCATGCGGACCAATATTCCATCCTTCCGGCTACCCGAGCGGGTGCTGGCGGAGGAGATCGGCTACATCATCGATTTGGGGGTGGACCTGCGACTCGGCTCACCGGTGACGAGCTTGAAAGAACTGCTCGCATCCGGTGAGTTCGATGCGGTGTTCGTGGGCAGCGGCGCGCCGAAAGGCAAGGACCTGGACTTGCCGGGGCGCCGCCTTGGTCCCGCGGTGGAAGAGCATATCCACATAGGAATCGACTGGCTGGAATCGGTCGCGTTCGAGCACGTGAAGGCGATCGGCCGGCGCGTGCTGATCATCGGCGTGGGCAACACGGCGATGGACTGCTGCCGCACGTCGCTGCGCCTCGGCGCGAGCGACGTGAAGGTGATGGCTCGCAAACCTCGCGCGTTCTTCAAGGCCTCGGACTGGGAGCTCGAAGATGCCGAGGAGGAGAACGTCGAGATCGTCGTGAACCACGCGCCCAGGGCGTTCGTCGCCGAGAACGGCCGGCTCGCAGGCATGCTGTTCGACCGTATGGAGTACGACGTGGACGCGAACGGCCGCATCGTCTCGGAGCGCGTCGTCGGCGAACAGTTCTTCGCGTGCGACGACGTGATACTTGCGATCGGCCAGGAGAACGCCTTTCCGTGGATCGAGAACGATCTCGGCATCGAGTTCGATCGCTGGCACGTGCCCAAGGTCGATCCGCGCACGTTCCAGTCGACGCGCGCGGACGTATTCTTCGGCGGTGACGCGGCCTTCGGGCCCAAGAACATCATCTGGGCCGTCGAGCATGGTCATCAGGCGGCGATCTCCCTGCATCGCTACTGCCAGAACCAGCCGGTCGGCGAGCGCCTGCCACCGATGCTGAACCTGTCGAGCCGCAAGATGGGCATACACGAGTGGTCGTACAAGAACGACTACAACCCGGTCGAGCGCCGGCTGATGCCGCATGTCGACCTCAAGGAGCGCTTCAAGAAGGTCGACATCGAGGTCGAGCTCGGCTTCGATGCCGAGCAGGCCGCCGCGGAGGTGCAGCGCTGCCTCAACTGCGACGTGCAGACGGTGTTCGAGCACGCCCTGTGCATCGAATGCGACGCCTGCATCGACATCTGCCCCGTCGACTGCCTGACGATCACCGCGAACGGCCCGGAAGCGGAGCTGCGCGGCCGCCTCAAGGCGCCCGCCGTGAATCTCGCTCAGCCGCTGTTCGTATCCGCGCCGCTGAAGCACACGGGCCGAGTCATGGTCAAGGACGAAGACGTCTGCGTGCACTGCGGGCTGTGCGCGGAGCGCTGCCCGACCGCGGCCTGGGACATGCAGAAATCGACGATCCGGATCCCCTATGCGAGCGACGAGACTCCTCAATCATGCTTCACGCAGCAGACTCGAAAGACCGCATAAACGACTTCGTCATCAAGCTCGCGAACGTCAACGGGACCGGCTCGGCCAGCGCGAACACGCTGCTCATGAAGTCCATCTTCCGGATGGGCGTGCCGGTGATGGGCAAGAACTACTTCCCGTCGAACATCCAGGGCCTGCCGACCTGGTACGAGATCCGCGTCACGCGTGACGGTCACGTCGCCCGCTCGGGACGCGTCGACATCATGGTCGCGATGAATGCGGAGACCTACGCGCGCGACTTGAAGGATGTCAGCCCCGGCGGCTATTTCATCTACGACTCGACGTGGCCCCGCCCCGCGCTGTTGAAGCGCGACGACATCACGATCCTCGGCGTGCCGCTCGCGCGCATGTGCAACGAGACCTTCCAGGGCGTACGTGCGCGCATCCTCCTCAAGAACATCATGTATGCCGGGCTGCTCGGGGCGCTGCTCGACATCGATCTGGACGTGATGCGCACCATGCTCGGCGAGAGCTACGCGAACAAGAAGGCGCTGCTCGACTCCAACGTGCGCGCGCTGGAAATCGGCTACGCGTATGCGCGCGAGCATTTCACCTGCCCGTTGCCGCTTCATGTCGCTCCCATGAACGCGACCGCCGGTCACATCATGATCGACGGCAACACCGCGGCGGCGCTCGGCTGTCTCTATGCCGGCGCGACCGTCGGCGCCTGGTACCCGATCACGCCCTCGACCTCGCTGATGGACGCGTTCAAGAGCTTCTGCCAGAAGTGGCGCACCGATCCCCAGAGCGGTGCGCGCAATTTCGTCATCGTCCAGTGCGAGGACGAGCTCGCCGCGATCGGCGCCGTCATCGGCGCGTCCTGGAACGGTGCACGCGCCTTCACGCCGACGAGCGGACCCGGTATCTCGCTGATGAACGAGTTCATCGGGCTGGCGTACTACTCGGAAGTTCCGGCAGTGATCTTCGACATACAGCGCGTGGGCCCCTCCACCGGCATGCCGACCCGCACCCAGCAATGCGACCTGCTGCTGGCCGCCTATGCGTCGCACGGCGATACGCGTCACGTGTTGTTGTTCCCGAACAGTCCCGAGGAGTGCTTCTACATGGCGGCGCAGGCGTTCGACCTTGCCGAGCGCCTGCAGACCCCGGTGTTCGTCATGTCGGACCTGGACATCGGCATGAACGACTGGATGTGCCCGACGCTGCAATGGGACGACGCGTATCGCCCCGACCGCGGCAAGGTGCTGAGCCGGGAACAGATCGAGGAACTCGAGAAGTTCCACCGCTATCGCGACCTCGACGGCGACGGGATTCCGTACCGCACGCTCCCGGGCGTGCACCCCAAGGGTGCGTATTTCACTCGCGGCTCCGGGCACAACCAGTACGGGGCATACACCGAGGATTCCGCGGAATACCAGATCGTGCTCGACCGCCTGCAGCGCAAGTTCGACACGGCCCGCGCGCTCGTTCCGCCGGCCGTGTTCGCCGGTACGGGCACGCAGGACATCGGCATCGTCTCGCTCGGAAGCTGCGACGGGGCGATCCGCGAAGCGACGGATCTGCTTGCGCGGCGCGGCATCGAGGTCGACTACATGCGCGTGCGGGCCTTCCCGTTCGGTCCCGAGGTCGAGGAGTTTCTCGCGGCGCACTCCGTGTCGTTCGTCGTCGAGCAGAACCGCGACGCGCAACTGCGCAGCCTGCTGACGCTGGAGACGGCGGTGGACAAGGCGAAGCTGCGATCCATCCTGCACTACAGCGGCCTGCCGCTCGCCTCGAGCATCGTCGTCGAAGGCGTGCTCGCCGGGGTCGGTCGCCAGCCACAACGGCTGGCGGTCACCGGCTGAGACAGGCTCCACGCATATCGGCCGGCCGAGCCCGCTACACGTACACCCCTGTCACGAGCGACTGCTTATGAGCTTCATCGCAAAACCGAGAGTCGCGCACCCCAGCCTGCCGCGCAACGAGCTCGGCCTGACCCGTCGCGACTACGAGGGCAGCATGTCGACGCTGTGCGCCGGCTGCGGCCACGACTCCGTGACCGCGGCGATCACAGAGGCCGCGTGGGAGATGTCGATGCGGCCCGAGCAGCTCGTCAAGCTGTCGGGCATCGGCTGCTCATCGAAGACGACCGCATACTTCGTAAGCGGCGGGCACGGTTTCAACTCGGTGCACGGGCGGATGCCGTCGATCGCGACCGGAGCGATCGCCGCGAACCGCGACCTGTACTACATCGGCGTGTCCGGCGACGGAGACACGCTGTCCATCGGCTTCGGTCAGTTCGCGCATGCGATACGCCGCAATCTCAACATGCTGTACATCATCGAGAACAACGGTGTGTATGGCCTGACGAAGGGCCAGTTCTCCGCGTCCGCCGACGTCGGCTCGAAGGCGAAGCGCGGCGAGGAGAATCGGCAGCCGCCGATCGATCCGGTGCTCACCGCGCTGACCCTCGGCGGCAGCTTCGTGGCGCGCAGCTTCTCCGGCGACAAGGAGCAGCTCGTACCGCTGATCATCGCCGGGCTCAAGCATCGCGGCTTCGCGCTCATCGACGTGCTGTCGCCGTGCGTGACCTTCAACGATCACGAAGGCTCGACGAAGAGCTATGCGTACGTGCGCGATCACTACGATGCCGTCGTCAACGCCGATTTCGTCGCGCCCGCGCAGGAGATCACGGCAAGCTATGCCGCGGGCGAAACGATGTCCGTCGCCCTGCACGACGGCAGCAACATCCTCCTGCGCAAGCTCGATCCTTCCTACGATCCGACCGACCGCACGAAGGCGTACAACTATCTACGCACGAGAATGTCGCACGGAGAGTACGTGACCGGGCTGATCCACATCGACGAGAGCAGCCCGGACTTCCACGAAGTGAACGCGACGACGGCGACGCCGATCAACCAGTTGAGTTACGAGCAGCTCAGCCCGGGGAGCGAAGGGCTGCGCAAGATACTCGCACGTTATCGCTGAGGCATTGCGCCGAAGCGAGCTCGCGCTCGAGCGCGGCGCGGATGCGGACTTGCTCGGCAGCAGCCAGCGGCGCGGATGCAGGCTCGCTCGGCAGCCGGGGGTGCGGATGCAGACGCTCGATCAGCCCCAGCGGCGCGAGTCCGACCACCCTCTGCACAGGGGCATGCCGAACGCGGTGAACGCGTTCGCTCGCCGCAGCCGCGCACTGCGCTGTACGCAGCGCGCATCGTCCGCCCAACGCGCCGCGCAGATGGCCGGGTCCTGGCCGGCGTCGACCAGTTCACGCAAGTACTGTCGCCAACGTCCCCTGGTTTTCATGACCGCCCCCCTCCCCCTATGTGACCATGATTGAACAACGCTCCGACGCGTAAGCGGTTCCTGCCTGTGCGTCGGATCGATCGGTCGCTAGACTGCTGCCGTTTGGCGACAGATCTTGCGCACCGCCGGTCGCGTGAACGACGCGCCCATGATCCCGCGCACAATCCACGAGGTGCAACACGCCATGACTGCTGCATCGCT
>Ga0180220_1002631_pt1 | contig 11248 bp, 12 predicted proteins | sample eDN5th37CBELigBY_FD_151335 | JGI IMG/M metagenome (GOLD analysis project Ga0180220, IMG submission 151335) | Enriched backyard soil microbial communities from Emeryville, California, USA - eDNA 5th pass 37_C BE-Lig BY (version 2) (version 2) | ecosystem: Environmental > Terrestrial > Soil >... | reverse complement strand
CGTGTGAGTTGGGCAGGCCCACTGACAGTCGACGACTTTATGGAAGTACTTGGGGTTGGAGATGTCGGTCGGGGCCATACGTGCTCTGGCCCGCGCTGCGATCTCGCTCGCCTGCATCGCGCTCTCGTCCCTGGATCGTTTCCTCGTGCCGGATGCAGGCTCCCGGCTCATGACGGGGTCCTTCCGGGCACGGTGCCGGCTGATACCCCATAGTCCAAACCTGTCCTTGGTTCAGTCGAGGCTAGCCGCACAGAGAATGATTCTAAAGGCCAAACGCAGGTCCCTGCAACGACTTGTCATGCGGCAGCGCACAATGGAGAGGTGTTGCGCTACATTTCAGAGGCCGCGAGAAATAGAGCCACGGGCGGCCCGGCAACGGCGATGCCATACGGAGCCCTCGAATCGGGCCGTCTCCCGCCATAATGCTGCGCCAATGGGTCGTGTTGCCCAACCGCAACTCTGAGACTAGCTGACAGGCCATGACACGCACGGCGACAATAGTGGAGCGATTGGCCAATCCGACCCAGTTCATGGGGCTCTCCGGACGCCTGCTGCCCTGGATTTCCTCGCTCGCAGCAATAGTTATCGCGATCGGCCTATGGCTGAGCTTCACCGCCCCCCCCGACTACCAGCAGGGCCACACGGTGAAGATCATGTTCATTCACGTGCCCACCGCCTGGCTGGCGATGGCCACATATCTGTTGATCTCCGTGTCGAGCCTGGGCCTCCTGGTATTCCGCCACCCGCTGGCGGACGTCTCGGCGAAGGCAGCCGCGCCCATCGGAGCGGCGTTCACCTTGCTCGCACTCGTGACGGGCTCGCTCTGGGGAAAACCTATGTGGGGCGCCTACTGGGTGTGGGACGCGCGGCTGACCTCGGTGCTGATTCTCTTCTTTCTCTACCTCGGGCTGATCGCGCTGCGCTCCTCGGTCGACGACGAGGCGCTGGCCGGCCGTCTCACGGCGGTGCTGGCCCTGGTCGGCGTGGTGATCCTGCCGGTGATCAAGTTCTCGGTCGAGTGGTGGCATACGCTGCACCAGCCCTCGACGCGCTTCACCTCGACACTCGATCCCGTCTTCCGTACGCCCCTGCTTGTCATGGCCGTAGGCTTCACCTTGATGCTCATCGCCATGCACCTGAAGGCCATGCGCAACGAAATCCTCCGGCGGCGGGTGAAGGCCGCGACCATGATGGCGGTGGAGCGGGCGGGCCGCCCAGCGGCGGCAGATGCGGCATGACCGAGTGAAACCGAAGGCAGCCTGACGCATGGATCTGGGTCCCCACGCACCGTTCATCTGGCTTTGTTACGCCATGGTGGCAATCGTCGTGGTCGCTCTCATCGGCTGGCTGGTCGTACAGGGACGGCGCCGCGAGTACGAGCTCATGCAACTCGAAAAGAAGGGTGGCGGACGCGGAAACCGAGCCGGAGCGGTTGATCGATGAATGACGTGGAACATGCGGTGTCGCGCGGGAACGCCGGACCGCGGCGGCTGCTCCCGGTGGTGGCTCCCGTCGTCATCTTCGCGGCCATCGCGGCTCTGTTTTTTGTCGCGCTGCAAAAGGGCGATCCGTCGAAGCTGCCGTCGGCTCTGATCGGGCGGGCCGCTCCGGTCGTCGACCTGCGGCCGGTGCCGGGTCTCGAAAGCGACGGAGTCCCGGTGCGGGGCTTCAAGACGAGCGACATCGGGCAGGGCAAGCCGGCGGTAGTGAATTTCTTCGCGTCGTGGTGTCTGCCCTGCGCCGACGAGCACCCGCAGTTGGTGACGCTCGTCCGGAGAACCGGCGTGACGCTGATCGGCATCAACAACAAGGACCAGCCGGCGAATGCGGTTCGCTTCCTGAAGCTGCACGGCAACCCCTATGCGGCGGTCGGCGCCGATGCCAACGGTCGCGCCGCGATCGAATGGGGTGTCTACGGTATGCCCGAGACGTTCATCGTCGACGGCAACGGCATCGTGGTGTTCAAGCACGTGGGACCGATCAGCCCCGAGAGCTTGGAGCAGAAGGTGCTTCCGGCGCTCGAGAAGGCCGGGACGCCGGCGCGCGGCTGATGCCCCTCAAACCTCCACGAACTGTCCCGTGCCCTCGTTGAGCACGGTCAGCGCTCCCGTGGCGATGTCGAAATGCGTGCCGTGCAGCGCCAGACGGCCCTTTCCCTCGAGGATCTGGATGCACGGGAACGTGCGCAGGTTGGCGAGCGACGTCTTGACGCCTTCGCGCTCGAGCGCCGACGTCAGCTCGCCGAGCGGACTGGTCGCGTGCTGTTGGCGGACCAGTTCGCATGCGCCGTCCAGCAGCGTCATCCAGTTGGAGATGAATTGTGCCGAACTCTGGCGTGCCGCGTCGTGCTCGAGGCAAGCGCGGATGCCGCCGCAGCCCGAGTGTCCCATCACGATGATGTGGCGCACCCTGAGGTTGAGGGCGGCGAACTCGAGCGCCGCCGAAACGCCGTGATACTTGCCCGTGGTCTCGAACGGAGGCACCAGATTGCCGACGTTGCGCACGACGAACAGCTCGCCCGGCATGGCGGAAAAGATGGTTTCGGGATCGACGCGGCTGTCGCAGCATGAAACCACCATCACGTCCGGCGTTTGGCCATGCTCGGCCAGTTCCTCGTAGCGGTGCTGGTTCGGAGCATAGTGCCGGAAGCGGAAGCGCCGGTAACGATCGGCAAGGTGGTCGGGAAGAAGCGGCATGAGAAGCCTCGCGCTCGGAGATCGTCCGAGCGTGGTAGTGGAAAACACCCGTGTTTTCCAGTGCGATGGCAACGCATTATGCGTCGCACCCCATCATCCGATACACCCTCTCGCCAAGCCCCTGTTGGCCTTGCTCGTCTCCGACCTCAGGCGACGGCTTCGGCTGCTAACCTCAGCACATCGACATTGGCACCGGACAACAGCATGGTGCCGACCTTGTTGCCCTCCGCCGCGGCCTTCCACTCCTTGAGGCGGCCCCTGATCCGATCCGGCGTGCCGACCAGGAACAACTCGTCGATCATCTTGTCGGGGACGGCCGCCATGGCGTCCTTCCGGCGACCGCCGAGGAAGGCGTCCTGGATCTCGACGGCGGCATCCTCGTAGCCGAGCCGTTTGGCGTAGTCGTTGTAGAAGTTCTTCTCCCGCGCGCCCATGCCGCCGACGTAGAGGGCCACCTCCGGCCGGAGCTGATCGCGGCACTTCTCGAGATCCGGCCCCATGGCGACCTTGACGAAGGGCGTGATGTCGAAGCTTTCCAGCGACGGCGCGCGGCCGGCCTTTGCCATGCCTTCGAGCACCGGCTTGGTGATCAGGTCGGCCTTTTCGGGACTCATGAAGATCGGCTGTACGCCGTCCGCGATCTCGCCGGCTGTGCGGAGCCCACCGGGGGCGATCGCGGCGGTATAGATGCGGATGTTCGGATTGGGCCTCATGATCGACTTCAGGGGCTTGCCGAGCCCCGTGGCATCGGCGCCCTTGTACGGGATCTGGTAGTGCTCGCTCTCGTGCTGAAGCGGCTCCTCGCGCGCAAAGATCTTGCGCAGGATCGCGACGTACTCCTTCAGGCGCGCCTGCGGCTTGCCGTAGGGCACGCCGTGCCAGCCCTCGACCACCTGGGGACCGGACGGCCCGAGGCCCAAGAGGAAGCGGCCCTTCGACATGGCCGAGAGCGTCATCGCGGTCATGGCCGTGCACGCAGGCGTCCGCGCCGGGATCTGCATGATGCCCGTACCCGCCTTGATCCGGCTCGTCCGTGCCAGCGTCCAAGTTATGGGCGTCACGGAATCTATGCCGTACGACTCCCCCTGCCAGACCTGATCGTAGCCGAGCTTCTCGGCTTCGAGCACGAGATTCGTGTCCGGACCGCCTTCATCGCCGGCATAGCGCAGCAGCATTCCAAGCTTCATGGTCGGACGTCTCTTTGTATTCGTTGCTTTTCGTTGCCGTCTCTACGCCCCGTCACGAGCGCCGTCATGCCAAATGGGCGCAGGGTTCGGCGATGGTCTTGCGGAAGGCCGGCCTCTCGAGCAGGCGCTTGTGCCAGGCCGACATATGCGGCAGGTCGAAGTGATCAATCGGGAAGCTGTACCACCAGTGCGCCATGATCCCCATCGGGATGTCCGCCATCGTGAACTCGGGGCCGGCCAGCCATCGATGGGTCGCCAGTTGGTTCTCGATGGTCCGCCAGATCGGCGCCATGCCGCGGCGAAGCTGCTCCAGCTCCGCGAGATGACGGAATTCGGGCTTCCAGACGCGCCACTGCATGTAGAGCGGCATGATGGCGCCGCGAACCGTGCCCGACTGCCAGAATACCCAGCGGTAGGCCTCGCCGCGCTGGCGGTCGTCCAGCGGATAGAGTGAGCCCTTGCCATACTTTGCCGCCAGATGGCACAGGATCGCGCTCGACTCCCACAAGACGAAGCCGTCGTCCACGACGGTCGGGATGAGCTGGTTCGGGTTGAGCTTGACGTACTCTGGATCGTCGAGCCCGCCGTAGCTCCCGCCCTTGTTGATGAGCGTGTAGGGCAAGCGCAGCTCCTCGGCGGCCCAGAGCACTTTCTGGACACAGCTCGAATGGTCGTTGCCGTAGATGGTCAGCATATGGGGCTCCTACCGTCTCTCTTACCCTCGCGCCGGCTGGCTGGCTCGTTTCGTCGCAACCGGCGATCAGTGAGCGTAGGCGAGCATCGAATTCGCCAGCAAGTATACCGAAGGCTGGGCGCGACCGGGCGCAGGATTCCAGGGGGACACGAAACGCTGCGGTCGCTGCCATTCTCCGCCCGTCTGGATTTCACCGGCAGGTGCTGCCGCCTTTCCGGCATGCGCGCCATCCCGGCACATTTGGAGCATGCCCTATGGGCAGCATGCTCAAATTCCCTGCGGCCGTTCTGTCGCTTTGCTTTCGGAATACACATCGAACCGGTGCAAATCGGCTTTTCTCCTTTTGGCACACTTCTTGCGGACAAAATTTCGGTTTCGGCACGCGATTCGACCATTCCGGCACAGCTTGCCGCCGCAAGCGAAAGTGGGGTCGGCGTGCCTGAATCGAATTGCGCTCGGCGCGGCGCGCGCGGCATCTCACGGAGCAACTTGTAGCAATGGTTGATCACAAGAGCATTCTCGAGGATCACGTTCTCGGCACTTTGAACCGTCGCCAGTTGATGCGTGGCCTGGGAGCGGGTGGAGCTATCCTGGCGAGCGGCCTTGGATCACGGTCGGCCTACGCCAACGGCGGCGAGATACGCCTTGCGTGGATCAACCATGTCGACACGCTCGACCCGCATTTCACCGGCTTCCTCGGAGCGGTGAAAATCCACAACAACATTTACAACGGCCTGCTCAAGGTCGAGTACGACGGCAAGCGGGTCAGCTTCGTTCCGGACCTCGCCGAGACCTGGGACATCCGCGACGACAAGGTGCATACCTTCAAGCTGCGTCCCGGCGTGAAATTCCATGACGGCACTCCCTGCGATGCGGAGGCCGTCAAATGGAGCGTCGAGCGCGTCTGGAAGGGCACGCCGAAGTCGCCGCACGCATGGAAGTACAAGGAGCTTGCCAGCGTCGAGGTGGTCGATCCGTTGACGGTGCGGTTGACCTTCAACAAGCCCTACGCGTTCCTGCCGGTCGCGCTCACCGGCAGCACCGGGCGGGCGGGCACCATCGTCTCGCGTGCGGCCGTCGAGAAATACGGCGACAAGTTCGGCCGCAATCCGGTCGGTACAGGTCCATTCAAGTTCGTGAGCTGGCGCGAGAATGATTCCATCGTGCTCGAAAAGAACCCGGATTATTTCGAGAAAGGATTGCCGAAGCTCAACAAGGCGACCTTTCTCCTCATGAAGGAAGCGTCTTCGGGGGTCGCCGCCGTACTCTCGGGACAGGTCGACGGCATGAGCGACTCGCCGGTGCAGTTCGTGAAGCAGCTCGCGGCCGCTCCCAATTTGAAGGTCTATGGCGAGATCGAGGGCAACTACATCTTCGTCGGCATGAACTGCATGCGGCCGCCCTTCGACGACATCAACCTGCGGCGCGCCGTGGCGTTCTGCCTGAACCGCGAGATCATCATCAAGCAGGCGTTCTTCGATCAGGGCATCGTCGCCTATACGCCCATCTCCCCGCCGATGACGGACTTCTACGATCCGAACGTCGCGAAGTCGGGTCGCGGCCAGTTCCTGGACCTGGAGAAGGCCAAGGCATTCCGGGCAAAAGCCAAGAACCAGGGCACGGTCGAGGTGGTCTTCCTGGCGTCCGAGCAAGGGACCTACGGCACGCGCCTCGCACAAACCGTGCTGCCGATGCTCGAGGCCATCAACATCAAGGCCAAGCTGGAGGTGGTCGAGCGGGCCGCCTGGGTCAGCCGCCGCAACGCCCGCGACTTCGACATGTTCGATGCCAACTGGTGGGCCGACCTCGATCCGGACGAGACCGTCCACCCCGAGTTCCACTCCGGCGCGCCGTGGAACTATCCGGGCTGGTCGAACAAGCGCTTCGACGAACTCGTCGATGCTGCGCAGGTCACGCTCGATGTCGCGAAGCGCAAAGCCTATTACATGGAGGCCTGCGACATCCTCATGGACGAGGCGCCGATCGCCATCGTCTCGCACATGCCGGTGTTCAAGATTTTCTCGAAGAAGGTGACAGGCTTCAAGTACATCCCCGTCGACAGCCTCAACCTGCACACTGTAGGCATCGGCTGATGCTGCTGTTCGCCTTGGGCAAGGTCCTGCAGACGCTGATGGTCATGATGATCGTCTCGGTCGTCAGCTTCACGCTGCTGAAGCTGGCGCCGGGCGACCCCATCCAGATCATGCTCGGGGAGGAGTATTCGCCCAAGGCGCACGAGTCGCTCGTGAAGGAGCTTGGGCTCGACCGGCCGCTCGTCGAGCAGTACGTCCACTGGATCGGCAACTTCGCCACCGGCAACTGGGGTGTGTCCTACGTCGGCAAGGCGCCGATCTTCCAGTACGCCTTCGTCGAGGCCCTGCCGGTGACGCTGACGCTCGCCGCGTCCGCGCTCGGCCTCGCGATTCTTATCGGCGTGCCGCTCGGCGTCCTGTCAGCGACGCGCAAGGACACCGCGTGGGACGCGGTCTCGGCCGTGTTCACGCTGACGGCAACCGCGTTTCCGAGCTTCTACCTCGGGCTCATCCTGATCTGGGTGTTCGGCGTCAAGCTCGGGCTCTTCCCGACGCTCGGCTTCGTGCCGCCATGGAAGGACCTCTGGGGCGGCCTGATGCACATGACGCTCCCGGCGGTCACGCTGTCCACCTACTTCCTCGCCATGATCGTGCGGCTCACGCGCGCCAACCTCATCGAGACCCTGCAGCAGCCCTATATCGCGGCGGCCCGCGCACGCGGCGAGCCCGAATGGCGCGTGGTGTGGGTGCACGGTCTGCGCAACATCCTGATGCCCCTGGTCACGATCCTCGGGCTGCAGCTCGGCGCCCTGCTGCAAGGGGCCGTGCTGACCGAGACGGTGTTCTCGCTGCCGGGCGTCGGCCAGATGATCACCCAAGCGGTGCTCGACCGGGAGTATGCCATCGTCCAGGCCGGCGTGATGCTGACGGCCTGCCTGTTCATCACGACCAACCTGCTCGTCGACTTGGCATATCCGTACCTCGATCCGCGCCTGAGGCCCCGCTGATGGCAGACATCAGAGCCACCTCCTCGCCCGGCCGGATCGGCCCCTCGAGCCTCGGTGCGTTGGCATGGTTCGCCCGTGCGCGCTTCTTCCTCCTGCTCGCGTCCTCGGTGCTCGCAGCGTTCGTGCTGTCCGCCGTGTTCGCTCCGTGGCTGACGCCTTACGGCCCGGTCGAGCAGGATATGTCGAGCTTCATGCAGCCTCCGCTCTCCGGCACGCACGTCCTCGGCACGGACAGCTTCGGACGTGACCTGCTCACGCGCACCATCTACGGTGCACGCTATGCCCTGACGATCGGCTTCGGCGCGGTACTGGTCGGGGCGTGTGGCGGCCTGATCGTCGGGATGGCGGCGGGTCTCTCGGGAGGCCTGGTCGAGTGGGCGCTGATGCGCTTCATCGACGCGCTGCTGGCGCTGCCGTCGCTGGTCATGGCGATCGCGTTCATCTCGATCCTCGGGCAGGGTCTCGACAAGGTCGTGCTCGCCGTCGGCGTGGCGCTGATCGGCCCCTTCTCGCGGACCGTCCGCGCCGATGTCCTCCAGGTCAAGGCGCAGGCGTTCGTCGAGGCCGCGGGCCTGATGGGCATCGGACGCCTTGCGATCGTCAGGCGCCATATCCTGCCGAACGTCATCTTTCCGCTCGCCGTGCAAGCCACGATCCGGATCAGCTATGCGGTGCTCGTCTCGTCTGGCCTCTCGTTCCTCGGAATCGGCGTCGCCCCGCCGACTCCCGACTGGGGACTGATGATCGCCGAGGGCCGGAGCTTCGTAAGCTTCGCACCATGGATTGCCGGCGTGCCCGGCACGGCACTCGCCATCCTGCTCATTGCCCTGAGCGTGGTCGGTGACGGCGTCCGCGAGCGGTTCGATCCGAAGCTGGGAAGGCAGTGATGAAGCCCATGCACCTGTCCGACGCGCCAGGCAAGGTCTCGCTGCCTCCGTTCATCGAGGAGCGGGATAGCCAAACACTGCTGGCGGCGAGCCCGCTGCTGACGGTCGAGAACCTCTGCCTCACGCGTGGGGAAAGCCTGATCCTCGACCACGTCAGCTTCTCGCTGAGGCGCGGCGCGACACTGGGGCTCGTCGGCGAGTCCGGTGCCGGCAAGTCGACCATCGCGCTGGCTCTCATCGGGCTGCTGCGTCCGCCGGAGGTGGGGCTCGGCGGAAGCTTCGCGCTCGATGGCACCGGCGAGCTTGCGGATGCCACCGACGCCACATGGCTCGGACTGCGCGGCCGGCGCGTCGCCATGATCTTCCAGGATGCGGCCGCGGCGCTCAATCCCTGCTTCACCATCGGCCGGCAGATCATGACGCCTCTGCGGCGCATCATGGGGCTCGGCCGGAGCGCCGCTCGCGAGCGTGCCATTGAGCTCCTCGAAAGCGTCGGCCTCAATGACGCGCCCGCCCGCCTCAGCGCCTATCCGCATCAGCTTTCGGGCGGCATGCAGCAGCGCGTCATGATCGCCATTGCGCTTTCCTCCGATCCGGACCTCTTGCTCGCCGACGAGCCGACCAGCGCGCTCGACGTGACGATCCAGGCGCAGATCATCCGCCTGATCCTCGACGAGACGCGGCGGCGACGCGCGAGCTGCATCTTCGTGCTGCACGACCTCGCGCTTGCCAGTCAATGTTGCGACGAGATCGTTGTGCTCTACGGCGGGCAGGTGGTCGAAACCGGACCGAGCCGCGTCGTGCTCGAAGCGCCGATGCATCCCTATACGCAGGCTCTCAAGGGCTGTGTGCTGGAGCTCGACACCGAGGCGCTGACGCCGCTGCCGAGCGGCGCACCCTCGTTCGCATCGAAGACGCCGGGTTGCCGATTCGCCGACCGTTGCCCGCGCGCGCTCGGCAAATGCGCGGCCGTCAAGCCGCCTCTCGCGGAAACGCGCGGGCGCAAGCTCGCGTGCTGGAATCCGCTATGAGCGCGTCCGTCCTGTTCCGCCTGCTCGACGTTCAGAAGGCCTACGATATCCGCAGGGCAACCGGGCCGCTGGCATGGGGGGCGACGGGCAGCCTCAAGGCGCTCGACGGCGTACGGCTCATGCTGGATGCCGGCGAGAGCATGGCCATCGTCGGCGAAAGCGGCTCCGGCAAGACGACTCTGCTGCGTGTGCTGCTCGGCCTCACGCAGCCGAGCGACGGCCGGGCTCTGTTCCGCGAGAAAGACATCGCGAGCCTTCGCGGCCCCGACCGCGACCAGTTCTGCCGCGAGGTCGCGATGATCTATCAGGACGCGCGCGGCTCGCTCAACCCGCGCATGCGGATCTTCGACCTGGTGGCGGAGCCGCTAGACCATCACGGGCTTTGCACACCCGCGACGCGGCACGACCGGGTCGCCGCCTTGCTGAGCCGGGTCGGTCTTCCGGCTGAGATGATGACGCGCTACGTCAGTGCGCTCTCCGGAGGCCAGCTCCGTCGGGTTGCGATCGCCCGCGCGCTCGCCTCCGAGCCGAGCGTGCTGGTCGCCGACGAAGCCGTCTCCGGCCTCGACGTCTCGACGCAGGCCCAGATACTGACCCTGCTCCGGGAGTTGCAGCGGGAAATGGGGCTCGCGCTCCTGTTTATCACGCACGACCTAGGCGTCGCCGCCTACCTGTGCGACCGCATCGCCGTCATGTATCTCGGCCGCATCGTCGAGACCGGCACCACGCGGGAGGTGCTGAAGTCGCCGGCGCATCCCTACACGCGTGCGCTGCTCAACGCCTCGCCGCGCTTCTTCGCGCCGATTTCCGATCCGTTGCCGGGCGAGGTGCCGAGCCCGATCGACCTGCCGCCCGGCTGCCGCTTCGCCGGCCGTTGCACGCGGTCTCAGGCCGACTGCCACGCGACCGAGCCCGCGCTGACGCCGACGAGCCCGTCGCGGGCGTTTGCATGCTTCCACCCGCTGCCGACCGCAGAGCGCTCAGCGGTGGAACCGGCGGGTGGGCAACGGTCGGCCTCGCATTGATCGGCTTACCACCTACTTTTCGCTCGACGTCTTGTCGATCGACGTCTTGTCGACATGGCCGAGCGAGCGCTCCGGCGCAATCCGGTCACGCGTCATCCGTTTCAACTCGCCGATTTCCGGAAAGCGGCGGGTTTCCTTGCGCGACCAGACCAGATCGCCGTCGATGTGCACCTCGAAGACACCGCCCGTCCCGTCGGGTGTAAGCGTGACCGAACCGATCTCCTCCGCGAACGTCGACAGCAGCTCTTGCGCCATCCATGAAGCGCGCAAGCCCCAATTGCAGAGGCGGCAATAGGTGATCTCGACGTTCGGTGCTTTCGGCATGCCTCTGCTCCAATCTTCCCCTGCGGCCGTCGCGCTCCCATTCATAGTCCGAAGCGTCCAGTCAGGTCGAATGCCTCGTTCCGGGCACCGGCAAGCCGTCGCCGACATCCGCTTTGCAACGCGTGATTTGACGCGCAAGATCGAGCAGGAAGCCGATCGGGAGCCACCAATGAAAGCCAATGCCGACATCCGAGATCATTGCCGGTTGTCCGATGTCGATCAGGACTACATCGCGCGTGCCGAGCGGTTCGCCGAGGAATTCATCGCCCCGAACGCCGGCGAATGGGAGCGGCGGCGCCAACCGGGACTGCCCGCCGACGTGGTCGCGGCCTGGGCCGGGAGCGGCCTTCTCAACGCCTGCGTG
>Ga0180220_1002630_pt1 | contig 11253 bp, 11 predicted proteins | sample eDN5th37CBELigBY_FD_151335 | JGI IMG/M metagenome (GOLD analysis project Ga0180220, IMG submission 151335) | Enriched backyard soil microbial communities from Emeryville, California, USA - eDNA 5th pass 37_C BE-Lig BY (version 2) (version 2) | ecosystem: Environmental > Terrestrial > Soil >... | reverse complement strand
GAACAGCCAGTACTGGCATGAGACGTTCGGCATCGTCTCGATCGAGGCACAGCACGCGGGCTGCCGTGTCGTCGCCTCCGACGACGGCGGACTGCCCGAGACCGACTGCGGCGCTATCACCTTCATTCGACCCGACGACGCTGCGGCACTCGCCGAAGGCATCCGCCAGGCGATCGAACTCGGCCCCGTCCCGCCGGGACAGCGCGACCGCGCGACAGCCCGATTCACCATCGAACAGTCCGTCGACCAGCTGCTGGTCGTCCTCGACCGCCCCACCAGCCGACCCCCGCCGAGATCATCGAGGAGCTCGAAACCCTCGGCAGACTGCCATCCCTCATGCCGCCACCATCCATCCGACCTAGGAGCACCGCATGACCGACAAGTCACCACGACAGCAGCTGTCCAAGAAGTCCAGCAAGTCGTTGAAGCAGAAGCGCGCCGACAAACGCGCCGACGCGACCAACGCCCCGCAGGAGACCCCGCACCGAAAACGACTGAAGGGATGAACGAGATGCCCTCCGCATCGGCAGCTGTTCGCCCCCCGCCCGCGGAACTCCACACGAGCCGATACACCGACCTCGCCTCGGCCATTCGCCAATCGGGACTGCTGGAGCGCCGCTACAGCTTCTACTGGGCCCAGATAACGACGGCAGTGGTCGCCTTCACAGCGATCTGGGTCGTCTTCTTCCTTCTGGGCGACTCCTGGCTCCAGCTCCTGCTGGCCGCTGCACTGGGAGTCGTCGTGACCCAGTTCGGCTTCCTCGGCCACGACGCGGCGCACCGACAGATCTTCCGGTCCCCCTCCTGGAACGCCTGGAGCGCTCGCATCCTGGCCGGCGCCTTCGCCGGCCTCAGCTACACGTGGTGGCGAACCAAGCACAACAAGCACCACCAAGCACCCAACCAGGAAGGCGTCGACCCCGACATCGGCCCCGGGGCGATCGCATTCACGCCCGACATCGTCGCCAGCCGCACCGGCCTCGCCGGCTGGTTCGCCCGCCATCAGGGATGGCTCTTCTTCCCGCTGCTCACCTTGGAAGGAGTCAACCTGCACGTGCAGAGCGTCAAGGCAGGACTGGACCGAACAAGCTCGGCTCCCTGGCGACGCCTCGAACTGGTCCTGGTCCTCGCCCGGCTGGCCACCTACGTCGCGGTCCTCGTCGCCTTCTTGCCGCTCGGGATCGCTGCCGCGTTCCTGGCGATCCAACTGGCCGTGTTCGGTGTCTGTCTCGGGGCGGCCTTCGCGCCCGCGCATAAGGGCATGCCGATCGTGCCGGCGACGATGAAGCTGGACTTCCTGCGCCGCCAGGTCATGGTCTCCCGGAACATCCGCGGCAACCCCGTCACCGACTTCCTCATGGGCGGCCTGAACTACCAGATCGAGCACCACCTCTTCCCGAGCATGCCGCGATGCAACCTGAAGAAGGCACGATCATTGGTTCGGTCCCACTGTGAGCGCACAGGAATCGACTACATGGAGGTCGGCCTCTTCCACTCCTACGGCATCGTCGTCGACTACCTCAATCACGTCGGCCTGCGTGCACGTGACCCCTTCGACTGCCCCCTGGCCGCCCAACTACGCGGCTGAACGACCGTCTTTGCGCAGACCTGCCACCGGCCCAGTCCGATCTATGGTGATCTCGTGGACCTGCCAGTGATGCCGCCCATCCGCCCGATGCTGGCGAAGACCACCACCTTGGACAACGCACTCGCAATGCTCCCTTACGTACAACTAGAACCCAAGTGGGACGGGTTCCGCTGCCTGGTGTTCCGCGACGGCGACGACGTGCTGCTGGGGAGCCGTTCGACCAAGGAGCTGACGCGGTACTTTCCCGAGCTGGTCGCCGCGGTCAAGCGCGAGCTGCCCGACCAGATCGTGCTCGACGGTGAGATCCTGGTCGCCCGGGACGGGCGCCTGGAGTTCGACCTGCTGTCGCAACGGATTCATCCGGCCCAGTCACGCATCGACCTGCTCGCCGAGACGATGCCGGCGTTCTTCGTCGCGTTCGACCTGCTCGCCATCGGTTCGGAGTCCCTCGTCGACTCCGCGTTCGGCGTCCGCCGGGCACGGCTCGAGACGGCGCTGGCCGACGTGTCGCCGCCGATCCACGTGACGCGCACGACCGACGACCACGCCGTCGCCTCGGACTGGTTCACGACGTTCGAGGGTGCCGGTCTGGACGGCATCGTCGCCAAGCCGCTCGCCAGGCCGTATGCACCCAATGGGCGCGTGATGCTGAAGGTCAAGCACGCCCGCACCGCTGACGTCGTGGTGGCCGGATACCGCCTGCACAAGACCTCGACACCCGACCGCCCGCTGCTGGGGTCGATGTTGCTGGGGCTGTACGCCGACGACGGTCGCCTGCAGCACGTCGGCGTGTGCGCGTCGTTCACCGAGGCTCGTCGGGCAGAGCTGCACGACCAGCTGTCGGCCATGCGGATCGAGCTCGACGCCCATCCTTGGGGGGACTGGATGGACGAGCAGGCGCAGGCGACCGGGCGACTGCCCGGCGGGCAGAGCCGATGGACCGGCACGAAGGACCTGTCGTGGTTCCCGATCGATCCCAGCCTCGTCGCGGAGGTGGGCTATGAGCACATGGAAGGAACCCGGTTCCGACACACCGCTCAGTTCAAGCGCTGGCGCGACGACCGCACACCCGAGTCGTGCACGTACGAACAACTCGAGGAGGTCGCGTCGTACGACCTGTCGCAGGTCATCGGATCCTGACGTCGACGATCGACGACTCAGTCGGCCGGTGCTGCGCTCCAGGCCTTGTCCATCAACGGAATGACCTCGACCTCGCGGGCCCGCCGAATCGCCGGCTTGTCCAGCTCGCGGGTGACGTACTTGGCGACGAATCGCCGCAGCTCGTCGTCGACGCCGGCGATCCGGCGCAACCACTCGGCCCGGCGCCCGTCGGCCTTGACCTGGACGGAGACCTCGGAGTTGTGGGGCGGCTGGGCCTCGATGTAGATCCGCACGCCGTCGACGGCCCGACCGATCAACCGGATCGGCACCTCGAGCTGGGCGTCGAACCGTTCGGTCTCCAGCTTCAGGTCCACCTCGAACGTCAGATCGACCGGGACCGTCAGGTCGTACGTGACGGGAAATCCCTCGTGGCGGTGCAAGATGGCATCACCGATCTGCCCGCGGGCGGTCACCTTCGCGATCCGGCCCGGGCCCACGCCCATCGGCCCGAAGTTGATCGGCTGGCCGGCCAGGTCGGACACCGCGCCGCGGATCCGATCGTCACTGATGGCGGCGGCGAAGAACTGTTCGCCCCATTCTCCGTACGAGATCTGCCTGGCCTGGCTGATCGGCAGCGGGGAGAGCTCGGCGTCGCCCTCGTCCCACAAACCGTCGGGGTCGTCGGCGGCGTCGTGCTGGAAGTGCCCGTGATCACGCATCCGCACATTGTTACCTGAAAGTGGGTTGCTGCGCACCTGTTTGCGCAGGTCAGGCGCGGTCGGGGCGGCGGTTGCCCGCCTCGTCCCAGTGCTCGGCGACCTTCTTGCTCGGCTGCACCCGCGGTGGCTCTCCCGGCATCTTGGGGTAGTCCGGGGGATAGGGCATCTCGCCGAGGCCACGCTCGACGTCGGCCTCCCACAAGGCGAGGAACGGTTCGAGCGAGTGGGCGACGTCGTCGATCTGTTCCATCGCGTCGCCCCGCTCGGCCAACAGCGCGGGCACCGAATGCACCGTGAACTGTCGTGGGTCGTCGAGGGCTGCCAGCTCGTCCCACGTCAGCGGCATCGAGACGGGGGCACCGGGCTTCGGCCGGATGCTGTACGCGCTGGCGATCGTGCGGTCCCGGGCGTTCTGGTTGAAGTCGACGAAGATGTTGTCGCCGCGCTCCTCCTTCCACCAGGCGGTCGTCACGCCATCGGTGCGGCGTTCGAGCTCTCGTCCGAACGCCATCGCGGCGTGCCGCACGTCGGTGATCGTCCAGCGGCGCTCGATCCGCACGTACACGTGGACGCCACGGTTGCCGCTGGTCTTGGCGAACCCTCGTACGCCGAGGTCGTCCAGCAGCTCACGTGCCGTCCCGGCGACCCGCACCGCGTCCGCGAACGTCGTGGCACCGTGCGGATCGAGGTCGATGCGCAGCTCGTCGGGGCGGTCGTTGTCGTCCCGGCGGGTCGCCCACGGGTGAAAGGTGACAGCACCCATGTGTGCGGCCCAGACCACCGACGCGATCTCGGTGATGCACAGCTCCTCGGCTCGTCGTCCGGAAGGGAACGTCACGGTCGCCGACTCGACGAAGTCGGGAGCACCGCGCATCATCCGCTTCTGATAGAACGCATCGGCGCCGCGGGAGTCCTGGCGCGTCGACAGCTCCATGCCGGGCCGCACGCCTTTCGGCCAGCGCTCGAGCGTGACCGGCCGGTTCCGCAGTGCACGCATGATGCCGTCCTCGACGTCGGCGTAGTACTGCGCCACCATGGCCTTGGTCACGGCAGGGGAGAAGTCGGTCGCCTCGAAGATCACCCGATCGGGGCTCGACACCCGGACCGAACGCTCACCGGCCTGGATCTGCACCGCTTCGGAGGCCATGGCTTCACTGTAGATTGACCGCCGTGAATCGCGACAGGACCGCAGGCCGCAAGCGCGCCGAGATCCTGGCCTTGCTCCACGCCGCCGAACACCATGTCGCGACCACGGGGGAGGCCGCCGAACAGCATCTTGCTGCGCTGCACACCCTCTCCTCGCAGGCACCCGATGCCGACCACGATCCCGCCGCCATCGCGACCGAGGAAGCGATCTCGATGGTTCGCAACGCGTACGAGGGCGGCTGGCAACCGCTCGACCTGGTCCACGTCGCGCGATGGCGCGGCAGTCGCGCCGCAGGTCCGTGGATCGGTCGAGCCGTGCTCGCCGAGGCCGAGCGCGCCAGGGCTCGGCTGCGTGCCCCCGCCCGATGGGTCGATCAGCTCGATCAGCTCGCGGGGGACGGGGGCGTGTTCGGCATCACCGACTCAGATGAGTGGTCCGCCGCGCTGTCGGCGCTCGCGGTGCTGCACTCCCTGCCCACCGTCGAGCTGATCACGCCACCACCGTCGACGTGGGACCGCCCGGAAACGCGCATCGCGTTCTCGTCACTCAACACCGGACGTCCCGAGGACAAGATGCTGGCGCGCATCCGCAGCCTGCTGGCCAAGGCGGAGTCGACCGAGTTCCCCGCCGAGGCCGACGCCTTCACGGCCAAGGCGCAAGACCTGATGACGCGACACGCGATCGACGAGGCCGTCGTCCGCGCCGAGCACCGCCACACGTCGCGCGTCGGGGCCATCCGGGTGATCCTCGAGCCCCCGTACACCAAGGAGAAGGCGGTCATCCTGCACGTCGTCGCGAAGGCGAACCACGCCCGCGCCGTGTGGAACGACTGGGCCAACTTCGTGACGCTGATCGGCGTCGCCCAGGACGTCGACCACGTCGAGATGCTGTTCACCTCGTTGCTCGTGCAGGCGACGCGCGCCATGACCGCCACCGGAGAAGAGGCGGCGACTCGTTCGATCGGCTACCGCAAGTCGTTTCTCAGCGGCTACGCGGTACGACTGGGCGACCGACTGGCCGAGAGCGCCCATCGGGCCGAGGACTCCTACGGTGGCGACATCCTGCCGGTGCTCGCCGCGCAGGACGAGGCGGTCCGGGCGGAGGTGGAACGACTTTTTCCCTCCCTGCGCCGCAACGAGCGCGGTGCCGGGAGGTTCGATGCGCGCGGGTGGTCGGCCGGTCAGCAGGCGGCCGAGGACGCCGTGCTGCCCGGCGGACAACTGCGCGGGACCGACGAAAACCGTGAGACGGCCGACTAAGGTTGACCTTTGTTGAATCGGTTTGGCCAATAACGACACAATGGTGTTGTGAAAAAGGTGAGCGGGTCCGAGGCGGTGTCGTCCGACGACGCCCCGACGCGCTCACGGGTGGCGCAGATGATCCTCGAGAACGGACCCGCGACGGCGGCCGAGCTCGCCGATCGTCTGGAGCTGACACCGGCAGCGGTCCGACGCCACCTGGACCACCTGATCGCCGAGGGCACCGTCGAGGCTCGTGAGCGTCGACACTTCGGCCAACGCGGTCGGGGCCGTCCGGCCAAGGTGTTCGCCATCACCGATCACGGGCGCGACCAGTTCACGCACGCCTACGACGAGCTCGCGGCAAGTGCACTGCGGTTCCTGGCCGAGACCGGGGGAGAGGCCGCCGTGCGGTTGTTCGCCGATCACCGCCTGACCGATCTGGAACGTCGATACGCCGAGGCGTTGGCCGGCGTGCCCGCCGACGAGCGCCCCGCAGCACTTGCCGCGGCGCTGTCGGCCGACGGGTTCGCAGCGTCGACCAGCTCGGCCGCCAACGGCACCCAGATGTGTCAGCACCACTGCCCGGTCGCCCACGTGGCCGCCGAGTTCCCCCAGATGTGCGAAGCCGAGACCGAGATGTTCTCGCGCCTGCTCGGCACGCACGTCCAGCGTCTGGCCACCATCGCCCACGGCGACGGTGTCTGCACGACGCACCTTCCGACCACACCTATGCAGGAGATGAGGCAGTCGTCATGACGACAGAGCAGACCGTTCCCAACGCGGTCCTGGAGGCCAACCCCGGCCTCAAGGACGTCGGTCGATACGAGTTCGGGTGGCACGACACGGACGTCGCCGGTTCCTCGGCACAACGCGGCCTCAACGAAGCCGTCGTTCGCGACATCTCGCAGAAGAAGAACGAACCGCAGTGGATGCTCGACCTGCGTCTGAAGGGCCTGAAGCTCTTCGACCGCAAGCCGATGCCGCACTGGGGCGCCGACCTGGACGACATCGACTTCGACAACATCAAGTACTTCGTGCGGTCCTCGGAGAAGCAGGCCCAGACCTGGGACGACCTGCCCGAGGACATCAAGAACACCTACGACCGCCTCGGCATCCCGGAGGCCGAGAAGCAGCGCCTCGTCGCCGGCGTCGCTGCGCAGTACGAGTCGGAGGTCGTCTACCACTCGATTCGTGAGGACCTGGAGGAGCAGGGTGTCATCTTCCTCGACACCGACACGGCGTTGAAGGAGCACCCTGAGCTGTTCCAGGAGTACTTCGGCACGATCATCCCGGTCGGCGACAACAAGTTCGCCGCGCTGAACACCGCCGTGTGGTCCGGCGGCTCGTTCATCTACGTCCCCAAGGGCGTGCACGTCGAGATCCCGCTGCAGGCCTACTTCCGGATCAACACCGAGAACATGGGCCAGTTCGAGCGCACGCTGATCATCGTCGACGAGGACGCCTACGTGCACTACGTCGAGGGCTGCACCGCTCCGATCTACTCGACCGACTCGCTGCACTCAGCGGTCGTCGAGATCATCGTCAAGAAGGGCGCGCGCTGTCGGTACACCACGATCCAGAACTGGTCGAACAACGTGTACAACCTGGTCACCAAGCGCGCCGTCTGTGAAGAGGGCGCCACGATGGAGTGGGTCGACGGCAACATCGGCTCCAAGGTCACCATGAAGTACCCGGCCGTGTACCTGATGGGCGAGCACGCCCGCGGCGAGACGCTGTCGATCGCCTTCGCCGGCGAGGGGCAGCACCAGGACGCGGGCGCCAAGATGGTGCACGCCGCGCCGCACACGTCGAGCTCGATCCTGTCGAAGTCCGTCGCTCGCAGCGGCGGGCGCACGTCTTACCGCGGCCTGCTGCAGGTGCTCGAGGGCGCCGAGGGCTCGGCGAGCACGGTCAAGTGCGACGCGTTGCTGGTCGACCAGATCAGCCGTTCGGACACCTACCCGTACGTCGACGTCCGCGAGGACGACGTGACGCTCGGCCACGAGGCGACGGTCTCCAAGCTCAGCGACGACCAGCTGTTCTACTTCATGTCGCGCGGCATGGAGGAGGACGAGGCCATGGCGATGATCGTACGCGGATTCGTCGAGCCCATCGCCCGCGAGCTGCCGATGGAGTACGCGCTGGAGCTGAACCGCCTGATCGAGCTGCAGATGGAGGGAGCAGTCGGATGAGTGCTTCACCCGACACTGTGGCTCGTGAGGCCATTCAGGATCTGTCGGCCAGCCTGGAGCTGGACCCGGTCGAATCGCACCTGCATCCCGAGGGCTCGTTCGACGTGGCCGATCATCCGGTCCCGAACGGGCGGGAGGAGATCTGGCGCTTCACGCCGCTCAAGCGGCTGCGTGGGGTCCACGACGACGCGCCGCTCGACGGCGACTCCTACAAGGTCGAGGTCGACGTCGCCGACGGGGTCACCGCGGTCTCGGTCCCCGCAGCCGACTCGACTCGGGGAGGGTCCGGCTACGTCCCCGTCGACCGGATCTCGGCTCGCACCTGGCAGGCCGCATCGTCGGTCTTCGAGGTCTCGGTCGGCACCGAGACCGTCGTGGCCGATCCGTCCTACATCCGCGTGGTCGGCACCGGAACCGACAAGGCCGCCGCCGGTCACCTGGTGATCCGCGCCGGCGCGTTCAGCAAGGCGACGATCGTCGTGGAGTACACCGGTTCTGCGGTGTGGACCGAGAACATCGAGGTCATTCTCGAGGACGGCGCCGACCTGACCCTGGTGACGCTGCAGGACTGGGCCGATGACGCGGTCCACCTGGTCACCCAGCACGCCCGAGTGGGTCGCGACGCCGCGCTCAAGCACTTCGCCGTGACGTTGGGTGGTGACGTCGTGCGTGCCAGCACGTCGGCCGACTACGTCGGTTCGGGCGGCAGCGTCGATCTGTACGGCGTGTACTTCGCCGACGCCGGTCAGCACATCGAGCACCGGCTCTTCGCCGACCACACCGCACCGCGCACCCGTAGCAACGTGCTCTACAAGGGTGCGCTGCAGGGTCAGGACGCGCACACGGTCTGGATCGGCAACGTGCTGATCCGCAAGGTCGCCGAAGGCATCGAGACGTTCGAGCAGAACGACAACCTCGTGCTGACCGACGGTGCCAAGGCCGACTCGGTGCCCAACCTGGAGATTGAGACCGGCGAGATCGAGGGCGCCGGCCACGCCTCCACGACGGGCCGCTTCGACGACCAGCACCTGTTCTACCTGCAGAGTCGCGGTATTCCGGCCGAGGAGGCCCGGCGCCTCGTGGTGCACGGCTTCTTCAACGACATCATTCGTCGCATCGGCGTGCCGGAGCTTCAGGACCGGCTCGTCGCGGCGGTCGAGGAGGAGTTGTCCGGCCAGATCGACAAGCTCACGGCTGGAGCCACCTCGTGACCTTCCAGAAGGCGGCCGACCTGTCGCAGATCACCGACGGTGCTGCCCTTGCGATCGAGCTCGACGGCAAGGACGTCGTGCTGATCGGTGTGGGCGACCAGGTCTTCGCAATGGAGGACATGTGCTCGCACGCCGCGGTGCCGTTGTCCGAAGGCGACGTCGAGGGCTGCGAGATCGAGTGCTGGTTGCACGGCTCGCGCTTCGACGTCCGCACCGGCGCCGCTCTCAATCCGCCGGCCGTGTCGCCGGTGCCCACGTACGCCACCCAGATCGACGGAGACGTCGTGCTCGTCGATCTGGACACCCCCAACGACTTCCCGTCCGACAAGTAGGAGCTGAACAACCCATGGCAACGCTAGAGATCAAGGATCTGCACGTCTCGGTCGACACCGAGGACGGCGCCAAGGAGATCCTCAGAGGCGTCGACCTGACCATCAAGTCCGGCGAGGTCCACGCGATCATGGGGCCCAACGGCTCCGGCAAGTCCACGCTGGCGTACTCGATCGCCGGTCACCCGCGCTACACCGTGACGCAGGGCGAAGTACTGCTCGACGGCCAGGACATCTTGGAGATGACGGTCGACGAGCGCGCACGGGCCGGTCTGTTCCTGGCCATGCAGTACCCCGTCGAGGTGCCCGGCGTCTCGGTCGCGAACTTCCTGCGCACCGCCAAGACCGCGATCGACGGTGAAGCGCCGAAGCTGCGCACCTGGGTCAAGGACGTCAACGCCGCCCTCGAGCGCGTGACCCTCGACCCGTCGTTCGCCCAGCGCTCGGTCAACGAGGGCTTCTCGGGCGGGGAGAAGAAGCGCCACGAGATCGCCCAGCTAGAGCTGCTGAACCCCAAGTTCGCGGTGCTCGACGAGACCGACTCCGGCCTGGACATCGACGCGCTCAAGGTGGTCTCCGACGGCGTCAACCGGTACACCGCCAACGGTGACCGCGGCGTCCTGCTGATCACGCACTACACCCGGATCCTGCGCTACATCCAGCCCGACTACGTCCACGTGTTCGTCGCCGGCAAGGTCGCCGAACGGGGCGGGCGCGAGCTGGCCGACCAGCTCGAGGCCGAGGGCTACGACAAGTACGTCAAGGCGGCTGCAGCGCCGGCCGGCGCGGGGGCGGCTGCGCACGCATGACCACTCTGGAAGGCACCGCCTACGACGTGATGCAGGTTCGGGAGGACTTCCCGATCCTGAGCCGTCGCCTGGCCGGTGACCTGCCGCTGGTCTACCTCGACAGCGCCAACACGTCCCAGAAGCCGACCGCTGTCATCGAGGCGTTGGACGAGCACTACCGGCTGCACAACGCCAACGTGGCCCGAGCGATGCACCAGCTGGGCGCCGAGGCCAGCGCGGCGTTCGAGGACGCCCGGACCCGGATCGCTCAGTTCATCGGCGCCCCGCGGCGCGAGGAGGTGGTGTTCACCAAGAACGCCTCCGAAGCGCTGAACCTGGTCGCCCGGGTCCTCGGCGACGCAGGGCGCGTCGGCAACGGCGACGAGATCGTGGTCACCGAGATGGAGCACCACTCCAACCTCGTCCCGTGGCAGCTGCTCGCCGAACGCTCCGGCGCAGTGCTCCGGTGGTTCGGCGTCACCGACGAGGGGCGCCTGGACCTGACGAACCTCGACTCGGTGATCACCGACAAGACCAAGGTCGTCTCCCTGACGTGGGTGTCGAACATGCTCGGCACGATCAACCCGCTCGACGTCGTCATCGCGCGCGCTCGCGAGGTCGGTGCGCTCGTGGTCGTCGACGGATCGCAGGCCGTTCCCCAGCTGCCTGTCGACCTGGCGACCCTGGGCGTCGACTTCGTGGCCTTCACGGGTCACAAGATGGTCGGCCCGACCGGCATCGGTGTGCTGTGGGGGCGCTACGACCTGCTCGCCGAGCTGCCGCCGTTCCTCGGTGGCGGCGAGATGATCGAGACGGTCACGATGCAGCGCTCGACGTTCGCGGCCCCGCCGGCGCGGTTCGAGGCCGGAACGCCCCCCATCGCCCAAGCCGTCGGCCTGGCCGCCGCCGCCGACTACCTGACCGGCCTGGGCATGGC
>Ga0180220_1002629_pt1 | contig 11259 bp, 15 predicted proteins | sample eDN5th37CBELigBY_FD_151335 | JGI IMG/M metagenome (GOLD analysis project Ga0180220, IMG submission 151335) | Enriched backyard soil microbial communities from Emeryville, California, USA - eDNA 5th pass 37_C BE-Lig BY (version 2) (version 2) | ecosystem: Environmental > Terrestrial > Soil >... | reverse complement strand
CGTCCTGGAGGGGTGCGAGCATTTGGTCTGGATTTTGCTGGACGACCTTATCCATATGTATAAAAGCGGCCAGCAGCTTGCTTACATGGAACGCAGCCATCCCGAGGCATTCGGGCTTGTGGCGGGAAAAAGCCGGTTTATCGTCAACCGTTTCGCCGGCAGCTTGGCCAATACGCCCCCGGAGATCATTCGGGAGATTGACGGAGTCCTTCCTTATATACCGTCCTGGAAACAAAACCATAATGAAGAGCTGCTGCTGAGCTCGCCGATTTTTCAACGCGACATGTTGAAGCTCTGCCGGGATTTGCTCGGGGAAGAGCTGGTCAACGGAACCGGGGTGAAGGGATATGAATGAAGAGCTTTTCAGGCAGCTGCGGGCGGAGGTCCGCTCCGGCCTGGACGTCACGTCGGCTTTGGACAACGACGAGCTGATGAAGTTCATCGAGCGGACGGTGTTCAGCCGCAGGGAGCTGCAGGATCTGACCGCGACGGAAAAAAGAAAGCTGGTCCGGCGCATATTCGATTCGTTCCGCGGGCTCGATATTTTGCAGCCGCTCGTCGATGATCCGGCGATCACGGAAATCATGGTGAACAGCCACCGGGACATTTTTATCGAGCAAAACGGCGAGGTTTCGAAGCTGCCGCTGGAATTCGAGTCCCGGACGAGGCTGGAGGACATCATTCAGACGATCGTGTCCGGCGTGAACCGGGTCGTCAATGAATCGTCGCCGATCGTCGATGCCAGGCTGAAGGACGGCTCCCGCGTCAATATCGTCCTGCCCCCGATCGCGCTCAAAGGTCCGACCATGACGATCCGGAAGTTTCCGGAAAAACCGATGACGATGGACGATTTGACGAGGCGGGGGGCGCTCGGCGAGGAAGCTTCGTTGTTTCTGCAAAAGCTGGTTGCCGGCAAGTACAACATTTTTATCAGCGGCGGCACGGGTTCGGGGAAAACGACCTTCTTGAACGCTTTGTCCCAGTTTATCCCTGGGGACGAGCGCGTGATCACGATCGAGGATTCGGCCGAGCTGCAGATCGTGACCGTGCCGAACCTCGTATCGCTGGAGACCCGCAACGCCAACACGGAGGGACGGGGAGAAATATCGATCCGGGACCTGATCCGGTCTTCGCTGCGGATGCGGCCGAACCGGATCGTCGTCGGGGAGGTGCGCGGCGGCGAAGCCCTGGACATGCTGCAGGCCATGAACACCGGCCATGACGGGTCTCCATCATGGGTATTGTGGTATAGAAAAATGAGTTGGAATCAACACCACAATATACATGAAAGGAGTCCATCGTGGGTATTGTGGTAGTGAATTAGACATGGAGTCGTTAGTTGAACGAGATCTCTTGGATGTAAGCATCAAAAAACTTGTTTTTCACACCTTTAATTTTTCGTAAGTCGGTGTTTACTACAATCTTATCAAAGACAGTATGAATAATTTCTTTTTTCTCTTGATCATCGAAATACGCCCAGCCTTCTGCTAGTCCAACCAGTTCCTCAATTCGAGGTATGCCAGAAAAAGCCTTTTGTTCTTGTGCAATCCGTTGGCGAATCTCCTTCTCACGCTTATCCTCTTCAGCCATTCTCTTACGGATTTCCTGCTTCCCAATCAAGCCTTCAACAAACATGTACTGCCACTTTTCCCTACGTTCAGCTACCTTTGAAAGCTCGCGTTTGGCGCTGTCGATTGCACTTTTCTTTTTTCCTTCATCAGCAAATATTTTCATAGCCTCTTCATTAAGTTTTTCCATATCTTCTTGAATTTGATTAATGTACTGGAACACCAAATGTTCGATGTGTGTCTGGCGAAAGATAGGGAGATCACACGTCTTACTGTGATGACGGTTAGAGCAAATATAGTATTGAGTACGGACAATCCCTTTGGTTGTTGTTCTTTTTGTTGTCAATCGTCCAAACATAGCTGCTCCACAACGACCACAACGTAAAACGCCACTAAACCAGTATTCACCAACTTTGCTGAATCCGCCTTGAGATTTCCGTTTCATGTATTTCTTGAGTTCTTCATACTCCTCTTGAGTAAAAATAGGTTCATGTGATCCTTTACCATATACGCACTTTACCCTCTCATCTCGTTTGCTGTTAACGTATGTACCAGCAGGGGTCTTTGAACCAATCCTAATGATACCTGCGTAATATGGGTTCTCTAATGTGTAAGCAACGGTAGCATCAGTCCACTCTCGCCCTCTTCGAAGCTTACCCGAGCGATTCATAATCATAGCCACAGATTTATAACCTTTACCACTCATATACAAATCTCTGACTTCACGAATCAGTGCAGCCTCTTCAGGAATGAGTTGCTCGTCCTGCGTGTATCCATAGGGCACTACGCCACCTGGACGTCGCCCCTCCGCAACCATTTGCTCGACTCCGAAGCGTACACGCTCTGAGATCGTCCCACGCTCCCACTCAGCCATTGCACCGACAAGGGTGATAAAGAACCTCCCCATTGCTGTCGTCGTCTCAAAAATCTCTGTAGCGCTTTTAAACTTCACGCCATAAAGATCAAATGTTTTAAGTAGGGAGTGCAGGTCGCCTACGGAACGAGTAAGGCGGTCGAGTTTGTAAACGAGAACAACATCAAACAGTTTCTTCTCCATATCTTCCAACATACGCTGCATATCTGGGCGTTTTAAGTCTTTTGCTGAATAGCCATCATCAACGTAAAAGTCGTGTATGACCCAATCCTGTGATTCTGCAAAGCTGATTAAACGACTACGTTGCCCCTCAATGCTAAAACCTTCTTCTGCTTGCATGTCAGTTGATACACGAATATAGATAGCAACACGCATTTATACATCGCTTCCTTAAACATTAATATTTTTTGCATTCCAGGCTTCCCATCTATTTTTGGCTAAGTCGAGTGGAACGACAAATTCTTCAGCAATCCAGCGAATACCTTCATCAAGGTAATTGATGTGTGCAATATCGTCATGATTGATCATGTGAAGGGGTACAAGCAGATACTCTGCGAAATGTGCTGCTTGTATTTCGTGGCGCTGGATATGTAAGTTCGATATTTCTAAGTGGGAGGCTACATGTAGAACATGATGACACAACTCATGGGCTACGGTCTGTCGCCATTCAGGCAGAGATAACTGATCGTTGATATATAAACCGCTCCATCCTATTTTTGTGGGATGGGCGATACAATGACTGCGGATTGAAGTTGGAAAGACTTCGGCTTTACAAGCATAAGCGATGGCTTCGATGTCGATTTCGTGTGGGTAGTGGATATTGAGATAATTCAAGAGTTTATTCACTTGCTGCTCTAAGTTTAAGTTCATGAAACATCGTCCTTTTTCTTGGTGATTATGGTGTTCTAAGCTTTGAAAACACGTTTAAACGGAACGTATGTTCTGTTTAAACTGTAAAAGAAAAGCCCTAAAGGGCTATAGAATTATTTATCTTTCAAATCCCAAGCGGATTCGTCAGTGTCTTTTTCTGTAGGAGGTACTTTCTTTTTCTTTTTGATTTCTTCATGCCAGTAGCGAATAATTTCTTCCTTTTCTTCGTTTGAAGCCTCTAAAAAACCATCGAAAAAAATTTGTTCAAGAAGTGGTGGCTTTGGAGAATTAGTGATTGAATTCTTCAAGACTTGTCCGGAAATAATGGGTGAATCAACAGAACGTACATCTGATTTTCCTACGAGATAATCGATAGACACATTAAAGACGTTTGATATTTTTATGAGGGTGTCCATGTCAGGAGTTCTATTTCCATTTTCATAACCTGAAATGGAAACTTTAGTTAGGTTCAGTTTTGCACCTAGCTCTTCTTGTGTCCACTTATGCTCTTTTCTAAGTTGCTTTAAACGATAGGGAAAAGACAATTTAATCACTCCAGAACAAGTTCAATTAACTTAATAATAAGTTAACGAGCGGCTAACTTCAATGTAGTTAACTAAATAGAAATTATTCATTGACAATTCACTAAACGCTAACATATACTGGGTATAGTTCACTAATGGTTTATTCAAGGAGGTGCTGCATAGTGCTCTTGACTTTAAAGCAAATAAGAAAAAATAATAATAAAACTTGTCAGGAAGTCGCTGATGCTGTAGGGATAAGTAAGGTTTACTACTGGCAAATCGAGAACGGTAAAAGGAAACTTTACTATGATCTTGCAGTAAAAATAGCAGCATTTTTTAATATGTATCCTGATGATATTTTTTTACCTCAAAAGTAAACTAAATGAAAACATGATTTCAAAAAAGTATTCTTTATAGAAACTTTGTTGGAGGCGATTATTAGAATGCAAATCTCAAAACCATATAACCCTGGTTTATCTGAAAAAGCTTGGAATAAGCTGCACAAAATGCTGGCAGCTTTAAATATCAAATACGCTGCTGAGATTCAAGCTAGCCGAAAAGCAAAGCAAGAAAAAGCTATGTAGTAAGTAAAACGATGAAGGAGGTACTCTGATGGGAGCTGCGTTTGCAATACAGGTTATGACTGGTAAAGAGAACAATGTTAAAAAGCTGATGGAGTGGGCGTTTGCTCGAAATGAATCCGCTCAAAATTGGATCAAGGCAGTACATACATTTACAACAACTACTCGACGATTGCTCGGTCAGGGAAAGCTTGGAAAAGAGATTAAACGTGCTATTATGCCCGGTTATATTTTTATTGAAATGAATTACTCAGTCGATGAAAATAATTGCTCGGCGCATTTACCTGTCGATGTGTGGCATCTCATCAAGAGTATCCCCGGAGTAATAAAACAATTTACTGGCTCTGGACAAGTTATCGGAGCTGATGAGTTTCAAAAAATGCTCGGGCTGGAACCAGAAGAACAACAAGTTGAGATAGCAGTCCCTGTTGAAGAAACATCGGCATCTAATGAAGTCGATGAAGTTGAGAAAAATATGAAGAATGCTCTGCATGAAGTCAATATGGCCAAGACTAAGGAAGAGCGCGCGCAAGCACTAAAAGCTTTGGATATTGCTGAACAACAGATGAATGTATTGGTTGAAAAGGTTTATGAAGAGCCGGTTGGAGTAGTAGCGAAGGAACTGAGTGGTATTCAGCAGCTTAAGAATCGTATGGCTGAAAGGGTACGAGCATTTGTAAGAAATAACAAAGAAATTGTGAGTTTTCCAAGAACCTTTTTGGACAAAATTATATACTCTGTTGATCTTCAAAGCAAATGGCTGCAATCACCGCGATCATTGATAACTTTATTGTTTAAATATCTTCGTGAGCCAGGTGTTAGCTGATGGAAGCACCATTACTAGAAATGAGCACAGGCCATGTGGTGTACTTCATCCATCCACGTAACGGTAGTTTGAGTGAGGAGGATACCTTTGGTGTAGCGCGTTGGCAGCCGGAAAACGGCGGTGAACCCTTTGCCATTAAAGGCAATCTTTACGGAGTAAACAAAGGGGAGCGGATTACTGTTCATGGTAAGTGGGAGACTCACCCCAAATATGGACTACAGTTTGCTGTAGATCACTGGGAGCGGCCTTTGCCTAAAACCAAGGACCAGATTATTTCCTTCCTCAGTTCTAAATTCGTCAAAGGGTGCGGAGTGAAAACTGCTGAATTGATCGTTCAAAAGCTCGGTGATCGGGCACTGGAACGAATTATGCATGAGGGTGCCGCTTGTCTAATGGGTATTAAGGGGATTGGCACGAAAAGTGCAGTGAAAATTGCAGATAGCATTAAAAGCAATTTTGAAATTCAGCAGATTATGATGACGCTGTTGCCCTACGGAATTTCTGCGGATACTGTAACGAAAATGTATAAGCAATGGGGGAACGAGTGCGTTGATATTGTGCGGCGCAACCCATATCGACTCACGGAGATTCATCTAATCGGGTTTCTTAAGGCTGATGAGATAGCTATGACAATAGGTATTAGTATGGACTCACCGTATCGCTTAAATGCAGCGTTACAGCATGTTCTTAACGAGACGTGCTATAAGGGGGGTCATTGTTTTGTCTTTGAACACGAACTAATTGATCGGACTAAAGAACTTTTACGAGGCGTTTCAGAACAGGATATTGAAACTGAGCTTCAGTTAATGGCAGCTCACGAACAAGTAATATGGGAAGAAGATAGGATTTATCCGAAGCACCTGTATATCTATGAAAATAAACTTGCTCATAAGCTGGCTTGCATGGCAACCCGGAGTGGCGGAGCTATGCCTTTTTTAGAACCGATGATTCGCGAGTATCAGCTGCAACACGGAATTGTACTGGCTGAAAAGCAACGTGAGGCAGTTCGAGAACTGTTCAGGCAACAATTGTTGATCATTACCGGCAATCCAGGCACAGGTAAAACCACTGTGGTAAAGGCCATGATTGACATCTATAAAAAGCACTATCCAGAAGCAACCATTGGGCTATGTGCGCCTACAGGCCGTGCGGCTCGCAAACTTGGAGAGCTAACAGGCATGGACTCTTCCACTATTCATATGATGCTTGGATTCCGTCTTGGTGCTGAGCCGGAGTATGGCGAGAATATGCCTCTGCCCTTTGATCTGATATTTATTGACGAAGTGTCAATGAAGGATTTGCAGCTTGCATATAACTTGTTTCAAGCCATCGGGCCAAATACAAAAGTGGTTCTTATAGGAGACAGCGACCAACTTCCATCTGTGGGGCCTGGAAATGTGCTGCATGACATGATCGCTGCTTGTATTCCTCATGTACGTCTAACAGAAATCTTTCGTCAAGCCCAAGAAAGCCAAATTATAATGAACGCTCATCGTATAAATCATGGTGAGCAGGTCGTCATTGATAAAACCAAAGATGATTTCTTTTTCATCGAGCAGCCCGAGCCGGAACGAATTGCTCATCTGGTCGTACTTAGTGTGCTAAGATTCTTGGACAAGGGGTATAGGTTGGAAGACATTCTTGTGCTTTCACCGATGAAAAAAGGGGTTATTGGTACGGAAGAATTAAATAATGCACTCCAAGCGGCGGTGAATCCACCGGCATTAGATAAAGCCGAGATAAAGACCGCTGGGCGCATCTATCGTCAAGGAGATAAGGTTATCCAGACTAAGAATGATTATGATAAACAGGTATTAAACGGTGATATAGGGACGGTAATTGGTACGATATCCATCAAAAATGAAAGTGGTGAGTTGACGGATGAAATAGGGCTTGCTTGTGATTTTCACGGGAAAGTAGTGGTCTATAGTAAGCACGAACTAAAGGACTTGCTCTTGGCCTATGCCATTACCATACACAAGGCTCAAGGTGGACAAGCCCCTGTAGTTATTATGCCTGTCTCTACCAGCCATTACGTTATGTTGGCTCGAAATCTGATCTATACTGGCCTGACGAGAGCAGAGAGGGTTTGTGTCATGATAGGGACTCGCAAGGCACTTAGTATGGCTATAAGCAACAACAAGATGGTGCAGCGTAATACGGCGCTAAGGGAGAAGATTGAGAGTAATTTGCAGAGTATTCCTACAGGGCAGAGGAAGGTATATGGATAAGATTGGGGCGTTAAAGCAGACACTTCAACAGGCAGAATTGAAGGCGAAAAGGCGAACTGAGATTGATCTAGGTAAGGTCAATGACGAAGAAGCCAAAGCCAATGAACAAGGCTTCATGATTGTACGCAAAAGGCAGAGAGCAGTAAATCAAACAAGGTTCTCTCAAACCATTGATGAAAATATAGCCTATTTATGTCAGACTCAATATTTAACTAGTGCTGAGTTTAGCTTCATCTTTACACTGGCTCCAATGCTTAAAATGAACGTTAATGCTATCGTTGATCCTGTATCGGGCCAATACTGCTCGGTATCTGAGATCGCAGCCTATTTGAAGCGAAGTAGGCAAAAGACAAGTGAAATGATATCTGTACTCATTGAAAAAGGGATTATGTATGAATTCGCTAATGTCCACGAACTTAAAATACACGGTCGCCATGTCACTCGGCGTCCGTTTTTTTTGAATCCAGAGATTTTATGCTGTGGGGATAAAAATAGGCTTCAAAGTGGGATTGTCCAACTGATGATACATCACAACATTTTGGAAAGGGCTAGGGTGAAGCTACCTATTAAGGCTATTGTCGAACCACATAGTCAGTATGGAAAGTTGGTTAAGCGAAAAAAGTTTTTGGAAGTTTTAAAACAGCAGAAAGGAAAATAATACCGTTAAAAAAATGCAGGTTTTTTGTGAGCAGGGGGTGTCACCAAAAGGGGACACATGTGTCACGAAAAGGTGACACCCAAAAATGCGGAAAAATGCTTATGTATCAAGGGTTTCGCGATTTTAGCGGGTGGTCTTCTTTCTTAATCTATATAAAATACAGAGTCCATGGAATTCAGGAGGAGATGAAATGATTGAGGATAACAAAAAACGTGCGTATTCAATTTAGCTTTGGTGAAGATGATGAAGATACAGAAGATACATACGATATTGATCTTCAAATTTCATGGGAAGCATCAAACCCAACAGAAACAGAGATTAAAACGTCGTTGGATGAAGTAGTACGAAAATGGATCAGAGAAAATGTGAGTTATACATGGGAAGAGGTTGAAGTTGAGGAGGATGATCCTTAAAACTCAGGGCATGCGCGTGCGCACCATGAACAGTCTTTGAAGCACCGGCTGTGGTGGGTGTCACTTTGGCGAATGGGCTGAGGGGCACTGGAGGGAGGAACAGGGAGCGCTAAGCAGGCATGATGGCGTCAAGCAGACATGGAGCAATCCCATCCCTAGCCCTGTCAGCCCCATATCTCAAAGCCTGTTATTGCACTAAAGACACAAATAGCGAAAGGAAGTGAGATAAATGACAACGCATGAACTAAAAATCCATCCGAAATATTTTAGCGCTGTGGTAACTGGAATAAAAACATTCGAGGTACGCAAAAAAGATCAGGATTATAAAGTTGGAGATGTCCTTTTACTCAAGGAGTTTGGTCCTGTTACCAACAAGTACACCGGAGGTTACGTTGGTCGGGAAGTGACTTACATTTTCGACGAGCAACCATTTGTACCAGAAGGGTATGTAATCATGGCGATTGAGCCGGCTTAATGCACATTCCGAAATTTAATGCAACGCAATAGATAGCCTTTGACTGCTTATCAGGTCAGAGGCTTTTTGTATTTTATAGAGAGTGAGACAACTCTTAAAAAGTAAAAACGGAGGAATTCGATATGTCTGAAAATGTATTTAAAGTATCTTCAAAATCTTCGGTAAACGCACTAGCTGGTGCTGTGGCTGGCTTTATCCGCGATGGAAAGGTGAAGCTGGAGTTACAAGCCGTTGGTGCAGCAGCTGTCAACCAGGCGCTTAAAGCTGTAGCTGTAGCTAGGGGGTATGTATCATCCCAAGGTATCAACTTGACTTGTATACCTGCTTTTGTGGATGTCGTGATCGAGGGGGAACAGAGAACAGCTATGAAACTGATTGTCGAGTCTGAGAGCCATTGATCAATGACAAACTTTCTGGAAAGTGGAAAGGGGCGGGAAGGATGTACTTTGCTAACGAACAACACAAAATTAATTTTCAACGTATTGCAGCGAAATTTCCTGACGTAAAAAAGGCAAGAGATTATTACGCTGCTTGTTACATCGGAGCATATCCTGAGATTTACAAATGCTTTGTTTTAGAGAAGCAAGTACATGGTCCGTTTGACTGGTATTTTGATTATTTAAGTGATCCGGGTGACTTTGCCGAGCGCAGAGATCGCGGAGAAACAACTGGTGATACTGCCCCGCTTACCGGACAAACCAGAAGCTTGTTGGAGCTTGGTTTGAATCTTTGGAATGGCCGCGATTTTGACTTGTCCGTGGGTTTACGTTCTTGGGATCAGGCGTTATACCTTGTAGCACTACAGGCCATTGATTTGCGCCGCTCTTCTCCAATATTGTCATTAACTCAATAATTAGCTTGGAGGAATCGTTCATATGAGCACATTAACAAAGCCTGAACGAATTCGTAGTAGAGAAAACATCCAGAACATCCGTGAAGAATCTGGACATGCCTGTGAGTATGTTGATCCTGTTACTGGAGAACGTTGTAGTCATCCAGCAGAAGGTGAACCTCATCATATTCGTACTCGTGGGGCTGGCGGGGATGATCGAAGGGAGAACCTGATCCACCTGTGCGGTTGGCATCATCGGTTGTTTCATGATGGTAACCTGGATCGAAATGAATTGCTCACTATCGTTGCCAAGCGTGAAGGGCTAACACCAGAGGAAGTGGCGGATATTTTGAAACTGAGCTATCAGCCTCCTCCAGCCCAGCCAGCCCCTCAGCCCAAGGTTGAGGAACTGCTGCAAGCGTACATCCAGATTGATGAACAAGAGCAAGAAACAAGGTTCGTTAAAGGGCAGTTGCTGGATGCAATGTTGGCTGCCGGAGCCAAGCAAAAATTCCTGTCCTCGCAGATTGGAATCAGCCCGGCGCAAATTCGGGAGCTGGTGCATGTGTACCGTACATTCCCGACACCAGAATCTCGTATCCCTTCGCTCAGTTGGTATCACCACCGAGTAGCCAGTCATTCAAACCAACCTGCTGTGCTATTGGCCAAAGCTAATGATGAATCTCTGAGTACGAGGGATTTAAGAAAGGTCATTTTGGAGCAGGAGGGGGATGGTGAGATTGTTAAACAAGAGGAAGATCAGGAACAGAAGAAGGCTCAGCGGTTATTGGCATCTGTACAAAAGATGCTGGCTACCGGAGGCGAGGCCGCCAAGTGGCTTGAAAATGAATTAAAGCAGTTGCTTAAGGAGGAGCAAAATTGATTTTAGAAAATGTGCTAAATATGCTTGATCGTGATCATGCCAGACGAGTCAGCAAATTTTCAATGTCACTAGCACGCCAATTGGGTTTATGTGAGGATGAGATTCACCTCATCGGTCAGGGAGCTTTATATCACGACATTGGAAAAATAGCTATTCCTACGTCTTTGCTGGAATCGAAAGAAAAGTTTAATGAAGATGAATATAGGTTGATGCAACGGCATGTAGAGTACGGATTATCCATTCTATCTGTACATACAGGCGAAGAGATTGAAGCGGCGAGGGAGATTATTGCCTCACATCATGAACGTTGGGACGGTCGTGGCTATCCTCATGGTCTAATGGGTGAAGAGATCCCACTGTATGGTCGTATCGTTGCTGTATGTGATGTGTTTGATGCTGCTGCTAGACTAAAAAGTAGACATGGAGAACCGAGAATCGGGTAAAATGAATCTATCCAAATTCGAGGTGCTACCATGACGAAAAAATACGATAAAGAATTTAAACTGCAAACGATTCAGATGATC
>Ga0180220_1002628_pt1 | contig 11261 bp, 8 predicted proteins | sample eDN5th37CBELigBY_FD_151335 | JGI IMG/M metagenome (GOLD analysis project Ga0180220, IMG submission 151335) | Enriched backyard soil microbial communities from Emeryville, California, USA - eDNA 5th pass 37_C BE-Lig BY (version 2) (version 2) | ecosystem: Environmental > Terrestrial > Soil >... | reverse complement strand
AGCATGGCCGCAATCAGGACGACACTCTGCCAGTTCATGGAGCGGTAGGCGGTCTCCACGTCCACGCAGCGGGTGAGCACCATCGCGACGGCGGCGAGGAGCACCGTCACTACTGCGGGGAGGACATCAAACGCTAGGAAAGCGATCATCCCGACGATGATGGCCAGGGTGACTGCCTCGCGTTTCGACATTCCGGCTTTGCTGGAGAGCTCGGCCGATTGGGACACGACGACGAAGTCCGAAGTCTCGCTGCGCAGCTCCTCAATGCGGCGGGGCGAACCCGCGACGAGGAGTGTGTCCGCAAACTCGAGGGGCACTGTCGCGATGTCGCCCTCGTGCGTTCGGTTGCCCCGCCTCAGCGACAGCACGTTCACGTGGTAGCGTGTGCGGAACCGGGTTTCCACGAGCGTCTTCCCGATCAGGCGCGACCTGGGGAGGAGTACCACCTCAGCCAGCACCGCATCCGATTCACTGCGGAAGCCGATGAGCTCGAGGCCAACCTCTTCGCAGAGCCGCTTCACCCCGTCGACGCCGCCGGTCAGCTCCAGCTCGTCATCCGGCGCGATCACCTGTTCGGCGGTTTTCGCCAGTCGTTCCCGGCGGGCGCCCAGCCGGACGCGTCGCCGCACCGACAGCACCTGTACGCCGTAGCGCCGCCGCAGCCCTAGCTCCGCTGCGCTGCGTCCTACCAATCGTGAACCGGGCGGAACGCGCACACGCGCGATCTCTCCGATGGCGTAACCCTCGGCCAACTCGCGCGGAGACACGCGCGCGATACCACCTGCTCCCGCCGGCCGGTCGACCGGCGCCCGCGGCGGCAGGAGTCGTCCGGCGAGCGGCACCAGGACGACGAGTCCCACCGCGAGCATCGTCAATCCGATGGGAGTGAAACTGAAGAGGTGGAAGGGTTGGAACCCCGCGTTCGCAAGTTGCTCGGAGATGATGATGTTCGGCGGGGTCGCGATCAGCGTGAGCAACCCGCCGAGCAGGGCGGCGGTGGACATGGGCATGATCAGCACGGTCGGGCTGATCTTCGCGTTGCGGGCGAGCGCGGCGGCCACGGGCAACATCAGCGCCACCGTGCCGGTCGTACTCACGAACGCGGAGATCACAGCGGTGCCGAGCATCAGCACGGCCGTCAGCCGGGCCCTGCCCGTGCCCGCTACCCGGCCGATTGCGCGACCGAACCGTTCCGCCAGTCCCGTATGTAGCATCCCCGCGCCGATCACGAACAGCGCGGCGATCATGATCACGGCAGGATCGGCGAAGCCGGCCAGCCCTTCGGCCGGGGTCAGGATCCCGGTGACGAGGAGCGTGAGGAGCGCAAGTAGCGCGACCAGGTCCAGGCGCAGGCGATCGCTTATGAACAGCGCGATCGTCACGCCCAGCACGGCGAATACTACCAGCGCCTCGCCGGACAGCATCGCAGTCACGTCGAACCGGCAACCCCTCGTAGATGACGCACTCTACACAGTGGCCTGGCCGGGGCCGGTGCCACGGTCGGCTCAGCGAATGAGCCGGCCCGTCTGGGTCTCGTATTGCGCCACACGCGTCCAGCGATTCACGCCGCCCACCGCCCGGATCGCCCAGAAATCGAAGTTGCCGTAGCGCCGATCACCGGCCGCGTTCAGCACGGTCCAGCCGGTGGCGCCGAAATGGTTGGCGGCCGTGGCTACGAACGCGGCCTTGAGCGCATTGATGTTGCCGGCGCCGCCGGCTGCGATCGCGGCGCGGGCCGCGACCCATGCCGCGTCGTACACGGCGAGGGCGAAGGCGTCGGGCTCCAGCCCGGTGATCGCCTGGATTCGCGCGGACAGCGGCGCCCAGATGTCGCTCGCCCCTTCCTCGAGTCCGAACAGCGGATTCGGGTACCCGACCTCGATGGCGAAGTCCGCGGCGTCGTCATCGCTCAGGAGCGCGTCGCTCAGCGCCACGCCGTCGCTCCCGTACCACCGGACGGAGCTGAGCACCGGGATGGTGGAAGCAGCCTTGAAGAGATCGACGACCTCGTCGAACGCGGCGAGATAGACTGCCACGGACTCGAGGCCGTGTTCATCGATGGCGCTCTGCACCTGCGCCGCGAGCGCTGTTGCGGTGGCGGCGAAGTTCGTGGTGGATGCCGCGTAGCTCACGCCCTGGAGCACCGTGCCTCCAAGGGCGGAGAATGCTGAGCGGGTCGCCGCTTCGAGTCCGGCGTTTCCGGCGTCCTGACGCCAGACCGGGACGACGGCAGCGACGCCATCGTCCCACATCAACGCGGCGACCGCGGTACCTTCAGGACCATCCGACGGCGTAAACCGGAAGACGTTGTCGTTCGGCACCGCGAGCGCGCCGGCCGTGCTCGATGGGCTGACCAGCAGGATGCCGTTCGAATCCACGAAGCTCTTCAGCTCCGCGACTTCGGAGCTCGCCTGCGGTCCGATCATGATGCGCACACCACTCGCCGCGAGGAGCTGGGCCTGCTGCAACGCCCGCGACGGTTCGAGTTGCGTGTCCTCGACCCGGGCCGCGAACACGATGCCGGCGGCGTTGTCTTCGAAATGCTCGTTCAGATCAGCGACGGCCATCTCGAGCGCGGCCTTCGCGTTCTGTCCCAGCGTGGCCCAGCTTCCGGTGAGCCCGAAAAGGCCGCCGATCACGATCTCAACGGTACCCGGCTCGGTGGGGGAGTCGTCGCATGCGGCCAGCGACAGTGAGGCACTGGCAACGATCACGGCCGTGGCAATGGTGCTCCGGAATTTGAACATGGGCTCCTTCGATCGATCCGTCAGAGTAATAGTATGGTCGCGCGCCGCCGCCCTCTGCGGCCTGGCGCAGCGGCGTCGCGCGCGAGAACTTCTGAACCTGCCGGGAGGCGACCCGCCCGGACATGTCGAGACTGCGTTTTCGTCGTGATGGCTCTGGCCGTACGCCGGCGGCCTCGGCGCGTGCGGCGCCCGTCACCCTGCCGGCCGTTCGGAAGGCCGAGCGAAAGTAAGCGTTGGAGGCCGATCGCGACAGGTTGGCTGCTGAGAAAGCGCCGTCAGTCGAGCGCTCCGTAGACGGCCGAGGTGAACGCTTCGCGAATGCCGGGCCCCGAGAATGGGATCATCTGGATCATGAGCACCATGACCAGACCCTCTTCGGGGTCCACCCGGTACTGCGTGCCGTAGGCGCCACTCCAGCCGAAGCTGCCGACGGAAGCCAGACCGGCGGCGCCCAGCCGGTCCACGGTCTCGAAGCCGAGCCCGAAACCCAGCCCGGTAGCGCCCCGCAGCGCCCCCACCTGGTTGGTGCTCATCAGCTCCACGCTGCGCCGCGAGAGATAGCGCACGCCGTCGAGCTCGCCGCCGTTCCGGATCATCTCCAGGTAGCGTGCGTAGTCGTGCGCGGTGGAGAGGAGTCCCGCGCCGCCGGAGAAGTTGCGACGCGGCCCGTCGACGTAGGAGCCCTGGCCCCGGGGACCTTCCACTGTCCGCACCGGACCGCCGGACGCGTTGTTGTAGGTGTATACGGTGACCAGCCGCTCCCGCGGCGTGTTCTCCGGGAGGAAGAAGTGCGTGTCCTTCATCCCCAGCGGTTCCGTGAGCCGGGTTCGCATGAACTCGTCGAGCGGCATCCCGCTCGCCCGCTCCACGATGCAGCCGAGAATGTCCGTGTTGTAGCCATAGACGAACGCCTCGCCCGGGTGCCGCGTCTTCGGCAGGGGACCGAGACGATCCATGCTGTCGCAGATCGTCTCGTCCTTGTCCGCGGTGTGCCAGCCGTAGCCAGCGGCCGGACCCAGTCCAGCCTCCGCATACAGTCCGGAGATGGTCGACTCCGTGCCGTACGAGATCCCGGCCGTGTGCGTGAGGAGGTCCTGCACGGTTATGGCGCGGCGAGCCCGGACGAACTCGACTTCCCCGTCCTCGCCGGTCACCGCCACGGTGCTGTTCGCGAACGTGGGCATCCAGCGCGTGATGGGGTCGTTGAGATTGATCCGGCCCTCCTCGACCAGCATCATGACGAGGGCGCTCGTAATGGCCTTGGTTTGCGACGCGATCCGGAAGATCGCGTCGGCGGTCATTGGCCGGCCCGCTTCAATGTCCGCCCAGCCGGCAACACCCTCATACACGACCTGGCCATCCCGCATGACGAGCGCTACCGCGCCAGCAATGCGACCCTCTTCCACATACCTTTCGAGGACCAGATCGATGTTGCGGGCACGTTCGGGATCCAGACCACGGGGCGTCTGCGCAGTCGCCGGCCATGTCGATCCGAACACGGCCGCGACCGCGATGGCATGGATGAACGACCTCTGCATCCGAAGCATCGGCGATCCCTCGTTGCTCGTCATTGGAGATTTGGAAGAGGGCAGTATGCGCCAGTGCGCGGGAGAGGGCAAGTTCATTGCCGGGATCGGGCGTATCCGGCGGAACGCCACGGGTGGCCGCGGCGCCGGTTGGCTGGACCCGGTTCACGTGGGGTGAATCATATGGAATCCATGTTTCGGGAATGCTGCAGGCACCCAGGCATCACCGTCATCGCCCTGGTCGTGTGCCTGGCCGCGTCCGGGTGCCGCCGCGACGAAACTCCGGCTGCGGGCGCCCGGGCGCTCCCCTCGCCGGGTCTCCAGCGTTACGACGGCGACAGTTTCTCCGTCCTGTACCCGGAAGGTGCGACCGTCCAGGAGGAGCAGCCGGCCGCGTCGGCTGTCGCGCTGGTCCGCATCGTGGGACCCGAAGTCGCGATCAGGCCCGCCGCCGAGGACTGGGTTCTGTCGGGGCCTGCCTATGTGCTCGATGTGACGACTTACAGCAAGGGAGAAGTTGTCCCGATTCGCGCGTGGGTCGAAGAGAACGCAATCGATCCGGAAGCGCTCGCCCGGCCGACCATCGAGGAGACAACGGTGGCCGGGGAGCCGGCAGTGCTCGTGACGACGTTCGGCGGCGATTCCTGGATCCGCACCTACTACATGGGCCGGGGGACGCGGGTCGTCGCTCTCCGGTTCGCGGACGTACCACCGGCAAACAGCCCGATCGCACCCGTCCAGCGCGATGTCTACGCCTTCATCCTCGGGAGTTTCCGCTGGGAGCCGGGGGACAACGCGCCGTAGCGGCGCATGCATCGCCGCCGGCGCAAGGGGATGGGGGGTCTGCGGTCGGCTGGAGGTCCTGCGATGTGGTTGCCCGATCCTCGATTCAATCCTTGTACGGGTCGAACTCGTCCTCGCCGGCCATGACCACGATGAGCGGACGCAACGTGTGCAGCACCTCAATGGTGCGGCCATGGGCCTCGAGCACTTCCGGCAGGCGCCGGTAGACGTGAGGGCTCTCGTCCAGCCCGCCGCCCCGCAGCACGACGCCTTTCTGCCGGATCCACGACTGCATCATCTCTGGTGAAACGCGCCCCGGGCGAATGACCTTGCCGGTCCGGCGGTTCCGCTTCCCGGCTGCCGCCGTGCGGCTCATGACGCGCCCCGTGCCGTGCACCGTCGAGTAGAGCGCCTCTTGCTGCAGCTTCCGGGTCTCGTCGTCGGCGTCTTCCGGTGGAGTACCCCGGACGATGACCGCGTTGTCGCCCATGCTCCCGCCGATGAAGCTCTTCTGCCCGGGAAACGCCGGAGTTGCACCTTTCCGCACGACAATGAGCTCCTCGCCGTCGTGCACTTCCCGCCAGGCGAAGTTGTGGTGGTTGTGCACGAGCTCGACTTCCCGCCCGCCCAGGAGCTCGACCACCTTGCGGGCCACCCATTCCCGACCCGCATAGGCGTAGCGGCCGGCCAGCTCCATGAGGTGCCAGTAGTCGTGCCCGAGAGGAGCGCTCAGCGGGAGGAGCACCTCGCGCTCGGGCACCCGGTCACCCCACTGTGCGCCCTGGCCGAGCGCCATGAACCCGGAAGCGACGGTATGGCCGAAGCCACGGGAGCCGAAATGGACCCCGACCCAGATGGTGTCGGTCTCATCGGCGAAGACATCCACGTAGTGGTTCCCGCTCCCCACCGTGCCGAGCTGCGCCCGCGCCTTTTCCCGGAGTTTTTCGCGGTGGCCAGGAGGGAGGGCGTCCCACGCCGCGTCCTCGAAGAGCGGGTGATCCACCGGGGCGTCATCCGCCAGGTTTTTCCGGCCGATGCCAAAGCTCACGCGATCCTGGATGGCGTCGGCCAGCTCGTTCAGCCGGCTCCGGAGCTCCTCGCCGGACCCGCCGAGATCCGCAACGGTCAGGTCGGTACGGATGGCCGCGTTGCCACACGCGATGTCGAACCCGACGCCCACCACGCTGACCCTGTCGCGGTACGCAGCGACTCCGCCGATCGGCATGACGTATCCCACGTGGCCGTCCGCCATGAGCGCCGCCTTTTCAGCGCGGCTCGCCACGTCGTGGATCTGGGTGATCGTGCTCGCGTCGTGGTCTCCAAAGATCTTCACGTGCGATCCGCCAGTGTCGGGTGATCCGGGGTTGCGCTCTCGCCACCGGGCGACGATATCTGCGCTGCCGGCGTGCGCCGGAGTGTGCGAGCGATCCATCTGCAACGACGCGGCGATCGAGCGCGCCATCATACGTTCGCCCGCGAAAATCGATCCGCCTGCGGCAGCGCTCCTCATGGCCTCGCGGCCGGAGACCGCACGACTGTGAACCGGGGGCAGAGGCGGGTTGGCGCGGGCAGCGCACCGGCACACCGGAGCGACCACTTCCACGAGGGATGAGTCATGGCCGGACACCGGATCTATATGACAGCCGTCGCGAGCGTCTACCCCCATTACGTGGCGAAAGCCGAAAAGAAGGGGCGCACGAGGGAGGAAGTCGACGAGATCATCCGCTGGCTGACAGGATACTCCCAGGAGGAGCTGGAGGCGCGCCTCGCGGACCGGACGGACTTCGAGACGTTCTTCGCTCAGGCGCCACGCCCGAACCCCGCTCGCGCCTCCATCCGAGGCGTCATCTGCGGCGTCCGCGTCGAGGAGATCGAGGAACCCACGATGCGGGAGATCCGCTACCTCGACAAGCTCATCGACGAGCTCGCCAGGGGGAAGGCGATGGAGAAGATCCTGCGAAAGGAGTAGGCGCGGTCCCGCAGAGTCGAACTCGCCCCCGTCGCCTACACCTCCAGGCGGGGCGCGCGCCCGAACACGTCTTGACCGCGGTCGTTCGCGTGCGCAACATATCGGCTCACACGTCCAATCCGCCGTTGCTGTGCGCCATTACGGCGAGGGGACATTTGCGCGATCGGCCGCGCAGATGCCCGGAACCATCATCCCATGGTGCTCCCATGAAGAGCCTGCTGCTCCTCGCCCTTGTGCTCATCGTCGCCGTGCCGGCGTCGGCTCAGACCACGCAGGATGAATCGCGGCCCGCGGCGTCGAATGTCAGGAACGCCCAGTATCCTCGGGTCCATCCGGATGGCCGCGTGACCTTCCGATACAACGCCCCCAACGCCGAACGGGTGCAACTGCACCCCGGCGGGCCGGGTCTCGCCGCGGAGGACCTGGACATGGTGCGTGGTGAGAATGGCGTCTGGACGGTTACGACGCCGCCGGCGGCGCCGGGGCTCCACTACTACTGGTTCCTGGTCGACGGCGCGATCGTCAACGACCCGGGGAGCGAGACCTACTACGGGTGGAACCGCCAGACGAGCGGCGTCGAGGTCCCCGACCCGGCGGGCGATTTCTACGAGATCCGCGACGTCCCGCATGGCGAAGTCCGCGAGCGGTGGTACTTCGCTTCGACCACCGGCCAGTGGCGGCGGGCCTACGTATACGTACCGGCCGAATACGACGCGAATCCGGACAAGCGCTATCCGGTGCTCTATCTCCAGCACGGCGCCGGCGAGGACGAGCGGGGGTGGGCGAAGCAGGGTCGCATGAACTTCATCATGGACAACCTCATCGCCGAGGGCCGCGCCCCACCGATGCTCGTCGTGATGGAGCAGGGATACGCCATGGTGCCGGCAGAATCCGGCAACGGTACCGTCAATGCCTTCCCGCGGCTCGTGATCGACGACCTCATCCCCATGATCGACGCCACGTACCGCACCCTCCCCGATCGTGAGCACCGCGCCATGGCCGGGCTGTCCATGGGCGGCGGCCAGACAATGACGACGACGATGGCGAACCTGGACAAGTTCGCCTGGATCGGCGCGTTCAGCGGTGCCCTGGGGCAGGGTTTCGACGTGCAGACGTCCTACGACGGTGCGCTTGCAGACGCGGCGAGCTTCAACGAGCGCATCCGCCTCCTGTACTTCAGCGCCGGCACCAACGAATCCCCCTACTACGAGAACGCGCGCAACATAACCCGCGCCCTGAACGAGCACGGCATCCCGGCCGTGTTCTTCGAGTCGCCCGGCACCGCCCACGACTGGCAGACGTGGCGGAGGTCGCTGCACGACTTCGTGCCGAGGCTGTTCGGGGAGTAGCTGGCGGCGGCGCGGCCCGCTCACAGGCGTGGCCATGTGGGGGCGCACCGGCGTGTGCGCCCGCTGCCGGCCTGTCGGCCCGTCCACCGGGGGCGGACACATCGGTCCGCCCCTAAAAAGGCGGGGGAATCCGTGGCGCGGTGGCGGACCTGATCTACGTGCCCACGTGGAAGGGCTTCGTCTACGTAGCATTCGTGATCGACGTCTTCAGCCGCCGGATCGTGGGGTGGCGCGTCTCCACGTCGCTTCGAAGTGATCTCGCCCTCGATGCGCTGGACCAGGCAGTCTGCGAACGGGAACATCAAATCGCCGAGTGGCCGATTCACCATCGCGACGGCGGGGTTCAGTATCTCGCGATCCGCTACGCCGAGCGGCTCGTGGAAGCAGGCATCGAGCGTTCGGTTGGAAGCAGGGGCGACAGCTACGACAACGCGCTGGCTGAGACGATGATCGGCCTTTTCAAGACGGAGGTGCTCCATCGCAAGGGTCCCTGGCGGAGCTTCGAGGACGTGGAGTTCGCGGCCCTGAACCGGGTCTGGTGGTTCAACCACCACCGCCTTCTCGAGCCCCTCGGTTACGTACCGCCGGTGGAGTTCGGAGAGGCTCACTACCGACGTGTCACCGCTCCAACCGAACTGGTGACACTCACATAAACCTGTCTCCGGACAACCCGGGCCGGTTCATCTCACCTCGGACCGCAGCGGTTATCGCAATCCGTGGGCCTCCGGCGGCACGACCCACAATCCCAAATTGACAGAACGGCACAAGGGTTTCCATGATGAGCCCTCTTCGCTGGGAGAACAACTGGATCTCAGCATCCGGTAGCCACCGAACGCATGGAGCCGGTAGTCGGCTCGATCGAAAGGGGTAGCGGGGAATGAGGGCGCTCCTTACGGGGTTCTTCTCTACGGTGGGCGACGTCGATTGCCTCGACGTGGTCCGGGCTCATCTCGACAGACTGACTTTCCCGTACGACGTGGCGCCATATCGCGCCCCAATCCGGGATGCCATCGCCGGCGCGATCGACTTGCAGGAACTTGATCCGGGCCGGTACTCCCACCTGTTTGTCATTTGTGGACCCTGTTCCCCCGGTCTTCTCGAGAGCCAGGGGCTCGACCTCGCCAGGTTCGCCCACTGTGTGCGCGTCGGCATAAATCTCACTATGGTGGAGCCAGTAGCGAAGTGGAATCCATTCGACATTCTCTACGAACGGGACTCCGAGCGAGGCGCGTTTCCAGACCTCACGTTCCTGGCACCGGCAACCCGTAGGGGAGTCGCTGGCATGTGTGTCATCGAAAAGCAGCCGGAATACGGGAGCCGGCAACGGCATTCCGAGGCCATCAGGGCACTGGCTGCACTTGCAAGGCGAAATGGACTTGCGAGTATTCATGTGGACACTCGCTGGCCTGCATCGCGGAACACGGGAGGGCTTGGGAGTTCGGACGAAGTCGCGTCGGTCATGGCGCGTACGGACGTGGTGCTTACGAATCGCCTCCACGGCATGGTGTACGCGCTCAAAATGGGAGTCCCCGTCGTCGCCATCGACTCTGTTGCTGGCGGCGACAAAGTGAGCGCACAGGCCGCCGCGATCGGTTGGACCCAATGCTTCCGCGTGGATGATCTCGATCCGGAAATGCTGGATCAAGCCCTGGCGTGGTGCATGTCCAGCGAAGGCCGAGATGCCGCAGTCGGCGTGAGCGAGCGGGCCACGGCTTTGCTCATGCAAGGAGGGGGCCGGCTGCCGGGACATGAAGCGCTGACGAGGACGAAGGCTGGCCCACTCCCTCAGACGCCGGCCGGGCCCTTCGAAGATCGATCCGGCAACCCGCGAACTCGGCGGCCGTCGGTCCTCAAACGTGTCACACGAATCTTTCGAGGACGCCCCTGACGCAAGAACGACGTGCGGTGGCGGACTCGACCGACGCCAGTCGATCATCTGGCTTTCGAACTCCACGGGCTGTGCGCCGATTCTTCTGCACGAGTTTCTGTCTCCACCGAGGCCGCTCGCAGACAATGGTGCTTGTCTTCACCGTACCCGTTGTGGGCAACCGGAGGTATTCTCGAAAGCTGTGGATCGTTGGTTGAGGAAATGGGAAAGACGGCGTATCCTTTCGCGTGACGAGCATTCACGTATGCACCCGGTTTGGCGACCGGGGGAAATGCACCCGCAGGACCACGTTTCCGTCTGGCGGTGCCACGACTCTATTCATGGTTCGTAGTCGAGCGCAACGTTCGACACGAAAGGCGCACACCAGAACGTTCTGGCGTGGGTTCGGCGCCGCATTGCAGCATCGACAAGATTTCTCCTCAGGTCGTGAGAAGAGAGCACCTCACTAGGGTGCTCAGCAGCGTTTACAGAACGCATGTCACAAAGTCCGGCGACGATTGACGCAGTCGGGAGACGCGGCGAGCACCGCGTTCTCATCGTCCAACCCCGGCTGGGGGTAGTGTCCGAAACGTTCCTCCTCGCGCATGCCGAACGAATGCCAGCGCGTGTATCGGTCGTGCATTTCTCGGGCGCGCACGGTCCGAGTATGGGCGACCGACGGATGCTCCGCGCCTACCGTGTGCGCAAGCTCCTGTGCCGAGTCTTTCCTGATTCGGCGAAGTGGGAATCCAGATTGCGGACGCGGGCGTTCCGCACCGCGATCCGACGCTCCCGGGCCCAGGCTGTGCTCGCGGAGTTCGGCAAGTCTGGAGTGGCCGTAATGCACGCTTGCCGGGCGGAGGGGGTTCCGCTCATCGTCCATTTCCATGGATACGACGCGAGTATCAAGAGTGTTCTGGCCGAGTATGCCGATGCGTACCGGGAACTGTTCGGCATCGCCGCGGCGATCTGCGCCCCGTCGCGGCCGATGCTCGATCGTCTGCGCAGCCTGGGGGCGCC
>Ga0180220_1002627_pt1 | contig 11264 bp, 7 predicted proteins | sample eDN5th37CBELigBY_FD_151335 | JGI IMG/M metagenome (GOLD analysis project Ga0180220, IMG submission 151335) | Enriched backyard soil microbial communities from Emeryville, California, USA - eDNA 5th pass 37_C BE-Lig BY (version 2) (version 2) | ecosystem: Environmental > Terrestrial > Soil >... | reverse complement strand
TCAGGAACGATAAACGACGGAAGTTTCCGCGATAAAAGCGGTTTCGACCTGCGGAAGCTTCAAACCAAATTTTTCTACGGAAAAACGGGCGCTTATTTGAATGATTTAGACGTACAAACTTCCAAAAGCCGCCTGAAGAATTATATCCGCATAAAATATCCATCGATAGAAAATTTAAGTAAAGATATTGGTTCATTGGCTATAGACGCCAATTTGAACGGAAGCAGGCTGGGTTTTCTGGATATATTAGTTTTTGTTCCTGATTTGGCCGGCACAGAACCATTTAAAGGAAATCCGAATGCAGTGCTTACTATTAATGGAAGAATTAACGGGCGGGTTGACAACCTGAATATCCCGAATCTGGAAATTTCCGGATTTCGAAATACCCGGGTCCGGGCTTCAGCAAAAATTACCGGACTGCCAAACATGGATAAAGCATTTTTCGATTTACGGATTGCCGATTTGAGCAGCGGAAGTGCAGACCTTGCAGCTTTTGTTCCCGCCGGAACTATCCCTTCCAGCATCCGTCTGCCCCAAAGTCTTCGGTTGAACGGCACTTTTCGCGGCAGCATGGCTGATTTCAACACCAATCTAAACCTCAATTCCAGCTATGGCATCGCAAACGTGAATGCGCTCTATAATGCGAAGATTAAAGGCAGCGAAAAATATAAAGCGAATATCAGTTTCAATAATTTTAATCTCGGAAGACTGCTGAAACAGGATACGGTAATGGGCCGGATTACACTGACTGCAAAAGCAGAAGGAACAGGGCTTGACCCGAAATCCATGTCGGCGGATATAGCTGCCAAAATTCAGAAAGCCGAATACAATAAATATACCTACCGGGATTTAAACTTTACCGCATCGGCCAAAAATGGCAGCCTGGCAGCCAAGGCCAATATGGCCGACCCAAATATCAGCTTCCGGCTCAACGCAGCTGGAAACATGAAAGGGAAATATCCGGCAGTTAAAATGGCTTTAAATCTCGACAGCATCAATCTCAAAAAACTGAATTTCACTACGGATGACATGCGTTTTCACGGAAAGCTGGCTGCCGACCTTCCCACCGCCGACCCCGATTACCTGAACGGAAATATCAATTTAAGCAATACCATTATTGTCCGTGGAACGGAACGTATTCAATTAGATACGGTCAGCATTGTTTCCACAGCCACAGCCGACAGCAGTTCTTTAAGGCTCCATTCTGAATTTTTAAACGCCAACCTGAGGGGGAAATACAAACTTACGGAGCTTGGTGTGGCGATGCAGGATTTAATCAACCGTTATTTCACCAAAGTTCCGGCTCCGCCCAAGGCTTCTTATTCGCCGGTGCAGCTGACGTTTAATGCAAGCCTGATGAATGCGCCGGTACTGCAGCAGTTTGTGCCCCATTTGGAAGAAATGGCAAATGTGACCCTTTCGGGGAATTTCGACAGCGCCGACAGCTCGCTGGTCATCAATGCTTCCGCACCACGTATCATTTACGGCTCCAATGACTTGAACAATCTACAGTTTAAAGCCGGCACTGAAAACGAAGCATTGAATTATGCACTTACATTAGGCAGCCTGAACAGTTCGCAGTTCCAGCTGCAAAATCTCAGCATCACAGGAACAGCGAAAGACAATATACTGACCACAAACCTGCAAGTACTGGATGATAAAAAGAAAAAGCGCTATCAAATTGCCGGAAATCTAAAATCGCTGCCGGATGCGTTTGAATTCAGCCTCAACCCCGACGGCTTAATTTTAAATTACGATGCCTGGCGTGTAAGCGCTGAGAATGCCATCCAATTTGGCGGGAAAGGCATTGAAGCACGGAATTTTGTGCTTTCTAATAATCAGCAGCAGTTGAGCATTCAGACTTCACCGCCGGGAGCCAATAATCCGCTGGCGGTAAAATTCAGTGATTTTAAAATTGAAACGCTTACGCAGATTGCGGCTCAGGATTCACTTCTCGCCGGAGGAACTATTAACGGCGATGTGCTGGTGCGGAACTTGGATTCCTCTCCCGTCTTTACTTCAGATTTAAATATTCAGGATTTCAGCTTCCGCGGAGATACGGCGGGGAATATCGCTTTGAAAGTAAACAACGAACGCGAAAATGCTTTTGCAGCCGATGTCCGCATCACAGGAAATGGAAACGACGTGAACCTGAACGGCTATTATTTTACAGGCAACAGCAGCATGAATATGGATTTGGATATCCAAACGCTGAACCTGAAAAGTATCGAAGGCTTTACCATGGGCAATTTGAAGGATGCCAGCGGAAGCCTGGACGGAAAACTGAAAATCACAGGCACGGCTGATGCGCCGAAAATCAACGGAGGCATCCATTTTAACAACACTGCTTTTACGATTTCTATGCTCAATTCGCATTTCCGTATTCCCGATAATACCATCCGTTTTAACGAAGAAGGAATCGGTTTTAATGAATTTACATTAATTGACTCAGCCGGAAATAAAGCCGTGATTGATGGAATGGTTTATACCAAGACCTTTACGGATTACCGCTTCGGGCTGCGTGTGAACAGCCGGAATTTCCAGGTATTGAATTCTACGGCAGTTGACAACGAGCTGTATTACGGAAAACTTTTCATTAATACCCGCCTGCGAATTGCTGGAGATATGAACCAGCCTGTCGTGGACGGCAGCCTGGATATTAATCCGGAAACCAATCTCACGGTAGTGCTCCCCCAGTCTGACCCTGCTATTGAAGAACGCCAGGGAATAGTGGAATTTGTGGATAAAGACAATCCGATGCTGAAGACTGCGCTGACTTTGGATATTGACTCCTCGCTGAACCAGTCGGCCATCACGGGAATGGATGTGGCGGTAAATATCTCGATAGATAAAGAAGCGGAATTTAACCTGATAATTGATGCAGCCAACGGCGATTTCCTGAAACTGCGTGGTGAAGCGGAACTGAGCGGGGGAATTGACCCTAGCGGAAAAACCAGCCTGACCGGTATGTACACCCTGCAGGAAGGCGCTTACGAACTGTCGTTCAATTTTATTAAACGGCGTTTTGACATCAAACCCGGAAGCACCATTACCTGGAACGGCGAACCGATGGACGCAATTTTAGATGTTACTGCTATTTATGTGGCGGAAACGGCTCCGCTGGATTTGGTGCAGAATCAGCTGGGCGATGCTTCAGCTTCGGAATTGAACACGTACAAGCAAAAGCTTCCTTTTGAAGTGCATTTAGCAATGAAGGGCGAACTGATGAAACCGGATATTACCTTTGATATTGTACTCCCTGAAGAGAATTATAACGTTTCTACGGATATTGTAAATAATGTAAACAGCAAACTGACCCAGCTGCGCACAGAACCATCCGAGCTGAATAAACAGGTTTTCGCTTTATTGCTTTTGAACCGTTTTGTGGCCGAAAATCCGTTTGCAAACAGTGCAGGAGGCGGAGGCGTGGAAACGCTGGCCCGGCAGAGCGTGAGCAAGATTTTATCAGAACAGTTGAATAACCTTGCGGGAGATTTAATTGCGGGAGTAGAACTGAATTTCGACCTGGAATCATCCGAGGATTATACAACCGGGCAGCGGGAGAACCGTACGGATTTAAATGTCGGCTTATCTAAACGCCTGCTGAATGACCGGCTGAAAGTAACTGTAGGAAGTAATTTTGAGCTGGAAGGCCCGAGACAGCCTAATCGGGATGTAAACAACATTGCCGGAAATGTGGAAGTGGAATACCAGCTCTCCAAAGACGGCCGTTACCTGCTTCGGGCTTATCAGAAAGACGAATATCAGGTAGCCCTGCAGGGACAGATTGTTGAAACAGGCGTCGGTTTTGTTATCAATTTAGATTATAACGAGTTCAAGGATATTTTCACTAAAAACCGGAGAGAAAAAGCACGTGAACGGCGCCGGGCAGAACGGGAAGCAAAGAAAAATGAAAACATTGATGATTAAACGGAATATCTTATACCTTTTACTTTTCATCCTCTCGGGAACGGCGTGCAACATCACTAAAAAAGTTCCCAAAAACGATTATCTGTATCTGGGAGGGAAAGTAAAAATTGAGGATAAGGATATTAAAAAAAAGGAAGAGAAATCATTGGAGGAAGACCTTACAGGCCTGCTTCGTCCAAAGCCAAACTCTTCCATTCTCGGTTTACGGCCAAAATTATGGCTTTATAACCTGGCAGGAAAATCCAATAAAGGATTGAACAAACTTTTGAAAAAATGGGGCGAACCGCCTGTATTGTTCAGTTCGGTAAAAGTAGATTTCAACCGCGATTTAGTGGCCAACAGGCTGGAAAACCGGGGATATTTCCGTTCTTCAGTAATGCCGGATACGATACTTAAAAAACGCAAGGCCCGGCTGGTTTATCATGCCAAAGCCGGCCCGCAGTATAAAATCAACACTGTAGTTTTCGATGTGGACAGCACTTTGGCTGCAGGAAAAGCAATTATGGCCGACAGCGCTTCCAGCCTTTTAAAACCCGGCGACGGCTATAACCTGGATGTGATAAAAATGGAGCGTGAGCGGATTGACAACCGTTTGAAAGAACAAGGTTTTTACTATTTCAGTCCTGAAAATATACTGCTGCAAGTGGACAGTACAGAGAACGATTTTCGTGTAGACATGTACGTAACCGTTAAAGAAAATACGCCGGCGAAAGCCAGAGACATTTACAGAATAAACAATATTTACATTTTCCCCAATTTCCGCCCGCGGGATACTTCTGTAAATATGATGGCCAAAGCGAAACGCTATCAGGATTTTTATGTAATAGACCCGCAGGAAACATTTAAACCGCAGATTTTCAGCCGTACGATGTTTTTCAATAAAGGTGATGTGTATAATCGCACCGACCACAACCTTTCGCTGAACCGGCTGGTAACGCTGGGAACGTTCCGTTTTGTAAAAAATCAGTTTAAAGAAGTCGACAGTCTGGGCAATCCGATGCTGGACGCTTACTATTTTCTAAATCCCTATCCGAAAAAATCACTTCGTGCAGAGATTACCGGAAGGACAAATTCGGCAAACTTTACTGGAAGTGAAATCAGTTTGAGCTGGCGCAACCGGAATACGTTTAAAGGTGCCGAACTGCTCAGCATTTCGGCTTATGGCGGTACCGATGTACAGGTTTCGGGGGTAAATAAAGGGAATAATATTTACCGCCTGGGAGCGGAAGCCAACCTGAACATCCCGCGTTTCATCAGTCCGTTCAACCTGCGTTCATCCAGCGCTTTTATCCCTCGTACAAAAATTACTTTGGGCTTCGACTGGCTGCGCCGGGTGGAGAGTTATACGCTGAACTCGTTTCGGACTTCTTTCGGCTACAATTGGAAGGAAAATATTCAAAAAGAACATCAGCTGGATATTATCTCCATGAATTATGTGCAGCCTTCAAATGTTTCAGCCGAATATCAGGCGAAAGCCGACTCAGATATTACCTACCGCAATGCAATACAAAAGCAGTTTACCATTGGCCCGGTATATAATTTTCGGTTTACAAATACCAACGAAAGCTATAAAACCAACACGTTTTATTACAATGGAAATTTAGACCTTTCGGGAAACCTAATAGGCCTGATTTCCGGTGCGGATGTGAAGAACGGAAATAGGAAAAAACTGTTCGGCGCTGCTTTTTCGCAATATATCCGTCTGGAAAATGATTTTCGTTATTATCGTAAACTGGGTTCGAAATCCCAGTGGGCCAACCGAATTATTGTAGGTTATGGCTATGCTTACGGCAACGGGAACGGCAGCGACACCAGCAACAACCCGCTTTCGCTGCCTTATGTGAAACAGTTTTTTATCGGCGGAACGAACAGCATCCGTGCTTTCCGGGCACGTACATTAGGGCCGGGAACTTATTTTGGAGCGAACGAAACCGGCACCCGTTCTATTGGTGTTGACCAATCGGGAGATATTAAACTGGAAATCAATACGGAGTACCGCCCGCACCTGTTCAGTATTGTGAACGGCGCTTTATTTATTGATGCAGGAAATATCTGGACACTGCATGAAGATTCGGGAAGGCCGGGAGCAAAATTCAGCAAAGATTTTCTGAAGGAACTTGCCGTAGGCGCCGGTGCGGGGCTTCGCTTTGACCTTTCATTCCTAATCCTCCGCACGGATTTAGCCTTTCCGCTTCGTAAACCCTGGCTTCCCGAAGGCCAGCGCTGGGTAATTGATGATATTGATTTCGGAAGCAAAACCTGGCGAAAGGAAAACTTGGTTTTCAATCTGGCGATAGGTTATCCGTTCTAACCAGATTTCCAAGTTCAGAATTTCAGGCAAAGTATTACTCACGCAGAAAATTTACTAAAATTAAAAACGCAGAACCTCAAAGAGAAGCAGCGCTGGCTCGTATTCCCCTATAAACTGTCGCTTTACACCCCTTGATCAGCATATCAAACTAGTTAATTTTACCATTGTTAACTCATTCCTTACAGCAGGAGGGCAGATATATTATGAACCAAGCGCATCCTAAAACTATTGATGATTATATCGCCGGATTTCCGGATGAGGTCAAAACTGTTTTGAAACAAATCCGCAGCCTTATCCGGGAAGCGGCACCGGAAGCTTCGGAAACGATCAAATATGCTATACCAGCATTTGTCTTGAACGGAAAAAACCTGGTTCACTTTGCCGCCTTTAAAAATCATATCGGCTTCTACCCTATTCCGACTGGAATCGAGGCATTTAAAAATGAACTTTCTATTTATAAACAAGGGAAGGGTTCAGTTCAGTTTCCATTGAATAAACCTATACCTTTAGACCTGATCAGCAGAATAGTACAATTTAGGGTAAAAGAAAATAACAGTAAAACTGCAGGGAAGAAAACTTTAAGGACTTGCAAAAACGGCCATACATACTATAAAAGCAGCGATTGTCCGGTATGTCCAATATGCGAACAGGAACGTAAGCCTCAGAGCTGCTTCCTCACTTTACTGAGCGCTCCGGCAAGAAGGGCTTTAGAGAATAACGGCATTACCTTTTTAGAAAAGCTCGCAGAATTCAGTGAAAAGGAAATTTTAACTTTTCATGGAATAGGCAAAACTTCCATTCCCAAACTACGGGAAGCATTAACGAGAGAAGGATTAAAATTTAAGGCCGACAATTGAGATTGATTTCAAATTCATTTAGGTAAATTTAGTAAGGGGAATAAGAACGGTTTACAAGCAGGATTAAACACAAGAACTAATATTTATAAGCTTGCGTTTCTTCAACGAGTTCTGATTTATGAAAATATAACAGCCAGTTATTTTCGTATTTATCGGTCAGACTGCCAAAAAAAGCACCTTGAAAATTAAGTTCCGGCGGATGGCGGACTTTTCCACCTGCAGAAAGCCTGTTATAGCAGGCTTTTACTTCTTCCTCGCTTTCACATTGCAGCAGCAGGGAGACTGAATTTCCTTTTATCAACCCCTGATCAGCTGTCATATCCGTAGCTAAAACGATGAATTCATCCTTTATTAAGGAAGCCTGAAGAATCAGCTTCTGCATTTCAAGAGGCATTCTTTTCGCAAGCGGCGAATCTTCCAGCGTCTGAAAGCTAAGTTCTCCTCCCAGGCAGTCTCTATAAAACAGCATGGCTTCACGGCAGTTCCCGTTAAATGTAAGATATGAGCAGATTTTTATCATGGATTAAATGTCAAACACAGAAAGGCTGGCAGCCTTTATTTTACTGCCTGCTTTCTTATTTATATCAAGACATTTCCATACAGGTTTACTCATTTTTCCTGATTGGAAACAGTTTTCGCAGTGCTTCACTTCGGAGCCATAATGCAGCCCAGGCCATTAAACCAAAATAAACTGGAAAAAGTGTATGACTGAAAAGCGGGTTATCCAGTCGTAAATGTGTGGCGATTGCTCCGCCAAAGTATCCTGTGAGCAGAACAGCGCCTAAAACAGCTGTGCGGGGAATAGCATAAAGCACAACTGAAACAAGACTTAACAGGCCGATAATTGGAAGATGATGCATCCCAAAACCCAATTCGGCAGTACCTTTTTCAGCATACTCATTAGGAACAAATTTAAAAATACCATCGAACAGCATAAAAAGGATTACCAGACCGCTGAGAGTACGGGAGATCCAAAGCCTGCCTTTTGAAATTGTCTGTGCCATGATCTAATTTTTATTGGTTTCCGATTGATTTTAAAAGTATCTCGATATCAAATTTTCTCATCTGCATAAAAGCTTTCATTACCTTGTCCGCTTTAGCAGGATCGTTCATCAGCTCAGGGAGGATAGCGGGAGAAACCTGCCAGGAAAGACCGTATTTATCTTTCAGCCAGCCGCAATAACTTTCGCTTCCGCCATCAGCAGTAAGGCTGGCCCAGTAATAATCGATCTCTTCCTGGGTGTCACAAAATATTTGGAAAGAAACCGCTTCGTTGAATTTGAAAGCCGGACCTGCATTCATGGCAGTAAATGGACTTCCATTAAGCGTGAACTCAACCGTTAATACCGTACCTTCTTTCTGTCCATGAACTTCGAAGCCCTCTTTTCCATAATAACTTATCTTATCAATGCTCGAATTTTTGAAAATGGAAACGTAAAAATTCGCTGCTTCTTCAGCCTTTCTGTCAAACCAGAGACAAGGTGTAATCTGATGTGTCATAATTTTAGTGTTTAAAATGGTTTAATATATTTTTCAGCTGATGTAAATGCCGCTGCATATGGACTAGGGCAAAACGGAGCCATTCATACCTGGTAAGCAGACCAGAACCCGGCAGTTCAAAATCCAGGCAGAGCAGGCTTAAATCCTGAGTCCGAATAAGTTCAACGATTGAAGCTTCGATTTCTTTGAAAACTGACAACAGCCCCGTTCTGGAATGTGCTTTATTAGAAGGCAGGATGAAATCAGGCGATTCAAATTTCTGATTAAAATCAAGAAACAGCTCTTCAAATGCCTGTACTTTTTCATTCAAAGGGCGGTTTACGGATTCAGTTCGACCGCTGCATAATTGAGGCAGACCGGAAACAGATTTGAAAATATGTTCGCAGACTTGTCCGGGCGTCCAGCTTCCTTCAAAAGGAATGCGGTTTATATCCTTTTCCTCATACGAAGAGATAAGCTGGTATAAATCTGTGAATACTGCAGCAACTTGCGTCAGAAGCGCCGCTTTTAAGTCAGAAGTTGTGGTGCTGGCCAGTTTATTTAAATTCATAATCTTTCGTGATGTATTGATCAATACAAACCTACAGGGTATCATAAAAATCAATAATGTGCAAAAGCGACAATTAAAGGGGTTGATTACGACAAATAAGAATTTTAATTTTATTTCATGAAGCAGATATCCATTCTCGTCCCTGAAACAGCTGTAATAGAAGGAATTTCCTCTCCTCGTTATTTATTTACCGCTGCCAACCAGTTCCTGCAGGCTGCAGGCCAGCCGCCCTTGTTTGAGGTACAGTTTGTAGGCCGTTCCAGAGAAGTTAAACTAGCAGGAAGCCTATTCTCAGTGCATATGGATCTACTGCTTCATGAAGTTTCTAAAACAGATTTGGTTATTATTCCTCCTATAAGCGGGGATATCGACACTGCACTGGAACTGAACCAAGAGCTGCTTCCCTGGATTACTGAGCAGTACCAAAACGGAGCTGAGGTGGCTTCGCTCTGTATCGGTGCGTTTCTGCTGGCTTCTACAGGACTTTTAAATGGGCAGCAATGTTCCACCCACTGGCTTTACACAAATGATTTCAGAAAAAAGTTTCCGGATGTAAACGTGGTTGACGGCAGCATAATTACCGAAGGCCATCGCATCTATTCGAGCGGGGGAGCCAATTCATTTTGGAACCTGCTTTTATATCTGCTTGAAAAGTTTACCGACCGTGATACGGCCATCCTGGCTTCAAAATATTTTGCTATTGATATTAATCGCGAAAGCCAGGCCGCGTTTATGCTCTTTAAAGGACAGAAAGGGCACGATGATGAAGAAATAAAGAAGGCTCAGAATTACATTGAGGAAAATTATCATAACAAAATAACTGTAGACCAGCTGGCAGATACTTTCGCTATCAGCAGAAGAAGTTTTGAACGGAGATTTAAAAAAGCCACCAATAATACAGTGATGGAATACATCCAGCGGGTTAAAATTGAAGCGGCAAAAAGAAACTTCGAATCGAGCCGAAAGAATATCATGGAAGTAATGTTTGATGTAGGTTATACCGATACCAAAGCTTTCCGCGATGTTTTCAAAAAAATTACCGGACTCACACCTGTGGAGTACCGAAATAAGTACAATAAAACGTGGAGTGCATTACCTGCCTGAGCGTTCTTCCTGTTTTTATAGAAGATCTGGATATAAAAGGGACGATTGAATTTGCAGGCCCGTGAAGCACAATTGCAGTTATAGGCTCTGTTATAAAATCTCCGACTGCGCAGATAATCAGAAGCTATCCAGGAACATCACTTTAAGAGTTTGTAAAACAAATTTGACCGCCGTTTCTGACCGCCGGAAATTAGTATTTTCGGCGGTTCTTTTTCTTTGCTGTATTTCTTCCAGCGTCCCAAAACGTTATCAAACACTAATATCCTATTTAAATTAAACCTTTATTACTGCAATGTATCAGAAAAACAAGAAAATTATTTATTTTTTCACTTCTATCCGAATTTCGTCTTTTAACAATCCTTCAGAAATAGCGGAAAGTTTAATCTCTCCCTGATTTTCATCCGCCTGAATAATAACCAGGGCTAGTCCGTTGAAAGCTTTTCTAAATGAAGCTTTAAAAGGTTCATGACTTGTAGGGCTTCCGTTATCTACCGCGATTATCGAACCAGGTCCGCTTATCTCAAAATTTATCAAGTTATCAGCACGAGGCACCAGATTTCCTTCCGCATCAAGCACCCTCACAGTAACAAAAGCCAGATCTTTACCGCCAGCCTGAATAGCCTTCCTGTCTGTACTTAATTGAATTTTAGCAGATTTTCCTGCAGTACGGACTTCCCGCCGCAGCACTTCTTTTCCGGCTTTACGGGAAACGGCAAGCAGTGTCCCGGCTTTATAAGGCACACGCCATTTAACATGAAGACTGTCATTCTGTTTTTTTCTTGTTCCCAGTGATTTCCCATTCAGAGAAAGCGCTACTTCATCTGCATTATTATAATAGGCGATTACATCTACTGTATCGCCAGGCTTCCAGTTCCAATGCGGAGAAAGGTGCAGCACCGGTTGATCCGTCCATTCACTTTGGTAGAGATAATATGTATCTTTAGGAAAACCGGCTAGGTCAATAATGCCAAAATAAGAACTTCGTGCCGGCCAGCCGTAAGGAGTAGGTTCA
>Ga0180220_1002626_pt1 | contig 11265 bp, 9 predicted proteins | sample eDN5th37CBELigBY_FD_151335 | JGI IMG/M metagenome (GOLD analysis project Ga0180220, IMG submission 151335) | Enriched backyard soil microbial communities from Emeryville, California, USA - eDNA 5th pass 37_C BE-Lig BY (version 2) (version 2) | ecosystem: Environmental > Terrestrial > Soil >... | reverse complement strand
CCGTGCGGAGCTGCTGAAGTTGTTTACGTAGTACTTTGTATTGGCCTCGCTTGTGCTTCATCGCGCGTCCCTTATAGAAAGTTGTCATCCCTTGTGTATCATACGTCGTAGCCAGGAAGTTCACACCAAGGTCAACGCCTACAACGTGGTTTACGTCATTTAGATCGCATGCAGGAAGCGCTTTGGTCATGGGAATATGTAAATAGATTGAATTAAAGTTTTACTTGTCATCCCACGGGGAACTCCCGTGTTAAAGATGTAGCATTCTTTCATTCATTCTATGTAGATACCATTTCTTGAGTTTATATACGAGTTTGGCTGTGCCAAATTTCCAGGTTCCATCGAAGAAGGACCGCATGCCTTTCTTCTCAAATCGAAGTTTCACACGACCACCAAGCGTGCTGATCGAGAATCTGTTTTCGTTAAGGGAATAATCGCGATTCCACACCAGATCATATTCTTGCTTTTTGAATGCTACTCGCGACCATTTATGCCGGTTGGATTTTGCTGATTTATACCTGGCAACTACCGTTTTCATGACAGATTGCGCTATTTGCGACTTAAGCCCAAATTGGGTGCGTAGCTCTTGATAGTACAGGTTGTTGAGCGCTATTTGGTTCAGATTCTTTGTTTCAAAGACTTTCCTAGACAACCAGTTGCACGCTTTTTGGTACGTATTTGCAGTTAGCAAAAGAGATGTAATCTGTTTCTGCTCCACATAGATTTGAATTTAAGATGTGATTGTTGGCATCGTGGTTCACCTCCTTTCAATAGCTTTATTATTTCATAGTAACCGCGCTAAAACAAGAACAAATGTTTGCTTTTGAAGACGAATTTAAAAGGAGAATCGGAGTGGGTCGGTTGGCTTTTCAAGCCAACGTTTTCTCCTCCCATGGCTAAAGTCACGGGTGTCCGAAAACTAAATGTATGAAAAGCCAAGGAGATGCAAGGGGCTTGGCGTCGACGGTGCTGCAATAGGGCGCGATGCCACAGAGGAACGGAGTCCGTGTACAATTGTAAATTTGAAAAGTAATCTTTTTGTTACCGCCGCCGCTTTACAAAACACGTGATCTTTACCCGGGAGCCCGCATTCCAAGCGGGTTTTTTTGCTAACTTCGTAAAGTTGAATTGTTAACGGAGCTTATGTTAAAGTATACGAGGGTGTAAAAAGGTGTCAAAATTTTAACCTTTTTGTCGCTGGATACGAATCCAGGCCACCGAAACGCAAAGCATAAGGGAGAGTAAAATGAAAGGTTCTAACGATTTTCGCCAAGCGGAAGAGACGCAGGTAGAAGAAACATCGAAGGTGCAGGTTTTCAGGCACCAAGAACATGACATCAGCCATTCTAGCCCTGTAGCGCCGAAACGGCAGCGGTGGAGTACCGCCCGCAAATGGATCATAGGAACGGCGGGAGCCGCAATCGTGATTACAGGCCTCGTGTTTGCAGGCAATCAGTACGTCGATGCCAAAACCGTCCCTTACTATCATGTCTACATACATGGGGAAGAAATCGGAACGATCGATGATCCGGCACGTCTCGAACAATTATACAGCCAGAAACAACGGGAATATCAGAATAAATATCCGGATGTGGCGATGAAGCTGCATACCGAGGGCATTACGACGAAGCTGGAAAAGGGCTTTAAGGCCGAACCGGACACGCGCGAAACGCTGGACAAGCTGGGCGGGAAGCTGAAGGCTTACGCGGAAGGCGTCGAGCTGAAAGTGGGCGGCAAGGTCGTCGGCATCGTCAAGGACCAGGCGGCGATAAATGCCGCGGTTGAAAAAGCGAAGCAGAAATTCGCGCCGCAAACGGCGGTGTCTCAATCAGGGGGCGTCGCGGTGAAAAAGCTGGCAGCCAGCGGAAAGGCCGTGCCCCAAAAAACCGCGGCCCAGCCTGCGGTCAAATCGGTGCGGATCGAAGAGAAGGTGACTTCGGCTCCGGTGCAAACCGATCCGAATAAAATATTGACGGCGGAAGAAGCCGCCAAGCTGCTGGTAACGGGCAAGGACGCGCCGCTTGTTTATACGGTGCAGGAAGGCGACACGATCAGCTCGATCGCTAAAGAGTTCCACGTCAGTCAAAAAGAGATTTTCGCAAATAATCCGCAGGTGAAGGAAAAATATATGCAGATCGGCGATCAGCTGAAGCTGACCGTGCCGAAGCCGCCTCTGACGGTGACGACGGTGGAAGAGGTGTCCGAACAGGTCGCCACGGCACCGGATATCGAAATCCGCAAGTCCAAGGATCTCCCGGCAGGCAAAAGCAAGGTCGTACGCCCCGGCCAGGAAGGGCTCAAGGTGATGAACTACGTCGTGACGAAACAAAACGGCAAAGTCGTGGACGAGCAGTGGGTCGGACAGACAGTCATCAAGCCTTCGCTTAAAGAGGTCGTGCTGCAAGGAACGAAGGTTCCCGGCAAGGGCACGGGCCGGTTCGCATGGCCGGTCAGCGGCGCCAGCATCTCCAGCTCTTACGGCACGCGTTGGGGCAAGATGCATAAAGGCATCGACATTGTGTCGGGCAACCGGGCCATCAAGGCGGCCGACGACGGCACCGTGACGTTTACGGGACAGATCAGCGGTTACGGCAATGCGGTCATCATCAGCCACGGCAACGGATACGAAACGCTGTACGGGCATCTGAGAAGCATTTCGACGCACACCGGTGCGCGCGTGGACCAAGGGGACAAAATCGGCATCATGGGCAGCACCGGCCATTCGACAGGCACCCACTTGCATTTTGAAATCCATAAAAACGGCTCCATTCAAAACCCGATGAAATATTTGAACTAATTTGCAGTCATACGCATCCGTTTCGCAATCATTTCAACTTAAATCGCAAATCGAAGATGAATATCAATGGGCACGGCCTCTTGCGGGAGGCGGTGCCTTTTTGCTTCAATCAGGGCGTTCGCCCAGCATTTGCCGATTGAACGGGATGTGACGCGAAGCCAGGTATGGTAAAATGGGAAAAGGACTGTACAAGCTCTGATGAACGGGGTGAAAGGCAGATGCAGGGAACCATTTTGGTAGTGGATGACGAACAGCCCATTGCCGATATTTTGAAATTCAATTTGGAAAAAGAGGGCTATGAGGTCATTTGCACTTTTGACGGTGTCAGCGCGGTTGAAATGGCCTTGTCGACAAAACCGGACCTGATGCTGCTCGATTTGATGCTGCCGGGCAAAGACGGGATGGACGTCTGCCGCGAGGTGCGCGCGCAGGGGCTCCACATGCCGATCATCATGCTTACGGCAAAGGACGGCGAGATCGACAAGGTGCTGGGCCTTGAGATGGGGGCGGACGATTACGTCACGAAACCGTTCAGCACGCGCGAGCTGCTGGCCCGCGTGAAGGCGCAGATGCGGCGCCAGACGAAGACGCAGGGGACCGAAACGGCGGCCGTGGCGGCGCTGGAGACGAAGCAGGGCATTCAGCTGTTTGACCTTTTTATAGATACGGACATGTATTTGGTATATAAGGACGGCGAGGCGCTCGATTTGACGCACCGGGAATACGAACTGGTGTATTATCTGGTGAAAAACGCCGGGAAAGTGATGACGAGGGAGCACTTGCTCCAGGCGGTGTGGGGCTTTGAATATTTCGGGGACGTCCGGACGGTGGACGTCACGATTCGGAGGCTGCGCGAAAAAATCGAGGAAAACCCGAGCAAGCCGGAATATATTTTGACGCGCCGGGGTCTCGGTTACATGATGCGCAGTCCGAAAAACGGAGGCCTGTAAATGAAGTGGACCTCCTTTTTCCGCACCATCCAGGCGAAGCTGATCATTATTTATGTGCTGCTCATTCTGATCGCCATGCAGCTGATTGGCGTTTATTTCGTGAGTGCCATGAAAAACTCGCTGACCCGGAATTTCACCCAGGATTTGCAGGAGAGGGCCGAGCTCTTGTCTGTGTTGGCTGCGGAGAAATTGGAGAGCGCCGCCGATACCGGCGAGAACAATTCCGTCGAAACGTTGGGTCCGATCGTGACGAACCTGTTCAATATGGACGGGGCGGAAATTCAGGTGCTGGACGCCAGCGGCAAGGTGTTGATCACGTCCAACCAGTCGCATATGGACATCGTCGGCCGCAAAAACACCCAGACCGTGGTGAGCCGCGCCCTTCAGGGCAGCAAAGACAACGAGGAATACGTCATCGACGAGGACAACGTCCGGAAGAAGGTCGTCGCCAAACCGCTCATCAACAAAGGGAAAATCATCGGCGCGGTGTACATTGTCGCTTCGATGAAAGAGCTGTATACGACGATGGGACGGGTCAACAACATTTTTATTTCGGGCATCCTGCTGGCACTCGGGTTAACGGCGGTGCTCGGCGTCATTTTGGCGCATACCATCACGCATCCGATCAAGGAAATGACGCGGCATGCCACGGCGGTCGCCGAAGGCAAGTTCGACCTCAAAATGCCGGTTTTCGGCAACGACGAAATCGGGCAGCTGAGCGAAGCCTTTAACTATATGACCACCCGACTTCGGGAGGCGCTGCTCGTCAATGAAGAGGAGAAGGAAAAGCTGGCCTCCATTCTGACCAACATGAGCGACGGCGTGATCGCGACGGATGAAGCGGGACGGATCATTCTCATGAACCGCCGCGCGGCCGCCATTTTGAACGTGGATGAAGAAGAAGTATCCGGCTCCGCCATCGCCGAGGTGCTCGGACTGAGCGACGAGCAGACGCAAATGTTCACGGAAGGAACGTACGTGACGATGCTGCTGCAAATGAGCCAGGAGGCGGACCGCTCCTATATGATCCGGGTAACCTTTACTCCGATCCATCGCCGGGAAGTCGGCATCACGGGAACGATCGCCGTGCTGCAGGACGTCACCGAGCAGGAGAAGCTCGAGGCGTCGCGGCGCGAATTCGTGGCCAACGTTTCGCATGAGCTGCGGACGCCGCTGACGACGATCAAAAGCTATACAGAGGCGCTGGATGACGGCGCGCTGGATGATCCGCCGCTCGCCTCGCGGTTCGTGGGGGTCATTCAGAACGAAACCGGCCGGATGATCCGGCTTGTGACCGATTTGCTCCATCTGTCCCGGCTGGACAGCAAGGAGGCCCTCATGCGCAAGCAGCAGACCGATGTGCTGGAGATGCTGGAGGACGTGGCGGACCGCTTCTCTTTCCAAATGCAGCAGAAGGACATCGGCTCCGAGGTGAAGGTGGCCACGGAGCTTCCCAAAGCGCTGTGCGACCGCGACCAGATCGACCAGGTGCTGGATAATCTGGTGTCCAATGCGCTTAAATATACGCAGCCCGGCGGAAGCATTACGGTGGGCGCCATGGAAGCGCCGGGGGGCATGCTGGCTATTACCGTGCAGGATACGGGGATCGGCATTCCGAAGAAAGATCTGGACCGGATCTTCGAGCGTTTTTATCGGGTGGACAAGGCCCGTTCCCGCAGCATGGGCGGTACCGGGCTCGGCCTGTCGATCGCGAGGGAGATCGTCATGGCGCATGGCGGCACCATTTCGATTCAATCCGATCTTGGGCAGGGCACGAAAGTGACGTTTACGCTGCCGCTGGCGGAAGACGAGGGGGTGGCATCATGAAGGAACGGATGAAATCGCTCCTCCTGCTGCTGCTCGTCGCAGGCAGCCTGGTGCAGAGCTATTATCTCATCTATCGGCTCCCGGGAAGCGATACGGCCGCCAAAGCGACCAATACCTATATCAAGACCGATAACATGGGTCCGCAGCAGCGGGTCGAAAACATGGTGTATCCGGACAAGATGCTGATTCATATGGGCGAAGGCAAGCATACCGTCTTTTACCCGAATTCAACGTTTTATAAATTGATTTATGCGCGCCTCAAAGGCCGCAGCTTCGAAAATTTCCAACGGCAATCCGTGGAAAACGTGGACTGGAACAAAATCAGGACCGAAAACCCCGGCATCGAGCTGACGTTCGGAGCGGGAATTCCGGTTACCGTGCTGGAACGCGTGATGCAGCTTCAGCCCGATTCGTTGTTCGAGGCGGAGCGCATCAACCGGATCTGGATCTACAACACGCCAAGCGAATCGAAAACGCATGCGCTTTTTTTCAGCACGCAAGGGGACGTGATGTACGAAGCGGCCAAGGTCGACTTGACCGTGCAGGACGTGAAGCAGCACGTCGACTTCGGCAAAAACTGGATTCCATACGCGATGCAAAACGGCGGCGCGTATTACGTGCCGGAGAAGCCGGTTGACGCCGTGGAGGCGAGCCTGGAGATCGGTTCTTATACGGTGGCGCAAATGCAGCAGAGCCTCTTTTTCGACCCGGGTATCACCCGGTACATTCAGGAGAAGGACGGCTCGGAGATTTACACCGATTCGAAACGCAGCCTCCAGGTGCGTCAGGAGCAAAGATGGATGAGCTACACCGATCCGGCCGCTCCACCGGCAGGAGAGAGCAGCGACAGCAAGGACATTTTGGCTGCCGTGGATTTCGTGAACGAGCATGGCGGCTGGAACGGCGAATATCGTCTGGATTTGTCCAGCGTCGGCATCGGCCAGAATCAGGTCGTGTTTCAGCAGTATTACGGCTCTTACCCGGTTTTGGATACGCTCAGCTTCCATTACGGCAAAATGAAGCTGGACCTGCAGCAGGGCAACGTGTCGACTTACGAGCGATCGCTGATTTACATGAAGCCCGGACAGACGAAGCAGGTGAGGAAACTCCCGGCCGGAAGCAGCCTGAAGCCGATGCTGCTTGCCATCAGCAAGGATTCGCCGATCGAGGATCTGTATCCGGCTTATTTGCCCCAGTTGGACGAAGGTAAGCTGAAGCTGACTCCGGTCTGGGCGGTGAAGCTGGCCAACGGGCAAATCCGGACGATCCGATAGTCGCTATGTGTGATGGCTTTCAATCAGCAGGAGACGGGCACTTTAGGCTGAGACGCCGGCGTTTTTGTTAACGCTTAGGCGGGTTTGCGATTCGGCCGCGAAAAAGCTCCATAACGATCAAGGAGGCGAAACGATGGATTGGGGACGGGCCAAAAATGTGCTGATATACGCTTTTTTGCTGTTGAACCTGGTGCTGGGATATCAGCTGTGGATCGATATGCGCGAGCAGGCGGACACCAGTCTGGATTTCGCCTCCTTATCGGAGAGCACGCAGAAGGTGATGAAGGAAAAGTCGATCCAACTGCTGTGCCAAATTCCGAGCATGACGCCGCAGCTGCCGAAAATTACGTACCAATACGTCAACGGGGATAGCGTCGGGCAGCAGGTCACGCTTGAGAGTCATATCGAAAGCCAGCTCGTTTTTAAGGAGCGGGAGTTGGTCAACGCCTTGAAACATTCGATTCCGGACATCGCCGACTACCAGTACGACTCCCAGGCCAGCGAATACATGAGCAAAAGCGAACTCGAACGCGTCCAAGAGGCCGGAGCCGCCGGACGGTTCGTCATGCATACGCTTGTGGACCACAAATGGCCGCTGTTTAACGATCAGCTCGAGCTGTATTACAGCGAGCAGCGGATCATTTCCTACCGCCAGTCGCCGGTCGAGATTACCGCGGTAGACGATGAGGAGCGTCAAAAAATGATGCCGGCAAGCAACGCGCTGAAAACGTTGGTCGAACGGCATATTCCGCCGGGATCGGCGATCAAGGACATACAGCTTGGATATTACGGGCAAGTGTACAATTCGGAAAGTCAGGTGGCCGCCCCATCGTGGCGGTTCACTTTGGAAAACGGGGAAATGTATTACGTGCAGGGCATCAGCGGAGATGTCACTGTGACCAGTCCGAAGACCGAGAAAGAAAGGGAGTAACGGGGAATGGGGATTTCTTTTACAGTGCTGTCCAGCGGATCGACGGGGAACGCGACGGTCGTTAGAAACGAAGAAACGACGCTGATGATCGATGCGGGCCTGAGCGCCAAACGGATAGACGAGCTTTTGAAGGAGCGGGACGTGACGGGGGAGGATATCGACGGCATTCTGGTCACGCACGAACACTCCGATCATATCAAAGGCCTCGGCGCGGTGGCGCGCAAATACGATTTGCCGATTTATGCGAATGAGAAGACATGGGAAGCGATGGAGAAGTCCATCGGCAAAATCGCCGAGGAAAACCGGGTCGTCTTGGGCACCGGCGAGGTTCGCGATTTCGGCACGCTGCGGGTGGAGTCTTTCGGGATTTCGCATGATGCGGCCGAGCCGGTAGGATACTGTTTCTACGACGGAAACGAAAAATTAAGCGTGGCGACCGACCTCGGCTACATGAGCGATAAAGTGAAGCAGGCCATCAGCGATTCGAACGTGCTTGTGCTTGAATCGAACCATGATATCGAGATGCTGCGGATGGGCCGGTATCCATGGAATATCAAACGACGCATATTGGGCGACATGGGTCACCTGTCCAATGTGGACGCCGGGGAAGCGCTCAGCGAACTGCTCACCGGCGACCTGAAGCGAACGTACCTGGCCCATCTCAGCCGCGACCACAACATGATGGATTTGGCCAAAATGACGGTGCGCGACAGCATGGAGGAACGCGGCTGCTTTTATAAAGACAGCGAGTTCAAGCTATGCGATACGTATTACGACCGCCCTACACCGTGGGATAAGGTGAGTGAACCATAAACTGGTCGAGCTCCGCCGCTTTTTTCTCCACCTCTTCGCGGGTGAGGATGCCCTTGTCGATCAGCAGTTCAATCATCGTGCTTAAGGCAAGGGTATTGCGGTAATGCTCGTCTTTCAAATCTCCAAGCTTGGCCATCAACTGTACATAGTCCATGCCGGACGGAAACCGTTCTATCATCTGTTTTTTCCTCCTTGTGTCGTTTTGCGCCTGAAATTTAATATGCCGCTAGGATCGTTACTACTATATTCCCCAAAAATACGCGAATCGATTCCATAAAACACCAGCGATCGTTTTTGATTTGAATTGGGCCCCAAGGCCTCCATATGGTACAATGGTCAGTACCGGAAAAACCTGAAATGCCTTGCCGCGACTAGGCTGATGGCGATATTGGGATCATCCGTATTTTGGTAAACAGCTTAAGCCGTTATGCCGCAGAATTGCCATGATCATCTGGTATGCTTGGATTGGCATGCGGGATGTTGTTCTCTTTTATTCTAGTAGCGCGCGGCCGGAGATATTCCTATTTTTGAAGAAAACGTTTTGCGAGGGCGCGCATTTGCCGCAAAAAATTTCCAGCATTTCTGCTTGAGAGGGCTTTTTTGTGGTGATAAAAAAATAAAGGGAATGCCAAACGCAACCTTTGCGGTCATTGGATAGTTTAAAATATGTGGGGTTTTTTTGCGTGAATGGAGACTTTTGCACTACAGAAAAAACGGGGCCGAAGAGGTAATCTTTAAGTATGGATTATCCGCTCGGTTACATACCTTTAGGGGTATTGGAGTGAGGCGGCGGAAACGGAATTCAGGTGCTTGATAACGAAGGGGAGAGGATCTCATGGGGCTGTTTCAAGATGATTTTTATTCAACCAAAGTGACGAAACGCAGACGCGGATTCGGTTTGGCCCGCAAAGAGCGGGAAAATTGGCCTAGATCCAGGCGCAGCCGAGGGCTGTCGACGCTTCAGATCGCCACGATCAGTTCGGTTATCAGCGCATTCGTGGCCGTGCTGTTGTTCAGCACGATCACCGGTTTGCCTGCCTCCGGGAAGCAGCCACCAGCCGTCAGCGCTTTTCATTCCAACCAGGTGGACAGCACCGCCGATCCATATGAAAGACTGGTTCAGGCTGCCGCCAAAGTCCGTCCGACGGTCGTAAGCATCATGAATTACAAGGACGAGAGGAAAGGCAAGAGCAGCCTCGAAGAGTCGGCCTTGGGATCGGGCGTTATTTTTAAGAAAAACAAAGGCCAAGCGTTTATCATTACGAACAACCACGTCATTGAAGGGGCACAGGAGCTGGAAGTGGTGACCGTCAGCGGCGAAATGAAAAAAGCAAAGCTCGTCGGAGCCGATAAAGTAAATGATATCGCGATTCTTGCCGTGGACGATAAAAACATTCAAGAAGTGGCCGAAATGGGCGACTCCCGGCAGCTGCGGCTTGGGGAGACGGTGCTTGCCATCGGGAACCCGCTCGGGCTCGGCGATACGCTGACCTCGGGCATCGTCAGCTACACGAACCGCGTGGTGCCGGTTTCGCTGAACCAGGACGGCGTTTACGACTGGGAACAGGAGGTCATCCAGACCGATGCGGCCATCAACGAAGGCAACAGCGGCGGGGCGCTCGTGGATTTGAACGGAAAAGTGATCGGGATCAATACGATGAAAATTTCCGACACCGGGGTTGAGGGATTGGGTTTTGCCATCCCGGTGGATCAAGTGATGAAGACGGTCGATGAGTTGATGACCCACGGGAAAATTGCCCGTCCGTATATCGGCATCTATTCCATGGACCTGAACAACTCTTATGCGCCTTTGGAGGAAGACCAGCTTAAAGAGTTGAAGCTGCCAAGCGGCGTCAAAGACGGAGTGGTCGTGCTGGATGCGATCGGGCCTGCCCAGGAGGCGGGACTTCAGCTCAATGACGTCATCGTGAAATTCAACGATACGCCGATCCCGACGACGCTGGAAATGAAGAAGTTCCTATACGATAAAGTCAAAATCGGCGACACGGTGAAGGTGACGTTTTATCGGGACGGAAAAGAGCAAACAACCAATGTGAAGCTGGCGGAAAAGCCGGATCAATAAACGACATTGGAGCAAAAATAAAGAGGGGATCGGACGGCGAAAAGCACCGCCTGCCTGATTCTCCTTAGGGCAATGAAGAATCACCCGCCGCAGGCCCGTCCATGGTATAATCAAAGAAAGCCTTGGCAAAAACGGGTGCGCGAATGCCTGAATAAGGGCTATAATGTGAGTAAAACTAGGGCATAATCACAACCTTGTGTAGCGCTGGAAGGGATGCTTTCGATATGTACGTAGTATGCAAAGAACATTTGGAACTTGCCATCGACATGTTCGTGGACGAATACGAGGATGCTCCGGACATCGTGGATCTGAAGGAAACGGAGTTCTCCGACTGGGATCCGCCGGTGCAGTGCGCGCATTGCGAGCAGGAAGGCAAGTTTCTGGTGGTCTGACATAAGTGAAAAGCGAAAGAGGAGCGTGGGAGCACGCTCCTTTTGCGTGTTTAGGCTCAGCAAATGAAAGCAGGCAGTGCCTGCCATAATAAATACATAACCCATGTATGAGGGATGGAGGATTCTTCATGTTGATTCAAATCATTGGCGTCGGCAAATTGAAGGAAAAGTATTTGGTGCAGGGCATCCAGGAATACG
>Ga0180220_1002624_pt1 | contig 11272 bp, 10 predicted proteins | sample eDN5th37CBELigBY_FD_151335 | JGI IMG/M metagenome (GOLD analysis project Ga0180220, IMG submission 151335) | Enriched backyard soil microbial communities from Emeryville, California, USA - eDNA 5th pass 37_C BE-Lig BY (version 2) (version 2) | ecosystem: Environmental > Terrestrial > Soil >... | reverse complement strand
CCGCTTCGAGGCCGGGGAAATGATTTCGGTGGGCGATGATGGCCTCGTCCAGGTTGGCCATCGGCGAAATGGGTCGTTCGAGCGAGGCGGTTCTGTCGAAGTAGTCGACGAGGCTCCTTACGGTGCTTGTCAGTTCCTCGCTCTCCCGGCTGATCGTGGCGCTGAAGCGCTTCTGCTCGGCATCCGTGAGATCCGGCACCTTGTCGAGGATCTCAGCCCCGGACCGAATGGCGGAAATCCTGTTGAGGACCTGATGCAGCATCTGAGACAGAAGCGGATCCGAGCGAAGCCTGTGGCTATAGACGTCGATGCTTGCGCTCGCGTCCAGATACAGCCGGTAAAGCCGGGTAAGAGCCAGCCCTGCTTCTGGAAAGCGTGCCACAAAATCCCGAATGGCCGCCGGCTCCATCTCGATCCCTGCCATTGCCGGGTCGGCAAGAAGTTCCTCGATGGCCTGGATGGAACGGGATTCGGTGACGCCCGACAATTGGTCCAGATCCAGCCCCAGCCGTTCGCTAATCCGTACGAGCAGCTTTCCGCCGATCGCTCTTTTGTTGTTCTCGATGAGATTGAGATAGGTGGCCGAGATGCCGACAGCCTTCGCCAACGCGGCCTGGGAGAGGCCGAGCGCCAACCGTTTGCGTCTGATCTGGATGCCGATTGGCGCGCGCATCGCCTCCTCCCTGTACAAACATTTACAATAGTTGCTTTACAAAAAAAAGGAAAATTACAAAAAAAAATATATATTACAAAGGGCTATTGCATAGTTGTACTGGGTTCGGCTCTCCTGTGTGAGGCTATTGCCATCGTGGAGGAGAGTGAAGATGACCAAATTCCGCATGACCAGACGCGGCATCCTCAAGGGTGCAGGGGCGGGGCTCGTGACGTTGGGAGCGCCCTATGTTTTTACCAAGGGCGCATGGGCGGAGGAATTCTGCAACGACCCGTCCAAGGGGCGTGTGGTATTCGGTTTCAACGTGCCGCAGACCGGCTCTTACACCGAGGAGGGACTGGACCAGCTCAAGGGCTACCAGCTTGCGGTCAAGCATATTAACGGCGAGGGCGACGGCGGTATCCTGAACACCCTCAAGCCCGTTGCCCTGAAGGGGAATGGCCTTCTGGGGCGCAAGGTCGAATACGTGACCGGTGACACGCAGACGAACACCGACGTTGCCCGGGATGGCGCGCGGCGCATGATCGAGCGCGACGGCGCCATCATGGTCAGTGGCTGTGTTACGTCGGCCGAGGCTATCGCCCAGCAGAGTCTCTGCCAGGAAATGGGCGTCATCTATATGTCCGGCCTTACGCATTCCAACGACACGACAGGCAAGGACAAGCGCCGCTACGGTTTCAGGCATTTCTTCAACGCTTACCAGTCCGGCGTGGCGATCGCCCCCATCCTCGCCCAGGAATACGGCACTGAGCGCCGGGCCTACCACCTCACTGCCGACTACACCTGGGGCTGGACGCAGGAAGAATCCATCAAGGCAGCGACCGAGGCGCTGGGATGGGAAACCGTTGCCACCGTGCGCACTCCCCTCGGCCTGGGAGACTACTCGCAATATCTCACGCCTGTTCTCAATTCCGGCGCCGACGTGCTCATTCTCAATCACTATGGCCACGACATGGTGAACTCGCTGCCGCAGGCGACCCAGTTCGGACTGCGCGACCGCCAGGCCAATGGCAAGAACTTCGAGATCATCGTTCCGATGTTCTCAGAGCTGATGGCTGTCGGCGCCGGCGATGCGGTGAAAGGCATCATCGGCACGTCAAACTGGCACTGGGCGCTTGAGGACGAAGGAACGAAGGCGTTCACAAAGTCCTACGGCGAAGAATATGGCGCTCCGCCCTCCCAGTCGTCCCACACCGGCTATGTCCAGGCGATCCTGTATGCCGACGCGGTGGAAAGGGCAGGGACCTTCTATCCGCCCGAGGTCATCAAGGCGCTGGAAGGATTTGAGTTTGACGGAGCCGGAAACGGGCCGACGCTTTATCGCGATAGCGACCACCAGTGCTTCAAGGAGGTGCTTGTGGTTCGCGGCAACGAGAATCCGTCGAGCAAGTTCGATGTGCTCAACGTGATCGGTAAGACGCCGCGGGACAAGGTCACCTACGACCCGTCCATCTTTGGCGGAGAGCTGGGTCCGTACGAGCCCAATCAGTGCTGACAAGGCGAGGTCCCGGCTTTCGGGCCGGGACCAGCTCCGCGCGCACCGTCTTCAGCTAAGGAAGAATCTATGAACGCGTTTCTGGCTCAGTTGCTCAATGGGCTGGACAAGGGCGGCGCATACGCGCTCATTGCCCTCGGTCTGACGCTCGTATTCGGTACCCTCGGCGTTGTGAACTTCGCGCATGGCGCCCTTTTCATGCTGGGCTGCTTCTGTGCCGTCACATTCCGTTACCTGATCACCCTCGAAACGGTGACGATCGATCCGGAGAATCTTTCTCCTTGGGGTACGCCGGTGGAGGTGCGCACGCCGCTCGTCCAGAACTGGTTCGGCGATTTCGGTGCTGTTCTCGTAGACTACTCCGTTCCGATTTCCATTCTTCTTGCGGTACCCGCCATGCTTGTGATCGGCATCGCGATGGAACGCGGGATCATCAAGCACTTCTACAAGCGTTCGCATGCCGAGCAGATCCTGGTCACCTTTGGCCTGGCCATTGTGCTCCAGGAGATCGTCAAGAGCTTTTTCGGAGCCAATCCGATCCCGCAGCCGATCCCTTCCGACCTCCGCAGCGCCGCCGATATCGGGGTTTGGCTCGGAATGGATCCGCATACCCTGACCTATCCATGGTGGCGGATCGTCTATCTGGCCTTCTCCGCGGTCGTCATCGGCGGGGTCTTTGCGTTTCTTCAGTTCACGACGTTCGGAATGGTCGTCCGGGCCGGTATGGCCGATCGTGAAACAGTCGGTGTCCTCGGCATCGACATCGACAGGCGGTTCACGATCGTCTTCGGGCTGGCCGCCGTAGTGGCTGGCGTTGCGGGCGTCATGTACACGCCGCTGCTGGCCCCCAACTACCAGTTGGGGATGGACTTCCTGGTGCTCAGCTTCGTCGTGGTCGTTGTCGGCGGAATGGGCTCGCTGGGCGGAGCCGTGGCCGCAGGCTTCCTGCTGGGGATTCTGCAATCATTCGCTTCAATGACGGAGGTCAAGTCGCTCGTGCCGGGCATCGACCAGGTAGTCATCTACCTCGTCGCGGTTGTCATTCTTCTTGTGCGGCCTCGCGGACTGATGGGCCGTCGCGGAATCATGGAGAACTGATCCCATGGTCTCATTGTCTCGAACCGACTTGAGCAAGCTGGCAATATTCGCGGCCATAGTGCTGACCATGCCGATATGGCTCGCGCCTTTCGGCGCGGCATATCCAGGGCTCATGCAGAAATTTGCGATCTATGCGATCTTCGCGATCGGGTTCAACATTCTGTTCGGCCTGACCGGCTATCTGAGCTTCGGCCATGCGGCCTTCCTCGGAGTGGGCTCGTACACCACCGTGTGGTCGTTCAAGCTGCTCACCATGGACATCCTTCCGGCGATGGCGCTTGCCGTGGTTGTGACCGGCATCTTTGCGCTGGTGATTGGGTATTTCTGCCTGAGGCGGACAGGAATCTACTTCTCGATCCTGACGCTTGCCTTTGCGCAGATGTGCTACAGCCTGGCATATTCCGTGCTTACGCCCATCACGAATGGCGAGACCGGCCTCCTGCTGGCCAAGAACGACCCACGCGTGCTCGACGCATTGTTTGGCGCCAGCGCTTCGACGGACGGCTTGCCGCATCCGACGCTGTTGGGAGGATCCATAAGCGGCTATACCGGCTTCTACATCTGCGCGGTACTGCTCATCGTCTCGTTCTATATTTCACAGCTGATCTTCAGGTCGCCCTTCGGACTGGCGCTGCGCGGCATCAAGTCGAACCAGACCCGGATGAGCTATACCGGCTTCAACACCAAGCCTTACACGCTTGCCGCATTCGTCATCTCGGGAATGTTTGCCGGACTGGCCGGTGCGCTGCTTTCCGTCACCGATCCCTTGGCCGGTGCCGAGAGAATGAAATGGACCGAGTCAGGCAACGTCGTGCTCATGACGATCCTGGGCGGGGTGGGTACGCTGTACGGCCCGGTAGTCGGCGCATGGCTCATCAAATATTTCGAGAACATCTTCTCTGCGATCAACACCAACATACTGCACAGCTTCCTGTCCTTCCTGCCAGACGGCCTGGAGCAGGTGGTTGTGGCCGTTCTCTCCAAATTCGTCGGCGAAGGATGGCATCTGACGCTGGGCCTGCTCTTCGTCCTGATCGTAGTGTTCCTGCCGGGCGGCCTTGTTGAGGGAAGCCAGCGCCTTGCACGCTGGCTGACCGGACGCCTGAAAGGCTCGGGCGCGCAACCTCATCCCCATCCGGCGGAATAGGGAAAAGCATCATGGCAACGCAGCCTAACATCATCCTTCATGCAGCCGACGTGCACAAGAATTTCGGGGGCCTGCGCGCGCTCTCCGACATCGATCTCCAGATCGAGGAAGGGAAGACGCATGCCATCATCGGCCCGAATGGCGCGGGCAAGTCGACGCTGCTGAACGTCATCATCGGCCGCATTCCTCCCTCCAGCGGAGCGGTGGTCTTTGATGGCCAGGTTCTGACGGGCAAAGCTCCACACGAAATCAACCAGCTGGGCATCTCGCGCGTGTTCCAGACGCCGGAAATCTTCGTTGATCTGCCGGTGCTCCACAATGTCATGGCGCCTGCATTCGCCCGCAGGGACGGCGCCTTTCGGGTCAACATGCTTCGCAGCGTCGATTCCGAGACCGAAATCCGCGAGGAGGCCGAACAGTTGCTCCAGGATGTCGGCCTCTACGCCCGGCGCTTCGACACCTCGGGCGCACTGTCGCGCGGTGACAAGCGCCGGCTGGAATTGGCGATGTGCCTGATCCAGCGGCCGCGCCTGCTCCTGCTGGACGAGCCGACCGCGGGCATGAGCCGACATGACACCAACACGACCATAGATCTTTTGAAGAAGATCAAGTCGAGCGGCATGACGAAGGTCATCATCGAACACGACATGCATGTCGTGTTCTCTCTGGCCGACAAGATCTCCGTGCTCGCGCAGGGGCGCATCATCGCTTCTGGCTTGCCGCAACAGATCAAGGAAGATCCTCGGGTGCAGGAAGCCTATCTGGGGGGGAGCGTGCAATGAACGTGGTGGCAATGGAACGGGCGCCGGAAGCGGCAGCAACCATGACCGATCCGGCGAAGGCATTCTTCTGCGTGCGCGACATTCACGCCTATTACGGCGAGAGCTACATCGTGCAGGGCGTGTCTCTCGAACTCCGGAAGGGAGAGGTTCTGGCACTTCTTGGCAGGAACGGGGCTGGAAAGACATCCACGCTGCGCACCATTGCCCGCCTCGATCAACCTGAACTGCGCTCTGGCGAAATCTGGCTGGAAGGTGAACCCCTCCATCAGGTCAAGTCCTGGCAGGCCTCCCGCGCGGGGATACAGCTTGTCCCCGAGGACCGGCGCATCATCCCTGGCATGACCGTGGAGGAGAACCTTCAGCTTGCGCAGGTTGCCCCCGGTCACGGGCTGCAAATCGAGGAGATTTACGAGCATTTCCCCCGGCTTGCCGAGAGGCGGAAGCAGGAGGCCGTCACCTTGTCCGGCGGCGAACAACAGATGCTGGCCGTGGCGCGCGCATTGGCACGCGAGGTCAAGCTCCTTCTGCTTGACGAGCCTTATGAGGGGCTCGCTCCGGTTATCGTCAAGGAGATCGAACGGATCGTCTACAGCATCAGGGAGCGCGGCATTACGACAATCATAGTCGAGCAGAACGCCGTGGCCGCGCTGCGGCTTGCGGATCGGGCGGTCATCCTCGACAGTGGAGAACTGGTCTTCACCGGTAGTGCCAAGGAGCTTCTCGATAACGAAGACCTGCGCAACGAGTATCTCGCAATCTAGCACCGACTTCTGCGGTGACGCGGCGCTTTTGGCGCAAGAATTCAGGAGGGGAGTTAATGTCCGATGTTCGTGTACACAAGGTCCAGTCTGGTTGGAAGAAGCACGCTCTGATCGACAACGAGACGTATCTGAAGTGGTATGATGAGAGTGTTCGCAATCCTGACCGTTTCTGGGGCCGGCATGGCAAGCGGATAGACTGGTTCAAGCCCTATACGAAGGTTCGCAATGCCTCGTTTGATGGCAAGGTCTCGATCAGGTGGTTTGAGGACGGGCAGACGAATGTTTCCTACAACTGCATCGACCGTCACCTGAAGAAGCGCGGCAACCAGGTGGCCATCATCTGGGAGGGAGACAATCCCTATGACGAGAAGAAGGTCACCTACAACGAGCTGCACGAGCATGTGTGCCGCTTTGCCAATGTTCTGAAGAAGCACGGGGTTCGCAAGGGCGACCGGGTCACCATCTACATGCCGATGATCCTGGAGGCGGCCTATGCGATGCTGGCCTGCACGCGCATTGGCGCCATCCATTCGGTGGTGTTTGGCGGCTTTTCGCCGGATGCGCTGGCGGGCCGCATTGTCGACTGCCAGTCGCATTTCGTGATCACCGCCGATGAGGGGGTGCGCGCGGGCCGGCGCATTGCGCTGAAGGAGAACACGGACAAGGCCATCGCGATTGCCGCCCAGCAGGGCGTCAAGGTCGACAAGGTGCTGGTGGTGCGCCGCACCGGCGGCGAGGTCGACTGGGTCGAGGGGCGTGACGTGTGGCTGCATGAGGAAGCGGCCGGCGTGAAGCCGGACTGCAAGCCGGAGAAGATGAAGGCGGAGGACCCGCTGTTCATCCTTTACACGTCCGGCTCGACCGGCAAGCCGAAGGGCGTTCTGCACACGACCGGCGGCTACCTCGTCTATGTGTCGCTGACGCACCAATATGTGTTCGACTACCATGACGGCGACATCTACTGGTGCACGGCCGATGTCGGCTGGGTGACGGGGCATTCCTACATTGTCTACGGGCCGCTGGCCAACGGCGCCACGACGCTGATGTTCGAGGGGGTTCCGAACTATCCGACGCCGTCGCGCTTCTGGGAGGTTGTGGACAAGCACAAGGTCAACATCTTCTACACGGCGCCGACGGCGATCCGGGCGCTGCGCGGGGCGGGCGACGAATGGGTGAAGAAGACGTCGCGCAAGAGCCTGCGCATTCTGGGTTCGGTGGGCGAGCCGATCAATCCGGAGGCGTGGGAATGGTATTACGAGGTTGTCGGCGAGAAGCGCTGCCCGGTGGTCGACACCTGGTGGCAGACGGAGAATGGCGGCATCCTGATTGCGCCGCTGCCGGGGGCCACCGATCTCAAGGCCGGCTCGGCGACGCGGCCGCTGTTCGGCATCGTGCCGGAGATCGTCGACAATGAGGGGCAGGTGATCGAGGGCGAGGGGTCGGGCAACCTGTGCATCAGGGAGCCGTGGCCGGGCATGATGCGCACGGTGTTCGGCGACCATCAGCGCTTCATCGACACCTATTTCTCGACCTACAAGGGCCGCTACTTCACCGGTGACGGCTGCCGCCGCGACGCCGACGGCTATTACTGGATCACCGGCCGCGTCGATGACGTGCTCAACGTGTCGGGCCACCGCATGGGCACGGCCGAGATTGAATCGGCGCTGGTGGCGCATGACAAGGTGGCCGAGGCCGCCGTGGTCGGCTACCCGCACGACATCAAGGGCCAGGGCATCTACTGCTATGTGACGCTGGTGGAGGGCGAGACGGGCTCGGAGGCGCTGCGCAAGGAACTGATCCAGCATGTGCGCAAGGAGATCGGCCCGATCGCCGCGCCCGACAAGATCCAGTTCGCCCCGGCGCTGCCTAAGACGCGCTCGGCCAAGATCATGCGCCGCATCCTGCGCAAGATCGCCGAGGACGACTTTGGCTCCCTCGGCGACACCTCGACCCTCGCCGACCCCACCGTCGTCGACGACCTCATCGCAAACAGGCAGAACAAGAAGGGATGACCGGCCACCCAATCGGCAACGTCATAAGCCTCTGGCGATATCCAGCAAGCTCTTTCGGCGGAGAGCCACGAAACGCGTTGGAGATTGATACCGACGGCGTAGCGGGCGACAGGCTCTTCGGGCTGGTCGAGGCTGCGACGGGCGAGCCGGCGCGGCCGGACCGCGAGGCCAAATGGCACAAGTTGCCTCTGGCCCACTCTCGCCTCACGCCTAGTGGCGAACTGGAAATCGCACTGCCGGGCTCCGACTGGATGCCCGCTCCGTCCGCAGAATGCGACAGCGCACTCAGCGACTTCCTCGGCTTTCCGGTAGCGCTCAGGCCGTTCAGCCACGGCGCTCCGCCCGGCTATTCGGGAGTCGTGACGGAGCCGCGCTACCGCAAGGCGCCGGTCCATCTTCTTACCACCGCATCGCTGGCGCGGCTGAAGGCGCTTCACCCGGCCGGCAATCCGCATCCCCGCCGCTTTCGCCCGAGCGTGCTGGTGGATATGGCTCCAGTGGAGGGACATTTTCCCGAAACGGAGTGGATCGGCCGCCGTATCGCCATTGGCGAAGTTGAACTGACCATTTCAGAGCTGTGTCGTCGCTGCGCCTTCACCATCATCGCGCAGGACGGATTCGACCATGATGCGGAAATCTTGCGCACCCTGGTGCGCAACAACGGTCACAATATCGGCGTCTATTGCACGGTGGACAGGCCCGGCACGATCGAAACCGGCGCGCGGATGCGCTTTCTGTAGACCCGAAGACTCCCTGTGCTCGTTTGAGGCGACGCGGCCGACCGGAGCCGTTTCGGCGAGACCGGGCCGGGCGCTTTCATTTGCGCGCGCCTTTGTGTAAACCAACGGCGCTCCAAAGCCGAAACGCGGACAAAGTCATGGAAAAGTTCACCAAACTCACCGGCGTCGCCGCGCCGCTTCCGATCGTCAATGTCGACACCGACATGATCATTCCCAAGGATTACCTCAAGACGATCAAGCGCACCGGTCTCGGGAAGGGCCTTTTCGCCGAGATGCGCTACAACGAGGACGGCTCCGAGAACCCGGACTTCGTGCTGAACAAGCCGGCCTATCGGAACGCGCAGATCCTCGTCGCGGGCGACAATTTCGGCTGCGGCTCGTCGCGCGAGCATGCACCCTGGGCGCTGCTCGACTTTGGCATACGCTGCGTGATCTCCACCTCCTTCGCCGACATATTCTACAACAACTGCTTCAAGAACGGCATATTGCCGATCACCGTCAGCCCCGAAGATCTCGAGAAGCTGCTGGACGATGCCTCGCGCGGCGCAAACGCCACTCTCACCATTGATCTTGAGGCGAAGGAAATCCGCGGCCCCGATGGCGGCGTGATCAAGTTCGACCTTGACGACTTCAAGCGCCATTGCCTGCTCAACGGCCTTGATGACATCGCCCTGACGATGGAGAAGGTCGACGCCATCGCGGCGTTCGAACAGAAAAACGCGATGACCCGCCCCTGGGCCTGACACCCTCCTGCCGGACGCCGGTGCGAAAACGGAGGTTTTCCATGCGCTCCCTGCTCGTCGGAACCGCTGCTCTCGCACTGTTCGCCCTTGCCCCCCGCCCGGCAGATGCAGACGCCGGCCAGCCCGTGGCACTCGCAATGCTCGTGGACCCTGACGCAGGCGAGCAGGAGAATGCGGAGCCGGCGCCGCAGGATGTCGTCGGGCAGGATGACGGCCTGCCGGTGCCGCTGGCCTTCGAGGGTGGGTATCTGACCGTCACCCAGCCTGAGGAATATGGTGACAAGATCCTCTCCTATGACGGCCGGGAAATCGCACGCGACTATTTCGTTTCGCTTCAAAGGGTGGCCGAAGTCGCCGGCGTGAAGGTCGCGATCTACGATGTCGGCCCCGGGGGCAACGCCTGTGGCCCCGCCGCGCTGCTGATCTGGAAACCGGAAGGCGGCGATATCAGGACGGCGAAGGTGGGCGAGGATTGCGGCGCGCCACCGGCCGCCGTCTCGGATGACCGTATCGTCTTCCTGCCTTACGTTCTGCCCGGAGGCACGGCGCCGGTGCTGACCTGGTCGCCGGATGCGGGCGTTACCACCGCGGGAGAGCTGCATTTTTCGCCTGAGCCGGGAACCGGCTGGGAAGACCTCGACGCGGCGGAATTGGACAGCATGATCGATGCCATGCACAACGCGGCTGTCTTGCACGCCAGCAGCAAACTGCTTGGCGACAGACTGGAAGAAGTCGTCACCGGCCTCAGCGTCAGTGGCGCGCCGGAGATAAGCGCGAGCGGGATGGTTTACGGCAGCGGCTGCACGCCGCATGCCTGCGGCCTCGCCGATTCCTTCATGGCGGTGGATGCGAAGCGAAAGGCCGTCTACTTCGCCCATCAGGGCGAGACGCGCATCGACACCTGGCCCGCACTGAAGCGCTGGCCGGAAGAAATCCGCGACATCATGCGCTCTGCCCTGGCGAAACCGGAGTAGCGCCGTGCGACGACTGATTTCCACCGGGTCGCCCTTCGAGCAGGAAGCAGGTTATTCGCGTGCCGTCGTGCAGGGCGACTGGTGCTTCGTCTCCGGCACGACCGGATATGACTACGCGACGATGATCATGCCGGAGCGGGTGGAGGATCAGGCACGGAACGCGCTGAAGACCATTGCAAATGCCCTTGAGGAAGCCGGCTTCTCATTGGCCGACGTGGTGCGTGCCCACTATTACATCACCGACGCGGCCTTCGTGGACATCGTCTTCCCGATCCTCGGCGAGCATTTCGGCGAGATCAGGCCAGCGGCAACGATGATCGTATGTGGCCTGAACAAACCTGAAATGAAGATCGAGATCGAGGTGACCGCGCTCAGGCGCAGCGCCTGACAGGAAGGCGTGGTTGATCGGGTCAACCGGCACCTGCGACGAACCGGTAGGCGTACACCGCTTCCATGTGCGAGGCCCTTTCGGGAGTCCGCGCAACCTTCCGGTGCGTTGCCGGACTGCCGCAGGTGCTGGATCAGCGGCCCATGCCGTTTCGGCTTGCACGCCGGCCTTTCGCCGTTTAGCTAGACCGGAATTCACGGCATCATCTCAGGACGCTTCTCATGGCTTCGAAGAACCTCTTCCTCCTCCCCGGCGACGGCATCGGCCCCGAGGCGATGGCCGAGGTGAAGAAGCTGATCGCCGCCATGAACGAAAAGTTCGGCACCGGCTTCGTCACCGACGAGGGCTTGGTCGGCGGATGCGCCTATGACGTACATGGCCAGGCGATCTCGGAAGCGGATATGGAGAAGGCCCTGGCGGCCGATGCAGTGCTGTTTGGCGCTGTGGGCGGACCCAAAT
>Ga0180220_1002623_pt1 | contig 11276 bp, 9 predicted proteins | sample eDN5th37CBELigBY_FD_151335 | JGI IMG/M metagenome (GOLD analysis project Ga0180220, IMG submission 151335) | Enriched backyard soil microbial communities from Emeryville, California, USA - eDNA 5th pass 37_C BE-Lig BY (version 2) (version 2) | ecosystem: Environmental > Terrestrial > Soil >... | reverse complement strand
GGACATCGTCCTCCTGCTGCTCATCTTCTTCCTGCTCACATCCAACTTCATTCCACAGTTCGGTATCCAGGTCAATCTTCCTCAAGCAGACACGGCAGCTCCGACCGAAGATCAATACGTAACCGTGACCATCACGGCGGACGGCAAATTCTACGTGGGTCAGGACGAAGTCCCACGCGCGCAGCTTCAGTATGCCCTTTCGGAGGCAAAGGGAGAACGCACCTCCCTCGTACTTCGTGCCGATGAGAAGGCTACTGTCGGACAGTTCGCCACGGTTGCCAGCATTGCCAAAGCCTTGGATCTACGCGTGCTCATGGCGACGGAACGGGCCGACCTGAGTCCCCAGTAAATGACGATCCGGCTCTAGAGGGAGTTTACATTCTCCTACAGATGCGGCAGATTCAAGTGTCTACCGGATAGGAGGCCTCGTAAGAACAATGCCGTAACGGGGTAGTAATACATGTGCCGTGCTATGTTCAGCAGAAGCTTAAATTCTGCGCACATGGCTCGGTGGAGTGCGATCTGCCGGACATACGGCAACCTATCCACTGCCTCTTTTTGGCCCCGCCTTCCTGACGTTTCGAACCAGCTTGATGCCGGATGAAGAGCCTGCATCGTAAGATAGAAGTCAGCTATCTCGTGCTGGTGGGGATTACCGTCGCGATCTCCACCTTTTCGGCCTACCATTTCTCTAAGCTGGGCAACTCGACGCGCTTCCTGCTTCAAGAGAACTATCGAAGCGTCCAGGCTGCCGAAAACATGGTAAAGGCGCTCGCGCGGCAGGAGAACGCTCAGCTCTCTATGTTGAGCGGGCGTATCAATGAGGGCTGGGAGGACTTTCTGAGCAGCAGAAATGAGTTCTTAGACTCATACGATCAAGTCGCCTACGATGGCTGGATGCTACCCGGAGAGTCGGATCTGATAAACAGAATCTCCTTCTCATACGACCAGTACCGGCTGGCTTCAGACTCTCTGTACCGGCTCGTCAGAGCAAATGGCAGCGATGAAATCAAGGAAGAGTTTCGGGAGAGCCTCCTGAAACCAACAACGGAGCAACTGCGAGAATACGTCAACGCCTTGCTTCACCTGCATCACAACGCCATGATCGGGCGACAGGTCGAAGTCGAAGGTCTGGCCGACGCAGCCACGAAAGCCATCGTCGTTGCCTCCGTACTGGCCGTCATACTCAGCCTCATGGCCAGCCTTCAGTTCGTCCAGCAGATCGTACGGCCGATCGAGCATCTTACGAACAGCGTGCGCCGGATCGGGCGTGGGGCATTGAGCGAGCAGATCGAGATCACCACGGACGACGAGATTGCGGAACTCGGGCGGGAATTCAACAAAATGACGGACCGCCTGGCCACCTTCGAGGCAATGAACGTGCAGAAACTCATCGCCGAGAAGAAAAAGACGGAGTCTCTGGTAGCGGCCCTCCCGAACCCGGTGATCATGATGGACCAGCAGAACCATGTGCTCCTCCTGAATCAGGCAGCCATCGAGCTCCTGCAGGTGCAAGACGGCACATGGCAGGAAAAACCTCTCCTCGAAGTATCCCGGAACGATTCGCTCACCCGGCACCTCAACGACGCCGAGCAGACCGAGGACGAGCTGGACCCGGTACTACCCGTTATGCTCGACGGAACCACCCGCTACTACCGCCGCCGCCTGGTAGCCATCAGCAGTCCGGAAGGACACCTCGAACTTAAAGTGATCCTTCTGGAAGATGTGACGCACTTCAAAGAGCTCGATCAGTTAAAATCTGACTTCCTGGCTGCCGTATCGCATGAGTTGCGCACACCACTAACATCGCTCGGCATGGCTATCGACCTGCTCCAGCAGGAGGTCCCCGGTCCTCTTACCGAACTGCAGCAGGACCTGCTCGCAACGGCCTCTGAAGACAATGAGCGCCTGAAGAAGTTCGTGGAAGCCCTGCTGGCGCTTGCGCGCCTGGAGGCTGGCATGTACCAGCCGGAACGACTCATGCTCGATTTCGACTCTGTGGTACACCAGGCTACGAGCGCCTTGCGCCTCCCCTTCTCACAGGCCGGCGTCAAGCTCGAAATCAACATTCAACGTGACCTCCCCCCCATCCACGGCGACCAGGAACAACTCGGATGGGTTATCACGAACCTGGTGGGGAATGCCCTGCGCCATACACCGTCGGGAGGACGCGTGCGCGTGACGGCATGCGTGGAGGACGATCAACTACACGTTACCGTCGAGGATACCGGATCAGGAATTCCTAAAGAGTCGCTCGAAATCATCTTCGACAAGTTCGTGCAAGTCAAGGGTACCATGGCGCCGGGCGGTGCCGGCCTCGGATTATCCATTGCCAAGACGGTGATTGAGGCCCACGGCGGCCGAATCTGGGCGGAGAGCGAACTGGGGCAAGGCAGCGCCTTCCATTTCCTGTTGCCCCTCCACGTCGAAGAGGGTGTCCTGGCGGATTGAGGTACTCACTCCGATCACCCGGTGGCGCCACACCCCTTGCTGCAAGTTAAATGATTATTAAGTATTTACCCTCAAAACAGGGTGTTACAGGCCTGCATCATCTTGCAGGTTGCAAACCAAAGGTGAAGGTATTGCAAAATGCAAACTACCCAGAATCTTTGCATATGAGCCCTCAGCCGCCATTTTCGGCCGGAAGCGCTTCTGGCCGCATTGCATTTTGCAATACAGCATGAGGTCTCAGAGAAGCCAATTCTGTAAAAAAGCTCGATTCCAGGCAGAAAAAAGCCCTTTTGTGAATTGGCAAGGTGTTTGGGCAAGGATATGTGAAACCGCCCGGTAACGATTCGGGCCATTGCAATTCTCACGTGGCTTCGCAAGGATTACGTAATGCGGAGCCTCACACAACAAACCACCCGTCACTCACGAGCCAGATCGGCTCACAACAGAACGAGTAGGAAATGAAGAACAAAGGCTTGTCGTTCAGCTCAATCTTCGCCGGCTCTGCCATGGTGATCATCTTCGCCATCAGCGTATCGCTGTACATCTTCGTAATGGGCAACCCGGCCAACTTCGAAGGTGGGGACCCGGCCAACCACCCCCTTCCTGGCAACTATCTCGGCATGGTGTACAAGGGTGGTTTCGTCGTTCCCGTTCTCATGTCGATGTTCCTCATGGTGATCACGTTCACCATCGAGCGCTTCTTCAGCATTCGTTCCGCACACGGACGTGGATCGATCCCCGCGTTCGTCGCCAAGCTGAAGGCCCACCTCGAGTATGACGACATCGACGAGGCCGTGAAAGAGTGCGACCGCCAGAAAGGCTCCATCGGCAACGTGATCAAGTCCGCGCTACTCAAGATGGAGCAGATGCGCAAGGACACCCACATGGACAAAGAGCAGAAGCAACTCGCCATCGAGAAGGAACTTGAGGACGCAATCTCCCTGGAGATGCCGATGCTCAACCGCAACCTGCCGATCATCGCTACACTGGCCTCTGTAGCCACTCTTATCGGTCTCTTCGGAACGGTGCTCGGCATGATCCGCGCCTTCGCCGCTCTCGCCATCGCGGGCAACCCGGACTCTACGGCTCTCGCGAACGGTATCTCCGAAGCCCTCATCAACACGGCACTCGGTATCGGCTCGTCGGCGATCGCGATTATCGCGTACAACTACTTCACGAACAAGATCGACACGCTGCGCTATAGCATCGACGAAGTCGGCCTAAGCATCATTCAGACGTTCCAGGCCAAAGAATCGGCCAGCACTGCTCCGAAAGCCGCTCAGGTTGCGACGGGTAAATCCTCCCAGACGACCCTCTCGGCTTGAGCATCCGATTATTTGAACTGGTAAGGTATCGAGATGGCTAAAAAAAAGCTTACATTTCCGCGCAAGAATATCGCGCTGGACATGACAGCAATGTGTGACGTGGCTTTCCTGCTGCTCACCTTCTTCATGCTGGCGACGAAATTCAAGCCGGACGAACCCGTGATCGTCGATACCCCTTCTTCGATTTCGGAGATCAAGCTTCCTGAATCGGACATCATAACGATTACGATTGATAAAGAGGGGGCGGTCTTCTTTGGGATCGATAACCAGACCACGCGCTATAAGCTCATCGAAGCGATGGGCGACAAGTACAACGTCGCCTTCACGGACTTTGAGAAGAACGAGTTTGCGCTGAGCTCGACGGTAGGTATGCCGGTCGGCAGCCTAAAACAGATCTTGAGCACTGCCTCGGGCTACGAAAAGTCAAAGATCAAGCAACCCGGTATTCCGATTGACTCCACGAACAACCAGCTTCGTGACTGGGTCGACTTGGGACGGCGCATGAATCTGGAAGTGACGGGCAAAGTACCGCGTGTTGCTATTAAGGGCGACAAAAACAGCGACTACGGCGTCGTCAAAGAGGTTATCGCGACCCTGCAAGACCTGAATATCAACCGGTTCAACATGATTACTTCGCTCGAAGCAGCGCCGGAAGGCACTCCTGCCGCCATGGCTGCCGCTTCGGAAGAGTAATCGCGAGGACACCCTAAACCGGAGATACTATGGCAGATGTAGAGATTAAAGAAGGTGGTACTAAGGGCAAACAGAAAAAGGGTGCCAAGAAACAATCCACCAGGGTCGACATGACCGCCATGGTCGACATGGCTTTCCTGCTGATCACGTTCTTCATGCTGACGACCACGATGAGCCAGCCTCAGACGATGGAAATCACCATGCCGGACAAGCAGGAGAACAGTGACGACAAGATGAAGGTCAGGGAATCACGTACGGTGACGATTCTCCTGGATGAGGACGACAAGGTGCATTACTACCAGGGTGTCACGAATGAAATGCCGGAAGTCCATACGACGAACTTCGGCAAGGATGGCATCCGTAAAGTGCTGCTCCAGAAGAAGCAGGAAATCGGCAAAGTGCGCAACCCTGAATCTGGCAAACTGGAGGACGGTATCATCGTGATCATCAAAGCCAAGGATGAGGCCAAATACAAAAACATGGTCGATATCCTTGATGAGATGAACATTACCGGTATCAGGACCTACGCCATCGTGGATATCACCCAAGGCGACCTGGATTTGCTCGCAGCCAGTGAAACAGCGGCTGCGGGTCAGACGGTCGGTGGTTGATGGGTTTCCACTCCTAACCACAGTTTCCAGACGAGGATCACATGAGTAACTATTGCTTCGAGCCAAACGATGTCTTCGACAATCGTAACAAGGCTTATGGAGCGTACTGGCTGAGGAAGATTTACGCAAAGCGGCTATCCACCGCTCTGTGTATCGGCGGCGCCGCATTCAGCCTGGCTGTTGCGAGCCCCGTCATCCTGAAGGGGATCAAGCCGCCGCAGCAAACGGAAGACCTGAGCCAGACGGTGGTAGAGCTTGCCAACCTCGAGCCACCGCCGCTCCAGGAGAACACGCCACCGCCACCTCCGCTTCCGCCCCCGCCGCCGCCACCACAGGTGGCAACGGTGCGGTTCGTGCCGCCGGAGCCCGCTCCGGACGAAGAAGTGCCCGAGGAGGAAGTCCCACCGCCACAGGACGAACTGGTGGACGTTCAGGTCGCTGCGGTAACACAGGAAGGCGACCCGAATGCGAGCCTCGACGAGATCATCGTTGAGGATGTGCCGCCACCACCCGTAGTGGCACCGCCGCCACCACCGCAAGAGGAAGAGGTCTTCCTCGTAGTGGAACAGCAACCGCAGTTCCCGGGCGGCATGGAGGCTCTCGCGAAGTTCCTCCAGAAGGAGGTGAAGTATCCGGAGATCGCCCGGAAGGCTGGTGTTGAAGGAAAGGTATTCGTGCAGTTCGTAGTCGGTAACGACGGCGCGATCCGTGATGTCGAGGTCGTCCGTGGGATCGGCGGCGGCTGCGATGAGGAGGCGATCCGCCTCGTCAAATCGATGCCGAAATGGATCCCTGGCAAGCAGAACGGACGCGCCGTGGCGGTCCGGTTCTCCATGCCGATTACCTTTAAGTTGAGGTAATGCCAGAGCTTTGATGGAGCGAGGTACGGCAGGTATCGCAATGGATCTGCCGCACCTCGCTCCGTCGGGCTCTTTTTTTGTGTCTGATCATACAGATGATCTGATACCAGAAGTTGCTATTCCCGTTGCCTGACCGTCCGATTCAAGCGACGAATCTGTCCGTCCAAACGCACAATCCCGGCAACAACCAGCCAGACAAAGCGATTCACGTTACTGTATTTCACAGCTGGTTCACTTCCAGGTGCGTTCCGGGACACTAATACGAGCATGACATGACGGGTAGTGAAGTCTGGCACAATTCATGACACGTACTTGAGAACGAGGGCGCACAGGATAACGCTCCTCTCCTGTCCTCCATGTCAAGCTGAACTAAGGAGCAGGCCTACATGAGTGCGGTAATGCAGAACAACCTCGTACGTGCAGTTAGCGTAGCCATTGCGCTACTGTACGTCGTGATGGGTGTTGCCTTGTTGGCCGATCCAACTATCTGGCACATATTGGAAAGCTTTGGATGGCCGTCGTGGCCCCGCTATCCACTAGCTATATTGCTCACTGTTTATGGCTGTTTCCGCGTATACAGGGCCGCGAAAGTAAGACGGTTTGGCGATGCGTAAAGCTGTCCTATACCTGATGTCTCTTAGCCTCCTGCTCGCGGCTTGCCGCGGCAGAGGCAGTGAGGAACCGACAGACTCGCCTACCATGGGTGAGATCACGATAGCAGCGGATGAGTCTTTCCGCCCGCTCGTAGAAGCACAGATCGCTGTTTTTGAGTCCGATTACAAGTATGCCCAGATTACACCCGTCTGGCGACCGGAGAACGAAGCTATTCGGGACCTGCTGGAAGGTAAGGTCAGGCTTGCTATCGTCAGCCGCGAGTTGACGGAAGCCGAAAAGAACGTGCTGCGCCAGCAGAAACTCGTCCCCAGGAATCCGTTGAAGGTAGCGGTTGACGGTGTCGGGTTGATCGTCAACAAGCAGAACCCCGACTCCATGCTTACCATGGACCAGCTCCAGAGCATCTTCTCCGGCGAGGCGAAGAAATGGTCTGATCTCGGAGGCGGCGGATCGAACCAGAATATCACGATCGTATTCGATAACAACAACTCCAGCAACCTCAATTTCATACGTGAGAAGTTCTCGATCCAAGACCTACAACACCTGAATGTCTTTGCGACGGAATCCAACGAACAGGTCATCGAGTATGTCGAGAGCAATAGAAATGCGCTCGGCGTGATCGGAACGAACTGGATCAGTGATTCCGAGGACCCTGCGCAACAGAAGTTCAAGAGCTCTATCTCGGTCGTTGCCATCGCGGATACCCCGAACCCCTCCAGTTCGGATTACTACCAGCCATACCAGGCCTACCTGGCTCTGGAACAGTATCCGTTGCGGCGGGACGTGCTCATTATCTCTCGTGAAGCAAGAGCCGGACTAGGATCCGGTTTCATGTCCCATGTCGCTGGTGACCGCGGCCAGCGCATTATCTTAAAATCAGGCCTGCTTCCCGCTACGATGCCTGTTCGGCTTGTAGGGATACGAGACAACTTCTAATCAGCTAAAACACCGGTCACATGAAGTCTGTACGTCTTTTTGCCTTGGCTATTCTAGCCCTCGGGCTTGCGGCGCAACGTCCCGCCATTGCGCAGTCAGCAGACCAGGGGCTCACTTACTTGTTGAATGAGCAGTACGGGAAAGCACGCACTACGTTTACTGCGCTGGCCAAAAGCAGCCCCACCGCAGAGAACCTGTTCCGCCTGGGCAACTTCTATATGATCATTGGCCAGCCGGACTCCGCCCGGACGTACTTCCAGCAGGGCCTGGCTGCTGACGAGAAGTCCGCGCTCATTCATGTAGGACTGGGCGAACTCGAACTTGCAGGCAACAACGCGGCGGGTGCTGCCGAGCATTTCGAGCATGCCAGGAAGTTCTCCCGAAACAGAAACGCAGAGGTATTCTATCAGATCGGGACAGCATACCTTCGTCACAAGCCCGTCAACGCGAAAGCGGCCATCGAAGCGCTCGAAAAGGCAGTCGATCTCGATGACCAGAATCCGCGTTACTACGTGGCCTTGGGAGACGCCCACCTCGCTAACAACGACGCAAGCAAAGCATCGCTGAACTACGAGCAGGCGTACTACTTCGACGAGAATTACGCTCCGGCTTACAAAGCCATCGGCGACCTCTATCTCCGTACGAAGAACTATAACGAAGCCCTGCGGCGCTACCAGGAGGCCATCGCCAAAGATGCGAACTACGCGCCGGTGTACCGCGAGCTTGCCGAATTGTATTTCCTCGGTGGCCAGTACAAGAACGCTGCGGAGAACTATGCCAAATACGCTCAACTTGGCGAGCTTACGGAAGAAAACTACTTCACGTATGCCGGCTACCTGAACCTGAACAAGCAGTACCAGGAGTCGCTGGCGCAACTCCAGAAAGTCAGCCCGGACTACCCCAGCCCGATTCTCCATCGACTGTACGCCTACAACTACTTCGAAACGAAGCAGTATCAGGAAGGCCTCCAACAAATCCAGCAGTTCTTCCAGGAGGCAAAACCGGAAGACATTCTCGCGCAGGACTACGAGTACGCCGGACGCCTATCGATTGCTGCAGGAGACACACTCCAGGGCCTTGAGCACCTTCGCAAGGCTGCCGACTCCGACTCCACCAAGCTGAACCTCTACAAGGAGATTGCTGAGACGTATTATGAAGGCCGTGAGTACGCCAAAGCTGCGGAAACCTATGCAGCCCTGGAGCAAAAAGGAGGCGACCTGAGCGCCACGGATTATTTCCGCCAGGGTATGGCCTACTACTTCGTCGAGGAGTTCGGCAAGGCGGATTCGGCTCTCGCCAACGTCAACGAGCGGGCATCGACCCACCTCACAGGGTGGGTATGGCGTGCTCGGACGAATGCCAAAATTGACTCCACGAGTTCACTCGGCCTTGCCAGGCCTTTCTATGAGAAAGTCATCGAACTGGCCATGGCAGATCCCGACGCGAACAAGCGAGAGCTTACAGAGGCCAACCTGTATCTCGGATACCACTACTACCTGAAGGCTGACCAGGAAAACTCCGAGAAATACCTGAACCAGGTTCTCGCACTGGATCCCGAACATGCCACGGCAACGGCTCTGCTGCAAGCTATTGAGGCAGGTCAGATTGGCCAGATCAGTAACACGAGCGAGGACAGTACAGCAGCTCAATCGCAATGACGCAGAGACGCACTGCTGCAAGATCTAGTTAACCGCAATCCAGATCATAGAGCCCCGGGGAGGGTTGCTCCTGAAAACAGGCAGCGATCCTCCCCGGGGCTTTTTTCAGGCCTGATCTACATTTCGCCATGTGGATACACGCCCGGCATAATGCCTGGCACATGGCACCGGTTTATCAAGCGCCTGGATAGCACACAGGACTGAACGTAGCTTCCCCTACAGCGCTGCTAGGCCTGCCGAAGTTGTCTGGCGTACACAGACCACCTGATAGGTCTTGTCAGTCCTGGCGCGTTGCCGCACGCGATCCGATGTTCGTCGGAATCACAATGATACGACCAATGCGGGGTCACCAGTCTGGCAGGATATCAGATAGGTAGGCTGGATAAAGAACGCGCGGACTGAAGCCTGCGGCCACGATTCTGCTTCGAATCCTGCAGCCGCGTACTTCAACCCGCACGCATGGAATGGATCGGGGTTTATCAGGATTGGATCCGGCGAAACTCGGCTAGCTGCAACCGTTCCCACCGGCACGCCTCCTGCGATCTGAGATCCCCCTTATAATGCTCCCGGCCCTCTCCTGAGGGCATCACAGCTCTTGTATCCGAATATCCTTGAACTCGATCCGGTGTCCGTGTCCCAGGAAGCCAATGTAGCCGCTGGGATTGAAGAGACCGGGATGCTCCCTGCCGTCAATCGTCTGCGGGCGTCCCGCCTCCTGAATGTCCGCATCTACGATCACTTGTCCGTTGAGGGTTACCGTTATCCGTGAGCCGTCTGCGCGAATCTCTTGCTCATTCCATTCGCCTGCCGGCTTGAGAGCGCCCTTCTTCGCCGGTACGACGCCGTAGATCGAGCCATGGTACTGCCATGGTTTCAGATTCGCCCACTGCTCCGCATAGTCATCCAGAATCTGGATCTCCATACCGTAGTACGCCGCATCTTTTCCCTGTTCGGCCCGAATGCCGACCCCATTGTTGCCCCCCGGCTCCATGCGAAACGAGAAGCGCAATACGAAATCGCTGAAAGGCTGATCGTAGTAGAGATTCCCTCCACTCTCCTGCTTCGCGACGAGCATACCGTTCTCGACGGTATACCCCTTCAGGTCTCCCGTCCATCCACTCAGGTCCTTGCCGTTGAAAAGTGTTTTCCATTCCCCATCCTGGGCGGCTGCGGGTATCCATGTGGCTAATGCCATAACGGCAAAGATGAGAAGCGTGCGCATAGTGAATAGCTAGTTCGGTTCAGTCCAGCGTTCATGCAAGGCGAAATGCCCGTGCCTCTGTACGATACGCACCCGGATGTTTTCCGTCCAGTCTTCCTACAAGGACTAACCGCAACCTTTTCGCCGGACTGAATCGCCGCTCACTTGTGCCATTGCTCGAGAGCCGGTATCATCCCGGAGGTGCTACAACATTGATGAGTCGACCGCTCTCCCTCCTACGTGCTATGCCCCCTCCTACTGCTTCTGCTGGGCTCGTGCCCGTTATGCTGACTCCATTTCGGCCTGACGGAACCATCGACTACGACGGGCTCGATTCTCTGATTGATTTCTACCTGGAAGCCGGAGCGACCGGTCTGTTCGCCACTTGCCTGTCGAGCGAGATGTACGAACTCTCCCCCGACGAACGGCTTTCCCTCACTCGGCACGTTGTCAGACGGGCTGGTAACCATGTCCCTGTCGTTGCTACAGGAACGTTCGGAGGGAGTGTCCGGGAACAGGCCGCATTCATACGCCGCATGGCGGATACAGGAATTGCTGCGGCGGTGGTCATATCGAGCCAGTTGACCGGGCAGGATGATCATCCGGATGTACTGCGGGATAACCTGCAAGCACTGGCCGAAGCTACGGGCACGATTCCTCTCGGTACATACGAGTGTCCTGTACCGTACAAGGTACTCCTTCCCCCCGACCTCCTGAAGGATCTCGCCCGAACTGAACGATTCTCGTACCACAAGGACACGTCGTGCGATATGCGCGACATCGGTACCAAACTGAACGCCGTTCGAGGTACCGGCATCCGTCTCTTCAACGCAAACACGCCAACGGCCCTGGATTCGTTGCGTGCCGGCGCCGCGGGTCTCTCCCCCATCTCGGCCAACTTCTATCCCGAACTGTACAGCTATCTC
>Ga0180220_1002621_pt1 | contig 11281 bp, 9 predicted proteins | sample eDN5th37CBELigBY_FD_151335 | JGI IMG/M metagenome (GOLD analysis project Ga0180220, IMG submission 151335) | Enriched backyard soil microbial communities from Emeryville, California, USA - eDNA 5th pass 37_C BE-Lig BY (version 2) (version 2) | ecosystem: Environmental > Terrestrial > Soil >... | reverse complement strand
CGTATTGGTGCCATAAACCTGTTTCGAAAAGGCATGCGCCTATTGAAACCGGTACCGCTTGGGCATGACCCATACGGTAGGGGCGAAGTCAACCGTCCTGATGTTTCGTCACGCTAAGGTAGGAGCACGATGAAGTGCGTTCGCACTACCGGACAGAAACAAGTCTAAATGGTTTATGCTTCGCATAAACACTCGTCACTGGATGACGGGAGACAAGCTCGTGACTTTAGTCATGAGTCGTTGACCCTTCATTGCTCCAAAATCTGTTTCAGCGCATTGTATTCCTCGGCGCTCAAATACTTGGAGATCGAAGCTTCAATCGTTTTCGATTCGTCTTCGGTCAGCCCGTCCTCCATGGCGCTCGAGATGTTTTGGAGTTCAGCCGGAGGCAGCTTCGCGATCAGCATGCTGAAAATTTGTTCCTTCTCGCTGCCGGTAAGCTCCCGTTTCTTTTGAACGAGTCCGTCCGTGCCGCTTTGCTGCTCTTTTTGCCGGGTTGATGCGCTTCCCGATCCCGAATCCCCCGAAAGTTCTTGGCCCATGACCGGAAATGCTTGATCGGGCGCTTCTTTTTGTTCCGCCGCGCCTTCGCCCGTGCCGCCGCTTCCGCTGACGCCGGACTCTTCGGGTGTCGATGCCCCGCTGCCGGCAGAGACGCTTTCCTCCGAAGCTCCGCTATTCGAAATACTCTCAGCAGAGCTGCTCCCGCTAGAACCGCCCCCGGTCCCGTCGCTGGTATCGCTGCCTTCGGTACCGCCGCTCAGGATATCGCCGGATGCCGGGTCGGCGCTTTCAGACGAATCCGTGCCGCTTCTTTCCCGAGATCCCGAATCGCTTGTATCCGAAGAAGTCTTCTCGTCCTGTTCATCCGGCGTTTTGGCCGTTTCCTCCTGATCGCCCTTTTCGTCCTCTCCGTTTCCGCCATGAAAACCGAAAAGTCCTTTCATCATGCCTCCAAAACCGAACGACTGCCCTTCCAACGTAATGTTTAGACTGGAAAGCAGCGATTGTACATAGTTGTTGACGATGAGTCCGGTCGTCATGATGGTCAAACCGCTGATCAAAAACACCGTTAATACCATTTTGAGCAGCCACCGCGTCCATTTCATGCAAGTCTTCCTCCTTTAAAAACATGCTAGGATGATTGCAGCGTATCGATAGATTCACATCCATCTATGAAAAAGATTTGCAAAATCCTGTTTACTAGAAGTATTGACGGATTGCGGCTGCTTTTAACCCACTCGGGCAAGAAAAAAAGCCCGCTGGCCGGAATTTTCCGGCAAACGGGCTTGATTTGAAAGGACAAGCAGATAGGCAACAGCGATCGAATGAACGATCCGGACCGCAGCGTACTGCTTGCGCAAATTAATAGATCGGCAAAATTTGATTTGTCTGGCTCCGGTTGCGTCCCACGGAGAAGATGGCAATCGGAATGCCGGTCAACTCGGAAACGCGTTTGACGTAATTGCGGGTCGTTTCAGGAAGATCCTCGAGCGTTTTCGCTTCGGAGATATCCTCGTGCCAACCCGGCATTTCTTCGTACACCGCTTCGCATTCCGCCAGCATTTTCAGGCTTGCAGGGTAATGCGTAATCACTTCGCCGCGGTATTTGTACCCGGTGCAGATTTTAACGGTGTCCAGACCGGTCAATACGTCCAGCGAGTTCAAAGACAATCCGGTCAAACCGCTGACGCGGCGGGCATGGCGTACCACGACGCTGTCGAACCAGCCGACGCGGCGAGGGCGTCCGGTAACGGTGCCGTATTCATGGCCTTTTTCCCGAATATAGTCGCCGATTTCATCGTTCAGCTCCGTTGGGAACGGACCATCGCCGACGCGGGTCGTATAGGATTTGGCAACCCCGATGACCTGGTTGATTCGCGAAGGACCGACGCCGGAACCGATGCAGACGCCGCCGGCCGAAGGGTTCGAGGACGTGACGTACGGGTATGTCCCTTGGTCGATGTCAAGCATGACGCCTTGCGCGCCTTCAAACAGCACTTTACGGTTTTCGTCGATCGCGTCGTTCAGCACGACCGACGTGTCGGTCACGTATTTGCGGATGACTTCCGCATACTCCAGATACTGCTTCAGCACTTCTTCCACGTCGAGCGGCTCGGCGCCGTAAACCTGCTGAATGATTTGGTTTTTCTCTTTCATCAGGTGACGCAGCTTCAGCTCGAATTCCTCGGCATCCATCAAATCCGCGATCCGGATTCCGTTCCGGGCAGCCTTATCCATGTAGCAAGGACCGATCCCTTTCCGCGTCGTTCCGATCTTGTTCGGGCCTTTGCGGTCCTCTTCCAGTCCGTCCAATACCAAATGATATGGCATAATGACATGGGCGCGGTCGCTGATGACCAGATTATCCGTCGTAAAACCGTTATCGTGAATGTAGTTGATTTCTTCAATGAGTGCAGCCGGATTGATCACCATGCCGTTTCCGATGACGCAGGTCTTGTCGGAATAAAATACGCCGGATGGGATCAAGCTGAGCTTATATTTTTTACCGTCAATCAGAATGGTATGTCCGGCATTGTTGCCGCCCTGATAACGGGCAACGACATCGGCGCTTTCCGCGAGAAAGTCCGTGATTTTGCCTTTGCCTTCGTCTCCCCATTGTGTTCCCACAACGACTACTGTTGACATTTTCATTCCCCCGCTTGGTGCGTAAAGCGCACCTCGTTTTAATAATTCCTATGAATTGTGCGCGAAAAACCGTATCTCTATGCACGTTTTTCGCAAGTGCAATCGCATGAATCGTCATATTCATGATGCCGCTTGGTTGTCTGATGCCAGGCTTGATCGGCCCAAACAAATTGAGTTAAATCCCAAGGCAGCATTACCAGTGTAACAGTCCCCATTTTCAAAGTCAAATAAAAAACGAACAATCGCACATCCCGGTGTGCGATTGTTCGGAAATGGAAATTATATTAGTAGAGAAGTCCGTTTTTATAGAATCAAGCGTTACATGGCGAATGGCTCCGCATGGTTCCGCTCGTAATTGACGAATTTATTGAAGTTTTTCATAAAGACCAGCTCCACCGTGCCGACGGGACCGTTACGCTGCTTGGCGATGATGATTTCGATAATGTTCTTCTTTTCCGTCTCCTGATTGTAGTAATCGTCACGGTAAAGGAAGGCAACGATATCGGCATCTTGTTCGATCGAACCCGATTCCCGAAGGTCGGACATCATCGGACGTTTGTCCTGGCGCTGCTCCACGCCCCGGCTCAGCTGGGACAGGGCGATAACCGGCACGCTCAGCTCACGGGCGATTTGCTTCAAGGTACGGGATATTTCCGATACCTCCTGCTGCCGGTTTTCGCCGGGTTTGCCGCGTCCTTGAATCAGCTGCAAATAGTCGATGACGATCATGCCAAGGCCTTTTTCCTTTTTCAGCCGGCGGCATTTCGAGCGAATATCCGCTACCGTAACGCCGGGCGTATCGTCGATATAGATTTCGGCTTCGGCCAACGATGCGATCCCCATCGTCAGCTTCGCCCAATCCTCATCGGTTTTGAAGTCGCCCGTACGCATCAGGTTGGCATCCAGGTTCGCCTCGGCGCAAATCATACGATTGACCAGCTGCGGCGCGGACATCTCCAAACTGAATATTGCTACCGTTTCTTTGGCCCGGACGGCAACGTTTTGGGCGATATTCAGGGCAAACGCCGTTTTCCCGACCGAAGGACGCGCTGCTACGATGATCAAGTCGGACCGTTGGAATCCGTTCGTCATCTTGTCCAAATCGACGAATCCGGTCGGAATCCCGGTCGTGCTGCCGCCTTGCTGATTCAAAACCTCGACGCGGTCAAACACCTCCATCAGCACGTCGCGGATGGCAATGAAGCCGCTGCCCGTCCGGCGGTTGGAGATTTCCAGAATCCGGCGCTCCGCATCGCTGAGCATGCCGGCAACGTCTTCGCCGCCGCTGTAGCCTTCGCTTACGATTTGCGTAGCGGTGCGGATCAAACGACGCAGCATCGATTTTTCTTCGATAATCTGCGCGTAATACTCCACATTGGCTGCCGTCGGTACCGCATGGGCAAGCTTGGCCAAATAGCTGACGCCGCCCACATCCTCCAGCTGGCCCTTATCCTGCAGCCGTGAAGTCAGTGTAACCAGATCGATTGGCTGATTCTCTTCTCCGAGCTGGATCATCGCCTCATAAATCAGCTGATGTGACGCGTCGTAGAAATCCTCCGGCTGCACCCGCTCCATTGCGGTGATCATCGCTTCGCTCTGCAGCAGAATGGCCCCTAGAACCGCCTGCTCCGCTTCCAGATTCTGCGGGGGAATCCGGTCGAAAAAGAGCTCTCCGCCCATCTTATTCCTCCGTAACCTGAACCTTCAGAGTCACTTTGACTTCGGGGTGCAGCTTGACGGTCATCTGCGTTACGCCCAGGTGGCGGATCGGCTCTTCGAGTTCGATTTTCCGTTTGTCGATTTTGATGCCTGAAGCCGCAAGCGCCTCGGCAATCTGTTTGCTCGTAATGGCGCCGAACAGGCGACCGCCTTCGCCGGCTTTAGCCTTCAGCTGCACGGTCATCTCTTCAAGCTTTTTGCCAAGCTCCTGCGCTTCGATTTTTTCCTGCTCCTTGCGTCTTTGCTCGGCCGCATTCTGGTTTTCGAGCGTCTTCATGTTACCTTCCGTCGCCGGGCGCGCCAATCCGCGCGGCAGCAGGAAATTGCTTGCGTATCCCTCGGATACGTCCTTGATTTGGCCTTTTTTACCTTGTCCCTTTACGTCTTGCAGAAAAATGACTTTCATTCGAACAACCCCTCTTTCTCCTCAATTTGCGAAAGAACCTCAAGCAGCTTTTGCTCGGCCTCCTCCACGGTTCCCTTTAGTTGGACGGCCGCATTGGTCAAATGACCGCCGCCGCCGAGTCTTTCCATCACGACCTGGACGTTCATCCGGCCAAGCGAACGCGCGCTGATGCTGATCAACCCGTCAGGCCGTTCGCTGATCACGAACGATGCGACCACTTCCGTCATGTTGAGCAGCGTATCCGCCGCCTGGGCGATGAGCAGCTGCGGGATGACGGTTCCCGGTTCGGTTACGGCAAGAGCGATATGGTCATATACCATTTTAGCATGCTTAATGATTTCTGACTTTGCCAGATATTCCTGTAAATCTTCTTTCAGCATCCGCTGAATTTGAATCGTGTCCGCACCGCTGCGGCGCAGGAACCCGGCCGCCTCGAACGTGCGCGATCCGGTGTGGAGCGCAAAATGCTTCGTGTCGACCGTAATGCCGGCCAGCAGCATCGTGGCCTCCATCGGGGTGAGCTGGATTTTTTCATGAATATACTGCAAAAGTTCGGTCACCAGCTCCGATGCGGACGATGCGTACGGCTCCATGTAGACCAGCACCGCATCGTTGATAAACTCCTCGCCGCGGCGGTGGTGGTCCACGACGACGATCCGGCTTGCGTTTTGCACGAGCTTCGGCTCCATCGTCATGGAAGCTTTATGCGTATCCACGATGACAAGCAAACTGTGCGGGCTCAGCAGCGCAAGCGCCTGCTCCGGCGAAATGAACCGCTCGAACAGCTTTTCGTCCTTTTGAACCTGATCCATCATCCGGTCAATGGACGGATTTCTTCCCGGCAGGACGACATAAGCTTCGACGTTGTACATTTGGGCAGCCTTCAGCACGCCGATGGAAGCTCCGATGACGTCCATGTCCGGCATTTTATGCCCCATGATGATGACCTTGTCGCTTTCCTGCATCAAATCGCGCAGCGCATGGGCGATGACTCTCGCCCGTACCCGGGTGCGCTTCTCGACGGCATTCGACTTGCCGCCATAGAAGGACAGCCGCTGCCCCGCCTTGACCGCCGCCTGGTCGCCGCCGCGCCCAAGCGCCATATCCAGCGAGGATTGCGCCAGTTCTCCCAGCTCGTTGATGCTTTCCGCGCCGAATCCGAGCCCGATGGACAGCGTCATCGGCACCTTCAGCTCAGCGGTCATTTCCCGTACTTCGTCCAGAATGAGGAACCGGCTTTTTTCCAGCTCCTGCAGCGATTGATAATTCAGCATCATCAAATACCGGTCCGACGACAGCCGCCGCAGGTACACCCCGTAATGTTTCGCCCACTCGGTAATTTCCGTCGTGACCCGCGCGATCAAGGAGGTTCGCTGCTGGTCATCCATTCCTTGGGCCGCCTCATCCAAATTATCCATCATAATAATGCCGATCGCCAGCTTTTCGGCTTCATATTTCTCGCGCAGCACCACCATGTCGGTGATGTCGTACAAATAGATCAGACGCTCTTCCGGATTCAGCATCAGATGAAAATAAGACTCGCCGATTTTGATCTCGGTGTGGATCTGCTTCCCGTCCTTGGCACCGTCCCGATGCCCGTCCTTATGACCTTCCTTTTTTTCGTTCAGCATCGGCGTCAGCGACGGAAACAGCTCCTGAAGCGAATCGCCGACAAGCGTTTTCTGGCCGAATATCTTGCATACGTAACGATTGTTCCATTCGATTGTCTTATCCTCGCCGTACAGCACGATCCCGAAGGGCAGGGCGCTAATCGCTTCGCCTTCGACCCTTTTGACGCGGAAGGACAAGCCGTTGATGTATTCCAGCAGGTTTTTTCTGTACCGCATTTCCGCCTTCAGCAACAGGTAGCATAACGCGGCCACAAGAATGAGGCTTATGATTCCGAGCGGCCAATTGTACCGGGTCACGATAATGACCAAAAGCAGCATCAGCAAAAACGCCCATACGGTATAATAGCCGTGCCAGCGCTGTTGTAGAAATTTAGGCATGACTCCCACCCTAACGTTTTGATTTAGTCATAAATTGACGCAGCGGAAATGCCAAATCCAAAATCCCGATAATCCGCATCGGCGGAAAAAGGAGGATCGGGATCGCAATAAGCAGCGGCACGATCGGATGCCATTTTCTCGTATGCCCCAAATAATAGAAAAAACCGATGGCTTGAATCATGAAACAGATGTGCAGAAGCGGCACCAGATTCGCTGCAATCATCGTCAGAAACGGACTGTCTGCGCTGCGGGCGAACACTTCAATGATGACTCCGATCAAATAATACCAGATCAAGGACCGCGGCAGCATCCACTCGCGCGCAGGCTTTAGTTTAGGAACGTGGAAAGCCGAGCTTTCGATAATCGGACGTGCCAGCGAATGCGTAATGACCGCCATCATAAACGAGCTGACGATCATGGCGAACGGGATCATCTGCATCGTCGCATCGCTCACCATCTGCATTTGTTCGGGCGTCCACGCCATATCGTTCACCAGCGGATTGTTTCCGCCAACGTCCTTCAGCGGCGACATCGTCATTTTTACGATATCATGCACATAGCTGGACAAGTCGAAGTGCAAAAATACGGTGCCGATCAGAAGCAAAATCAGCATTTCGGCCAAAATCGTGCCGGCCCCGGTCATCAGCGTTCGCAGCGCGGGCACCTTTTTCTTGTAAGCCCAGCCCATGACGAGCGCAGGAATGATGAAATAAACGGCCAGAAGCAAATTCACCGGATGAACGATAAAGGCGATCAGCCATACCGGGAGTACATGAAGCAAAAAAGATCGCGTATTTAGCGTTGCAAAAAGAATCGCGGCGGGCAATATCAAAAAAAACACCGTCACGATGGAAAAAGCAGAAAGCAAGGAAAGCAGCAGAAGCAGATATACAACGCTCCATACTACCGATGTCCAGCGCATTTTCAATGTCTTCACCTCTTACGCATATGTTCTTCGAGCGCGGAAATATCCTGATACCAGTCCTCTAGCTGGTGGCCTTCTTGTTTGTGTTTCTTTAATTTATCGATCAAAAGATCATCCAGGTCACGGTATGACATACCCAGCCTGCGGGCCAATATGTAAGAGCTCATGATCAAACTTGCGAGACTGTCGCCAACCCGGGTCGTGCTGCCTTCCCACAATGCCTTGAACAGCCTCGATACGTGGTCAACTACTTCGGTTTTAAGCCATTCGATCACCTTGGCGCGCTTGGCTACATCCAAATCTTTAGGCATATTCTGAAGCTCACACTCCCTGAAAAAGCTTTATTCTCCATTATAGCATAAAAGAGTCCCGCTCACGAAAAACGGTCCCTCGGTCCCTTGCGCCCTTAAACTGCGGCAAATGCGGCCATGGCTTTGAAGACGATGCAGGTACTTTGCGGGACCCGAAATAAAATATTCTATAAAGTAAAGAAAATGTCTATCGACGCACTCCCGAGTGAAGCCAGACCGCGTTCACATATAGTTTTCCTGCAATATCAGGAAGCGGCGGCTCCGTAGGTTCTACTTTCTGATATTGTCAAAAAGACCTGCCCGAATCGTCTTCATCAAAAGCAGGTCTTTTTCTCATTCTATGCCTTTTGGCCCTAAGGTAATCGCAGCTTTTGCAAAATTCGAATTTTGCAAATGCCGTAAAACTGAAATTTATGATTCCCTGAAACGTATCTTTATCACGAGTTTACCGATTCTTTGGACACAAATCGTTCGCAGTACTCGATAATCTGGCTTCTACGGACGATCCCGATGAAACGGTTCATGTCGTCCACGACCGGCACGAAGTTCTGCACCTTGGCCAAATTGATCAAATCCTCCATATTCGCGTCAATCGATACCGGCTTGTTGTTCATTTTAAGCGGTACATCCTTCAGCAAAAACTTGGACGCATTCTCGAAAGTGATTTTCCCGCCGGAGTTTTTCATGTGCCACAGCAGATCGCCTTCGGTTACCGTACCGGCATAAACTCCATCCTTGCCCAAAATCGGCACCGCCGTGTACCTGTGGTATTCCATTTTTTCAAGCGTCTGCCTCAATGTCGAGTCCGTCGTGACCGTAATGACTTCCTGTTTAGGTAGCAGAAAAAACGCAATATTCATGTCGGACTTATCCTCCTCTACCCTTCTTCAAACTTCCCTCGTCTTCTTACGGTTTAACCCTGCGTTTGTTTCAGGAGGACACAAAATCAGCAGCCGCACCTGTGGCTGCCGATTTTATTCAAGATGGGTCAATGACCTTTGCTGCGTTCTATCTTGCGAGGGAATCCCATGAAGAGGTTATTCTCATTTTGCCGTACCGTCCTCTTTCGTCGTGTCATCCGGCAGCATCAGCTGATCGGAAGGCGTGTCACCGTTTTCCCAGCTGTCAATGAGCGCTTTCGCCTTTTCCACGTCTTTCCGGTTTGGCTTGTCGTAATAAATCCCGTCAATCTTCATGCCTTCGCCCATAATCGTATAGCTTGTAAATTGGGCCTCCGACCCGGTCAAAATCTGTTTGGCCAGATCGATGATGAATTTGGGCTGCATGTCGGTTTGGAAGTTGTTGCCCATGATGTCGAGCAGCTCGGGAATTTTGGAAACTTGATTGAGGCGCAGCATCCGGTTCGCTACCGCATCCAAAAACACCTGCTGGCGCTTCGTGCGATTAAAATCGCTGTCCTCCCGGTAGCGCACATAATTCAAAGCTTCCTCGCCGTCATAAATCGGCTTGTTGGCTTTAATGGTGAATTTCTCATGGTCGCGGCCTTTGTTTACGATGTCCTTCTTGATCGGCAGCTCCACCCCGCCAAGCGCATTGACGGCATCCTTCAACCCTTGGAAATTAATCGTGGCGTAATAGTCCACTTCATGATCGAGGAACGCTTCAACGGTATCCTTGGACATCTGCTGCCCGCCGAACGCGTATGCATGCGTAATCTTATCCTTTTTCCCTTTGCCTATGATCTCGGTGTACGTGTCCCTTGGGATGGAGATCAGCAGCACTTTCGAATCCTTCGGGCGCACGACGGCATAGATCAGCGTATCCGAACGCGCCGGTTCGTCCTTGCGCTGGTCGGAACCGAGCAGCAGGACCGAAAAAGGCTTATTCTGATACACGACCGGTTCGGCCGGTTTGGTCGGCCCGTTGTCCCTGGACTCGAGCGGCTGATACGATTTCTGCAGCGAGCTCTCCACCTGTTTGGACAGAAATAAATCAAACGCCATCACCGCGAGCTGCTTGCGGAACACATAGGAGCTTCCCGCAACCAATAAAATGATCACGGCAATGGATATATATATTTTTGTTCTCTTTTTCATTCAATGATTCCTTCTTTGATTAGAATAAAAGTCCTAACTCAAATAAAAACGGGAACCTTTCAGCCTCCTTTCCTTATATAAACGAATCCCGAATGGATGACGCATGGTAATGAAAGAGGGACCCGTTTAGGCAAAGTTAAACGACATTAACATTGTAAACGGTATTTTTGCAAAAAGAAACCGCAGAACGGTGTCGATTCATAAGAAAAACGTCTATCGATGCACTTTCACAGAAGACAGACCGCCTTTAAATGTTGTTTTTCTTGCAATATCAGGATGCAGCGGCTCTGTAGTTTGTACTTTCTGACATTATAAGAAAAACGTCTATCGATGTACTTTCACTGAAGACAGACCGCCTTTAAATGTTGTTTTTCTTGCAATATCAGGATGCAGCGGCTCTGTAGTTTGTACTTTCTGACATTATAAGAAAAACGTCTATCGATGTACTTTCACAGAAGACAGGCCGCCTTTAAATGTTGTTTTTCTTGCAATATCAGGATGCAGCGGCTCTGTAGTTGTACTTTCTGACATTATGAAAAAAAGGTTCCTTTGCCGTTAAAAATGTGCAGTTTTGCCGCGATCATCCGATGAACGAAAAAGCAGCCCTGCACCGGATCATCGGCACAGGGCTGCTTATGAACATTTTGTAATCAACCAAACGCTCAGGAGGACCCCAATCCATCCTTAAAACCGTCTTGTTGGACAGACAATATAGTTTTTTCTATTAACGGTTCAATTTGCTCATATCGGAGCCGCCTTCGACGCCGATCGGGAAGTGGCAAGCCACCTCGCGGCCCGGCTTCACTTCCTGAAGCTTCGGTTCCACTTGGCTGCATTTTTCCTGCGCAAACGGACAACGGGTGTGGAAACGGCAGCCCGTCGGAGGGTTGGCCGGCGAAGGCACGTCGCCTTGAAGCACGATCCGGCTGCGTTTTTTCGTTGGCGAAGGTTTCGGTATTGCCGACAGCAGAGCAGCCGTATACGGATGCAGCGGCTCGGCATACAGGCTTTCCGTTTCGCCGACCTCCACCATCTTGCCCAAATACATCACCCCGACGCGGTCGGAAATATGGCGAACCACATTCAAACCGTGCGCGATGAACAGGAAGGTCAGGCCCATTTCTTTCTGGAGCTTCATGAGCAGGTTAATGACCTGCGATTGCACCGACACGTCCAGGGCGGATACCGCTTCGTCCGCGACGATG
>Ga0180220_1002619_pt1 | contig 11283 bp, 11 predicted proteins | sample eDN5th37CBELigBY_FD_151335 | JGI IMG/M metagenome (GOLD analysis project Ga0180220, IMG submission 151335) | Enriched backyard soil microbial communities from Emeryville, California, USA - eDNA 5th pass 37_C BE-Lig BY (version 2) (version 2) | ecosystem: Environmental > Terrestrial > Soil >... | reverse complement strand
CATTTCATACTCGTTGAATTTCCAGCCCGGGCGAACGTCGTTGCGGTCATCGACGCGCACGCGAATGCCGGCTTTCTTCAACTCGGCGAACAGCTCGTCCGTGCGTCCCACGACGGCTTCCCACGTCTTCGGCGGGCCGATCGGAATCATGATGACCTGGGTCGGAGCCACTTTCGGCGGCAGCGCAAGTCCCCGGTCATCCCCGTGCACCATGATCATCGAACCGATCAGGCGCGTGCTCGTCCCCCAAGAGGTGGTGTGCACGTATTCCTGTTTGTTTTCGCGGCTCAAATATTGAATATCGAAAGCAACCGCGAAGTTCGTTCCAAGATAATGCGACGTTCCCGCCTGCACGGCGCGTCCGTCCTTCATCATCGCTTCGATGGAGAACGTATCGACCGCGCCCGCAAATTTCTCGGACGGCGTTTTTTGGCCGGTGATGACCGGAATCGCCAAAAATTCCTCCACGAAGCTGCGGTATACTTCGAGCATTTTCATCGTTTCCTCGCGCGCTTCTTCTTCCGTCTCATGGGCGGTATGGCCTTCCTGCCACAAAAACTCGCTCGTGCGCAAGAAAGGCAGCGTGCGTTTTTCCCATCTGACCACGTTGGCCCACTGGTTGATCAGCACGGGCAGGTCGCGATAGGATTGAATCCATTTCGAATACATGTGGCCAAACATCGTTTCGGAGGTCGGGCGGATCGCCAGCCGCTCCTCGAGCTTGTCGCCGCCGGCTTCGGTTACCCAAGGCAGCTCCGGGTTAAAACCCTCGACATGCTCTTTTTCTTTTTGGAAAAAGCTCTCCGGAATGAACAGCGGGAAATAGGCGTTGCGGTGGCCCGTTTCTTTGAAACGCCGGTCCATCTCTTGTTGGATATGCTCCCAAATTTCGTAACCGTCCGGGCGGAACACGATGCATCCGCGCACAGGCGAGTAATCCATAAGATCCGCTTTTTTAATCACGTCGATGTACCAGCGCGAGAAGTCTTCCCCCTGCGGCGTTATCTCGGTCACAAATTGTTTATCGTTTGACATAAAAATGGACTTCCTCCCAATGTATCGTCAATTATCCGTTGATTAAACGCAAGATGTCATTATAAGTTACAACAATCATTAACAGGAACAGCATCGCAAATCCGACGAAATGCACCATGCCTTCCCGGCTCGGATCGATCGGCTTCCCGCGGACGGCTTCCACGCCAAGAAACACGAGACGGCTTCCGTCCATGGCCGGAATCGGCAGCAGGTTGAAAATCCCCAGATACAAACTCAATATCGCAGCCCATTGCGTGAGCTGGGCGATTCCTTGCTTGGCAATCTGGCCCGTTATCTCAAAGGTCCCTACCGGTCCGCTGATATCGTTCATATTGAACTGTTTGATCAACTTGCCGAAACCCTGGAAAATGATTTTGGTCCCATTAACCATGGCGGAACCTGCTCCGGTAAAGGTCTCTCCGATGCCGGCCTTGCGCGTAGGGAGTGCGGGCGTGATGCCGATTTTTCCGCCCTCTTGCCCTTCCATCGCCCGAGGGGTCAGCGTCACATTGAACACCTCGTCGCCGCGGCGGATGGTCCACTTCATCGGCTTGCCCTCGGACTTGGCCGTCATATCGATCATTTTCTCATAATCCGTGCCGATGCTGACGCCGTCGATCGTTTCGACGATGTCGCCTTTTTTCAAATGGGCTTCATCCGCCGGCATTCCCTTCGAAACGTCCCCGATCACGATGTACGTCGGATTTTCGACCGGAATGCCCGCCATTTGAAGATGGACTCCGAACAAGATAAAAGCCAGGATAAAGTTCATCAGCGGTCCGGCAAAGATGGACATCGCCCGCTGCCCGACCGTTTTGCTCGCGAACTGCCGGTCCCTTGGGGCGATTTGCGTTTCCTGGGACTTGGCGACGAGCATCGTCTGCGGATGGACCGGATATTGCTGGATTTCTCCATCCACGTTCAGGCGGATTTTCAGGCTGTCGGTCAAGTCGATGAACTCCACTTCGCCGCGGATGACGTTTTTGCGGTTATCCAGCTGATCCAGATAAATCTTTTTTACTTCCCCGTCCTTGACCCGCACGGCAACCGTTTGTCCCGGGTGGATCTCCACGAGCTCCGGATCTTCGCCCGCCATCCGGGCATATCCGCCGAACGGAAGCAAACGAAGCGTAAATTGGGTTTCCCCCCGTTTATAAGAAAACAGTTTCGGACCGAAACCGATCGCAAACTCCCGAACCAGTATGCCTGCACGTTTGGCGAAATAATAATGCCCCCACTCGTGCACGGTGACAATGACGAAAAACATGAGCACCGTCAAAAAAACTACCTGCACCATTTCCAATTCGTCGCATCCCCCTTTATTGTCTGAGACCGAAGCTTCATAATCCGCGGACCGGCAAGCCATGCCGCCCCCCATAGAATGAATGATGGTCCGTAACCGGCCGTTCCGGCCTTTCTGCCCTGCAGCCTCGCTGCTAAGGCTCGTCTCGATTCAGTCTATATAGATTATCATTATTCTCCGGACCCGCACAAGAGAATCACTTTTGAGCCATTTTTTAGATAAGGGAGAAGAGTGGATTCTTGCGGTTTTTGCCCGCGTTCCCCGAATGTCAGAGCTTGGCTGCAGCCTCCCGGGTACGCTTGTCGCACGCTTCGATTTCCGCAAGCTCTGGTTCTGGAATGTTGTGATGCCGATCAAGCACTCTTTCGATGATATCCTCAATTTGCAAAAATGAAATCTCTTTGCGCAAAAACCGCGCAACCGCCACCTCGTTGGCGGCATTAAATGCGGTTGTGGCTGTACCACCCATTTTACCACATTCATATGCCAGTCTTAAACAAGGGAAGCGTTCAAAGTCCATTTCGCGGAATTGAAGTTTGCCGACCTCGGCCAGCGAGAGCGGGCGCGACGGCGATTCCCACCGCTCCGGGTACGTAAGGGCATACTGGATCGGAACCCTCATGTCCGGATTGCCGAGCTGGGCAATGATGCTGGTATCGCGAAACTCCACAAAGGAATGGATGATGCTTTCGGGATGCAGAAGCACGTTGATTTGCTCGTAGGGCAAGCCAAACAGCCAGTGCGCCTCGATCACTTCCAGCCCTTTGTTGACCATCGTCGCCGAATCGATCGTAATTTTGGCCCCCATCGACCAATTCGGATGCTTAAGCGCATCCTCCACCGTCACGTGTTTCAGCTCATCGCGCGTCCGGTCCCGGAAAGAACCGCCGGAAGCCGTCAGCGTAATGGATGCCAAATCCTTGAGGTTTTCCCCGTTCAAGCATTGGAAAATGGCGGAATGCTCGCTGTCGATCGGGAGCAGCTTCACGCCTTTTTCCCGTGCGCGCGCCGTCACGATATGGCCGGCCGTCACCAGCGTTTCCTTATTGGCCAGCCCGATCGTTTTTCCGGCTTCGATCGCCGCAAGCGTCGAAGGGAGCCCCAGGCTCCCCATGACGGCCGTGACCACGATATCGGCATCGGTCCCGGCGGCGATTTCGATCAGCCCGTGGTCCCCGTAAAACACTTCCGTGCCGGCCGGAACCTCGGCTTTGATTTGTTCGGCAAGCTCGCGCGTAGCCACCGAAACTTTCCGCGGTTTGAATCGCCGCGCCTGCTCCAGCAAAAGGGCGATGTTCCCTCCCGCGGCCAAACCTTCGATTTGAAAATGCTCCGAATGCTTTGCCGCCACATCCAGCGTCTGCGTTCCAATCGAGCCCGTGGAGCCGAGCACGCTAATTTTTTTCATATCGAAACCTTCTCTCGTTTTAATAAGGCATCAGCATCACGATATGTACGAACGGAAAGACGATAATCCAGCTGTCGCAGCGGTCCAAAATGCCTCCGTGCCCCGGCAGCAGAGTGCCGGAATCTTTGATGCCGTATACGCGCTTATAAGCGGATTGAATCAGATCGCCCAGTTGTCCCGTCACGGCGCAGGCCAGTCCGATCGCCACGGCGCGTCCGAACGTCAGGATCCCCCCGGAAAAGAGGGAAAACGCCGCAGCCGCGATCATGGAAATGACGACGCCGCCGAGAGCTCCTTCAATCGTTTTGTTCGGGCTGATGGCCGGCCAAAGCTTGTTTTTGCCGATCCATTTCCCGACGAAATAAGCTCCTGCATCGCTCGCCCAAATCGAAACGAGCAGCAGGAACGTCCAAAACAGTCCATGCCCGTCCGGCGCGCCCCGGGAGCCGGCGATATAGGAAAATCCGACCCCGATGTATACCGCGCCCAGAAACAGCATGGCCGCCTGTTGTATTGCGATTTTATTTTTCGTTATGACCGTGACCAGCATGAACAGGAACAAAAGCAGCCAAATGAAGTGATCCCATGACAGCGGAAAATCGATGCCAAGCGGTTTCCACGGAAAAACGAACAAAAGCACGCCCAGATATCCCAGCCATGCCGTACCGCCAAAAGGAGAAACCTTGGTCATGCGCACGAATTCATAATATCCGATCATGGCCATCGCCAGCACGATCAGATGGTACGGCAGCCCCCCGATCAGGCATAATCCCAAAAAGACAACTCCAGCAATGATTCCGGTAATCAGTCGTTGTTTCAACGATAATCCATCCTCCATATGGCTTAAGTCAAGCCGCCGTATCTCCGCGTTCTGCGCGAATACTCGGCAACAGCTTCGTATAAATAATGTTCATTGAAATCAGGCCAATAGATATCGGTGAACCACATTTCGCTATATGCCATTTGCCAGAGCATAAAGTTGCTGATCCGCATCTCCCCGCTGGTACGGATGATTAAATCCGGATCGGGCAGCCCGCTGGAAAGCAAATGCCGATCCACCAATTCCGGCGTAATGTCTTCCGGATTCAGCGCACCAGCTTCGATTTTCCGCGCCAATTCGCGCATGCAGTCGGTAATTTCCTTCCGGCTGCCGTAATTGAGCGCGAAGTTCAGCACCAGCCCGTCATTGCCTTCGGTGCGGCGGACGGCTTCTTCCATGGCGCTGATGGTGTAGGACGGCAGTCCTTCGCGGTCGCCCATCATCCGGACCTGCACGTTTTTTTCCACCAATTCATCCAGCTCGAGGGCCAGGAATTCCTGCGGCAAGCGCATCAGAAAATCAACCTCGTCCTTCGGACGTTTCCAATTTTCCGTCGAAAAGGCATACAGCGTCAAATATTTGATCCCCAGCTTATCCGCTGCAATCGTCGTCCGTTTGACGGCTTTCATCCCGTTTTGATGCCCGATGATACGCGGAAGCCCTTGGCGTTTCGCCCAGCGTCCGTTACCGTCCATGATGATGGCGACATGCTCAGGAACATTGTCTATTGATCGTTCCGGCGACTGTACTTTGGATTCCCGTGTCCACCACGATCGAACTCGTTTGATCATTCTAGTTCCTCCATGCGGGTTTCTGCAAAAAAAGACATAAACCCCACCATAAAAGGAGGGGCCGAAAGTCTCTTATACTTCCATGATCTCTTTTTCTTTAGCTACGAGCACTTTGTCGACTTCCGCGATAAATTTATCCGTCGTTTTCTGGATGTCATCCTGATGACGGCGGGATTCATCTTCAGATATATCGGTTTTTTCCATTTTTTTGATGTCATCGTTCGCATCGCGGCGGATATTGCGGATGGCCACCTTCGCTTCTTCGCCGAATTTTTTGGTCATTTTCACCAGTTCCATGCGGCGTTCTTCCGTCAGCGGAGGAATGACCAAACGAATCGTGTTCCCGTCGTTCGCAGGCGTCAGCCCGAGATCGGATTTCAGGATGGCTCTTTCGATGTCGGCCAGCGAGGACTTATCCCACGGCTGGATCAACAACGTCCGGGAATCCGGCGTGTTGATGTTGGCCAACTGGTTCAGCGGAGTCATCGTTCCGTAGTATTCAACCTGTACCCGGTCCAGAAGGGCCGGAGCGGCGCGTCCCGCGCGCAGCGTCGCCAAATCTCTTTTCAAAGCGGAGATCGCCTTTTCCATGCGTTCTTCCGCATGTTTTTTTACTGTTTGAGGCATTAATCTACACTCCCTTTAACGATCGTTCCGATTTTTTCGCCTTGAACGACCCGTTTAATGTTTCCTTGCTCGGTAATCGCAAATACGATAAGCGGAATGTTGTTGTCCATGCAGAGGGAAGATGCCGTGGAATCCATCACGCCCAAGTTTTTGTTCAGTACGTCCAAATACGTCAGCTGCTCATACTTCTCTGCCGTGCTGTCTTTGAAAGGATCAGCGGAATAGACGCCGTCCACTTTGTTTTTGGCCATCAGAATGACCTCGGCTTCAATTTCAGCTGCACGAAGCGCGGCTGTCGTATCCGTCGAGAAGAACGGGTTGCCTGTGCCCGCCGCAAAAATGACGACGCGTCCTTTTTCCAGATGGCGGATCGCTCTGCGGCGAATGTACGGCTCGGCGATCTGCTGCATGGCGATCGAAGTTTGCACGCGCGTCGGAACGTCGATCTGTTCCAAGGCGTCCTGCAGCGCCAGCGAGTTCATCACCGTGGCCAGCATGCCCATGTAGTCCGCCGTTGCACGGTCGATGCCGCTGGAACTGCCGGCGATTCCGCGCCAAATGTTCCCGCCGCCGCAAACGATCGCGACTTGAACGCCCAGCTCCACAACTTCCTTCACTTGTTCAGCGATGGATGCGATCGTCGCCGCATCGATACCATATCCGTTTTGGCCCGCGAGGGATTCCCCGCTGACTTTCAAGACAACTCGTTTAAAAATTGGCTCTTTCAAAATGTTTACCCTCCACTTTAAGACAGCACCTGTCTGGTGCCCGTTTAGAAAACCGACTTTGCTTCCCGCTCCGCGGGGGCGGAGCTACCAGAACTGATGTCATGCTCATACTCAAAAGAAAAACTTCCGATGCCGGCTGTAGCGGCCTGACAGCGGATGTTTTTCTTACGAGATCAGGCGGCATTCCACGCAAAGCTGTTGTTTTTCTGATCTCTGAAAAAAGAGGGAACACTGGCGTGTTCCGCTCTTCATCCCGCAATATTCATCAAAGGCGCGTCAACCGCGCATGTTACTTGCTTAGTTTTTAACTTGCGCCATAACTTCTTCAACGAAGTTATCCACTTTTTTCTCCATGCCTTCGCCCAGCTCGTAACGAACGAAGCGGCGGATCGAGATGTTTTCGCCGATCGTGCTGATTTTTTCTTTCAGCAGCGTAGCGACGGTTTTGTCCGGATCTTTAATGAACGGCTGTTCCAACAGGCAGAACTCTTCGAAGTATTTGCCGATGCGGCCTTCAACCATTTTTTCAACGATTTTTTCTGGTTTGCCTTCATTCAGGGCTTGGGCTTTCAGGATCTCTTTTTCCTTTTCGATCTCTTCGGCCGGCACTTCTTCGCGAGCTACGTAACGCGGGCTGGAAGCCGCGATGTGCATAGCGATGTCGCGCGCAAACTCTTTGAATTGATCCGTTTTGCCGACGAAGTCGGTTTCGCAGTTGATTTCGACGAGGACGCCGATGCGGCCGCCGCCGTGGATGTAAGATTCAACGACGCCTTCCGTCGCTACGCGGCCCGCTTTGTTCGCTGCCGCTGCGAGGCCTTTTTCGCGAAGGAGTTCGACCGCTTTCGTAATGTCACCGTTTGCTTCTTCCAGCGCTTTTTTGCAATCCAGCATACCTGCGCCTGTTTTTTCACGAAGCTCTTTTACCGCACTAGCACTTACTGCCATAGGATTTTTCCCTCCAAAAGTTAATTCGTTGTTTTTTTGGACGATATAAGAAGAGTATTCTCCGAAGCCATCTTCCTTATATCTTAAAAAAAGGGCAGTGAGAGGTTATACACCTACCAACCACCCTTTTCATTTAATTCATGTCAATTGCTTGCTTCTGCTGATCTTAGGCAGTTGTTTCTTCGCCTTGATGAGCTTCCACCACGGCGTCGGCCATTTTGCCAGTCAACAGTTTAACGGCACGGATCGCGTCGTCATTACCAGGAATGACGTAGTCGATTTCGTCCGGATCGCAGTTCGTGTCGACGATGCCAACGATTGGGATACCCAATTTGCGGGCTTCGGCAACAGCGATGCGCTCTTTGCGAGGATCGATGATGAACAGGGCGCTAGGAAGGCCTTTCATGTTCTTGATCCCGCCCAGGAATTTTTCAAGACGATCTTTCTCTTTGCGGAGAATGATGACTTCTTTTTTAGGCAGAACGGCAAAAGTACCGTCTTCTTCCCACTTCTCGAGCTCTTTCAAACGGTTGATACGTTTTTGGATCGTTTCGAAGTTAGTCAAAGTTCCGCCGAGCCAACGTTGGTTGATGTAGTACATGCCGCAACGTTCCGCTTCTTCTTTCACGGAGTCTTGAGCTTGTTTTTTCGTGCCGACGAACAGAATCGTTCCGTTCTCTTCAGCGACGCTCTTAACGAAGTTAAAAGCTTCCTCGACCTTTTTCACAGTTTTCTGCAGGTCGATAATGTAAATACCGTTTCTTTCGGTGAAGATATATTTATCCATTTTCGGGTTCCAACGACGAGTTTGGTGACCGAAGTGAACGCCAGCTTCAAGAAGCTGTTTCATGGAAATAACTGCCATCTTCACGCACCTCCTAAATTTGGTTTTTTTGTGTCCTCCGCTGTTTTCATTTTCCGTCAAGACTTTCCATCAGGAAAGCACCCTTTACGAAATCCGACAGCGTGTGTTTTAACACCGTCAATTAATATACCATAAGTGAATGCCCGATGCAACGCCTATTCACGGGATTTTCGCCGCGGAGGGAATCGTGCTGCAAAGCCGCGCCGTTAGCGTATTATGAGCCCCCGCTTGAACGACCTCTCAAAGCCGGTTACCGTTAGGTGCGGCAAGCTCGCTAGCCCCCGGATACAGCAAAAAACCGTCAGGCTGCGCCTTACACGTCAGCGTGGCGGTTTTGTCGTAATTTTGGCGATGATGCTGTCAAAATCCTCGCCTTTAGCAAATTCGTACGTGCCTGAGCGGATTTTCGTGCTCATTTTCCGTCCCCTGCCCGTTTCGACGAACGCGGCCGCATCCGAAATCACCCCTGATTTTTTCAGCTTGTCGGCGACATCGGTTAAATTGCTTCCGCTGGCGATTTTGACGGAAATAAGCGGAGCCTCGGGCGTTTTCGGCTTGTTTATGCCGTCTGCGGCTGCATTGGCGGCAGGCTGGCCGGATGCCTTCGAATCCGGGGCTGCCGGTTTTTCGGGCGTCTTGGGCGCTTCGGCCTTTTTGCCGGCTTCGGGCGCTTTTGCGGGACTTCCTTGCGGTTTCGCGCTTTTGTCCATCATCTGCCGCTTCCATTCTTCTTCGGTCATCCGCTTGTCGTCCGCTTCAACCAATTTGAGCCCCAACGCTTCGGCTTGTTCCTGCAACTGCTCTTTTGTCGGTTTGACAACCTCCGAAGCCTGCGGCACGACGTTCGCCCCGGTTCCTGCGTTCATAAGCTGCAAAAGAAGAGCGCCGGCCAGCAGCCCGCTGCCGAGTCCGATCATAAAGGAACGATTTTTGATCACAGCGATCCCTCCCGTTTCGCCAGCTGCAGTATCAGCGTCACTTCGCCTTTTTGCATGCCCGTGAACTTCGCGATGGCTTCGATCGATTTGCCTTGGGCGTGAAGCTCGAACAGCTCGGGGTAACGTTCCCGGATGGACGGCTCCTTCGTCTCTTCTTCGGTAGCCGTCTCCTGCACGGATTGGTCCCCGGGGATCCGCGTCTCCGCGGCGGCCGCCCCCTCCCGTTCAGCAAGCAGCGCCGACGCCGCTTGGCGGTCACTTTGCTCGATGTCGGAGAGGCGCGCTTCATGCGACGCGTTTTGCTGCTCGAGCTGCAGCAACCGCTGCCTCATCCCGTTCAGCTGTTCCTGGTGCGCAAGCTGCTTGGAGGCGATGTCCTGCTTCATTTGGCCGATCAATTCCACCAGCTCTTCGTTTTCTCTTTCGATATCCGCCATGTACTGCTCCAGGGTTGCTTCCACTTCCCGGACCATTTGCTCCTTGTCCGCCGATTTCCCGACTTGCCGTTTAGGCAGCATGAGAGCATAGACAATGGCGGCAGCGCCTAAAATAACGACAATCATCCACGGTTCCAAAGCTTTTTTTCTCCTTTAAATACGTTTTTCGCCACGGCCCCGCCGCCGGGTCCGATTTCTTCGTTCAAAGGGACACATCCAGGCGGTGCCCTTTATAAGGATGTTCCGCATCCTTGTGCCCACCCGTCTCCTCCGGCTTGGACGCCCGGCGTGAAGGATCTTTCTGGCGCGAAGGGTGGCGCTTGCCTTCGTCCCGCACCGCGGCATTCGCCGTTTCGTCCACTCCCGCGCTTTTCTGCCGGAGCTCCTGGGCTTCCTTTTGCTGCTGCCCCGCCAAAAATTCTTGCTCCTGCGAGGTCCGATGATGAATATCGTTTTGTATTCTGCCCGCTTCCGTCGTTCGGGGGATGGCAATTTGCATCTCTACCGATTTCATACTCACGAACATTCACCTGCCTGCAACAATCGCTATTTGTTATGCATCCCGCAAGCCGTCATCTCCGTCATACGTAAGGGACCATCGTGATGTCGCCCTCGTGGAAATAAAAGGATACCCTTTCGACTGGGTCCTTGATAAATCTCGTATACCTTCCGATCACGATTTTGGAACCGCCGTAAATTCTTTTGACGATATCCACCCGGGCTCTGACGGTTTCTTCCAGCGTTTTTTCGATCTCCAAAATCCGCCCCTTGACTTCCTCCTGCTCCCGCTGCGTCGACTTTTTGGTCGCGCTTAGCTTCACCCGGAGCGCCATTTTGTCCGAAGACAACTGTCCCGTCGATGCCAGCTGGTTAAGAAGGTGGAGCGCCTTGTCCGCCTTGTCGAGCGCTTCCATGAGCTGCCTCGAACGCTGGCGAAGTTCCGCAAGTTCGTTTCGGAGCTCGGGCTGCACCCCGACTTCGATCGAGGTTGTCGTCGACATGCTGTTGCCGATGGTCCGGGCGGTTACCCGTTCCCCCGCCTGGATGCTTCCGCCGACGATCAGGCCTTTCGTTCCGTTGCAGATGATGTTTTTGCCGGCCCGGATATTCGAATGCATGATGCTTTGGGAGACGATGACGTCTTCGCCCGCAATGACGTTGCCGTCCTGGATGAACGAGCTTTTGACGTTTTTGCCCGCCCGGACGCAGCCTTTGTTGTATCCGATAATTCCGCTCGTAATTTCGATCGATCCTTCCGCCTCCAGCTCGGCGCCTTCGACCCCGCCCACGACGCGGATATCGCCGGCGGCTTTTACCCGAAACCCCGTCAGCACGTTGCCCCGAACGACGACGGTGCCGACAAAATCGATGTTGCCTACGCTG
>Ga0180220_1002618_pt1 | contig 11285 bp, 10 predicted proteins | sample eDN5th37CBELigBY_FD_151335 | JGI IMG/M metagenome (GOLD analysis project Ga0180220, IMG submission 151335) | Enriched backyard soil microbial communities from Emeryville, California, USA - eDNA 5th pass 37_C BE-Lig BY (version 2) (version 2) | ecosystem: Environmental > Terrestrial > Soil >... | reverse complement strand
CACCTTGCCTTCTAACTTGGTGCCCACTTCGATTGCCATAGAATAAAATGATCCTCCCTTAAAAATATACAACAAGATTTGAGTCAAACCTTCGCTGTGGTGATTTGATTATACATAAAGCGCAAACCGAGGTCAACTGAGTAATAACCCAGTTTGGCGCCTATATTACGGGCCTGTTTCGTCCGCATGGATGGGCGTTTCGCCGGGTTTGTACATTCCGAAGTTTTTGCGTGCAAGCTGCCCGATGTATTCCGGATCGTTAAGCCTTTTGACATCAGTCTTCAACTGTTCCTTGGCCTTATCCACGCTTTGTTGTTCCGCCTTCTTCTTCGCAAGCTCGGCACTCTTGTCCGTAATTTGCGATTGCTGGGAAATCATGGTGAAGCAAGCCCATCCCAAAAACACGACCATAAAGGAAGCCCAGATCAATATCCGCCTCCGCGCGCCGGCGTTCTGGACGGTCCCTGCTTCCTGTTTCGTTCTGGCCGTTTGCGTGCGGGTTTGTTCCCTGGCAGCATATTTTCCCATGGGTTCCTCCTTTGCATGCGCTTTTTAGCATATATTTCTAGATACGTTCTTGATTTCCTCTATTCCTTCTTCGGAAACCATTTGTTCCAAAGAAGAACGAGCCGACTCCGTAGCTTGTCAAGCCATGTGGGCATCGGCAGCCGCGAAGTTATCGGCCTGAGCATCCATTTCGCAAGCTTCCAGAACGGCAGCAGCAGCTTGAGCACGACGCGCAAAACGAACATCGCGATGGCGCCCAGCATGACAGCCAGTCCCTTCAGAAGCTTCAGCAGCATCCGGATCGGCGACCACACCAGCAGCCTGAAAAGCCGTTTCAACACATCGATGAAATAACGCGCTGCCTTTATTAACATTACCACAAAACGTTGAGTTGTAACACTTAAGAATAAAAAATATGCCCATACCCCCAAAAAGAGACCGACAAACACATAGAATCTGAGCTGCCCGTAGTTGCTTATATAAAGCATTCTGAACACGAATAAAGCGGCGCCGCACCAATAGAGGAGGTCCAGAACATGAAGGGTCCATCTCGGAAAATGCAGCTGGCCCGACAGCACCCGGTAGCTGTCATAGGCCAGTCCCATCGCTGCTCCCGAAAACAGCATCCAGAGCAGGGTGATCCACTGAATTTGCGGACTCATTTAAACAGCTTGCCGAGCATTCCCTTATTTTTGCCGTGGGAACCGGGATCCAGGTAAATGAGGGAATGGACCATGCCTTCAATGGAGAGCAGGCCTTGCTCGAGGCTCAAATTTTTGATATGTAAATTCTGGCCTTTAATGGTCAGGTGTCCAAGTTCGGTATGCAGTAGGAACTCTTCGCTGTCGAAGCTCTCCACGTTATGGACCCCCGTCAAATTCAACTGCTTGCGGTTCAGCATATGCAGCTCATGCTGTTTGTTTTTGGCTGGCTCGATCATGGCATGTACCCCTCCTTCTTACCAATAGCTTATGGGAGGGGAACGCGGTTTAGAACCAGGTACGGCGAATACCGTTCCTTTTCGCTTAATCGAAATTTTTTCGCGCGAAAGAACAAAGCATCCCCCGAAAATGGGGGATGCTTTTATATACGGACTATGAAAGTGCTTTGGTTACCAATTCAAACCGTTGTCTTTTGCGATCGGCTCTTCCTTGACCAAGGAGTACAGGTTTGCGGCCTCATCCTTCCGGGTGCTCTCGGCAAGGCGCTCCACCTTCACGGTGACCAGCTTCTGTCCGAACTGCACCGTAATTTCGTCGCCGATCTTCACCGTGCTGCTCGGTTTCGCTTCTCTGCCGTTGATGAGAACCCGTCCCTGATCCGAGACATCCTTGGCTACGGTACGCCGTTTGATCAGCCTGGATACCTTCAGGAATTTGTCGACGCGCATCTTATTTTACGGCTTCTTTAAGCTTGTTGCCCGCTTTGAATGCAGGAACGTTAGCTTCCGGAATTTCGATGGTTTTGCCGGTTTGAGGGTTGCGGCCCGTACGGCCGGAACGCTTGCGGGTTTCGAATGTGCCGAAACCGATCAATTGCACTTTGTCGCCGCTTGCCAAAGCATCGGTGATTTCGCCCAAAAAGCCGTTAAGAACGGATTCCACGTCTTTTTTGGTCAAGCCGCTTTTAGTCGAAATGTTGTTGATCAGATCTGTCTTGTTCATAAATTATTATCCTCCCAATATACAAAAAAATAAGTATAGGCGCGTCCAGGCTGCATGCTGCATGCTGCACCAGGGACGCCGATTCATGTTAGGATTTTTGCAAAATCCTTCATGCGTATGATTATTCTTGATGTCCTGCCAAAATTCCTGCCTGGTTCCGTCAAAAATTTAGATGATTGAGGAAATCCCTGTAAAAAAACGTCGACCGGCGTACCTTCCTCGGAATCCTATCCGTTATGCGGAACAAAGCAAAGTCTTTTTAGCTGATCGAATCCTTATCATACCTGATTTTTCGCCTGTTGCCAAATGGCGTCCATTTCTTCGAGCGTGCTTTCCCGAACGGATCTTCCCTGGGCCCTCAGCTGCTCCTCGATGAAACGGAACCGGCGGACGAACTTGCGGTTGGTTCTGGACAAAGCTTCTTCCGGATCGGCATCCAGGAAGCGTGCGGCATTCGCCGCGGCGAAAAGCAGGTCTCCCAGCTCTTCGATTTGCTCCTCTGCAGCATGTCCCTTCTCCACGGCTTCGCGAAGTTCGGCAAGCTCCTCCTCGATCTTGAGGAACACGTCGCCGATCCGCTCCCAATCGAAACCGACCTTGGAGGCTTTTTTCTGGAGCTTGTACGCCTTCATCAGCGCGGGCAGATCCTTCGGAATGCCGTCCAGGACGGACGCCTCTTCCGGTTGGATGCCTTTGCGGCGCTTTTCCTCGGCTTTCATCTGCTCCCAATTTTGCAGCGCGGCCTCGGCATCCTCGGCCTTGTTTTTACCGAATACGTGCGGATGGCGGAAAATCAGCTTGTCGTTCAGACCCTGAATGACGTCAAAAACGCTGAACGTGCCGATTTCCTCCTCCATTTGCGAATGCAGCATGACCTGAAGCAGCAAATCGCCGAGCTCTTCCTGCATATGCTCCGGGTCGTCCTCGTCGATCGTCTCAAGCACCTCATACGTTTCTTCGATCAGGTTCTTCCGGATCGACTCATGGGTTTGTTCCCGGTCCCAAGGACAGCCTTCCGGACTGCGCAGAATGGCGACGATTTCGTGGAGCCGCGCGAACGTGCGCCGGCGCAGCATGTCGTCATCGCTGCGCGGCACGTAAACGAGCGACAGATTGCCGTAACCCTCCACGCGGTCCAATTCGTACAATGGCACGCGCAATATCCGCTCCTGCCCTTCTACGCCAAGCGCATGGCCGACGATGACCTCGTAGTCGTCCGGGTACAGCTCCATCAGCGCAAGCTTCACGTCGGAGGCCGTAAACGCGTCGTAGACTTGTCCGATGACGGTGTGCAGCTGCGGCTGGAGAAAGCTGGCACTCAGTCCGCTTGCATCCAGCAGTTGAAAGCCTTCGATCGGGTCGAAGCCAAGGCGGACGAACGCTTCGTCGAGGAAAGATTCCCCGCCGAGAATGCTTAGCTCGACGCCTTCGCGCCCGCATCTTTCGCGTAGAATTTGCACGGTGGACTCGGCGACCATGGGATGACCGGGCACGGCGTAAACGATGACCGCCCCGTCCGGTCCCGATTTCGCCTTCTCCATCAGCGAGTCCGCGATCGAAGCATATACCTCGGGAAACGAACCCTTCGCCTCATAGACGTAATCAAAAGATTGGACCGTCACCCGAAGGCCATGGAGAACCGACATCATCGGATGTTCCTTCGTCCGGACGTACACCTCGGACGCCTGCTGCAATTGTTTTACGATGCCGACCGTCAGGCGGTCCGGATTTCCCGAACCTAGGCCGACGACCGTTATGGATGCGCTCATCCTTCAATCCCCCCGCTCTATTTACCATTCTTCCGGCATTTGGTAGTAGCTATACTATATCATGGCTCTCCCGCAGAAAAAAATAATCGGCTCTACGGCCCGGGCTTACGCCAAAAGCCGCAGTTTGCGCAGCAGGCCGGCGAGCGGAGCGCCGACCTTGGGCACCATGCGCAGCTCCTGCTCGCTGAGCAAGCGGGTTTGAACGGCGCCGATCAGGAACACGGCGCCCCCGGCCGCGGCCCCGGCAAGGCAGGCCGCGGCGGCCGCCAGGCGGGCGTGCAGCCCGAGCGCGGACAGCAATGCGTCCGCGGCGAGCATGGCGGCGCCCGCCGCCAGCGCCATGCCGGCGAGGATCGCCGCCGGCTTGGCGATCGCACGGCCTGCGCGGATCCGCAGGCCGGCCGTGCGGGCAAGCAGCGCGATATTGAGCGCTGCGGCCAGGAAATGCGCGGCGACGCTGGCGATGGCCGCGCCGACAATTCCCAGCTGCGGAACGAGCAGCAGGTTCAGCAGGGTCTTCGCCGCCGCCGCGGCCAGCAGATGCAGCGCCGGCGCTTTTACGATGCCGAGCCCCTGCAGCAGGGCGGCGGAAATAATGCTTAAGGCGCTGCCCGCTGCAGTGAAGGCGATCCAGCGGATGACGCCGGTGCCTGTCCCGTCCTCATAAAGGGCGACGTTGATCGGCCAGGCCAGCACCGCGATCCCGATGGACGCGGCCATGCCGACGAGCCAGAACCAGCGCAGCGAAAGCCGGCAGCGCTCGCCGATCAGCTCCTTGTCGCCCGTCGCCTTCGCTTCCGCCAGCGCCGGAATGAACAGTACCGACAGCGAGGTGGCCAGCATCGTGACAAGCTGAACCACCGGCATGCCGCGGTTGTAAATGCCGAATTGCGCCATGGCCCCCGATTCGCCGGTTCCGCCGCTGCTCAGCAGCCGCGGCATGGTAAACGTATCGGCCAGGTTCACTAGCGAAATCGCAAGCGCCCCGAGGCACACCGGGATGGCGTACTTTAACAGATCCAGCAGCAAACGGCCTCCAGGCTGCCGAAGCCCCTCCTTCTTGGTATGGCGCTCTGCCTCAAAGCCCCCCAATTGCTTATGTTTCCTGTCATACCCCCGCCAGTATCCTCCCATTACCAGGAGGCCGGCAAGCCCTCCGGCCGCCGAACCGAGAAGCGCCCCGGCGGCGATGGTCTCCGCCGATGCCCCTGTCGAAGTCAGATATACGAGCAGCACGATCATGACCGCGACGCGGACGCTTTGCTCCGCGATTTGCGAGACCGCGGTCGGCATCATGTTCTGGTAGCCCTGAAAAAAGCCCCTCAGCCCGGTCATCAACGGAATGAACAGCAGCGCAAAGGAAGAGGCCCGAAGCGCCGGGACGACGCTTGCGCTTCCGATGATCCTGCCCATGAGCGGCGCCCCGAAATAAAGTGCAACCCCAAACAAGATGCCCGAAAAAATCAACGCGGCGGAGGCGATGGCTATGACGCGCCTGCTTCGGGCGCGCCCGCCCAAAGCCGCATCCTCCGCGACGAATTTGGCGATCGCCGACGGAAAACCGGCCAAAGCGACCGTAATAATGAGCGTATATAACGGATAAACGGTATTGTATATACCGAAAGCTGCATCCCCGCCCATATTTTGCAACGGAATTTTTTGCAGCGTTCCGATCAGCTTCGACAGCACCATGGCGATGCCGAGCACAAACGCTCCCTGCAATATTTTCGAGGATGTCCCCGGTTCCTTCATGCCTCTCGTCCCTACTTCTCCCAAGATTTATGGCCCTGACGTATTTCTCCATTATACCTGGGATAACGCAAACATAAAAACTCCCGCTTATTCGGTGACGCTGCCGACGCAGCCCCGAAGCGGGAGTTTGCCTGTTTTACTGCTCCATTTGTTTGCCGAGAAATGCAGCCGCGGTTTCAGCCATTTTGATTTCCAGCTGAGACATTTTCACGGAGTCGTCCTTGCTGAGGAGAATGACCGCTCCGATCGGGTCGCCGCCCGAAATGATCGGCGCCGCCACGAACGAAGACAGCGTTTCCTGGTGATCCTTGGTGATTTCGTAACTGCCGCCGGCCTCCAGCAGCGTTTTGCGATTGTCCATGCAGTTTTCGATCGGAGTGCCGATCGGCTTCTCCAGATACTCTTTTTTGGAGCCGCCCGCTACCGCAATATAGGTATCCCGGTCGGAAATGATGGTTGTATGTCCCGTGCCTTCATAGAGGGATTCGGCATATTCCTTGGCAAAGTCGCCAAGCTCTCCGATCGGGGAATATTTCTTCAAAATCACTTCGCCATCGCGGTCTACAAAAATTTCAAGCGGATCTCCTTCGCGGATTCGCAGTGTGCGTCTGATTTCTTTTGGGATGACCACTCTGCCCAGGTCATCAATACGGCGGACTATTCCAGTAGCTTTCATTGACATGTTGCCCCGCTTTCTCGAGAAGATTTTTCAACTACTGTTCGGATGGGAAGATGTGTGTCCCAGTAATATAAGTGTGATATCTGACCATAGTATTCATCCTTTCCCAATTCCTTATACATGATCTTGGAATGAATAGTTGCGGTGCGATACAGATTGTACCCTCCGTTTCATACCCGTTTTTTGCAAAGCAAAAACGCGGATTTCTCCGCGTTTTGCAAAGTAAAACCTTTATTTTCCGCCTGCGCCTTCGGCCTTTTCCACATGTTCGGCTTACGGCTGCGAAGAATTGCCGGACTTGGCGTCTGAATCCGTCTTCCCTTTCTCCGCGCTATCCTCCGGCTGCTTCGTATCCGTTTTCGGCAGGTCGATTTTCTGGATGATGTCTTTAAGCTGGTTTTGAATGAAGTTGTCGATCTTGGCCGCGCCCAGGTTGTATTTGATGATTTCCTTCTGCTCCTTGGTCAGTTGATCGAACGTCGTCTCCTTCCGGGAGTCTACCTTCACGATATGGTAACCGAGCGTCGTTTCGAACGGGTCGCTGATTTTGTTCAGCGGCAGCGTCAGCACCTGCTCCTTGAAGCCGTTAATGTTATATTGGCCGACCGTAAACTTCTCGTACAATCCGCCGCTTTCCTTGGTCGCCGAATCATCGGAGTATTTTTTGGCGGTTTCCGCGAAATCCGCCCCCTTGTCCAGTTGGGACTTGACATCCTTGGCGAGTTTGAGGGCTTCTTCCTTGGTGCGTTCCTTTTTATCGCCGTACTGCAACCCGATCAGAATGTGATGAAGGGTCGCTACGGTGTAATCCTGCTTGTTCGCCTCGAATTTATTTTTGATCTCGTCTTCCGTGACCTTGCTGTTCATGTCTTCCATCGCGGTCATCGTTTTGACGAGATAATTCCGCAAGTCCTCTTCCTTCAAGCTCTGGGCTTCCAAGCCCTTTTTGAACTGCTCTTCGCCCATTTGCTCCTTGTTTTGCCCGATCAGCTGGTCGGCCTGCTTCTCCCCTTCTTTTTTCGAGGATTCCGACGCTTGGCTGCTTAAATAATCGAAAGCGATCATCTGCTTGACCAAAAAATCCTGGAAATAACTGAGATTCACAAGCTGAGCGTCGTCCGGGGACGTAAAAGAGATGATCTTTTTCTGGGTTTCAAGCTCTTTCTCGGTGATGCTGCCCCCTTTATAGGTTGCCACCACTTTGCTCGTATCTTTTTGTTCCGCAGAATCGTTTTGCCCGCCCGTTTCGCTTTTTTCGCAGGCAGCCAGCACGGAAAGCATCACGGCAGAGACCACCGTCAACACGATTCCCTTCCATGCCTTCCTGTTATTGAACGACATCCTGAAGTTCCTCCTTCGATTTGAACAGCTCCCGAATGGCCGCGAGGAAATCCTCCAGCAAACCAAGCAGCTGCTTGTCACCCAGTCCCTTGCCCTTGATGCGGATCAATAAATGAGACTCCTGCTCAAATTGTACACGTCTTTCGAATTTATTTCCAATCTGGGCGAGCTTGGAGGTGCTTACCTTTTTCTCCTGGCCCTCGTAAAACTTCAGCAGCAAATCGTCGCCGCGCCGGGTAATCGAATCGATGCCGTACATTTTGCCGTAGATCTTCAAGCGGGCCACCGCAAGCAGGTTGACTACCGCTTCAGGCAAATCCCCGAACCGGTCGAGCAGTTCGTCTTCCAGCTCTTTTTGATCGTTAAACGTGCCTACGGCCGCTACCTTCTTGTAAATTTCGATTTTTTGGATGCTGTCATAGATATAATCGGCAGGCAAATAAGCATCGATCCCCATGTCGATGACGGTATTCCACGATTTGGACGGCTCTTCCTTCTCGCCGAGCATGGTGACCTTCCGCTTTTTGATCTCTTCGGCCAGCATTTGCGAATACAGGTCGAAACCGACGGAAGCGATAAAGCCGTGCTGCTCCGCCCCGAGCAGGTTTCCGGCGCCGCGGATGGACAAGTCTCGCATGGCGATTTTGAAGCCCGAACCGAGCTCCGTAAACTCCTTGATCGACTGCAGGCGTTTTTCCGCGACTTCCGTCAGCACCTTGTCCCGCTGGTACGTAAAATAAGCATACGCGATCCGGTTGGACCGCCCGACGCGGCCGCGCAGCTGATACAGCTGGGACAAGCCCATTTTATCGGCATCATGCACGATCAGCGTGTTGACGTTCGGAATGTCGACGCCGGTTTCGATAATGCTCGTGCTGACAAGCACGTCGTATTCGCCGTCGAGGAAGTCGAGAATCGTTTTTTCAAGCTCCGATTCGGACATCTGACCATGACCTACGCCGACCCTGGCTTCCGGGACCAGCGCGCTGATCTGGCTCGCCATTTCCTGAATGCCCTGCACCCGGTTGTACAAATAATAAACCTGGCCGCCGCGTCCGAGCTCCCGTTCGATGGCTTCGCGCACCAGCGTCTGGCTGTGCTCCACCACATAGGTTTGCACGGGGAAACGGTTTTCCGGAGGCGTCTCGATGACCGACAAATCGCGAACGCCCAGCATCGACATGTGGAGCGTGCGCGGAATCGGCGTTGCCGTCAACGTCAGCACGTCTACGTTTGTCTTCAGCTTTTTGAGCTTTTCCTTGTGGGTAACCCCGAAGCGCTGCTCCTCGTCGACGATCAATAGCCCCAAATCTTTGAAAACAAGATCCTGGGACAACAAGCGGTGCGTACCGATGACAACGTCCACCGTTCCCTGCCGGACCCCCTTGATCGTTTCGTTCTGCTCCTTGCGGGAGCGGAAGCGGCTGAGCACTTGAATATTGATCGGGTATCCCGAAAAACGCTCGCGGAACGTTTCGTAATGCTGCTGCGCCAAAATCGTCGTCGGAACGAGCACCGCTACCTGTTTGCCCTCCATCGCCGCCTTAAAGGCCGCACGGATCGCCACCTCGGTTTTGCCGTACCCGACGTCGCCGCATAGCAGCCGGTCCATCGGACGGTTTTTTTCCATGTCCTTTTTGATTTCTTCGATGGCCCGCAGCTGATCGCGGGTTTCGTCGTAAGGGAACATTTCCTCGAATTCGCGCTGCTCGGCCGTATCCTTTTCGAATGCATATCCCGGCGTCGCCTGGCGCTCGGCATAAAGCTTGATCAGATCATCCGCAATATCCTGCACGGACGAATGGACTTTGCTTTTGACCTTGTTCCACTCATTGCCGCCCAGCTTATAAACTTTAGGCTCCTTGTCCTCCGAGCCGACGTATTTTTGGATCAGGTCGATTTGCTCGATCGGCACGGACAGCTTGTCGCCCCCCGCATATAAAATATGCATGTAATCTTTGTGGATGCCGTTGATTTCAAGCGTACCGATTCCCATGTATTTGCCGATCCCGTGATTCTGGTGGACGACGTAATCGCCGACCTTCAGCTCGGTGTAGCTTTTAATGCGTTCCGCATTGTCCATGTTTTTGCCAAGCTTGCGGATTTTGCGCTGCTTTTGCGAGAACATCTCGCCTTCGGTAATGACCGCAAGATGGATCGAAGGCATTTCGAAGCCTGTCTGCAGGTTGCCCTGCATCATGACCGGCTCCTCGATGTGGTAATCTTGAAGGACGCGCCGCATTCGCTCAATACGCTCCTCGCCGCTCGCCAGCATAATGACCTTGACGCCCGACTTGTGCCACCGTTCCATCTCCGATTTGAGCACGTTCATTTGACCGTGAAAATCCTGCATGCCCCGGCTGATGAAATTCAATATGTTTTGCGGCTGCGTATGTGGCACCTGGCGCAGGAAAATGGACATGAAAATGGTCTGGAAAGGACGATGATAGAGCACCGCCTCGTTTTCGACCGACAGGTGCAGCTGCGGCAACGTTTTACCGTTTTGAAGCAAATGAAGATTCCATTCGGCTTCGTCCCGCTCCAGCTGCCTTGCCGTCTCCAGCAAACGGGCAGGTTCATCAAGGATCAAGACCGTGTCCTTCGGCATGTAGTCGTACAATGTCTTGCGCTCCGGATAGAGAAGCGAAATATATTTATAGATTTCCGGAAAATAGACATGCTCGCGCAAAAGCTCCATTTCCCGGTTCATCTCTTCGGTCAGCCGCAGCTTGGCCTGGCGGTCCGTCATTTTGCCGAGCTGTTCCTCGAGCAAATGCCCGGCGGCTTCCGCGGCTTGAACCAGGCGCTGCTGATCGGCGATAACTTCTTTGCAAGGGGTAATGGTTACTTCCTTCACCTTGTCGATGGAGCGCTGATCCGCCGGGTCGAAAGTACGAATGGAATCGACGTCCTCGTCAAACAGCTCGACCCGGTATGCGAGGTCGGATGTCATGGGATAGAAATCGATTATGCCGCCGCGCAGGCTCATTTCGCCTTTGCCTTCCACGCGCTCCACGCGTTCGTATCCCATCTCGATCATGCGCAGCATAAATTCATCGACGTTCAGCGTGCCGCCGTCTTCGATCCGAATCCGGGAGCTTCCCATCACTTCGGGAGCGGGCAAAAACCGCCGAACCCCCGAAAACGGGGCCACGACGACCCCCGTAAAGCCCTGCGCGCATTTCGTCAGCACGTCGATTCGCTGGGCCAGCGTTTCCGGACTGGATACCGCCGATTCGGCTGCGACCAGCTCATTGGCCGGATACAGCAGAACCTGTTCCGGAGAAAGCGCTTCCTGCAAATCCTCCGCGATTTTTTGCGCCGAGAACATGTTATGGGTCACGATCAACATCGGCCGCTTCACTTCTTCATACAATGCCGCCAGCATGATTTGCCGCGCGGAGCCGGACAGACCCGATACCAGCTGTTCTTTCATGCCGGCCTTGACGCCGGCGGTGACGGATTGCAAATCCGGATCTTTGGAAAACGCTTCTATAAGTGCTTGTAACAAAAGGGGCACCTCTCTCATGCTAACTTTTCTGGATTTTGAAAAATCCTCTTGTTATTTAAAAA
>Ga0180220_1002617_pt1 | contig 11291 bp, 10 predicted proteins | sample eDN5th37CBELigBY_FD_151335 | JGI IMG/M metagenome (GOLD analysis project Ga0180220, IMG submission 151335) | Enriched backyard soil microbial communities from Emeryville, California, USA - eDNA 5th pass 37_C BE-Lig BY (version 2) (version 2) | ecosystem: Environmental > Terrestrial > Soil >... | reverse complement strand
CCGGGAGCGGCTCCACCCGGGCGCGATCTCGGTGGTGAACCACGACGATCCCCATGGCCGCGAGCTCGCGGGCCTGCTCTCGACGAAGGTGTGGCGCTTCTCGGCGACCGATCCCGCCTGCGAGGTCTCGGCGTCGAAGGTGGTGCTCGGGCACGACGGCATCCGCGCCGAGGTGCGGACGCCGGCGGGATCGTTCCCGCTGCGCTCGGCACTCATCGGCGCCCACAACCTGCAGAACCTCCTCGGCGCGGCGGGGCTCGCGCTGGCGCTGGGGCGCTCGATCGACGAGGTCGCGAGCGGCCTCGAGGCGGCCGCGGGCGCGCCGGGCCGCCTCGAGCGGGTGGGGCCCCGCGCGTTCGTGGACTACGCCCACACCCCCGACGCCCTGGATCGGGTCGGCGCCTGCCTGCGCGAGGTGGCGCCCGCGCGGCTGGTGGTGGTCTTCGGCTGCGGCGGCGATCGCGACGCGGGCAAGCGGCCGCTGATGGGGGAGGCGGCGGGCCGCCTCGCCGACCTCGCCGTCGTCACCAGCGACAACCCGCGATCGGAGGATCCGGCGGCGATCGCGGCGGCGATCGAGCCGGGCCTCGCCGCCGCCGGGCTCGAGCGCCTGGACCGCGAGCGCGCCCTGGCCGGCGCCGGCGGATACGTCGTGGAGCTGGATCGCCGCGCCGCCATCGATCTCGCCGTCGCCGCCCTCGGGCCGGACGACCTCCTCCTCGTGGCCGGCAAGGGACACGAGACCACCCAGACCTTCGCGGATCGCGTCGTGCACTTCGACGATCGCGAAGAGGTCCGCCGCGCGCTCGAGGGGCGGTAGACGATGCCCGAAGGGAACCGCGCGATCTTCTGCCTCGCCGACGTCGCCGTCGGCGCCGGCGGCCTCGCCTCGGGGTCGAAGACCCTGCCGATCACCGGCGTCTGCACCGACAGCCGCAGCGTGGAGCCGGGCAACGTCTTCGTCGCCCTTCGGGGCGACAACTTCGACGGTCACGACTACGTGGGCGCCGCCGCGACGGCGGGCGCGGTCGCCGCGGTGGTGCGCCGGGGCTTCGATCGGCGCGGCCTCCCCGAGGCGTTCGGCCTGGTCGAGGTGGACGATCCCCTCCGCGCCCTGGGGGCGCTCGCGCGCGTGCACCGGCGGCGCTTCCCGTCGCTGAAGCTCGGCGCGATCACCGGCAGCAACGGCAAGACCACCACCAAGGAGCTCACCCACGCGGCGCTCACCGCGGCGCTCGGCAAGACGCTGAAGACCGAGGGCAACCTCAACAACGAGATCGGCCTGCCGCTCACGCTCCTCGGGCTGGATCCCTCCCACCGCGCCGCCGCGATCGAGATGGGCATGAACCAGGCCGGGGAGATCGCGCGGCTCACCGCGATCGCCGAGCCGGCCGCGGGGCTGGTGACCTGTGTACAGCCCGTTCACATGGAGGGCCTCGGCTCGGTGGAGGCGATCGCCAGGGCGAAGGGCGAGCTCTTCCGCGGCCTCCCCGCCGGCGGGATCGCCGTGGTGAACCTGGACGATCCGCTGGTGGTCGAGGAGGCCCGGGCGTCCGGCCGCGAGACCATCGGATTCGGGGCGGCCGAGGGCGCCGACGTCCGGCTCCTGCGAATCGTCTCCCACGATCGGCGCGGGCTCGCCTTCGAGCTGGCGCTGGAGGGCGAGGCGGCGTTCGTCCGCATCCCCCTCGTGGGCCGGCACAACGCTCGGAACGCCTGCGCCGCCGTCGCGCTGGGCTTGGCGCTGGGCGGGGAGCCGGACCGCCTCCTCGAGGGCCTCGCGGCGGCGCGCGGCTTCTCGCGGCGCCTCGAGCTCAAGGAGGCACCGGGGGGCGTCACCGTCCTCGACGACTGCTACAACGGGAACCCCGCCTCCGCAGTGGCGGCGCTGCGCACGGCCCGCGAGCTGGCCGGAGAGGGCAGGGTGATCGCCGTCCTCGGCGACCTGCGGGAGCTGGGCGACCTCGAGGTGGCCGGGCACCGGGAGGTCGGCGCCGCCGCCGCGGCCTGCGCGGTGGCGGGCCTCGTCGCCTTCGGCCCGCGCTCCCACGAGACCGCCGCGGCGGCGATCGAGGGCGGCCTCGCCGAAGGGGCGGTGCTCCGCACCGAGGATCCGGCAGAGGCCCTCGCCTGGCTGCGCGCGGCGCTGCGGGGGGGAGACCTCGTCGTCGCCAAGGCGAGCCGCGGCACGCGCTTGGAGAGAATCGTCGACCCGCTCGTGGGCGGGGAGGAAGCCTGATGCTGTACCACCTGCTCTTCCCGCTCGCGCACAAGTTCGCGGCGTTCAACGTCCTGCGCTATCCGAGCTTCCGGATCATCGCCGCCGGGATCTGCAGCCTCGTGTTGGGGATGTGGCTGGGCCCCTGGTTCATCCGCGAGCTGAAGAACCGCCAGTACGGCGCGTCGAACGTCCGCGAGGACACGCCCGAGCAGCACCAGCGCAAGAGCGGGACGCCCACCATGGGCGGCGGCCTCATCCTCTTCTGCCTCTCCGTCTCGACGCTCCTCTTCGCCGATCTGAAGAACCGCTACGTGTGGATGGTCCTTGTGATCACCCTGGGCTACGGCCTGGTCGGCTTCCTCGACGACTACCTCAAGCTCTCCAAGCGCAACTCGAAGGGCCTCCCCGGGCGGTCGAAGATGGTGGGCCTCACCGCGGTCTTCCTCGTCGCCTTCCTCGGCTTCGGCCTCGACTGGAGCACCGGCGCGCTCCTCTTCGACACCCGCCTCGGCTTCCCCTTCGTGTCCACCAAGGCGTTCCAGCCCGACATCGGCTGGTTCTACCTCCCCTTCGCCTGGGTCGTGATCGTCGGCACCTCCAACGCGGTGAACATCACCGACGGCCTGGACGGCCTCGCCATCGGCCCCACCATCGTCAGCGCGCTCACCTTCCTGATCCTCGCCTACGTGGCGGGCACCGTGATCGCCGGCTTCAACCTCGCCGACTATCTCTACATCCCGCACATCGCCGGGGGCGAGGAGCTGGCGGTCTTCTGCGCGGCGACGGTCGGCGCCGGCATCGCGTTCCTCTGGTTCAACTCGTACCCCGCCAGCGTCTTCATGGGCGACATCGGCGCGCTCTCGCTCGGCGGCGCGCTCGGCACCCTCGCCGTGCTCACCAAGAACGAGTTCGCCAGCGTCATCCTCCACGGCGTCTTCTTCGTGGAGATCGTCTCGGTGATGATCCAGGTGGCGTCCTTCAAGAGCCGGGGCAAGCGCGTCTTCCGCATGGCGCCCATCCACCACCACTTCGAGCTGGCCGGCTCGGCGGAGCCGAAGATCATCGTCCGCTTCTGGATCGTCTCGATCCTCCTCGCCCTCGTCACCCTCATCAGCCTCAAGCTGAGGTAGCCCCTTGGAACTCTCCGGCAGGAAGGTCTTGGTGGTGGGGCTGGCGCGGTCGGGCGTGGCGGCGGCCCGGCTCCTCTGCCGCGAGGGCGCGCAGGTCACCGCCACCGACCTGCGGCCGGCGTCCGCGCTCGCCGGCGCCGTGGGCGAGCTGCTGCCGCTGGGGGTGCGCTTCGAGCTGGGCGGCCACGACGAGGCGGCGTTCCTCGCCGCGGACCTCGTCGTCGTCTCGCCCGGCGTGCCGCTCGCCGGCGCAGAACTCGTCGCCGCGAGGCGCGCGGGCGTTCCCATCCTTGGGGAGGCCGAGCTCGCCGCGCGCTTCGTCCGCGAGCCGGTGGTGGCGATCACCGGCACCAACGGCAAGAGCACCACCACCGCCCTGGTCGGACACCTGCTCGAGGCGGCGGGGAATCGGGTCTTCGTCGGCGGCAACCTGGGCACGCCCTTCTGCGAGCGGGTGCTGACGGGCGGCGCGCTGGACTTCTCCGTGGTGGAGCTTTCGAGCTTCCAGCTCGAGGCGGTGGAGACCCTGCGCCCCCACGTGGCGGTGCTCACCAACCTCACGCCCGATCACCTCGACCGGTACCCCGACGCCCGGGCGTACTACGAGGCCAAGCGGGCGATCTTCCGGGCGCAGGAGGCGGGCGACTTCGCCGTGCTGAACGGAGGGGATCCCGAGGCGGTCGCGCTGCACGCCGGCGCGCGGTCGACGGCGTTCCGCTTCGGCGACGGCGCGGTGTCCGGGTTCGTCGGCGCGCGGTACGACGGGGCGGCGCTGCTCGTCGCCGGCCTGCCGGGCATGGGAGACCGGGTGGAGGTCTACGAGGACCTCGGCAAGGCACTTCGCGGGCGGCACAACCGCGAGAACGCGATGGCGGCCATCGTCGCCGCGCGTCTCTGCGGCGTGGAGGCCGAGGCGATCCGCGCGTCGCTCCCCGCCTTCGCCGGCCTTCCGCACCGGCTCGAGCTCGTTCGCGTCCGCGGCGGCGTGGAGTGGCTGAACGACTCCAAGGCCACCAACGTCGACTCCGCCGCCGTGGCGCTCGCCGCGCTGCGGGGGCCGGTGTTCTGGATCGCGGGCGGCCTCGGGAAGGGCGCGCCCTACGCGCCGCTTCGGCCCCTGCTGGAGGGCCGGGTCAAGGCCATCCTCACCATCGGCAGCGACGCCGACGCCATCGCCGCGCAGCTCGGCGACCTCTCGCCCGCCGTCCCCTGCGGCACCCTCGAGGAGGCGGTGCGCGTCGCCGCGCGGGAGGCGAAGGCCGGCGACGCCGTGCTGCTCTCGCCGGCGTGCGCGTCCTTCGACCAGTTCGAGAGCTACGCGCACCGCGGCGAGGCGTTCCGGGCGCTGGTGGAGGCGCTCGGCGAACCGGAGGCGCAGGCGTGAGCGCGCCGTCCGTCGCCCATCGCGTCGCCGGCGCGTCCGCCGAGGAGAAGGCCCCCGCCTACGATCGCCTGCTGCTCTGGGCCGTCCTCGGCCTCACCGCGATCGGACTTACCATGGTCTACTCCGCCTCCGCGGTGAAGGCGGCCCAGGGCCTCGGCGACTCGCTGTACTTCGCGAAGCGCCAGGTCGCCGCCGCCGCGGTCGGCCTCGCCGGGATGACCCTGGCGATGAAGCTGGGCTACAAGCGGCTCGAGCCCCTCGCGTACCCGATCCTCCTCGCCGCGCTGGTCCTCCTGGTGCTCGTGCTCATCCCCGGCATCGGGACCGTCGCCGGAGGCGCCAGGCGCTGGATCCGCTTCCCGCTGATCAGCTTCCAGCCGTCCGAGCTCGCCAAGATCGCGCTGGTGATCTACCTGGCGCGATCGCTCGCCCGAAAGCGCGAGAAGGTGCGGGACTTCTCCATCGGCTTCGTCCCCCACACCCTCGTCGCCGGCCTCTTCACCCTCCTCGTGCTCGCGCAGCCGGACTTCGGCACCTCGGTGACGCTGGGGGCGCTGCTCTTCGTGATGCTCTTCGCCGCGGGGGCGAAGGTGTCCTGGCTGGTCGGCTCGGTGCTCCTGGCGATCCCCGTGGGGTGGCAGCTCATCGCGGGCAAGGAGTACCGGATGAAGCGGGTCCTGGCGTTCCTCGACCCGTGGAAGTACCGCCAGGACATCGGCTACCAGGTCACCGAGTCGCTCATCAGCGTGGGATCCGGCGGCCTCTTCGGCCTCGGCCTGGGCGCGGGGAAGCAGAAGCTCTACTACCTGCCCGAGGCCCACACCGACTTCATCATCGCGGTGGTGGGGGAGGAGCTGGGGCTGGCGGGGATCGTCGTGGTCCTCGCGCTCTTCGGCGTGGTCCTGTGGCGGGGCATGCGGGCGGCGTTCAACGCGCCCGACGCCTTCGGCGCCTACCTCGCCCTGGGCCTGACCTGCCTCCTCGGGCTCCAGGCCATCGGGAACATGCTCGTCGCGATGGGCATGCTCCCCACCAAGGGGCTCGCGCTCCCCTTCCTCTCGTACGGCGGGACCTCGCTCGTGCTATCCCTGTCTGCGGCGGGCGTGCTGCTCGCCATCTCGAGCGGCACCGGAGGCTTCCTGCGCCCCCACAGGACGGTTCGAAGATGAAGATGGTCATCGCGGGCGGCGGCACCGGCGGGCACCTCTTCCCCGGCATCGCCCTGGCCGAGGAGGTGGTGACGCGCCACCCGGCGAACGAGGTCCTCTTCGTGGGGACGGCGCGAGGCCTCGAGGCCAGGGTGGTGCCGCAGCAGGGGTTCCCCGTCGAGCTCGTCGAGGTGACCGGGGTGAAGGGCAAGGGCCTCCTCGGCCTCGTCCGCGCGATGTGGATGCTGCCCCGGGCGATAGCGCGCTGCATGTCCATCCTGCGGGAGTCGCGCGCCGACATCGTCGTGGGCGTGGGCGGCTACGCGAGCTTCCCGATGGTCGTCGCCGCGTTCCTGCGGGGGACGCCCACCGCCATCCAGGAGCAGAACGCGCTCCCGGGCCTCACCAATCGCCTGCTGGGGCGCATCGCCGACGCGGTCTTCGTCGCCTTCGACGAGGCGGCGAGCTTCTTCCCGGTGCGCAAGGTCCAGAACGTCGGCAACCCGATCCGCAAGGCGCTCATGGAGAACTTCCTGCGGCCCCAGGAGCGACACGACCGCTTCCGCATCCTCGTCTTCGGGGGCTCGCAGGGGGCCCGCGCCATCAACGCCGCCGCCGTCGAAGCGGCTCGGTCGTTGGCACCGCTGCGCGACCGGCTCCGCATCCTCCACCAGACCGGCGCCGCCGACCGGGAGGCGACGCAGGCCGCCTACGACGAGGCCGGCATCGAGGCCGAGGTCGTCGAGTTCATCGACGACATGTCGCACGCCTACGCGCGCAGCGACCTCGTCATCTGCCGCGCCGGCGCCACCACGCTGGCCGAGCTCACCGTCTGCAAGAAGGCCGCGGTGCTCATCCCCTTCCCGTACGCCGCCGACAACCACCAGGAGGTCAACGCGCGATCCCTCGTCGACCAGGGGGCGGCGCTGATGATCCTCCAGCGGGACCTCAGCGGAGAGCGGCTCGCCGACGAGGTCCGCGCCCTCGTCGACGACCCGGAGCGCTTGCGGAGGATGGAGAAGGCGGCCGGCCGCCTCGGTCGCCCCGAGGCCGCCAAGGAGATCGCCGACGTCTGCGTCAGCCTCGTCTACAAGGGTCGGGAGCAAGGGGCGGGCTGAGCCCGCGCGGCTTGACCCCGGCGCCCGCCGGGGCGCAGATGGAGCCAACATGTTCCGTGGCAAGCGGCCCACCATCCACTTCGTCGGCATCGGCGGCATCGGCATGAGCGGCATCGCCGAGGTCCTGCTCAACCTCGGCTATCCCGTCACCGGCTCCGACCTGCGCGCGAGCGACTCCACCCGACGCCTCGTCGATCTGGGGGCCGCGGTGGCGGAGGGCCACCACGCCGACAACGTCGGCCGCGCGGACGTCGTCGTCATCTCGTCCGCCGTCCGCCCGACCAACCCGGAGGTGGTCGAGGCGCGGCGGCGCGGCGTGCCCGTCATCCCCCGGGCGGAGATGCTCGCCGAGCTCATGCGCCTCAAGGTCGGCATCGCGGTGGCGGGCTCCCACGGCAAGACCACCACCACCTCGATGATCGCCCACGTGCTGGCGGCGGGCGGCCTCGACCCCACCGCGGTCGTGGGCGGCAAGCTCAACAACCTGGGCTCGAACGCCAAGCTCGGCAAGGGCGAGTACATGGTCGTGGAGGCCGACGAGTCCGACGGGAGCTTCCTGCTCTTCTCGCCCGCCGTCGCCGTCGTCACCAACGTCGATCGGGAGCACCTCGACCACTACGGCGACTTCCAGGCGCTCCAGGGAGCGTTCGTCGACTTCGTCAACAAGGTCCCGTTCTACGGCGTCGCCGTCATGTGCCTCGACCACCCGGTGGTTCAGGCCATGCTGCCGCGCATCGATCGCCGCTTCGTCACCTACGGGTTCTCTTCCCAGGCCGACTATCGCGCAGACGCACCCGTCGGAGGTCCCTTCGAGACGAGGTTCCAGGCGTGGCGCCGCGGCGAACCGCTCGGCGAGTTCCGCCTGCCCATGATCGGCAGGCACAACGTGCTCAACGCCCTCGCGGCCATCGCCGTGGCCGACGACGTGGGTCTGGCCATGGACGAGGTGCGGGCGGCCTTCGATTCGTTCGCGGGCGTCCAGCGCCGCTTCACCCTGCGCGGCGAAGCGGCGGGCGTCACCGTCGTCGACGACTACGGCCACCACCCCGCGGAGGTCAAGGCCACCCTCGACGGCGCGCGCCTCGCCTTCCCCGACCGACGCATCGTCGTCGCCTTCCAGCCCCACCGCTACAGCCGCACCCGCGACCTGCTCGACGACTTCGCCACGTCCTTCAACTGCGCCGACCGCCTCCTCGTCACCGACGTCTACGCCGCGAGCGAAGACGCCATCCCGGGCGTCACCGGCGAGGCCATCGCCGAAGCGGTGCGCGCCTGCGGCCACCGCGACGTCCAGCACGCCCCCCGCGCCGACCTCGCCGCCCGCCTCCGCGCCGCCGTTTCCCCCGGCGACCTCGTCATCACCCTGGGCGCCGGCGACATCAGCCAGGTCAGCCACGAACTCCTCGCCCTCCTCGCCCGCTGACCGCGTCGCCCCAATCGCGCATCACCGCCCGCCGTGTGCAAACGTGCCCGGGAAGGCGACCCGAGGCATGGCGATCGTCCGACCCCGCAACCCATCGCGCGAACGGGGACATGTGCGCAATCAAGTCCACCGAATTCTCGAGCGATGGAGCAGCAAGGAGAGGTGGGCGCGTGATACGAGAGAGTTGCTTTGGCCTACCTGGATGAACTGCGGCGCCATTTCCGCGGCGAGCTGAAGACGAACGAGCCCCTGGCGGTGCGCACGAGCGTCCGCGCCGGAGGGGCCGCCGATCTTTTCGCGCGGCCCGTCGACGCCGAGGACCTCCGCGTCCTGCTCGCCTCTTGTGCGGCGGCCGGGCTACCGGTGTCGGTCCTCGGAGGGGGCGCCAACACCATCGTCGCCGACGACGGGGTGGAGGGCCTCGTGGTCAAGCTGCCCGTCTTCTCTGCGGAGAGCGCCCTCGACGCCGAAGGCGGCACCTTCGTCCTCGGCGCAGGCGCGCCCATCGCCAAGGTCGCGCAGATCATGAAGCAGCACGGCCTGGCCGGCGCCGAATTCCTCGCCGGCATCCCGGGTACGCTCGGCGGTGCCGTGGCGATGAACGCGGGTACGAAGAACGGCGAGACGGTGCGCGTGGTCGAGGCGCTCGAGGTCGCCTCGGCCGACGAGGTGCGTTGGGTCGCCCGAGACGAGCTCGAGTGGCGGTACCGGGCGTGTCGGCTCCCCGCGGGAGGCGTCGTCACCCGCGTGCGGATCCGGCTCCATCGGCCCGACGCGGCAGGCCTCGCCAAGTCGCGCATGGTGATGGAAGCCGATCTGGCGTATCGCAAGTCGACGCAGCCCCTCCACCTCCCCAACTCGGGGAGCGTCTTCACCAACCCTCCAGGCGATCACGCAGGTCGCCTCATCGAAGCGGCCGGCCTCAAGGGCCGCCGCGCCGGCAACGCGCAGATCTCCGAGCAGCACGCCAACTGGATCGTCAACCACGGGGGTGCCCGAGCCTCCGACGTCCGCGCGCTGATCGAGCTCGCCCGCGCCGAGGTCGCCGCTCGCTTCGGCGTCACCCTCACCCCCGAGGTAAAGCTGCTGGGCCGCTGGCCGCCTCCCGCGTGACGCCGCACGCCGCACGCCGCACGGGGACAAGTGCTCAATCAAGATGGGGCGCCGCCGACCCACTGAAGAGCCATTCGCGACTTGATTGAGCACATGCCCTCCCTCGATCGTCCCCCTCGCCGTCGCACGTGTCGCAAGGCGCCCCGACGAGCCCTCGCCCATGCACCCGTCGGAAAGAGTGTCGGGGGTGGTTGCTACACTCGGACGCGACGAATGGGAAGGTCTCATGGCGCGGCGAAGAGCAGGGAAAGGGCAGGGAACGCTGCCTCTTCGGACATGGGGCGGGCGGTGCAAGGGAGCCGGGCGAAAGCCGGAGGGCGCCCGGGCCGGTGTCTCGCATCGGACCCGCGAGCGGCTGACCGGGCGCCATCCGATTCACGTGACGATGCGCGTGCGGCGCGAGGTCTGGAACCTGCGATCACGGAGGGCATACCGTGTGATCGAGCGCGCCTTGTCCCGCGGGGCGGAGCGCTTCGGCATGCGCCTCACCCACCACTCTGTGCAGGGGAACCACCTGCACCTCATCGTGGAGGCGAAGGACGCGAGGGCTCTCTCGCGCGGCATGCAGGGCCTGTCGATCCGCGTCGCGCAGGGGATGAACCGCCTGATGAAGTGAAAGGGAAAGGTGCTGGAAGACCGCTACCACGCCCACGTGCTTCGCACCCGCCGCGAAGTCCGCAACGCGGTCCGGTACGTCCTCGAAAACGCGCGGGTCCACGCCCGGCGCCTCGGAAAGACGACCTCCGCAGCCGCGGATCGCTTCGCCTCGGGTCCCGGTCTCCCCGGCTGGCTCGGCGTGCCACCGCACACGTGGCTCTTGCGTTTCGCCTGGGCCGTCGGTCCGGGTGTCGGTTCGGGTGGCGTTGGTGCGTCTTCACGGAGACCCGGACAACCGAGGAGGGCAGGGGGCCCATGAGAATCGAAAAACGAGAGCATCTGGGCGCGCTGCCGGAGGTGCGTGACGCTCTTCGCCTGGCGACGCGTCGACGACCAACCACGCTCCTGGTCGATGGGGTTGCAGTCGAGTTCGTCCCGATGGACGCCGCCCCAGGCCCGGCTGCGTTCGAGGCCCCCAGAGAGACGATCGGTTCGTGGCCACCCCCGCTTCGTCGTAGAGAAGGACCGCCGACAGCCTTCGATGCGTAAGTCATCGCCGACTGGAGCGCGAACCGGACGCCGAACCGACGTCGCACGTCCGGCCTGTGCCTTCTGCGCCTTGCCGGGCGCCCTTCCGGCTGTCTTCCCGGCTGCCTTGCGCGCCGGAGCCTTCGCTCGCTTCGCGGCGTCGATCGACGTGCGCCCACTCGACCATGGCGCTCGAGTCGTCCAGCAGGTGATCGGGGACGGTCCAATAGGACATCGACCGGGTCTGCCCCGCCTAGTCATGGTAGGTGAAAGGCCTCCCACCTGCGTCTTCGAAGCGCCTGCGGTTCACGTCGCCGTCCACATAGATGCCATGCGCGCCGAACATGGCGCGGGCGGAGGCGGCGCCAAGCCTCTCCACCAGGTCGAGTACGTGGGTGACGAAGTGGTCGTTTCGGGCCATCGCGAGAAACCTCTGGAACCTCAGCGGCCGCAACGAGTCCGTTTCCCCCTGAGCGCCATCTGGCAGGCGGTTGATTGAGCAGATGTCCCCCTCCTGCGGCGCGGGGAGGGCGCGGCGGTGAGGGGGAGGCGGGGTGGGGGGTAAAATGGGGTCAGGAGGCGTGGATGCGGCGAGCGGTGGGCAGGTCGATTTGGACGGGGAGGCGGAG
>Ga0180220_1002616_pt1 | contig 11296 bp, 7 predicted proteins | sample eDN5th37CBELigBY_FD_151335 | JGI IMG/M metagenome (GOLD analysis project Ga0180220, IMG submission 151335) | Enriched backyard soil microbial communities from Emeryville, California, USA - eDNA 5th pass 37_C BE-Lig BY (version 2) (version 2) | ecosystem: Environmental > Terrestrial > Soil >... | reverse complement strand
GGATTGGGGATTATTTTTGCTACCGTATGAGCAAGCCGTTGAGGAACTGAAAGTGAAATTCAAAACGATGCGCGCCGAACTCAAAAAACGCGAAGAATACGCACCGATCGAGTTCGTGACGGGACGCGTCAAACGGATTTCCAGCATCTTGGAGAAGGCGAAACGGCTGAATGTCCCGATGGACCAGTTGGAGACCGGCATCGAGGATATCGCCGGGATTCGCATCATGTGCCAGTTCGTGGAGGATATCCGGCGCGTGGCCGAATATATCCGCAACCGCAAGGACCTGAAGCTTTTATACGAAAAAGATTACATTACCAATTACAAAGAAAGCGGATACCGCAGTTTTCATATGATCGTGGAATATCCCGTACAAACGGCGCTTGGACAGAAAAGGGTGCTGGCCGAAATCCAAATCCGTACGCTTGCGATGAATTTCTGGGCGACGATCGAACACTCGTTAAGTTACAAGTATCGCGAAATGCTGCCGGAAGACGTGCGCAGACGGCTGCAGAAAACGGCGGAGGCAGCGGCTATACTCGATAATGAAATGTCGGGCATCCGCGAAGAAATATTGGAGGCGCAGAAAAAGTTCGAGGACGATTCCAACGTGACTTCCCAGGTGCTGACCTTGATTCATCAGCTCTATTTTTATCATCTCGTCAATGAGGCGATGGAATTCCAGGAACGGTTCAACCGGATCTGGTCCGGCCAAGACGGCCGGCCCGACATGGATGAGATGAAGCAGCTGCTCGAAGAGGTCAAACGGGTGATGGCGGGATGCCGGAAGGATGACGCGCAAGAGGACTAGACGCCGGCTTTCAAGCATAGGGCCAGGACGAACATCATAAATACGCTCAACCTGCTGTCTTTGGAACAGCGGGTTGTTGTTTTTGATGGTACGTGAACGAAACCGATTTTAACAAGATAGAACAGGATGATGAACAAATGGCTTTGCAGCTGCCTGCCGCATTTCAGGAGCGGATGAAATCGCTGTTGCAGGATCGATACGAACATTTCATCGCTTCATATGACCATGATCCGTACAGCGGAATCAGGGTCAACACGTTAAAAATATCCGTCGGCGGCCTTTTGGCGTTGAGCCCGTGGCAGCTGAAGCCGATCCCATGGTGCGGCACCGGATTTTATACGGAACCGGGCGAACGGCCGGGCAAACATCCCTATTACCATGCCGGACTGTATTATATCCAGGAGCCCAGCGCGATGGCGCCCGTGGAGCTTTTGGAGGTACGCCCCGGCGACAAGGTGCTGGATCTTTGCGCGGCTCCCGGAGGCAAATCGACCCAAATTGCGGCCAAGCTGCAAGGGGAGGGGCTCCTGGTCAGCAACGACCTGAATCAGGAGCGGACGAAAGCGCTGGCGAAAAATTTGGAGCTGTACGGGGTGAGGAACGGCGTCGTGCTTCAGGAGCAACCGGAGCGGATCGCCGCCGGCTTCCCCGCTTATTTCGATAAAATCCTCGTGGATGCCCCATGCTCGGGCGAAGGGATGTTCCGTAAGGATGAAGATATGGTTCGCCAGTGGACGGCCGAATCGCCGGACAAATACGCCGCCATGCAGCGGGGTATTCTGAAATCGGCGGCCAAAATGCTGAAGCCTGGCGGGCGGATCGTTTATTCTACCTGCACGTTTTCTCCCGAAGAAAACGAGGCGATCATCGCGGAATTCCTCCTGGAGCATAACCATTTCAAAGTCGAATCCCCCGCCCAAAGCGAACTTTTCGCCTCCGGAGAAATCGGCTGGATTCGCCGCCATATGGCGGAGGCCGACCAAATCCCGGATGACATCTGGGAGCAGGCGGGGCATACCTCCCGTTTATGGCCGCATGCGATCGAAGGGGAAGGCCATTTCGTGGCCGTGCTGCAGCATGACGGAACGGAGATGGACGAGCCAGGCTATCTTCAGGCTGCGACGGATCGCCGTTCATTAGACGCGGGACGTTTGGACGGCAAAGGCAAAAACCGGAAGGACCGAAGCCAGGGAACTTCAAAAAAAGGAACGGCAAAAAAACCGGCCGGGGATGAACCGGCTGCCCAGCTTGAAGCTTACGGGAATTTTGTGCGCGACCATCTTGCATTCGTTCCTGGGGGATATACGATCATGTTCGGCCAGCATGTGTATCAATCGCCGCTTCCGCCGGGAGCATTGGACGGGCTGAAAGCGGTTCGTCCGGGCTGGTATATGGGCGATGCCAAACACGGCCGTTTCGTGCCGGCCCATCCCCTTGCCACGTCCCTGCATCCGCAGGAGTTTTGCCGCGTGCTTTCCTTGTCGTCGGAATCGGGCGAGGCGGTTCGTTATTTAAAGGGCGAAACGCTCAACGTCGAAGCGGACCGAATCCATTGCGTCGATGGCGTCCTGCCCAAAGGATACGTGCTCGTATGCATCGACGGCTATTCGGCGGGATTCGGCAAATGGCAGGACGGAATGCTGAAAAACGAATACCCGGCAGGGTGGAGGTGGACCTCGGCATGAGCGGAAAAGGGAGAACTACGTTGCGATTGGACAAGGCGCTGACCCACTTGGGGTATGGCAGCCGAAGCGACATCAAAAAATACGTGAAGCAGGGTTTGATCACGGTGAACGGCAACCGGGCCAAAGACAGCGGGATGCATATCCATCCGGAAACGGACGTGATCCTGCTGGACGGGGAACGGGTCCATTACAGGGAGCACATCTACGTGATGCTGCACAAACCGCCGGGCGTCGTGTCGGCGACCGAGGACAACCGCGACCGGACCGTGCTCGATTTGCTGCCGCCCGAATATCTGGCTTTCGAGCCTTTTCCGGTGGGACGGCTGGACAAAGATACCGAAGGACTGCTGCTGCTGACCAATGACGGCAAGCTGGCGCATGAGCTGCTGTCCCCGAGGCGGCATGTGCCGAAAACCTATACGGCATGGGTGCTCGGAGAAGTGGGCGAAGCTGACGTCAAGCGGTTTGCCGAAGGGGTTACGCTGGACGACGGGTATGTGACGCTGCCCGGTGAGCTGGTCGTGCTGGGGCACGATCGCCAAGGAGAAGAAGTGGTTTCCCGGATCGAGCTGACGATTCATGAAGGGAAGTTTCATCAGGTCAAGCGGATGTTCCAATCGGTCGGCAAAAAGGTGACGTATCTGAAAAGGATCCGCATGGGCGGGCTGATTCTGGACCCGTCGCTGCAGCTGGGGGAATACCGGGAATTAACGGAGGATGAATTGGCATTGTTAAGCGGTGTCAAGGTTGAATAAACGATGCCGATATTCTGATACGCGGGTAACATTTCTGGTTTACAATGAAAAATGTACGTCCTGGCAATGGATAGAAGGGGTTCGACGCGCAATCCCGAGACAAATAACTTCAAAGGATGGGTGGAGACATGAAATACAAGCTGATCGCTCTCGACGTTGACGGAACGCTGCTGAACGACAACCATGAATTGACCGAGCAGACGAAAAAAACCATACAGGAGGTATCCCGAACCGGAGCGGAAATCGTGCTATGCACCGGGAGAGGCCCGCAAAATTCGATTCCGTTCATGGAAGAGATCGGACTCCAAGGTTACGTGATCAGCCATAACGGAGCGGCGACGGTGGACGTGGTCACGAAGGAAGTCGTGCACCAATTCGCCATGGATACGCAAGCGATCCAGACGTATATGGATTATTTCCGCGAGAAAAAGGTTCATTTTGACGTGAATACCGCTTTTCGCATGTACGTGGACAACGTGGACGGCATGGCCGTCGAGGTGCGCAGCATGTATGAGAATTTCTTGATGCTGCCTGCCAATTTGCCGCCGATGCAAGAGCTGGGCGAGCCTGTCGTGAAAGTGACGGCATTCGATTACGCCGACGTGCTGGATAAAGTTCATGAGGAAATCGGCAAATGGACGCCGGAATTCAACGTTTTGCGAAGCGGCGAATATTTTCTGGACCTGATGCATCCGGACGCTTCGAAGGGCAATGCGCTCAAGCAGCTGGCGGAACGCCGCGGGGTGCGTCCTGAAGAGGTGCTGGCCATCGGCAATTATTACAACGATATCACGATGCTGACCTTTGCCGGCATGGGCATTGCCATGGACAATTCCCCGCTGGAGGTCAAAGCGGCAGCCAATGAGGTGACGGCTTCGAACAACGAGGACGGCGTGCACGCCGCCTTGCTCAAATATTGCTTATCCTGATGGAATATGAAAAATAAAAAGCGAAAGGTACCTTCATGGCTGGCACAAGCCTTAAAGGTACCTTTTTTCGTTAGGGTTGGCCCGGTCCTGTGTATTCAGAATTGGCGGAGGCCTTTCGGATAATGGTTTTTCAGCTGCCCTCCGCTGGCTTTGCCCCATCCGAGCGGCAGGCCGTCCACCGTGACGAGCGTCCAGCCGCGGAAATCGGCCGGTACGGACAGCGTTTCGCCGCGAAGGTAGGCCGTAACCTCCGGCGTGTCTGCTTCCAGGCGGATTTGCCGTTTGGCCTGTTCGGCGGAGAGCACCATCGCAAGGGCATGGGCAGGTTCGATGCGGTTTTTCTTCAAATGGGCCAGATGGAGCCCTGCCCTCGGAACTTTCAGCCCGTCGATCGGCAGCGGTTCCGCCTGTGGAAGAAGATACAAGGATTCTCCGAACAAGACGGGAATGCCGTCAGGCAGGTTATACCCAGGGAGCTCTTCCGCCGCCCAGGCGGCAAAGTCGCGATAGGCAGCCTGCTCTGCTTTGTTTTTGCCCTTGTCCAGCGGTTTGCGGGTTTTCCGATGTTCCCCTGCCGGCTCCTCATTTTCTTTTTTGCGCAGCACGGCCACGAAATGCCCTTCTCCGGCTTCCTCATGCGGCCACAGCCGTTTCATCTCGACGATTTCCATATCCGGGTAAGTCCCCGTGAAATGCGCCATCATCTCTTCATTTTCGCTGCGGTTAAACGTGCAGGTCGAATAAGCCATCGTCCCCCCGGGTTTCAGCATCAGGTAAGCATGGTCCAAAATGTCGCGCTGGCGGGCGGCGCAGAGTTCGACCATGGCCGGAGACCACTCTTCGAGCGCATTCGGATCTTTGCGGAACATGCCTTCCCCCGAGCAGGGGGCGTCTAGCATGATGCGGTCGAAAGCCTCGGGGAAACGGCGGGAAAGCGCGTCAGGGGACGCGCAGGTGACCACGGCATTTGCAATGCCCATCCGTTCGACGTTTTCCGCAAGGATTTTGGCGCGCTCGGGATGGATTTCATTGGAGATCAGCAGTCCCTGGCCGTGCATCTTCGATGCGATATGGGTGCTTTTGCCTCCGGGTGCGGCCGCGAGATCCAAAATCGTCTCGCCCGGCTGCGGATCGAGCATTTCCACCGCCGACATGGCCGACGGCTCCTGGATATAGTAGAGTCCTGCTCGATGGTAGGGATGTTTTCCCGGGCGCGACGTTTCATCGTAATAGTAACCGGCCTTACACCATGGCACGGGCTTTAAATCAAATTGTCGGATCACGGTTTCCCGAAGCGCAGCGGATCCTTTTAATTCGTTCATGCGCAGCCCGTGCGTCCGCGGAAGGTCGTAGGAGTGCAAAAAAGCGGGGAGATCCCCGCCCAAAATGGGTTTCATTTGTTCAATGTACGCGGAAGGCAGAGATTCTTTGCCCATCGTTTCAAGCTCCTTTTGCAGTTTTCGTTATGTCGGATTGTTCCATGTAAGCTTCAATATGGTTAAGCGTTTGCCGTCATGCGCCGGTTTCCTCCGTCTCTTCTTTTTTCGATGAAGGCATGCGGTAAGGAGAGACTTTGTTTTTGCCGGTCGTTTTGGATCGGTACATCGCTTGGTCCGCTTGTTTGACCAGCTCTTCCGCCGTTACGTTTTTGCGGAGCGAACTGTAGCCGATGCTTAAGGTGACGATCGTTTCTTCGGCGACCCGTGCGCGAATCCGTTCCGCGATTTGGGCGACCTTGGCCCGCTTGTCCACCACCAAGGCAACAAGCTCCTCTCCGCCGAAACGACCGCTTAAGCCGACTTCGGACACTTCTTCGTCGATGATCGCCGCCACCTGCTTCAGCACCTGATCGGCGCGTTGATGGCCTTCGGTATCGTTCAACCTCTTGAAATTGTCGATGTCGCAAAAGATCATCGAAACCTTGACGCCCTGCTCCACGTATTTGTTCAACTGCTTCGTGAAAAAGCGGCGGTTGTACAGATTCGTCAGGCCGTCGGTAATGGATGAACGGTAGATCGATTGCATCAGCTCGACGATCCGTTCGAATAAAATCAGAAACACGATCGTGTAATACGCGAGCGGAAGCCAGACGACCGCGGCGTCGATCCATGCGTCATGCCGGTCGGCGTAACGCGTCAGCATCCCGAGCGCCAAGTAAACGAAATAAACGCCGATGCCGAACATATATTTTCCCCGCTGCCCGATCCGCGGCGATATGAAGGATATGCCCGCATATAGAATGCCCAATTGGTAGACATCCAAGTAGACCTGCTGCCAGCCGTTCCCGCCGAATGGCAGGACGTAGGAAACCAGCGGCACAAAGAATAAAATGCCAAGGGCGGCGAAGACCAGGTAAGCGGATCTGCCCATGCGGCGGTAAAGCTGAAAAACGGCCAAGTTGAGCAGCAGGAATGAAAAAATCTGCACATCGTCGATCCGGGAATAGCTCCCGATTTGTCTCCCGGCAGGAGAAAAGGCGAAATGGATGTTCAGACCTTCATATGTCATAATAAATAGAAAGGCGATGATCATCGACAAATAGGCCTTTTTTCGTTGCTTGCTGTACATAATGAGGCACATCATCGTCATGATGAGTATGATATAGAAACAACATGCCGCAGCAATGCCGGCCGAAACGGAGAAGGGTGATCCGGACATGTATGGCGTCATCATCCATCGGCTCCCGAAGTGGTTTTCCTTTACTGAAACATATGTTCCAATATATCATAATTTCAAAGATCCCGAAACGAGTGGAGATCATAAAACTGATCAAAAAGAGAATTACTGGAAAGGGGCGGTTACCCCGTGAGATTACTACAAGCACTCTTTTTTCCGCCGGAGCAGCCGGGCGGCGTATCCTCGATGATTCCATACATGCAGGAGCGGTTTCAATCCTCGAGATGGGATATGGAAATGTTCTGGCTTCCGAAGCGGATTCGGAACAAGGGACATGAAGACGTAAGGTTCGAAACATTCGACTGGACGGAATACGGAAACCATCCTACCGTCCAAAAATATATCCAGACGTACAGGGATTACTTATGGTGGACGAAATTGCGGATCCAGAAGCCGTATGACCTCATCCACGCGCATCATCCGATTGCAGGCCTTGCCATGAAGCAGGCGTTCCCGGATGTTCCGCTCATTCAAACCGTCCACTCCAGCTACGAAAAAGAGCTCATTTTGAACGGGAAGATCAAGGCGGACGGTCCGGAGCATCGTTTCCTGGTGTCCCTGTACCGCGAGCTTGAGCTGAAAAGCGAACGCATGTTGACCGTATCGCGCTCATTTGCGGATTATTTAGGAGCTTACGTGGACCAGCCCGAAGAAATCGCGGTCACGCCCAACGGATTCGACGAAAAACGATTTAAGCCGGTGCCCCACGAAAACGATGTTCCACAGCTGATCACCGTCTGCCGGCTTGTCCCGGCCAAAGGGCTTGACGTCCTGCTTAAAGCGTGCGCGGAGCTCAAAAAGAAAGGGCTTGATTACGTCCTGCATATTATCGGCGACGGCCCGTACCGCACGGAGCTTGAAACGCTGGCCAAGCAGCTTGGCATCTATAATGAAACGATATTTTACGGCTACACGCTGCATCCTGAAGAGTTTATGCCGTTCTTCGATATTTTCGTACTGCCTTCCCGGGCGGAGGCTTTCGGATCCGTCTTTGCCGAGGCGGCGCTCAGCTGCCTTGCGCTCGTCGGAACGGACGTCGGCGGGATCGCCGAACAGATCGAAGACGGCGTCAACGGTTTGCTCGTGCCTCCAGAGGATTACGTCGCGCTCAGCGAAGCCCTGGAGAAGGTCATTGCCGACCCGCTTTATCGCTACGATCTGGCCCGTTCGGCCTGGGACAAAGCGAAAAGCCATTATTCGCTGACGCATGCGGTCAACGAATTGAAGAAATTATACTTACAATATTCACCCGTGAAAGAGTGATGGCATGGTTCCTTTTAAATTCATTCATGCCGCGGACCTTCATCTCGACAGCCAGTTTAAGGGCGTCAGCGGACTATCGGACGGCATCCGCGCCTTTTTGCGCGAATCCACTTTTGCTTCCCTGGAGCGGCTGACGCAGCTGGCGATCCGGGAGCAGGCCGATTTCATGGTCATCAGCGGCGACGTCTACGACGCCAAGGATTCGTCGCTGCAGGCGCAGCTTCGTTTCCAGGAGGCGCTGGATCGGCTCGGAGAGCACGGCATCGGCGTTTATATCATCCACGGCAATCATGACCCGCTCGACGGACCGCGGATGAGAACCGCGAAAAAAGAGCATGTGCACGTGTTCGGTCCCGATTTCGAGCGGGCCACGGCATGCCGCAGGCAGGATCGGCAGCCGGTGGCCGTGATCGGCGGCATTTCCTACCCTTCGTCGAAAGTAACCGAAAATACGTCCCGATATTTTCATAGGAGCAAGGATTCTTCCTTGTTCCATATTGCGCTTCTTCACGCCAACGTCGACGGCGATCCGACGCACGAAACGTATTCTCCCTGCACCCGCCGCGATTTGACTGCGGCCGGCTACCAGTATTGGGCATTGGGACATATTCATAAAAGGCAGGTGCTGCAGGAATATCCGCACATCGTGTATCCGGGCAATATCCAGGGACGCAGCATCCGCGAGGCCGGGGCGAAGGGCTGCTACGCCGTTCAGGTGGACAAGGACGGAAACGTCGAATTGGAGTTTCATGAGCTGGATACGGTGCGTTGGTTCCAGGAGACGATTTCCATCGACGGCATGGACGGAGAAGAGTCGTTTCACACGATGGTCGAGGCTCGGATGCAGAACATACGCAGCGAACGTCCCGGGCAAATGAGCATCGTAAGGTTCATCGTGACAGGCAGGGGAAGCCTGCACGAAAGGCTTGAGCAAGGGCGAATGGCGGAGGAACTTCTCCATGAGTTTCGCCGGAGAGCGGTTCGTTCGGCGGGGGAACCCGGCGGACTCCGCGGGCTCGTTTGGATCGAGAGCTTCGAGATCCGGTCCGGCCCTTGGATCGACCGGGAAGCGCTGCTCCAGGAGGACAGCTTTCTCGGAGAGCTGCTTCGCTACGGCCAAAGAGCCGGGGAGGATGAACGAATCCGCTCCGATCTGCTTCGCAGCGCGCTGGGGCCTTTGACGGCAAACGCCGAGCTTCGCAGGCTGCTGGCCGAAACGACCGAGGAAGAGCGGGCGGGATGGCTGCGGCGGGCCGAGGAAATGGCGGTCATGCTTCTGGCGAAAGATGGCCGGGAACGGGAAGGAGAGACTGAAACCGGATGAACATTGAGCGTTTGCAAATCCGCGGTTTTGGCCGGATACAGGATCGCGACATTCGGCTAAGTTCCCCGATCACGGTTTTGGCAGGACCGAACGAAGCCGGCAAAAGCACGATCTTGCATTTTGTGAGGGCCATGCTGTACGGCATCCCCAGCCGATCCTATCCGGGAGAACGGTTCGAGCCTCCGGGGGGCGGTCCGCACGGAGGCGTATTGACGGCAAGGGCGGAAGACGGATCCAAATGGACCGTCTCCAGATTCGCCTCCCGGGAATCCGGATCGTCCTCCGGCCGGGGAGAACAGCTGTCCATCGTGAAAACGACCGCCCAAGGAACCGCTGTACATATGACGCAAAGCGATTTGGAAAAGGAGCTTCTGAACGGCTTGTCCCGTGACATGTTCAAGCAGCTCTTCGCCGTGACCTTGACGGAGCTGCAGGAAATACGCACCCTGCAGTCCGAGGAAATGGGCAGCTACTTGTTCCATGCAGGTTTCGGCGGTGGCGGAGACATCATCCGGGCCGAAAGAAAGCTGCTCCAGGAGATGGAGAGGCTGTACAAGCCGCGGGGACGGGTGCAGGAAAGCGCCAAGGTGCTGCAGTCCATTGAGCGGCTGGAGCGGGAGATCGCGGAAAGCCGCGCCTACCTTTCCAAATATATGGATGCGGATTCGAAGCTGCAGGAAACCGGGAAGAGCATCGCTGAGGCGGAACGGAAGCGGGCCGAGGTTGCCGCCAGGATGGTGATTCTGCGCAAGGCGCAGGAGATCCGGCCGCAGTGGCTCCATTGGAAGGAGGCCTCGCTTGAGTTGGAAGGTCTTCCTGAAGTGCCGAGCTTTCCGGCAGAAGGCGTGCAGAGGATGTACCGGCTCCAGGAGGAACGGGACAGGCTGCAGATCCGGCTGCAAGAACTCGAATATGCGGAGGCCGTTTTGAGCGAACAGCTAGCGCGCCTTCAACCCGATGATAGCTTGATTGCCAAGGGCCCGCTTATTGACAGGCTGGAGGCAAGGCGGGAAGCGGTCGAAATGAGAATCAAGGAGCTTCGGGAGTCTTCGGGCGAGGAAACGGCTTTGGCGGAGCAGCTGCAAAGATTGCTGCGCCAGATGGATCCGCGGTGGGGAATTTCCGAACTGCGGACTTTTTCGGGCAGCGCTGCGGAGCGTGAGGCTGTGCGCCGGTATGCTGCCGGATTTGCGGGTTATGACCGACGAATGGAGTCGCTTGTGCTGGAAAGGGAACAAATGGACAGGCAGCTGGAATCGGCCGAAATCGAACTGAAACGGGCGGAAGCCGTTTTCCGGGAGAAGAAGGAAGAAGGGAGCAGCCGTTTTGCGATGCTGATTCCGAAAACCAAAGCCGAGCTGCTGCCGATTTGGAACGAGATCCAATCGGTTGCGGAACGCTGGCGCGAAACCCGTCTTGAAAGGCTTTCCCTTAAGGAAATGGAAGAACGCGAGGCTGCCGTCGACAGGCGCATCGGGGCTTTATACCGCAAGCTGTTATGGGGCAGCGCCCTGATGACGCTGCTTCTCCCCGGCGCGTTGTGGCTGCTGCAGTCCCCTTCCGGAGCCGGAGCGGCTTTTGTCCTGCTGGTTGCAGCCGATCTCTTCCTGTGGCGGGGGAGCAGGAGCACTTTCTTGAAAGGGGGGCGGACCAATAGGCGAAACGAAAGATTTTATCCTACGGGCGGCGAGGACAGCCGTTTGTCTTCCCTTATTTCCTCGATTGTTGCCGATCCGCTGGCAGCCTCCGCCTTGGCGGGAGGCAGGCTCGAAAGGAATCGGGATTCCTTGTTGTCCGAACAGGATATGGAGTCTGCCTTGCGCGACCTGAGAAAACTAGTGGACGCGTGGATG